>Ga0157372_10007189_pt1 | contig 11852 bp, 8 predicted proteins | sample C55metaG_FD_115307 | JGI IMG/M metagenome (GOLD analysis project Ga0157372, IMG submission 115307) | Corn rhizosphere microbial communities from Kellogg Biological Station, Michigan, USA - C5-5 metaG | ecosystem: Host-associated > Plants > Roots > Rhizosphere > Soil | place: USA: Michigan...
ATGCAGCAGGATGCGGCTGGCGTGCGCGGCGAGGTAATACTGGCTCTGGGTCATGCCGGTGGAGACGGCGATGACTTCCTTGCCGGCCTTCTCGAAACGGTCCAGCGCCGCGCCGATTTCGCGCAACGACGCCATGCCGGCGCCCTCGATCTCGTCCGGCACGAGCACGATCCGTTCGATGCGCGTGTCCTTCGTCGCCGTGTCGATGACCTGCAGGAGGTCGCGCAGCTGCACTTCGCGCACCTTGTCGCCGAACATGCTGGCGAACGCGCGCTGCGCCGGAGCGCTCGTGAACTGCTCGACGACGCGGCCCTTGGGGTCGAGCACGAGCGCGGTGCGGTCCTGCAGCCGGCCGGCGCCGGAGCGAAAGGCAATGACGAAGACGATTACGAGGAACACGAAGATGATGTTGAATACCAGCCGCCGGCTGAAATTCACCAGGTTCCACAAGCCTACGATCAAGCCGACGAACAGGCCGCGCTTTTTCTCCGCCATCTTTGCCAGTCTCCAGATCCCGCCCAAAGCGTACCCGATGCCGCGCGCATCGGCACGCGCCACCAGTCATGGGCATCCACACACCGGAACTATGGGCACGCGCGCCTGAGCGCAAGCCCAACGGGCGGCACTAGCGCCTCGGCGCCGTGCGCCGGGCGAAGCGGGCAAACAACATCACGGCCGCGACGGTCAGGCCGGCGATCAGCCCCATCCACATGCCGCGCACGCCGACTCCGGCGTGGAACGTCAGCCAGTAACCGACCGGCATGCCGACGCCCCAGTAGGCGAACACCGTGATCGCCATCGGCAACGTTGCGTCCTTGAGTCCGCGCAGCGCGCCATTGGCCGTGACCTGGACACCGTCGGAAAACTGGAAGATCGCCGCGAGCAGCATCAACTGCGCCGCCATCGCGGCGACCGCGGCATCGTCGGTGTAGATCCGGGCGATCGCCAGCGGAAACAGCGCCATGGCCAGAGACGAGACGGTCTGCGTGAAGGCGCTGGCGGCTATGCCGGCGAAACCGGCGTAGCGCGCGGCTTCGGCGTCGCCGCGGCCGACCGCGTTGCCGACCCGGATCGTCGTCGCCATCGCCACGCCGAGCGGCACCATGAACGCGACCGACGCGACGTTGATCGCGACCTGGTGGCCGGCCACCGCCACCGTGCCGAGCGAACCGATCAACAAGGCCGCTGCCACGAACAGACCTGCTTCCATGAGCACGGCGATGCCCATCGGCACGCCGAGTCGCAGCAGCGAGAAAATCGTCTGCCAGTGCGGAGGCTCGAAGCGGGCGAACGGCGCGACGTCGCGATAATGCCGGCGCTGATGCAGGTACAGCGCGAACGCGGCGAACTGCACCCACAACACCGTAGCCGTCGCCATGCCCGATCCCTGCGCGCCGCGCGCCGGCAAGCCGAACCCGCCGTACATCAGCACGTAGCCGATCGGCGCCAGCAACACCAGTCCGAGCAGGCCGAAGTACATGGTCGGGCGCGGAATCGACAAGCCTTCGGAGAATCCGCGCAGCGCGAAGTAGCCGGTCAGCGCGGGCGCGCCCCAGGCGATCGCGTGCAGGAACTTGCGCGTTTCGTTGGCGATCGCGGGCTCGATGCCGATCGCATCGAGCAGGACTCCCGACGCGCGCACCAGCAAGAACGACGCGATACCCAGCGCGAGCGCCAGCCACGACGCGTGCCTGAACAACGGGCCGATGCGCGCCCGCGCTCCGGCGCCGGACAGCTGCGCCACCGACGGCGGCAGCGCGAGCATCACGCCGATCGCGGCGACGATCGCGAGCGACCACAGGCTCGTGCCCACGGCGACCGCGGCCAGCGTGCGCGCATCGAGGTGCCCGGCCAGCAAGGTGTCGATGACATTCATGCCGATCGACGACAGCTGCCCGAGGATCAGCGGTGTCGCCAGCACGAGTGTTTCGCGAATTTCGCGGCGCCAGCGCGCCGCGTCCTTGCGTAGAATGGACGCCATGCGATTTCGATCCGTAGCGGTACAGTCTAGCCGAATGCACCGCGAAACCGTTGCGCGGCCATAACGTCGGTTCTGAAAAGAAACGTCTGCAAGCAAAAAAAGATTCACCACGAAGACACGAAGGACACGAAGAAGAGAAAACCTGACGAAGCCTGTTGTTGTCTTCGCTTTTTTCTTCGTGGTCTTCGTGCCTTCGTGGCGGATCTTTTGATCTTGATCCTGGCCGGCCCGCAAGCTCGCAACCTGCTTTTGCGCAGGTTCGCTAAACTGGATGCCTATGAATAACGAAAATATCGAGCCGCTTGCGCCACAGCCGGGCGTAGAAACCGCGCCCGCTGCCGAGGCCGTGGCGCCGAAGGTGTACTGCGCGAACTGCGGCGCCGAGCTGCTCGGCCAGACCTGCTACGCCTGCGGGCAGCCGGTCAAGGGCATGGTTCGGCACCTGGCCAGCATCATGGCCGATATCGGCGACACGATCCTCAACATCGACTCGCGCATCTTCCGCACGCTGTGGCCGCTGCTGGCGAAGCCGGGTTTCCTGACCAACGAATACCTGGCTGGCAGGCGCGTGCGTTACGTCACGCCGTTCCGGCTGTATTTCTTCCTCAGCGTCGTTGCGTTCCTCGTCATTTCGATCACGCTGGACGCGACGCTCGATCTGAAGGATACGGTCCGCGCCGACGCGGCCGAGGATATCGAAACGGCGCAGTCGGCAGCGGACGTGACCGCGCGCCGCGACGAAGCGCTGACCGCGCTCGACACGGCCAAGGCTGCGCCGCAACTCAGCCCGAAGGCGATTCGCGGAATCGAGAAGGCGCAGGAGCAGATCCGCACGCGCGCCGACAAGCGCCTGCAATACCTGGAGAAAGTCGAGGACGCCAAGGCGAAGGGCGCGCCGGTGCCGCCGGATGTCGACGCGGAAAAGGCCAAGGGTGATTTGAACTTCGAGTTCAACGGCAAGCGCTGGGACCCGAAGACGACGCCGATCCAGGTCGACTGGCTGCCGCGCTTCGTCAACGCCAAACTCACGGCTCTGGCGATGCACACGGCCGACAACCTGCCGCGCATCCGCAAGGATCCGAAGCCGTTCCTGATCGGCGCCTTCAGCAGCCTGCCGCAGGTGCTGTTTTTCCTGATGCCGCTGTTCGCGATCCTGCTGAAGATTTTCTACATCTTCAAACGCCGCCTGTATATGGAGCACCTGATGGTCGCGCTGCACAGCCACAGCTTCATCTTCCTGGCGCTGCTGCTGCTGACATTGATCGGCGTGTTGCGCAGCTGGGCCAGTACGGCCGCGCCGTGGCTCGAAGGCGTGCTCGGACTGGCGATCTTCGTGCTCGCCTGGTGGATCCCGATTTACCTGTTGATCATGCAGAAACGCGTGTACAAGCAGGGCTGGTTCTTCACGATCGTCAAGTATCTGACGATCGGCCTGTGCTACACGATCCTGGTCACGCTCGGCATCCTCGTGGCGCTGGCGATCAGCGTGGCGACGGTTTGAGTCCGTTGCTGCGCCTACTCACTTCTCGTCCGGCCGCGCGTTGAAAAACTGCACCGGGCGCGCGCCGCTGCGAACCTGCTCGCTGACATCGACGAATGTACCGCCGCGGTATTCGAGAAAGAATGCGCCGGCCAGCGTGCGCGCGTCGATGTCCGCATCGAGATTCAGATACGCCACCTGCAGGCTGCCGAGCGTCAGCCATGGCACCGGCCTGCCGCCGTGCTCGAGCGCGCGCAGCGGCCGGTAGTCGTCCGCGCCGACGCTGCCGGTGCGGACGAAATTGCCCCATGGCGCGCGTTCGGTCAGCACCAGGCAATGCTCGAGCCGTGACGGCTCCGGACTCGACGCCTTGATCGTCGGATCGCCGATGTCCTGCAGTCCCCAGATCGACGCCGCATCGAGCAGGTAGATCTGGCAGCGCTGCGGCGGAAGCGGCAGCCGCGCTATCGCCGCGTGCGCGGCCTGCAGCGGCGCAATCTGCTCGCGCGAGCGCTTGGCGAAGTCGTGCGCCAGGGCGTGCGACGCGGGGATCCACACCGCCAGCATCAGGACCAGGCCGGCGCCGGCGACGACGCTGGCTCGCCACGCCAACGCTCCGGTTGCGGCATTGGATTCCCGCGGCGTCGTCAGCAGCATCAAGGCTGCGATCAACCCGGCCAGGCTCAGGTGGTACAGGCGCGACTCACCGATCAGATCGAACCAGAACGTCTTTTCGCTCAGGGCGCTGGTCGAGACCGCGACGACCGGCGCCTGGGTCGGCGCCGGCAGGAACAGCAGAATCAGCACCGCTGCCGCGACCCCGAGCGCCTGCGGCCGCTTCCAGCCGGCGCGCCGCGCCGTGAGCACGACGGCAATGACGATCAGCGCGCCGCCGAACGCCAGCAATACGTTCGCCCAAGCGGTCTGGCGCGGATCCATGAACAGGTACTGGAAGCCGATCTGCAGCCACAGGCCGATGCCTTTCTCGAACATCGCCACGAGCGGCCCGGCGTAGCGCAGCGCGTTCTGCGGCTCGAGCAGCAGCGCCTGCCGATAACCGAGCCAGGCGATCGTCACGAGCGCAATCGCCGCAACCGCGGTCCAGCGCTGCTTCATGGTCAGCGGCCAGTCGCGATTGGGCAGCGCAATCAGTGCGGCAGCGGCAATCGCGCCGACAATCGCGATCTCCTTGCCCATGAAGGCCAGCAGGACGCAGCCCACGACAGCGGCAAGCCTGCCGATGCGCGGACGCTGCGCATAGTCGACCGCCGCGGCAAGCGCGAGCAGCGAAAAGCCGGTGGCGATCAGGTCGAAGCGGTCGGACAGCCAGAGCGCCGTGCCGATCGCGAGCGGGTGCACGGCGTAGGCCGCGGCCCACGCGACATTGAGCGGCGCGTCGCGCCGCAGGCGCTGCAGCAATGTATACAACGCCAGGACGACGCCGAGGTGCAGCAGCAGATTCACCGCGTAGTGGCCGCGCGGCGCGTTGTCGAAACAGGCGACCGTCAACCACCACAGGAAGATTCCGAGCGGGCGGAAGAACAGGCTGCCGGGGAAATGGTCGTGGTAGAACGGCAGCGCCGGCTCGTGCAGCAGCCGCGCCAGTGCGAGCAGCGTGAAGTCGTCCTGCGCGAAGTAGGCGTGCAACGCCGGCGCGTAGCACCACACCGCCAGCAGGCAGGCGGACACCAGCAGCGCCACCCTTGCATGTCGAGTCCAGCCGCCGGTCCGCACTGCAGCCATCGCGAATATCGCCTGGTAAAGGCGGCGGATTATAGCGGTGCCGCGCGCGCGCACGCGCGGATCCGCGACGCACGTTGCCGATCCGGGGCTACTTCGGTTCCGCGGCCGGTTCGGCGCCGGCCAGTTCCGCGCCGCGCTGCTGCGGCGTCATGTTCAACAAGCGGCGGCGATAGGCCTCGCGCTGTTCCGGCGGCAGGCTGCGCCAGGCCAGGTGAAACGCGCGGCGTTGCTCCGGCGTCAGCGAATGCAGCATCTCGCGCGTCGCGCGGCGCTCTTCCGGCGGCATCGAGTCGTTGAATTCGCGGATCATCGCGGCCCGGTTCTGGGCCCGCGCGCCGTCGAGAAACGATTCGCGCTGCGCCGGCGTCATCTGCTCGAACTGGTCGCGCAAGCGCGCGCGTTCGTCCGGCGGCAGGCTGTCGAAACGATGGAACGCGCCACGGATGCGCTGCTGCTGCTCGGACGGAAGCTGCTCGAATTTCTCGTAACGCTGGCGCAGTTTCGCGCGCTGGTCGGGCGTCATCTGGTTCCAGCGTTGCAGGCGTTGTTCGATGCGCGCGTGCTGTTCCGGCGTCATCTGCGCCCAGCGCTGCGCCGCGCGCTGCAAGCGCTGCTGTGCTCCGGACGGCAACTGGCTCCAGCTGTCACGCACCTGTCCCAGGACACGTTGCTCGTCGGGCGACAGGCTGTTCCACGCTATCGACTGCGGTATCGGCTGTGCCGGAGCCGGCGCCACTGCCGGTGCCTGACTGCCCTGGTCCGCGGCGAACGCGCCACCGCCGGCCGTTGCCAGCAACGACACGAACAGCCCGGCCGACCATCGCCGCTGGAACGCGACGCGGTTCATTGCCGGCCTGCCTGGTTCATGACGGCCGCGTGCGCGACCGTGGATGATCTGCGCTTGTCCATTTGTACCAATTTAGCTTTTTATCGCCGGCGCCGGGAGCGTCGCCGGCGGTGACGCGGCGACGAAATGCGCAACCCGCGCCGCGAGCGCGCCTAGCCACCGCTTTCCTGCTCCTGCGCGTCGAGCCATGCATAAAACTCCAGGTCCTGGTAGAACTCGATGCCGTCGTCAGCCGCGATCTCGGCATCGGACACGACCGAATGCGCGGGCGTGGCCGGCACGGTCAGATGCGCCGACGGATACCAGGCAACAACCGCCAGCACCAGGGCGCAGCTCGCCGCCAACCCGGCGGCCGGCAGCCACCATGCGCGCGGGCCGCGCGATCGCGCCGCCAGCGCGGCATGACGCGCCTGGTTCAGGCGCGACAGTGTCGCGGCATCGAGCGAGTGCGCCGACTCGTCGAGGCGGGCGCGCACATCGGCAATCCAGGCTTGCGGATCGGATTCGTTCACAAGTGCTCCCCGAGAGCGCGGCGCAGGGCCGTTAGCGCGCGTGACAGGTGCGTCTTCACGCTGCCCTGGCTGCAGCGCATCGCCACCGCGGTAGCGGCGACGTCCAGGCCCTCCCAGAGGCGCAACAGAAATGCCTGCCGCTGGCGATGCGGCAACGCACGCAGCGCGCGATCCAGCGCCTGGCCGGCTTGCGATCCGGCGAGCCGCAGCAACGGACCGGGCTCGGCGCTATCGGGCGCCTGGACGACCGGATCGTCGTCGTCTTCCGCGGCGCTCACGGACGGCGCGATCCAGCGGTTACGCACCTGCCGGCGCCGATACCAGTCGTTGATCCGGTTATCGAGCACGCGATAGAACAGCGGCGACCAATCGGCCTGGGGTTTGTCGGCATAATGGCGCACGAAGCCGAACATGGCATCCTGCACGAGGTCCAGCGCCTCGTCGCGGCTGGCGGTTGCAAGTTCGGTCATGCGCAGCGCCCGCCGCTCGATCGCCCTGAGGAACTCGTCGAGCGCGCGCTGTTGGGTCAGGTCCGCCATCGAGCGATCGGTCTGGCGCGGCAGTTCGCGGGAAAGCTCCAGTGCGATAGTAGACATACGAAATAGATATGCGAAGTACCCGGTGAGCAATCCACACAACGCGCTGGAGAGGCCGGCGTTGACGCCGACTGCACAAGGCGTGCCGAAGACCCCGTTCTGGTGCTGGCGAAATGCGGTTGTGCACAAGGCGGCCGCGCCGCCGCCAGTGTCGGCAAGGATAAAAATATACCCTGAATTTCGCCTGAATTGCATTCGTAATAGATTGATTAATAATAGATATTTCAGACTGGTTAAAGTTTCACCAAGCCGAGCTCGGGCGCATAGCCATGCGCCCGCCTGATGCTTCGCCGCCTTTCATCCACAGACTTATCCACAAAGGCTGTGGATAAGCGAAAAACCCTTTTGGTAGCCGGCATTTGACCATCACTCCTCACACTTGCCTCATGAGCCTTGTGCAAGTCGCGGTTCCACTCGGGAACTCGTCGGCGAATGGCGCTTTGGCGCCACGTGGAAACTGACGCCCATGCCCGCCGTTTTGCGCATCGCCGTTCCGGTCCCGCTGATGCAGGTATTCGATTACCTGCCGCCAGCCGGGACCGGCATAGGCGCCTGCACGCGCGGCAGCCGGGTGCTCGTGCCGTTCGGCCGCAGCCGCCGCGTCGGCGTCGTCGTCGACATCGCCGCGCACTCCGAGCTGGCCGACAAGCAACTCAAACCCGTGCTGGCGCTGCTCGATCCGACACCGCTGCTGACCGACGAACTGATGGACGCGGTGGTCTGGACCTCGCGCTACTACCATCACCCGCTCGGCGAAGTCCTGCACGCCGCCTTGCCGGCTGGCCTGCGCAATCCGCGCGTGGCGGAAGATGCCGGCGAACGCGGCCTGGCGCTGAAGGCCGGACAGCCTGCAGGCGAGTTCAAGGCGCGTTCCGGGTCGCGCACGGCGCAACTGCTCGACCTGCTCGCGCGCGGACCGCTGACCAGCGCGCGCCTCGACGACCTTTTGCCGGGCTGGCAGAGCGCGGCCAGCAGCCTGAAGCGGCGCGGACTGATCGAGCCGGTGCGGCTGGCGAGCCGCGAATCGTTGCGCACGCAACTCGCCGGCCCCGCCCTCAACGCCGAGCAGCAGGCGGCAATCGACGCGATCGCGGCGCGCAGCGGTGAATTTTCCCCGACCTTGCTCGAAGGCATCACCGGCAGCGGCAAGACCGAGGTTTACCTGGCGCTGATCGAGCGAGTCATCGCCGGGGGCCGCCAGGCGCTGGTGCTCGTGCCGGAGATCGGCCTGACGCCGCAGGCACTGCGCCGGTTCCGCGAGCGCCTGCCCGGAGCCGTCGGCGTGCTGCACTCGGGCCTGAGCGACGGCGAGCGCACGCGCGCCTGGCTCGCGGCGGCGCGCGGCCAGGTCCAGGTGATTCTCGGCACGCGCTCGGCCGTGTTCACGCCGTTGCCGAACGCCGGCCTGATCGTCGTCGACGAAGAGCACGACGCGTCGTACAAGCAGCACGAGGGCTTGCGCTACAACGCGCGTGATCTGGCGATCGTGCGCGCCAAGGCGCTGGGTGTGCCGATCGTGCTCGGCACCGCGACGCCGTCGCTCGAGACGTTGGCCAATGTCGAGGCCGGACGCTACCAGCGCCTGCACCTGGGCGCGCGTGCCGGCGCGGCGCGCCTGCCGGCGTTCCACTGCATCGACCTGCGCGGCAAGACGCTGCACGACGGGCTAGCGCCGGAACTGATCTCGGCGCTGCGCGCCTGCCTGGCCCGCGGCGAGCAGGCGCTGATTTTCCGCAACCGCCGCGGCTACGCGCCGGTCCTGCATTGCCACACGTGCGGCTGGCATGCGACCTGCGCGCGTTGTGACAAGCCGTTGACCTGGCATCGTGGCGCGGCGCGCATGCGCTGCCATCATTGCGGAGCGGAACAGCGCGTTCCGGAAAAATGTCCACAATGCGGCAATATCCACTTGACCGGCCTGGGCCTGGGCACCGAGCGCCTCGAGAGCAACCTCGCGGCGCTGTTTCCCGAAGTCCCGGTCGTGCGCATCGACCGCGAGACGACGCGGCGCAAGCACGCGTTCGACGAACTGCTCGGCAGCATCGCGCCGGACCAGCCCGGCCTGCTCGTCGGCACGCAGATGCTGGCCAAGGGCCACGACCTGCCGAACCTGACGACGGTCGCGATCGTCGGCGTCGACGAAGGCCTGTACAGCGTCGACTTCCGCGCCAGCGAACGGCTGTGCCAGCTGATCGTGCAGGTGTCCGGCCGCGCCGGCCGCGCGCTCAAGCCCGGAACCGTGTGGCTGCAGACGCACAATCCCGATCATCCGCTGCTGCGTCGGCTGCTGCGCGACGGCTACGCGGTCGCCGCGCGCGCGCTGCTGGCCGAGCGGCGCGAAACCGGATTGCCGCCGTACGCGCATCTGGCGCTGCTGCGCGCCGAGTCGAGTACGCTGGCGCAGGTCGACGAATTCCTGCGGCGCGCCGTGGAACTCGGCGCGGCGCCGGCCGGCGTCAGCCTGCTCGGGCCGATGCCGGCGCCGATGCCGCGCCGTGCCGGACTGTATCGCGGGCAGTTGCTGCTGAGCGCCGACGAACGTTCGCCGCTGCATTCGTTCCTGGCGACATGGCTCGAGCGCCTGCGCGACGACAATGCGGCGCGGCGCGTGCGCTGGTCCCTTGACGTCGACCCGATCGATCTCTATTGATTGGACATGGCGAACCAGAATCATCGCGTCGTAATCGTCGGTGGCGGCTTCGGCGGCTTGTGGGCGACGCGTGCGCTGGCCGACGCGCCGGTCAGCGTGGTTCTGATCGATCGCGAAAATCATCACCTGTTCCAGCCGCTGCTGTACCAGGTCGCGACGGCCGGCCTGTCTTCGCCGGACATCGCCGCGCCGCTGCGCCACATCCTGCGCAAGCAACAGAATGTCGAAGTGCGGCTGGCCAGCGTCGAACGCGTCGAGCCTGAAGCGCGGCGCGTGTGGCTCGACGATGGCAATGCGGTCGACTACGACACGCTGCTGCTGGCCAGCGGCGCGACCCATACGTATTTCGGTCATGACGAGTGGGCGAAATTCGCGCCGGGGCTGAAAACCCTCGACGACGCGCTGCTCCTGCGCCGCCGGCTGCTGCTCGCGTTCGAGCGCGCCGAAGCCGAGACCGATCCGACGCGACGCGACGCCTGGCTGAGCTTCGCGATCGTCGGCGGCGGCCCGACCGGCGTGGAACTGGCCGGAACGCTGGCGGAGATCGCGCGGCACACGCTCAAGCGCGAGTTCCGCCACATCGATCCGGCCTCGGCGAAAGTGCGCTTGCTCGAAGCCGGGCCGCGGATCCTGTCGAGTTTTCCCGAGTCGCTGTCGGAAAAGGCGCGCTCGCAACTCCAGCGGCTCGGTGTCGAGGTCGTCACCGGCACGCCGGTCGACGAGATCGACGCCGAAGGTTACCGGCTCGGCGGCCGGTTCGTGCCGGCGCGCACGGTAGTCTGGGCCGCCGGCGTCGCGGCATCGCCGATCGCGCAATCGCTCGCCGTCGCGCTCGATCGCAGCGGACGCGTACCGGTGCTGCCTGACTTGACCGTGCCGGGCCATCCGGAAATTTTCGTCGCCGGCGATCTGGCGACGATCACGCAGGACGGTCGGATGGTGCCCGGCATCGCGCCGGCGGCGAAGCAGATGGGCCGCCACGTCGCCCTGACGATTCGCGCGCGCCTGGCCGGGAAGAACTCCACCCCATTCCGCTACCGCGACTACGGCAACCTTGCGACGATCGGTCGCATGGCCGCCGTCGTCGACCTGCACGGCTTTCGCTTGTCGGGACTGCTCGCCTGGTGGTTCTGGCTCGCCGCGCACGTGTTCTTCCTGATCGGCTTCCGCAACCGCATCGTCGTGCTGCTGAACTGGTTCATGGCGTACTGGAGCTACCAGCGCGCGGCGCGCATCATCGTCGGCCACTCCCACACGCCATCACCAGGCGCAGAGCAGGAAGAGACTTAGGACGCGGATTACGCGGATGACCGCGGATAAGAGCGGATAGTGCAGAGCTAAAGCGGATAGAACAGATGTATTGATGCCGATTCGCCGCGCAGATTGCGGGCGCGCCGGATACCCACCCGCTGCTTCTGCAAAACAAGTTTGCTTTTATCCGCTTTTATCCGCGGTCATCCGCGTAATCCGCGTCCAAAATTTTTTTGCTCGTACCTAAAAAAAACGGCCCGGTATGCCGGGCCGTCTTCGAAACTGTTCAGCGAACTCGCTTACGCCGCGAACAGCGTGCGCATCTTCTTCATCGCGTTGACTTCGATCTGGCGGATGCGCTCGGCCGATACGCCGTACTCGTCCGCCAGTTCCTGCAACGTCGCCTTGTTGTCGTCGCGCAGCCAGCGGCGCTGAATGATGTCGCGCGAGCGCGCGTCGAGCTTGGCCAGGCCCTGCTTCAGCGAATCCAGGTCCGACTCTTCCTGGTCGTCGGTCTCGAGCGTGTTGTACGGGTCGGCGCCGTGGTCGACCAGGTACGCAACCGGCGAGGGCTTGGCGTCGTCGTCGGCATCGGTCGGCGCATCGAAGGCCATGTCGTGGCCGCTCAGGCGCGATTCCATCTCGAGCACGTCGGCGACCGGCACGCCAAGATCCTTGGCGATCGCCTGCACTTCCTTGGAGTTCATCCAGCCCAGGCGCTTCTTCGACTTGCGCAGGTTGAAGAACAGCTTGCGCTGCGCCTTCGTCGTCGCGATCTTGACGATGCGCCAG
>Ga0157372_10007190_pt1 | contig 11852 bp, 6 predicted proteins | sample C55metaG_FD_115307 | JGI IMG/M metagenome (GOLD analysis project Ga0157372, IMG submission 115307) | Corn rhizosphere microbial communities from Kellogg Biological Station, Michigan, USA - C5-5 metaG | ecosystem: Host-associated > Plants > Roots > Rhizosphere > Soil | place: USA: Michigan...
CCCCTGCCAGCCCTGAGCCACGGTTTGTCCCACAAATGGCAGCAGCTCGCACCTCGTCCTCATCCAGTTCCAATAAGGCGCCCGTCGCCTTCAGCGCCTCTCATCGGCCATCCGCGGAGCCGGACATCGACTCATCCACGCAACGCATGATCCGGGAACTGGTGGCCCAGAGTCAGCAGGTGGCCGTGAAGCACGCACCCAGAGCGTGAATCCGCCCGGTTAACCTCTGCACGATGTATTAACTACAAAAATGTAAGGAGAAATTAAACGAGAACGAAGATCGCTTTGCAGGACAGCTTTGGGCATCAAGCCGGGTGCCCTGTCCAATTGCCGACCCACAAAGCCCCATCAAATCCAACCATCCCTTGCTCGAGATCCCCAGAGTCACCACACAAGGTACTCGATCCCTGCAAGCTGAAAGCTACCCCTAGAAGCCGGGTGCCCAGACCGGGTGCCCCAGGTCCCTCGCTTTTGGGGACCTGGGATACGTCTCCCTGCACAGGCGAAGCTCCCGCTAAAACCTAATAGCTGCTCTTCGTCATGTCCCGCAGCACCTCAATCTCTCGCTCCCGGTAAGGCGTGCCATCAATTCGAAACACATCGTGCTGCCACACCGCCGGCTGGTCCGACACATACGGCCGCTGCCACGAGTCCCACGGAATCCACGTCTGGCTCTTGCCCGCCACCAGCCCCCAGTTGATGGCGCCAACGTGATACTTCTTCGCCAGCGGCAGAATAGTATCGAACGTGCTTCCAATATTCCGCGCCATATACTCGGTGCAGATAATAGGCCGGTGATAGGGCAGCAAGAGCTTCACGTGCGCTTCGAAATCCTCGGGCCACCCGTAATTGTGGAAGCTGATCACATCTGACTCTTCGATTTCAATCTTGCCCACCGCCGTCATGGTGGTCGTCGAAGTCCAGTCCCCATGCCACACGCCGCTCGTCAGCGGCTGCGTCGGATGCGCCGAACGCGCCCACCCAAACACCTGCGGCAGCAACCCGGCTATAATCTCGTTCTTGTTCTTCGGCTCTCCATGCAGATACGAAGAATCGTTCCCGTTGTCGGGTTCATTCCACAGATCCCAAGCCAGTATCCGCGCATCATTCGCAAACGCCCCCACTACGCCTTCGACATACATCTTCAGCCGCGGATGTTGGGCTGGATCTGCCAGTATCGCCGCTCCCGGCGCCTGCACCCACCCGGAATTGTGTACGCCCGGGATCGGTGGATGTTGCGGCCCGAGTTTCGGGTTCGGATCCCAGCACGAATCAAACAGCACAAAGATCGGCCGGATATGATGCCGCGCCGCAATCGTCAGAAACCGATCCATCCGCTGCTGAAATCCGTTTGCATCCTGTTCCCATAACAGATTGTGCAGGAACACCCGCATCGTGTTCATGCCCGCGGCCTCTGCCCACCCGAGCTCGCGGTCAATCGTCTTCTCATCGAAGGTATCGGCCTGCCACATCTCCAGCTCGTTGATCGCCGTCGACGGCAGGAAATCCGCCCCTACGGGCCAGGGCTGCTTCGCATACCAATTGTTCGCCTGTGCTTCCGTCCATCGCTGCTGAGCGAAGGCCGCAGCACAAGTCGCGAACAGAAAAATCAGCACAAACCAGCGCGACACTTCGAACGTGCGCACGACCATCCCTCGCAACAACACCGAGTGCTTCATAGGTCCCCCAAACTGTCCCAGATGTGAAGGAGAATTCTACTGCGTCTTGCCTGCCTCTGACGCCTTCGCGCGTTCCGCCCGCGCCTCGTCCGCGCGCCCCTGCCGCTCATACGCAATCGCAAGCTGCGTATGCGCTTCAGCAAACGTCGGATCCGCCGCAATCGATTCCTGATACCGCGAAATCGCCCCCCCGATATCGCCACGCAGCATCTGCTGATTCCCCGCATTAAGCGCGAAGTTCGCGCGCTGCCTGCTCACTGCCGTCCGCGACAGCTCCGCTGCTTCCTTCCGATAATCCGCCGCCTCGCTCCGCAACTGCTTCATCTCCGCCCGCAGCGTCTCCGCCTTGGGATGATCTCCCGCCGCGTCCGCCGCATCAGCCTGCTGGTTCAGATCCGCCGCCTGCTCCGCCAGCACTCCCGCCAGCGTGACTCGCGGCCCAGGCTGTCCGGCCTGTAGCGGAATCGCCTTCTTCAGCGCTTCCGCGGCCTCCGGCAGTCTCGAGTCCTGCTTCAACGTGCTCCCCAGGATTGCCCACGCATCTCCATTCTCTGGCCTGAGCGCCACAGCCTTCTTTAGCTCCACCACCGCATCGTCCAGCCTGCCCATCTGCATATAGAGAATGCCTAGCGTATACGGTGGATCCTGCAGCTTCGGATCCATCTCGCCTGCCTTGCTCAACTCTGCAGCCGCCTCATTCAGCCGGTCCTTGAACTTGTATGCCAGCCCAAGATCGTAATGAAGCTGCGGATCATTCGGATCCAGCGTCAATGCCTTCTCGAAGTCCTCAATGGCCTCATCGAACGCCGAAAGCTGAATGTGGCAAACTCCCAGATCCTTATACGCAACCGGATCGTTGCCATTCTCCGCCAGCGCCCGCTTGAAATAATCGAGAGCCTCCTTGCCCTTGCCGGTGAGGGTAAGTGCTAATCCTAGGTTCGTCAGCGCCATCACGTTCTTCGGCTCTCGCTCCACCGCCTGCTGAAACCAGGGCACCGCCTCCTGTTGCCGGCCCAGCCGTTGAAGGGCCATCGCCATCTCCAACTGCACCCCGGGTATCTTCGCATCCGCTTTCACCGCCGTTTCGAACTGCTGCAACGCTTCCTCGTCCTTGCCCGCTGCGGCCAGTGTGCGGCCAACTTCTACAATCACTGCCGGATTCGGTGGATCCAGCGTAGCCACCGGACCAAGTACGTCCAGCGCACCCTGCAAATCTTTCTGTGTACGTAGCAGAATTGCCAGATGAATGCGCGCGTGCACATACGATCCATCCAGCGTCAACGCATGCTCAAAGCGCTTCTGCGCCTCCTGCCACTTACCCTGCTGCGCATAGAGCGTTCCGATCGCATCCGAGATCTCAGCCCGCGGCCCCGTCAGCTTCTCCCCTTCCAGAAACACCTGCTCCGCCTGATCCGGTTTGCCGGCCTTCGCAAGCGCGCGCCCATACGCATCGTAGAAAGGCGGATCCAACCCCGCTTGTTGCGGCTGCTTTGAGATTTGGTCCGCCGCTCGAAAATGCTGGATCGCCTTCGTCGTCTCTCCTGCCTGTGCATACGCCAGCGCCAGGTTCGACTCGATAGCTGAGTCTCTCGGCCGTAACTTTGCCGCGGCCTCAAACTCCCTCGCCCCGTCGAGCGGCCTGCCCATCTCCGTTAGCACGGTGCCCAGCGCGGAGTGCCCCTCCGGAATCTGAGGCTGCAATCGCACCACTACGGCAAATTTCTGACGTGCAACCTCGAGGTTGCCTGAGTCGCGCGCCGTCACTCCCGCTCGAAAAGCCGCATCAGCGCGCTTGATGGTATCCGGAGCGGGCTTCGCAGCTTTCTGCCCACCTGCCGAAATTGCAGCAGCGATCAGCGCACACGCCGCCCACCTCGATCCGATAAAAACCCATCTCATGGCCCTTACTTCTCCGCCGGTTTCGGATCGTTCCGATGCTGAAGTTCTACCACCATCTTGAACTCGCGATTCGCCTCCGCAAGTTGCCCCGTGGCCTTGTACGCCTGTCCCAGGAGATTATGCGTAATGTAATTAGCGGGATCCATCCGCTCCGCTCGAGCCAGATAATGCAGAGCCTGGATTGGCTGCTTCAGTTTCAAGAAAGTCTCGCCAAGCAGAACATATGGCCCCGTCGCGTCTGGCTCCAGCAGCACTGCCCGGCTGAGCGCCTCCTGTGCTTCCGTGTATTGTCCGTTCCGTACATATGCATCGCCGAGCCGATCGTAGAGATCAGGATTCAGCGGATTGATCTTGCGTTCCGCCTCGAATTCTCGAATCGCTGCGGCAGTATCTCCTCGCGCAAGCGCCACCTCTCCCAGCAACTCGTGCGCCAGCGGTAATGAAGGGTTAATCGTCAGAGCTTTCGTCGCTTCTGCACCCGCCTGGTCCCGCAACTCCCGCCGCAAAAACAACCTTCCAGCCAGCAAATGCGCCTCGGCGGAGTCCCCCTCAAATCCGTACTGACTCGCAAACGCGCGTCGTGCATCGTCATATCGCTGCACATCCGCATAGCACAGCGCCAGCACGTAGTTTGGATCGACGTTTGCCGCCTGAACACCCGTGCGTGCCTTCTCGAGCAGTGGCAGTGCCTCCTGAATACGGCCCAGCCGAAACAGGCTCACTCCCTGCATTTCCAGCGACTCGCCGTCTCGTGGATCCTGCTCTGCTGCCTTCGCAAAAGCCGCAATTGCCTGGGGAAACTGCTCTCGCTGATAAAGAATCATCCCTCTCAGCCGCTCCACACCCGCGGGTTCCGGACTTTGCTTCGAAAGCTGATCCAGTTCTGCCATTGCCTGGTCCAGGCGGCCCTTTCCAGCCAGTTCCTTGGCCGTCTCAAACGTCACCGCGCGAATCGGATTTTCGGTGGAAGGTGCCGATCCCTCTTGTCCTTGGGGCCAGACGGTAGCAAAGGAACAGCAAACAACTGCAGTAGCAATCACGCGAACCATGTTTTACCTGATGCAGCCAGTTTAACTCTCAGTCAGTTCCGTTGTTTTGACGGTACTCCACTGCCCAATGTCATTCCGAAACAACTGACAAAAGAAAGAGGGGAGCCGAAGCCCCCCTCCAGGTTTGTTGCGTCCTCACGTGCAGGTCCTTGCCGGTGAGGCCTAGCGGCTCTCTCGCCTTAGCCAAGGTCCCCTGCGCACATATGTTTGCGCGCAGGGGTAATAGTTAGAACTGAACGCGAAGAGAGAACTCAAGTTGGCGCGGCAATGCCCCTGGTGCAGCACCGGTGATTGTACCATCCGACTCGATGTTTCCACCCGGGTTGCCTGGATTGATGTGGTTGAAGCCGTTGAATGCATCCATGCGGAACTTCGTTGCGATGTTCTCATGGATCGTTACGGTTTTCGCGATTGACAGGTCGGCATTAAAGAATGAGGGTCCAAAATACGTGTTGCGGCCCACATTGCCGATCGTATCCAATCCAGGGTTCTTGAACACCCCGGTGCTAGCCGATGCATCCTCCGGATTGGTCAGATCGCCATTCGCGCCGGGCTTGCAACCCGTATGCACGCATGGAACCTGCCTGGTGTAGTACGTGCGCTGGCCCGTACCGCCGGATTTCGCTTGGAATCCAGTCAAATTGGTCTTCAGCTTTCCAGTTCCTGCGTAGCTCGGGAAGTTGAAGAAACCGCCAGGTAGATTTGACCCGGCTTCGTTGTAGTTGACTGTGAAGGGTAGACCGCCTGCCCAGTTGAACGTCGAGGACAGTTGCCATCCGCCGATAATCATGTCCGCAGCGCGGTTTGCTCCTGTGCCAAACGTCTTGCCTTTACCGAACGGCAGATCGTACGTGCCGTAGAAAGTCACCTGCTGCAGGCGCACGTTGCTGTCCCGGCCGTAGCCCGGATGACGATCCCAGCTTGCATACGTTGTGCTATTCGCAAACGCGCTCGCCCACTGGTAGTTCATCGTGTAGTTCAGGTTCTTCCACGCGTTCTGTTGCAGCGTAACCTGCAATGCATTGAAGTTCGTGTTCAGGTTATCGCTGTAGTAGGTGATGTCGTTCGTCCACCCACACTCGCCCGGAGTGACATATGGCTGGTTGGGCGTTGTGTAGGCAGAGTCTCGGCAAGCCGGAAGAGATGCCCCGTAGTAGCGACGCAGGATGTTGTAGGTTTGGGTTGCTCCCGTGGCTGTGTCAATCGTGCCCGATTTAACAGTTGGGTCATAGTGCAGCGATTGTCCAGTGGCGCTCAACGATCCGGGCAGATTGATGGCTGCCTCGTTCGGGTTGATGGTGTTTCCGCTCGAGTCACCCAGGGTATAAGTTCCCTTGTTCCCGACATACGCCACCGTCAGCGACAGGGTCGGAGTAACGGCACGCTGCACCGCAAGGTTCCACGCATCGATCTCGGGGAACCGGAGCGGATTCGGACGCGCACGAGAGTTCACCTGGTCTCCTGGATTCGGCAGCAGACCGTTGGACGGAACAGCAATGGGCGTCGGGTCCTTGGGACCTACGTCCAGCGTGAATGCCGATGTCGCACTCGTCGCATTGTTGATGTTCTGGTTAGCAAGAACCGGCAGATTCTGCGTCACCACATGTCCGAAGATCGAACCGAAGATGCCGATATCAAAGCTGCGGCCATACCCGGCTCTCAGAACCGTCCTGTCATCCACCTGATAGGTCAAGCCGATCCGGGGAGCAAAGAGGCTCTTTTTATCGAACGTCCAGCCCATATCCCGGCCCACCTGCCCAATTCCAGCCACGTGCAGGTACCCGTCGGCCAGATTAAGAAGTGATCCATTCCCATCGGCATTAACCTTCTCCGGGAAATAGAGCTCCCAACGGAGTCCCACGTTCAGCGTGAGATTCTTGTTCACACGCCATGTGTCCTGCCCGTAGAAGAACGTCCGCTTCTGAAACTCCTTCGCATTCGTCGAGGATGAAACGTAGCGTCTGAAGTTGGTTACATCGCCCAACAGCCACGTTGCAAATCCGTTTCCGCCTGCCGTTGTACTAGCTGGATCGGAGGTTTCGTCAGCATTGGAGTTCAGGATGCCTGTACGGTTGTTATCCGACGGCACGCGCAGATTGCGCGCGTAACGGAGGTCGGTTCCCACTTTGAAGGTATGGTCGCCCTTGATGAACGTCCAGTTGTTCACGATTTGGAACTGGTCTTCCTTCTCCGTCAGCGGGCAGTTGCACCGGTTGACGTTCAGATCCGATCCAAATACCGGCTGCGTGCTGCCGCCGGGCAGTGTGCCTATGTCATAACCAGGTGAGCCGCCGGTGTAGTAGTTGCCGGTGTTCAGATTGGGAATTCCAAGTTGATCGGCTGCCGCCACCGTCTGGTCGAATTTCGAAGTAACGATGTTGTACCGGTAGTAGGCGAGACGGAAATCTGTCAGTAGTTTCGGGTTGACTGCGATATCCATGCCCGACGCCAGACTGTCATTCGCGCCTCTCGATGTGCCCGCGTAGCCGCCAATGCCGAAGCCACGTCCACCGGCCGCGCCAAATTCAGTTTTGCCAGTAAGCGTGTCCTTGAACCGAGAGAACCGCTCAAAGGCATGCATACGCTCATTGAGCGTGTAGTCCATGCGCTCGGTCCACTGATCGCTGTTGAGACCACCAGTGCCGGAACCATGGAAGTTGCTGTCCAGTCCGTTGAGATTGCCAGCGCTGCCCAAACCGACACCCTGAGAGTAGTGCTCGAGAAGCTTGAACAGGTTGAGAGCAGGTTGCGAAGCCGGTCTCTGCAAGTACGCCAGCGGTATCACGTTGCCCGGAAATGCTGGATAGTGAAGCTTGCCGTCGGCGCCGAGTGTTTGGGGTTTCGAGGTGTCGTAGATAATACCCGCGGCGCCAAGCTGGGTGGCATACTCGCTAAAGTCCGCGCCCGGAATCCCGCTCGGTCCAGTCGTGTTGCCGAGAGCCGTTTCCATCAGCAATTGGGTCGGCACTGTATTGGTTGTCGACGTTCCAACCTTCTGGCGCTGTCCTTCATAGTTTCCGAAGAAGAAGAACTTGTCCCGGATGATTCGTCCGCCAATAGTGCCGCCGAACCGGTTCTTCAGGCCCGGAGGAAGAGTTCCCGGTGCCTGCTGGAACGGATCACGTGCCAGATTGGCATTGCTGGTTCTGAAATCGTACACACTGCCATGGAAACTGTTGGTGCCCGATTTTGTCTGCGCAGTAACAACAGCGGAGACCGCCTTGCCCAATTCCGCGTCGAAGTTCTGCGTCGTGATCTTGGTCTCTGTCACCGCATCCATAGTTGGATTGATCACGATGATTCCAAGGATCGGATCCTGGTTATCGGTGCCGTCCAGTTCGAAAGCTGTGCCGGCGAATGCCTGGCCGTTCACCATGATCTGCTGCGAAGCCTGAGGATTTTCTGATGCAGCGTGCGACCAGCCTAGCTTCTGCGCGCCCGGAACCAGAAGTTGAAGATTCGTGAAGTTCTGGTCAGGAACCGGCAGGTTTGCGACTTCCTGCGTATCGAACACGGTGGCCACATCGGCCTTGTCCGTCTTCAACTGCGGTACCGACTCTGCATTGACGGTAACCGTCGTGCCCGTGTCGGAGCCCACTTCCAGCGTGGGATCGATGCGCGGCGCCGTGTCGGCCAAAACCGAGATGCCCGTTGTCTCGAAAGGCGTGAAACCCTTCGCAACGACTTTGAGGTTGTATACGTCGGGGATAAGGTGCGGGACGCTATAGTCACCGGAACCGTTCGATTGAACGGTCACTACGGTGCCCTTAGCTACGTCCGTCACGGTAACCGTGGCGTTCGGAATGACAGCCCCGCTCTTGTCGGACACAGTGCCGAAAATCGATCCGTAGATCGCTTGTGCACTGGCCGTCACAATGAGGAGCGAACTCGCGCAGGCCAAAAAAGCCAGCACAAGTGCTGTGCGAAGGAACTTGTTCATGCGGTCTCCTGAAAAGTGGTGCCGGTTGTTCTGTTCTCTCAACTTATGGTGATTCCGCCGCCTGGCACTTCGGCTAGTCGGCTGCAACGCTCACCTATCGCGCTGACAGGCTCGCTTTTCCCGGTGTCGCTCCTCCCGAACACAAATAGAGAGCGATAAATTTAGAGACTCCGGAGCAAATCGAAACCATACTGAAATCCGCAAGCCATGTCAACGCTAAACGACTTAAAACATTTAGAGAAAAGGCTCAAATCGACATGTCATTGCCGGGAAACCTTTACTTGCCGTAACGCCCCACATCTTCGGAAATTCCTAGGCAGTTGTTCCATAACTAACAACCTGCATATAAAGCGATTTATCTCAATTGGCTTTCAGAACAAGGACCTTTCATAGCTCGTTAAAAATCCGTTCATGGACTCACGAGCTGTAGATTTCTATCTATACAAACAGCTCTCATTGTCACAGTTTGATATAACATTTGAAGCTGCCGCCGAAATCCCGGATGCCTCTCTCCAATCAGGCCGTTGTTAGTTGCAGTCCACTTTAGGAATGCCTTTTGTCTGCACCAAATGATTGATTCTCAAAGGACCTAGATCAACTAGCGTAGCCGCGCCCATTTCGCGCATTCCGCCAGAGCGATCCACCCCTCCTCTACTGAATATTCCGGCATTCCCCGAGCTCTCACGTCCTATCTGGAAGTTTCCCTGCCTGAAACGCTGATTCGGTATGACATTGCAGCTATTTGCAGCGCATCCCCCTTCTCATCTTTCTGCGAAGATGCCCGCCACAATCTCCCTATTTCGAACCGCACTTTTCCCTGCCTGACCGAATCAGTCCAAGCAGAGCCCTTGCCTTGCCGTCATCGGGGGAGAACTCCAGGATCCGCTCCAGCACCGCCTCCGGCCCACGGCGGTCTCCCATATCGCACTCCAGGATTGCGAGGTTCAAACCTGCCGCCGTCTGCGTCGGATCGTGTTCGAATACCTCGTTCCATAGCCCCTTCGCCTCTCCATATCTGTGCTCCCGAACGTCCAGTAACGCCAGATCTCCTGCCGCAAGGGCATCGTACGGGTCCGCCTCGAGCGCCAGCTTGTACTCCTCGGCTGCCGATCCATTTTCTTTGCGTAATTGTTCCAAAAATCCGAGATTGGAATGCAGTTCGTGATCCTTCCGAGCCCCGCCACCCGCATGCTCTGCCAGCCTCAACCACTCCAAAGCCCGCTTTGCCGCCGCCTCATCCCCGTGCCCTGCCATCTGCGCATACGCTATCCCCAGATCCCGATCGTCCTCGCTGCCTCCGCTGATCGCGTCCAGTTCACCCGTGCTCGTCTTCGGCTCGCGTCCATTGTTCACATGCGTTCTGATCCAGTGATCGGTCAGCTGCTCATGCGCGATGTCATTCGTTGGCGGCCGCCCCATGTGACATGCCGTGCAGTCCTGATTCTCAGGATGATGCTTCGACCCAAACCCGCTCTTGTCGTGGCACTGCAGGCACTTCTGCCGATAAAACGCGACCCTCTCTGCTGAAGAAGGCGATCCGTGCGGATCATGACACGTTGTGCAGGTCATCCGGTCTCCCGACTGCTTTTTGCACTCGCTTCGCATCAAAGCCTCCCACTGGCTCGTTGCCCGCCCGCCCGCTCCCGCTTCTTTCCTGAAGATGAAATACGCAGTGTAATCAAACAAATCGTCGCCAGGAATGAAATCCTCGCTCCGCTTTCCTTCTCGCATCACCGCGATATGACCTTCAAGATGACAGTTCAGACAAATCGAATCACGGCGGATTGGTTGCAGCCCATCAATGTGCAGCATGTCCGCCTTACCACCTGAAGCCACGTGCGCGCTCGCGTCACCATGACACGCCGTGCAGCTGATTCCTCCGTACTCGAATGGCTTGCCCGAGTAAAGATTGCGAGCTTCCGGCAGTGACCGCGCGACCTCTGATGCATGGCAATGCAAACATCCCGGATCCACAGCCAGCGTCAACGGCATCTCCGTTGCCTGCTGGAAATTAGGCGCCATATCCCAAACCCGCTTCTTTCCATACCAGTTGATTGGCGACTCGAACCAATAACCCCGCTGCTCAAACAGATAGGTGCGCCCGCGTTTTCCAGAGCCAATAAAGAATTTCAGCTCCTGTCTCCCATTCAGTTCGTTACCCGATGAAGTATCTTTGCGTTCGTAGCTCAAAAACACGTGCCCGCCATCTTCCGTCACTCGATAGTCGATGCCCGAAAGCGCATGTCTGAATTCACCCCCGATGAATCCATCGGCGGCTACACCACTTGCATTGGCCATCGGTGTACTGCGATAGCGCTCGTATATCTCGCGATGACAGCGCGCACAAGGCGCATTCGGGTCGCGCTCCTCGTTTGCAGGTCGAGCCTCGACTACCCCCGCAACCGCAACCAATACGACAATGCTTAGGCAGAAAAGTGCTGCCGGACCAATAGACGAATAGCGAAACAGGCGCTGCTCTCCAACAGCTCTCGCTGCCGTTCTCGTTCGTGCTTACGGGAATTCAGACGGGGTTTTGGCATCTCAGGTTCACGTCAAATGTCATCAGATTGTGAATCCTCTGTCCCCATTCCTTGCTCAACCGCTGCATGAGAGAATTCCAATTCGAACGAATGAATCCAACCACCATGCCCCAACCGCTCGATTTGCTGATTGACCAAATATCCTCTCCCATCGGCCAGCTGATGATTGTCGCTGACAAGGAAGGGAATCTCCGTGTCGCGCTTTTCGCCGAAGATGAAGAAGTCGTTCGCCACCAGCTTCGCCTTAACTATGGCGAGCACGGCTTCACCCTCCAACCCGCCGCCAACCCCCACGGCCTCAGCGAAGCGATCTCCCATTACTTCGCTGGGGAGCTCAACGCCATCGACACCATCCCGGTCGAAACCGGTGGCACGCCGTTCCAGCGCGAAGTCTGGCGCGCTCTGCGCGAAATCCCCTGCGGCGCCACAATTTCATACGGCCAGCTTGCCCAGCGCATCGGCCGCCCAGCAGCCGTCCGGGCTGTCGGACTCGCCAACGGCGCAAACCCTGTCGCTGTCATCGTTCCTTGCCACCGCGTTATCGGTTCAAATGGCTCTCTCACGGGCTACGGCGGCGGCATCGAACGCAAACGCTGGCTCCTCGATCACGAGCAGCGTCGCGCGCGCCTCTTCTGAACCGGACCTGGTTTTACACCTTCGCTCTCTTGCTCAAGCCCTCGAGAATCATGCGCGGATCGTAGTACGTCCTGATCGAAACGATCTTTCCATTCTGCACATGGAAATA
>Ga0157372_10007196_pt1 | contig 11849 bp, 9 predicted proteins | sample C55metaG_FD_115307 | JGI IMG/M metagenome (GOLD analysis project Ga0157372, IMG submission 115307) | Corn rhizosphere microbial communities from Kellogg Biological Station, Michigan, USA - C5-5 metaG | ecosystem: Host-associated > Plants > Roots > Rhizosphere > Soil | place: USA: Michigan...
AGAGCGGTCCGTGGAGGGAAGGGCGGAGATTGTAGGGTCGCGCTAGCGCACGCGTCGGCGCTTCCCGCTACGCGTCACTCCTTGCTCTCCAGCACGTCGGCGAAGTACGCCGGCACGTCGAGCTCGAACGCGCGTTGGTTCGAGTCGGCTGCCCACACCAGACGATCGCTCGCCATCTCGGGGCGATCGTCATCGGGCCGCCAGCGCTCGATCAGTCGCGCATCGAGATCGACAATCCAATACTCGGCAATGCGTGCGCGCTGATAGCGCCGCCGCTTGAGCTGGCGATCGTATCGCGCCGTCGTCGGCGAGAGGACCTCCACGACGAGGCGCAGTTCGATGATGTCGCTCCAATCGCGGAGCCGCGCTCCGGTAGCGGTCCGATAAACGAACAGATCGGGCTGGAGGATCTCCTCGTCGCCGAGCGAGATATCGGCGGGCGAGCACAAGACTCGTCCGATTCCGGTTTCGAGAAGCCATGGGTGGAGGCGTGTCACGAGACCCATGATCGCCTCTTGGTGCAGGCCGCGCGGTGCTGGAGTCACAACCAGCGCGCCATCAATGAGCTCGTACCGGTTGCCGTCATCGGGCAAGGCGCGAACGCGCTCAACTGTCCAGCGATTAGTAGCGTGCGGCATACCCATAAGGCTTCGCTCGGCGCGGGGAGATCGCAAGTGGGCATGGCGCACGATGTCGCCTGCACCTTTGGCGCGTGCCATCAGATGACGGCCGACGTCATCATACCATGCCACAGCCTCGACCGATCGTGCTTCTACGAGCGACCCTTCAAGGTCGCGCTCCACGCAACGTCAGTGTTTCGCCAGGCCGTTCAACCAGGTCAGCACCGCTGATTCGAGCGCGATGCGCTTGTCCGAGTACGAGTGATCGGTAGGCTCGTGCAGGGTGGTGATGGTCGAGTTGCCGCGCGCGCGCAGTCGTTGGACGAGCGTGTCGGATTCCGGTGCGAGACCGTCGTCGGCCGTGATCACGAGCATACGCGTATGCGTTAGGCCTGGCACCGCGTCGGCAAACGTCCAATGCGATTTGGCCGCGCCGGCGGCGAGGTCGGCAGCCATGCTGCGCGCCGTGACGCCGGCGAGCGCTTCCATGTTGTCCGCCATCACGGCGATGAGCGTGTCGCGCGGCAACGCGGCGTCGGCTCCCATGTCTGCGGCCGAAATGAGGACCAGCCCCCGCAGCTCCGGGTGGTGCGCCGCCGTCAACACCGCGACCCAGCCGCCCATGCTGTGGCCGGCGATGACGACGTCGCTGGTGTCGATGCCTAACCGACGTGCGTTGGCGGGCTCGGCGAGGAACTCGAGCACGGCGTCCGCGTCCTGCAGGTTGTTGCCGAAGCGAAACGGGCCCGGGCTGCCCCACGAGCCCCGGTAGTTGAACGTGATCGCGTTCCATCCGGCGCGCCGAACCGCCTGCGCGAGGTCCAGGTTCTTCTCGTTGCCCGGCAGGCCGTGCAACAGAACGAATGTGGGATGCGCACCGGCGCCCGACGCGAGATAGGCGACTCCATTGATGCGCACGCCGCGGGACGGGATGTGCAGCACTTCCATGCGCGCGGGGTGAGCGGAATCGCGCGGCGGATCGACGGCGATGGCTTGCGGCGTCTGCGCCGTCAGGGCCGAGGCGGCGACCGTGATCGTCGCGATGACAGCAAGTATTCGCATAGTTGGCTGGATTAGTTGCCAGGTGGTGTAGAGCCTCGCCGCCGACAATGGCGTGTGCAGGGTCGGCTAACGATACGAGCACGTCGGTAACCAGTCCAGTGCGATCGCAGTGCACGCCATCGATGAACCGTGAAGCCCTGTCGCCTCGCGTGGCCGTCGTGCATCATCTTTCGGTTGTCGCTGGTCAAGTTCCATCGAAGTCGGGACGGCTCGACGTCATTCGTTAGGCGGCATCGCCATGATGATGCGCGGCTATAGCTTCTCCGGTCACGTCGCAAACATGCTCCGCGCTGCACGCGCGGAAGCAACTCGCCTGGACTGCGGCTACGTGTCACCTGAGCTCCTCTTGCTCGGAATGATGGACGAGGAGGGCACGCTCGGAGCCAGAGTGCTCACCGGCCTCGGCATGACGCGAGAGGTGATTGCTCGGGAGATGCAGACGCAGATCGCTCGGCTTCCGCGCTATGACGCCAAGGTCCGTGGGCTGCTTCCGTACACGTCCGCCGCGAAACGCGCGCTAGAAGGCGCTATGGATGAAGCGAGCGAGCTCGGCGACGACTACGTCGACACAGGGCATTTGCTGCTGGGAATCTTGCGTGACAGCGAAAGCGCTGCCGCAAAGATCTTAGCCGTTCACGACGTGACCAGGGAACGCGTAAGGAAAGAACTCGAGCGTTTAGGCCCATCATCATAACCGTCGCCTTTCGAAGCAACGGCCTATCGACCTCATCAGCGCGAACATGAACACACTTCTTCAAGACGTTCGCTACGCGATCCGGACCCTGTTCCGCTCACCCGGCTTCGCCATCATCGCCATCCTCACGCTCGCACTCGGCATCGGCGCCAACACCGCGCTCTTCTCGGTGGTGAACGGCGTTCTGCTCAATCCGCTGCCCTATCCCGCGCCCGACCGCCTGGTCGCCGTCTACGGAAAAACGCCCGGCTTCGACCACTCGGCCATCTCCTATCCCAACTTCCTCGACTGGCAGCGCAACACGCGCACCCTCTCGTCGCTCGCGCTCTACCACAACGAGGACTACAACTTCACCGGCGCGGGTGAGGCCGAACGCGTCTCCGGCTACATGATCTCCGCCGGATTCTTCCATACGTTAGGCGTCAGGCCTACGTTAGGCAGAGCATTCCGCGGCGAGGATGATGTCGTCGGCGCCGCACCGGTCGTGGTGCTGGGCGGCGGATTCTGGAAGCGCCGGTTCGGCGGCTCGCCCGATGTCGTCGGCACGACCATCGACCTCAACGGCACGGCCTACACGGTCATCGGCGTGATGCCGCCCGACTTCACGTTCTATGGCAAAGACCGCGACGTCTACACGCCCATCGGCCAGTGGAACGATGCGACGTTTCACGACCGGCAGGCCGTGTTCAGCTCCGGAATGGTCGGCCGGCTCGCGCCGGGCATCACGCTCGCGCAGGCAACGGCCGACATGGAGGGCGTGGCCCGGCACCTGGCCGATGAATATCCCGAAGCCGACAAAGGCGTCGGCGCCACGCTCGTCTCGCTCCAGGAAGACCAGGTGGGCAGCGTCCAACCCGTGCTCCTCGTTCTGGTAGGCGCGGTTGGATTCCTGTTGCTCATCGCGTGCGCGAACGTCGCCAACCTGCTCTTGGCGCGCTCCACCGCCCGTTCGCGCGAGTTCGCGATCCGTGTCTCGTTAGGCGCCAGCCACCGGCACGTCGTGCGCCAGCTGCTCACCGAAAGCCTGCTCCTCGCCGGCGCCGGTGGCGCACTCGGGCTCGTCGTCGCCGCCTGGAGCATGCGCGCGGTGCTCGGCGCACTTCCCGCCGCGCTCCCGCACACGCGCGACATCGCCCTCGATGCACGCGTGCTCGGCTTCACACTCGGCGTTTCACTCCTCGCCGGTATCCTGTTCGGTCTTGCACCGGCGCTCAAAGCGTCGCGCGTCAATCTCCAGGACGTGCTCAAGGAAGGCGGCCGCGGGTCGAGCGGCGCGCGGCACCGCTTGCAGCGCGTCTTCGTCGCGGCGCAAGTGTCGATGGCGCTCGTGCTGCTCGTCGGCGCAGGCTTGATGGTGCGCAGCCTCGCGGCACTCTGGCGCGTCGACCCGGGCTTCGATCCCAGCCACGCGGTCACGTTCAGCCTCTCGCTTCCCGCCTCCTACTCCACCGAGTCGGCCGACACGCGCGCCCGGTTGCGCGAATTCGATGCGAAGATGCTCACGCTCCCCGGCGTCGACGCCGTGTCGGCGACGCTCGGCTCGCGTCCGATGGTTCACAATTCGACCGAATCGTTCTGGATCGAGGGGCGCCCCAAGCCGGCGAACCTCAACGACATGCCCCAAGCCCTGTTCTACCTGGCCGAGGACGGGTTCCAGCACGCGATGGGCGTTAGGCTCGAGCGCGGGCGGTTCATCGCGCCGCAGGATGACGAGCGCGCGCCGACGGTCATCGTCATCGATGACGTGTTCGCCCGCACGTATTTCCCGAACGAGGATCCGATCGGCAAGCGCGTGCACCTGGCAACGTTCGGCGTGGAGGCCGAGGTGGTCGGGGTGGTCGCTCACGTTAGGCAGTGGGGTCTCGACGCCGATGCCGCGTCGGCGATCGAAGCGCAGTTCTATTTCCCGTTCATGCAGCTGCCGGACAAGATCATGCGCCTCGCCGCAACCGGCGTGGCCGTCGTGCTGCGTACCACGGGCGACCCCGCGGCGGAGATGGGACCGGTCCGCCAAGCGGTCGCGCAGCTCGATCCGCGCGACGTCATCTACAACGTGTCGACCATGCGCGATGTGCTCGCCAACTCGCTCGCCGCGCGCCGGTTCCTGATGGTTCTGCTCGGCGTGTTCGCTGCGTTAGCACTCGTGCTTGCGTGTGTGGGCATCTACGGCGTGATCTCGTATCTGGTCGGCCAGCGCACGAACGAAATCGGCGTGCGCATGGCGCTCGGCGCACAGCAGTCGGATGTGATGCGCCTGGTGGTCGGCGACGGCGCCCGCATGGCGTTGGCCGGGGCCGTGGGCGGCATCGTTGCGTCGCTCGCCGTCACGCGCCTCATGGCGCATCAGTTGTTCGGCGTCAGCGCGCACGATCCGCTCACGTTCATGGTCGTCGCCGCACTGCTGATCCTGGTTGCGATCGCCGCGTGCTACGTTCCGGCGCGTCGCGCCACCCGCGTCGATCCAGTGGTTGCGCTCCGGAACGAATGAGCAGAGGGAGCCGCGATCAGTCTGCGCGCAGGACTCGCACCGGATCGGTCCGCGCGGACCGCAGCGCCGGAAGGAACGCCGCCGCCACGCCCACGATGAGCAGCAACGCCGGCGCGAGAATGAACGCCAACGGATCGGCGGCGGTTACGCCGGACAACAGGCTGCCGAGCACGCGCGTCACCGCGAACGCCAACGCGAGGCCGAGCAGGCCGCCTCCGCCAACCATCACCAGCCCTTCGCGCATGAGCAGGCGCACCACCTCGTTAGGCTCGGCGCCTAACGCCATGCGGATGCCGACTTCCCGCGCGCGCCGCGCGACGGCATAACTTACCACGCCGTACACGCCGATCATCGCCAGCGAGAGCGCCAGCGCCGCGAACAAGCCGAAGACCAGCGCGCCGAGGCGCGTCGGCAGTAACACGGCACCGATGCGTCGTGCCATCGTCGTCTCCTGCAGCACCGGTATCGAGGGATCGGCGTCCCGCAACACGCCCACCATGCGCGCCGCGATGGCATCGGCGTCACCGCCGCGCCCGATTTGCGCGACCAACATCACTTCCGGGAAGGCACTCTGTGCGAGCGGTATGAAGAAGAAAGGACGCGGCGCCTCGCCGAGCGAGCGCACCTTGGTGGTCTGCGTCACGCCGACGACTTGAAGCGTCACGGAATCCTTGCGGAACGTCAGGCCGATGGGATCCTTGCCCGGCCAGAACTCCTTCGCCATCTCCTCGTTGATGACGGCGACTGTCGGAGCCGACGTCTTGTCCGACGCCTCGATGCCACGCCCGCGCAAGAGCCTAACGCCAGCCGCGCTGAAGAATCCCGAATCGGCGGACGCGTAGTCGACCGAGAAGCCGGACTCGCCTTTGGGCGGCTCCAAGCCGGCGACGTTCACCGGCGCGATTTCGCTGCTTTCCACCGACAGGAGCATGTGATCCGTAAGGCCGACGGCCTCCACGCCTTGAACCCGACGCACGCGGGACTCAACGTCGTCGAGCAGGAGCTGCTGGCGCGGACCCGCATTGCGATCGGGCGGAAATCCGAACCATACCAGCCCGGCCGGCGCGTGGCCGAAGCCGGGATCGATCAGTTCACGGGCCTGCAGGCTCCGCACGAACAGGCCGGCCGTGATGAGCAGCACGAGCGAGACGGCGATCTGCCCCACCACCAGCGCGCTTCGAATCGTCACGCGGCGCGCCGGGCCGCCGCCGGTGTTTTCGCTCTTGATGACCTCGACCACGTTCGGCCGCGTGGCCTGGAGCGCCGGGAGCACGCCCACGAACAGCGCCGCTGCCGCGGCGGCCAGCAGCGCGAAGAGCAGTACTCGCGCGTCGAGGCTCACGTCGACCGTGATCGGCAGCGGCAGCGGCAGGTCCGCGTGCAGGAGCGCGCCCAACGCAACGCGCGAGAGACCCACGCCGGCAATCCCGCCGAGGCCCGCGAGGAGGAGCGCCTCGACCAGCAGCTGCCTAACGAGCGACCAGCGGCTCGCGCCCAGGGCGATGCGGATGGCGATCTCGCGCTGGCGGTCGCGTGCCTGCGCGAGCAGGAAGCTGGCGAGGTTCGCGCACGCGACCAGCAGCACCAGCGCAACCACCGCCATCAGCGCGGCCGCCGCCGGAACCACCACGCTGTCGAGCAGCGGATTGACGACGATCGTCGTCTCGGGAATGACCAGCATCGACGTCGTCGCCGTCCACGATTTCGGATATCGCCGGATCATGTCGGCGGTGAACGAGGCGGCAAGCGCGCGCACGCGCGCCATCGACACACCCGGTGCGACGCGAATCTTCAGGAAGAGGTTGTGACCGTCGCGATCCGTCAATTGGTCGTACGGCGCCGACTGGAGCTGGTTGATCATGCGGATCGGCGCGAACAACGCGGGCACGATGCCGGGAAACGTGCCCGCGTAACCTGCCGGCGCCACGCCGACGATGGTGTACGCGCGACCCGCAAGTCGGATCTGTCGACCGACGACGCCGCGGTCGGCGCCGAACGCGCGATGCCAATAGTCGCTCGACAGCACGACAACGGCATGCGCGCCGTTAGCCACGTCGTCCTCGGGGCCGAGTAGGCGGCCGACCTGTGGCTTGAGGCCGAGCAAGGGGAAGTAGTCGCCGTTCACGAGCTCGTCGAACAGCGTTTCCTCGTGGTCGCCGAAATCCCGAGGCACCGCGGCGTATTCCGCGGCCGAGATCTGCGAGAACAGGCCCTGTCCGGCATCGCGGAGCGCGACGTAGTCGGGATACGAGAGAGGCGCGTACGGGAACGACGGTTGGCGTTCGTAGATTTCGGCGATCTGCTCGCGGTGCGGCACGGGCGGGCGCCGCAACAGCACGGCGTCGACGAGACTGAAGATGGCGACGTTGACGCCGATGCCTAACGCCAGCGAGATCACGGCGACCATCGTGAATCCGATGCGGCGGCGGGACCGCCGCATCGCGTACCGGACATCCCAGATGAGCCGCTGCCAGGCTGTCACCATCGAGAACCCGCGCTCCGCCAGCGGCTCGGGCCGGGCCGGGCGACGCTCGCGCGCGATCTCGCGCAACGCCTCGGGCGTGAGCCGCTCCAGGAGTTCGCGCTCCGCTTCGAGGCGCCCCACGCGCGGGGCGAGATCGAGGAACTCCTGCTCGAGGTGTTGCGCGAATTCCTCCACGAGCTCGGCTTCCTCGCCGGGAGGGAGCGCGAGCAGCGCGAGCCGCAGCCGGAGCTCCGCGCGCCAGTCAGGCATGGTGCGCCGCGGCAATGTTGGTCACGGCCGCCACGAACTCGCGCCAGCTCTTGCGTTGGGCATCGAGCACGCGAGCGCCGGCGGCGGTGATGCGATAGAAGCGGCGGCGCCGCTCGCCGGCCTTCTCCACCCAGCGACCGCGGATCCACCCGCGACCTTCCATGCGGTAGAGCAGGGGATAGAGGGAGGCGACGTGGAAGGTGAGGACGCCGCGGGATCGCGAGGCGATGAGCTTGCTGAGGTCGTACCCGTGTCGCGGCTCGTGCTCGAGCAGCGACAGGATGAGGAACTCGGCGCTGCCTTTTTTCAGTTCGGGTGTGAGCATGGGAGTACAATATGTGGTGCTGCCACATATTGCACGCGGCCGGCGGCGCGTCAAGGCCGCGCGATGTCAGAACGCGGTCAGGGCGCGAGGCCGGCCGGCGGCGCGCGCCGGCTACCGCCGGATGCCCGCCTTGAGGAACACCGACCGCGGATCGCCCACCCGCGCCCCGGCGCCTAACGCAGTCGTGAAGTAGGTCGCATCCGTCACGTTGTTCACGCCCACCGCCACGTCCCATGCCGGCCGGTAGAAGCCCACCAGCGCGTCGACCACCGCGAACGCCGGAATCTCGTTCGTGTTCGTCGTATTGCCGAACACCCGGTCGCGGTAGGACAGCCCGCCACCCACCCGGAACCCATCCACCCCGCCTAACGCGAGATCGTACGTGGTCCACACGTTCGCGATCCGGCTCGGTACGCCGACGGGTTGCTTCCCCGCCGCCGACGGGAGAGACGGATTGTCGGTGAGCTCGGCGTGCTGCGCCGTGAGGTTCGCCAGAATGTTCCACCGCGGCGTCGCGCGCCACTGCGCGTCCACCTCGCCGCCCCACGTCTCCTGGTCGTTGAAGAACACCGTCGTCCCTACCTCGGTGAACACGTGCTCGCGCTTCACCCGGAACGCCGACGCCGTCACCGCGAGTCTGTCACCGAACGGAGCGAGCTTCACGCCGGCCTCGTACTGAATAGCCGACTCCGGCGGCTCGATCCCGTTCTGCGTCGCCTCCGAGTTGAAGTTCGCCAGATGGCTCGTCGCCACACCGACGAACGGCGACACGCCCGGCGCGATCCGGTACAGTGTGCCCACACTCCAGCTCACCGGCGCGTCCGTGCGCGTGAGCGTCGCGCCGGGCTCCAGCGGATGCCCGCCGTCGCGCGTCCGGCCGGGCACGAACGCGTTAGGCGTGAGCGACGTCGACCACCAATCCTGCCGCAGACCGACGCGCAGCTTCCACCGGGCGGTCAGATCCATCTGGTCCGTCACGTATGCGCTCACGTACGTGGCGCTCAGATTGTCATCGTCGCAGCTGTGGTGCTCGTCGCACGCGAAGTCAAGGCTGTCCGCCGACATCTCCTGGATCTGTGGATCGAAGATGTCGGCTATGGGCGGCACGTCCGCCGTCGACCGATTCGTGCGAACGTGCTCGTGATGGAGCTCGGAGCCGGTGAGGAGCGAATGCCCAACGGAACCGGTCGCGAACGTCCACAACGGTTCGAGTTGGTAGTCGAAATCGTTGTTCACGTCGTGCTGGCGCCTGAACTGCCGCGACACCGAGCTGTCGCCCGACACCGCGCTGCCCGAGTTCCGCTGGAGGTCGAGATCGCGATACAGGAACGACATCCGATTGTTGATCGTCAGGTGCTCGTTCACGGTCCACGCATCGCTCAACGTCGTGCGCGCCAGGTCCTGATTGCCGAACGAAAACGGCGTCGAGTACTTCGTCGCGCGCGAGACGCCGATCGGGCTTCCGCCCACGTAGATGAGCCCGTATGCGTCCGGCGTCTGATCGATGTGCCGCGCGTCCACGGCCGCCTCGAGCATATGAGACCCGGTGGACCACGTCGCATCGGGGCGCAGCTCGAGGTCGGTGCTTCCGAGATGCCGGAATGCATTGGCGTGCTCGGCGAAACCATCGACGCGATACTCGACGCCCGTTAGGCCGGTGGGACCGGTGCCGTAGACGTTCGTGTTGATGGCGTCGTACACGCCGCCCTGCACGGTGATGCCGTAGCCGGCCACGCGTTGTGGCTTCAAGTGGACGACGTTGATCGTGCCGCCGGCCGGACCGCTCCCGAACAGCGCCGATCCCGGGCCCTTGAGGACTTCGATATGGTCGATGCCGTTCAGCGAATGCGAAAAGCCGTTGATCTCATCGCCGTCGGAGAACCCGTCGCTCGACATCCGCGGATCCAGACCGCGCATCAGGAACCGGTCGAAGAACCCATATGACGATGGCCCGCCTTCGCTCACACCGCTCACGTTCCGAATCGCCTCACGCAGGCTGGTCTCGCCCCGCTGCTCCGTGATGTCGCGCGAGATGATCTGGATGCTGGCCGGCAGATCCTCGAGCGCGGTCCCGGTCTTCCCCATCATGGGGACCCGATGCAGTGAGCGCTGGTCAGCAGCCTCTATGCGGACCCCGGCCAACGTTGTCGCAACACCGCGCTCGCCGGACGACACCAAGGCGACAGTCATTCGAGCCGTGAAGCGATATCGTAGTCCGGTACCGGCGAGGAGCTGCGTCAGTGCGTCCTCGGCCGACAGGTTACCCGAAACGGCGCGAGACTCGCGGCCTATGGCGGCCGACGTGTCGAACGAAACCCGCACGCCCGACTGACGCTCGTACTGAGTAATCGCCTGCGCGAGCGGCTGGGCTGGAATGTCGAAGGTTCGCATCTGGACCACGGTATCCGCACTCGACTGCTGCGCGCGGGACGCCGTTGACACGGACAGAACGAATGCGGCCGAAACCAGAGCTATTCTCGATCGAATCATCGCGGCGCATAAAAGGGGAGAATTCTACTCGGCTTTCCGCGCGCGAATCTATTTGCTCCGCCGGCCGACGGTCAAGCGGTCGCTGAAACCGAGACGCTCCGAATGTGCGAGGTTTCGCTACGGGAGAAGCCTGAGCGATGGCACGTGACGCGGCCTGACCAGCGAGAAATGTCTCCGGTCGACGGTCAGCACGCTCACGATGTCCAGTCGCTCCGCCGCCGCCACCACGCATGCGTCGACTAACCCGAGTGGCGTGTCGATGTAGATGCCCATGAGCTCAGCCGCGCGCTCGACGTCTTCAACGGCGAGTCCCTCGAGCACGAACTCACCGTCGCTGATCGCACGTGCGAACGCCAGCTCGGCGTCCGCACCGATGCGCCGGCCGAGGAGATATGCGACCTCGGGCAGCACGACCACTGGAACCAGGACATCGTCGCGGGAGCGCGCCCACCATGCGCGCACCCGTGAGTGCCACGCGTCGTCGCGATCCATGAGCGCGTACAAGACGCCGGTGTCGGCGAGGACAGTCAGCGGTCGGGCTCCGACCAGAGGAGCTCGTCCACCCGCTCCGACGTGTCGCTCCGTCCACTGGCGAATCGGCCAGCCACGCTCGGCAAACGGGACGCGGACTGCGCGGGCGTCGCGATGTACGCGGCGAGCGCCTCGCGCACGACGGCCGCGAAGCTCTTCCCCTCGCGGCGCGCGAACTCGCGAGCGCGGCGAAGCAACACTTTATCGAGGAAGACGCTCGTTCTCTTCATGGCATATATACTACACACCCTATATGCCATGCACAAGAGTCCGCTTCCATGGATGTCAGCCGTTAGAGTTCTCGCAGTCGGCCGGCATAAGCGTGCCCACGACGAGCGTGGCGCCGTCGCCCAGCAGCGCGATGCAGCGAACGGTTGTCGTCGCGTTGGGGCGCGGTATCATTGAGCGAACCGGCAGGCGAGCCGCCGCTCGCACCGGAGCTTTCACGCGGAGCCACATCGCAGGATGACCGCTCAGGAAGAACGCGATCTCGGTTTCGGCAGCGTTGTCTCGCGCGAGAGTCGCAAACGTCTGCTCAATCGCAACGGGACGTTCAACGTCCAGCGTCGCGGACTGCGGCTGTTCCAATCGCTGAGTCTGTATCACACCGCGCTGTCGATTTCGTGGCCGCGATTTCTTTCGGCCGTAATCGGCACGTACGTCGTGATCAACGTGGTCTTCGCGTGCGCCTATCTCCTGTGCGGACACGGTGCGCTCAACACACCGCCCACGGGTATGCCGGAAGGCCGGTTTCTGCAGGCGTTCTTCTTCTCGGTCGAGACGTTCGGCACCATCGGCTACGGCAACGTCTACCCGGTTGGTGTGCTGCCTAACTTCGTGATGGTGGTCGAGGCGCTCACCGGACTGCTGGTGCTGGCGATGTCGACGGGGCTCATCTTCGCGCG
>Ga0157372_10007197_pt1 | contig 11849 bp, 8 predicted proteins | sample C55metaG_FD_115307 | JGI IMG/M metagenome (GOLD analysis project Ga0157372, IMG submission 115307) | Corn rhizosphere microbial communities from Kellogg Biological Station, Michigan, USA - C5-5 metaG | ecosystem: Host-associated > Plants > Roots > Rhizosphere > Soil | place: USA: Michigan...
CACGTGTGTCGGAGCCGACTCCACCGGTGTGTCCCTCCCCCTTTGCCTCCTCTGTCTTTGCCGCTTTCAAAACTTGGGAGAACGGAACTCCGCTCGAAGGCGCTTTGCCGGAGGCGTGAACAAAGCCATTGGTCAGCTTCAACGATACCGGGTCCAGCTGGTGGAACTGCGATCCGCTGGTCTGAGTCGCAATCGTCAGCAACGACTTCACCGCTGCATCGGTTCCCTGGGCCACGGCTGGGACGATGCTCGCCGTCGCGGTTGAGCCGCCCGATGTCGGTCCAACGGGAAGATTACTGTCGCCCAGCACCACGTCGATCTTGTTGATCGGAATTCCAGTCCGATCGCTCACGATCTGTGCCATCACCGTGTATGTTCCAGTGCCAATATCCTGGGTCGCGCTGGTCACTTTCACCGTGCCATCGCTCTTCAAAATGACAGCGGCATTCGCTCCTCCGCGGCCCGCTCCCCATGATGCGCCCGCGACGCCCCAGCCCAGAACGATGTCGCCTTTACGCATGGAACCCACGCCGGGGGTTCGCTTCGACCAGCCAAACTTCTCTGCGCCAAGCTGTAAACACTCCTTGTAATGCCGTGACGAGAATGGTTTGCCGTTGCTCTCGTCCTTGAGCGTGTCATTCCGAAGCCGCAGTTCCACCGGGTCCATCTTGAGCGCCACTGCGAGCTCATCCATGGCGGACTCGACTGCGAACAGGCCAGGCACCGCCCCCGGACCCCTCATCGGCGTGGGTGCACCCACATTGCGCTTCACAAGCGCGGAGGTCACCTGCAGGTTCGGCGTGCTGTAGAGAAAGGGTGTCGCCTCCCCGCAGTTCTCGCCAATGTCATCGCAGAGAGATGTGTGGTTGCGATAGTCGTGCTGCAGCGAAACCAGCTTGCCGTCCGGTGTCGCGCCGATGCGCATGCGCTGCTGGGTGCGTGGCCGATGCCCAACAGAGGTAAACATCTGCTTGCGCGTCACGCTAAGCTTTACCGGACGGTTCAGCCGACGCGAGGCGGTGGCGGCCAGCGCGGAGTGCGGCCACGGAAACAGCTTGCCGCCGAATCCCGAACCCATAAAGCGGGAGATGACCTGGATATTCTCCTTCGGAACACCCAGCACAGCCGCCATTACGTTCATGTGGTTGACGACGCCTTGTGAACTCTCGTAGAGAGTGAAACGCGTACCGTCCCACACCGCAACCGTTGCGTGCATTTCCATCGGATTGTGGGTCTCGACGGGTGTAACGTAGGTTTGATCCACCTTCACGGGTGCCGATGCAAAGGCGGACTCTGTATCTCCGCGCTTGCTGTTTACCCGTTGATTGATTACGTTTTCGTCGTTCAGCTCCGGCGAGACGTTCGGCTTTTGCGGGTCGTACTCGACTTTTACTGCTGCGGCGGCGGCCTGAGCTTGCTGGAATGTATCGGCGACGACCAAGGCGACGTACTGGCCCCAGTAGCTGATGTTGTTGTCTTCGAGTGGTCCACGCGTCTCACTGATTCTGCCGGGTCGCTGACCCTCAGGTACCCGCAGCGTTGCGTTGATGTTCTCGTGGGTCAGCACCAGCAGGACCCCAGGCATCTTCTCGGCCTTGCCGATATTAATGCTGCGGATTGTTCCGTTCGCAGCCGTGCTGCCGATTGCGACGCCGTAGGCCATATGCGGAAAGCTGTAATCCATCGCGTACATGGCGCGGCCAGTGGTCTTCAACGGGCCGTCGACGCGGCCGAGAGCGGCGCCGATGATCGGTGAAGGCGAGTAGGCCGGTGCTTCTGGCTGCTGCGGTGTCGTGTCGTCCGGCTCAAACAAGTAGCTGAGCATCAAATTCTCCTCGACTGAACAGTCTCAAATCAGGCCTGCGTGGTTGCCAACGTGAGCGCACGCACCAGACAACGTTTGGCGAGTTCCACCTTGTAGGCGTTTCCTTGTCGCGGCCGGGCCTGCTGCAGAGCGGCCTCCGCGGCCGCCCGGAAGTTGGCGGCATTTACCGCCTTACCTTCGAGCGCCTGCTCCCCCTCCGGCGACCTCCACGGCACGGTGCCTACCCCACCTAGGGCAACACGCACACGGCGAAGCGTTCCCGCCTCTACGGTGGCAACCACCGCAGCAGAAGCCAGGGCGAACTCATACTCCGCGCGATCCCTGAGCTTCAGATACGCGGAGCGCGATCCGGCCGCCGGTGCCGCCAGCGTCACCGCGGTGATCACATCTCCAGGCTCCAGTACGGTCTCCCGATGAGGCGTGCTCCCAGGGAGCAGGTAGAAGTCGCGGATCGCCACGGTCCGTTCGCCCTTAACGCCTTGTACGTGGATCGTCGCCTCAAGCGCCGTAAGTGCCACGTTCATATCAGAAGGATTGGTCGCAATGCAGGCATCGCTTGTGCCTAGGATGGCAAGCGTCCTGTTGTAGCCGTCCATGGCCGAGCAGCCCGATCCCGGGTTGCGCTTGTTGCATTCATGCGCCAAATCGCGGAAGTACTGGCACCGCGTGCGCTGCAGCAGGTTGCCGCCGGTAGTCGCCATGTTGCGCAACTGCGGGGATGCTCCTGAAAGGAGTGCCTGTGACAGCACAGGATAGTCGCGCATCACATTGGCATCGTGCGCCAGAGCGGAGTTCCGCACTAATGCGCCGATCCGCAACCCTCCATTCGGCATCCGCTCAATCTTGTCCAGCGGGAGGCCGTTGATGTCTACTACCTGCCGGGGCGACTCCACATGCAGCTTCATCAGGTCCACCAGGTTGGTGCCGCCCGCTACAAAGCGGACCTCTGCGCCCATCTGCGCAGTACCTGATTGCGCTCCCGACTTCACTGCTTGCGCCACGGTTGTTGCCCGGTGAAACTGAAATTCATTCATCGCCTGCTCCTATGCGTGCTTGCGCACTTGCTGCACCGCCGCAACGATGTTGGGGTACGCCCCGCATCGACAGATATTTCCTGACATGGCGTGTTTGACGTCCTCGTCGGTCGTGCCCCATGGCTCCCGTAACAGTGCCACACCGGACATGATCTGACCCGACGTGCAATATCCGCACTGGTAGGCGTCGTGTTCCACAAACGCGGCCTGCAAGGGATGCATCTTCTCCGGGGATCCCAGACCTTCAATGGTCGTTATGCGATCTCCCTCATGCATGACCGCCAGCGAAAGGCAGGAGTTCACGCGCTTGCCGTTGACGTGTACCGTGCAGGCCCCGCATTGGCCATGGTCACAGCCCTTTTTCGTTCCAGGCAGGTTCAGGTTCTCGCGCAGACAATCCAGCAGCGTCGTTCGCGTATCCAACTGGAGTGCGTGTTCCTGCCCGTTCACGTTCATGCGAACTGACACAGGAGAGGCGTGCATCTCGTGTCCAGCAGCTGCCGCTGGCGCACCCGCTGCAGGTTCCGCGGCGGTGGCGAGCGGCGCAGACGTGACCACCACGCCGGCGGCGCCCAGCTGCGTTAGAAAATCCCGGCGGGTGATTCCATGTTCGCCGCCAGTCTGTTCACCATCCGGACAGACTTCGTCTCGCAATGCGGGCATGTCAGGAACGTGTGTCATCCATCCTCCTGCGGGTTTCCGTGCGGATATTCTCGCTGCTGGCTTGCATATCGCGCAACCCGTTGTGCAGTGGCGGTGTGGTTGGACGAAAATGTGGATGGAGGCTAGGAGAGGATGCGCAGACTTTTTTGGCTGGTGGCCACAGTCGCATTAGTTCCATTTGCCGGGGTCATCTATCAGAAACTGGGCGAACAAGCCGATCGTCGCCGGTATCGAAGCGCCGGCAGGCTGGTGCGCGTAGGAAGTCTTTCCCTCTACGTCCGTGATGCAGCGCCCGAGCCCGACATTGCAAATTCATCACCGACGATCATTTTCGAGTCGGGGATTGGCGCCACCAGCCAGAACTGGACAGCGCTGCAGCAAACCCTTGCCCAGCACGTCCGCACTCTCAGTTACGACCGTGCGGGTCTGGGTTGGAGTAGTTCGCGGATTTCGACGCCCACGCCCGAGCAACTCGCCCGCGAGCTCCGTGCCTTGCTTTCTGCTGCCGGGGTGCCGCCGCCGTACTTTCTCGTCGCACATTCCTTCGGCGGACTGGTCGCACGCCATTTCGCGGCTGCCTACCCATCTGAAGTCGTCGGCCTGGTGCTGATCGATCCGATGCGGCCGGAGGAGTGGCCGCCGTTGAACCAGAACGCATCCGTTGAGCGTGGAATTCGGCTCGCTCAGATGGGCCGCATAGCGGCGCGGTTCGGCCTCGCGCGGCTGTTCATGCGTTCCATGCTGCTCGGCTCGCGCGGCATCGCCCGTGCTTTGTGCCGCCTGGGCGGGGAGCCTGCCCGGAGCCTTATGGATCGCATGCTCTGCGAGGTCGGCAAGATGCCGTGCGAGGTTTGGCCCAGCGTCGTCGCGAACTGGTCTCGCCCGGAGTTCTTCCGTACGCTCGAGGCCTACCTTCAAGCAATCCCGCAAACCATCGAGGAGATGCACGGCAGAAAGCCACTGACCCTGCCCGTGGTCGTTCTTACGCCTAGGAGTGCCGATCCGCTCACTGGATCGCAGCTTCGCGCCATCAGCTCCAATGCGCGACAGGTCATTGCACCTGACAGCGCCCACTGGATCCATCTCGATGAGCCTGACCTTGTACTTGCTTCCATTCAGGAGATGTTGGCTGCGCTAAGCCAGGTCCAAGCGCACTAAACCTGAGAAAAGAATGCTTCGACATCTTCCATCGATTGCGTATGCCTGTATGGCGGCAGTGAATCCAGGAAAATGCGCCCGTAGCGCTGTCTTTGGATCCTCGGGTCCAGCAGCATCAGCACGCCACGGTCGCTCAGCGAGCGCACCAGGCGACCGAACCCCTGCTTCAGAGTGATCACTGCTGCGGGCACCTGATAGTCGAAGAATGCATTGCCACCCGCTTCGGTGATCGCATCCATCCGCGCCTTGACCACTGGATCGGACGGCACCGCGAACGGCAGCCGGTCGATGATAACGCACGAGAGTTGCTCGCCTTGCACATCCACTCCCTGCCAGAAGCTCGAAGTGCCGAACAGTACGGCGTTCGGAGTATCCCGGAACTCGTCCAGCAGAACATGCCGTGGCGCCGTCCCCTGCAGCAGCAAGGGGAACGGCAGCTCCGCCGAGAGCCGATCATGCATCGCCCGCATCTGTGAATAGCTCGTAAAAAGGCAGAACGCCCGGCCGCGCGTGATCTCAAGCATGCGGCGGGTGCGTTCGGCTGCGTGCACAAAGAAGTCTGCGTCACGCGGGTCAGGCATGCCTTGCGGCAGGTACAGCAGCGCCTGCTTCGGATAATTGAAGTGCGAAGGCACCACCAACTCGCGTGCAAAGCTTAGCCCCAGCCTGCGCGAGATGTGCTCAAACCCGGACGCGGCCGTGCTCGAGGCCACCGTCAGCGTGGCCGACGTGAGGACCACAGACTCGTATGCGTCGAACAGCGCTCCTGCGAGCAGCCGCGAGACATCGATAGGCGTCGCCTGCAGATGCGTATGGTGACTCACCATGCCAGCGCCCCGGGTCAGATTGCGTACTCCCCCTGCTGCGCGGCGCTCAATCCAGAACACCGTGTTGGGGTCCTGTGACTCGAGCAGAAAGCTCAGGTGTGCCTGGATCTCCGCCGCCCTTTTTCGCAGTCCGGGGGCCTCATCCACATCGCGCAGCCGCTCCAATTCGCCCTGCAGCCTACTCACCGCTTTCAGTGCTGCGCTGTAGGTATCGCCTCGTTCCTCCAGGAACTCCGTCCGGCCTTCAAATGGCATCCGCCCGAGACCGGGCATGGCCGCGGAACTCTCCGACGCCGTACGGGCCGGCTCGAACGGAAGCGCCGAGAAGAATTGTCTCGCGCGGTCACGGATCGCGGCCGCCGCGCTGTCGATCGCTGGAGTCGAGGCGTTCTTCGCCCTCAACAGTGTCTCTACATCGCGCGCCAGCTCGTCGAAGCGCAAGGTGCTCAGCCCAATGCCGAAGTAGTTGCTGGCCGTCTCCTCCAACTCATGCGCCTCATCGAAAACCACCACTGCCGCGGCAGGCAGCACGCCGGCATCCGGTGCACCCGCAGCCTGCAGCTTGATGGACATGTCCGCGAAGAACAGGTGGTGATTGACGATGATGATCTCCGACTCAAGCGCCTTGCGCCGCATCGCCGTGATGAAGCAACGCTCCCAGTCCGGGCACGACTGCCCAAGGCATGCCTCACCCCGGGCATCCAGCTTTGGCCACAGAGCCGACTTCTCCGGCAATGACTCAATCTCCGCCCGATCGCCTGTTTCCGTAATCCTTTCCCAGGCTGCGATGGCCTGGAACTGCGAGATCTCCTCGAAACCGGAGAGCAATGGGCTGTCCCGAAGCGCGTACAGCTTGTGGCGGCAGAGGTAGTTCCCGCGCCCTTTCATGTAGCAAACCTTAAGCGGGCCTAAGATGCTTTCGAGGAACGGAATGTCTTTGAAGTACAACTGCTCCTGCAGGTTCTTCGTTCCCGTCGAAAGGATTACGCGCTTTTGCGTCTCCCGCGCCAATCGGAGCGCCGGCAGCAGATAAGCAAGGGTTTTGCCCGTGCCCGTTCCCGCCTCCACAATTAAGTGCCGCTTGTCCGTGAAGGCCTGCTCGATGGCCTTTGCCATCTCGTATTGACCCTTGCGATGCTCGAACGCCAGGCTCGATCGTGAAAGCAGACCGCCGGGAGAGAAGAACTCGTGCAGCGTGGGCAGCTTCGCCGCTGGAACAACGCCGTCTATCGATACGGTTTGGGCAATAGGAGACACGGCAGCCGTTCACTTGAGACTACGCTATTTCTTCGCTCCCGCGCACGTGTGCTGCCCGGCTCCACGAAGTCCTCCCCGCATCGGACCAATCTCTCCGGCATCTGATAGTTGAGCAATGTGAATGAAGGAGATGCGATGAACGAGCAAGCAATCGAGCGCCAGGCCGCCGCGTCCGCCGGCAGAGTGCGCCGCAAAGTCGTCATCATCGGCGGTGGCTTTGCTGGTATCAACGCCGCCCAAGTGTTGGGTAAGCTGCCAGTCGACGTCACCCTGGTCGATCGCAAGAACTATCACACGTTTCAACCTCTGCTCTACCAGGTCGCTCTGGCGGTTCTCTCGCCAGCGGACATCGCCCAACCTATCCGATCCATCCTGCGCGACAGCCCCAATATCGAAGTGCTCATGGATGAAGTGACCGGGTTCGACGTCGAACGCAGGCTCGTATTTCTCAAAACCGGCGCTGAACTTGCATATGACTATCTGATCGTCGCCTCCGGTTCCACGCACTCCTACTTCGGTCATGACAACTGGTCGAAGCTTGCGCCCGGACTCAAAACGGTCGAAGATGCAACCGAGATTCGCCGTCGTGTGCTGCTCGCTTTTGAGCTCGCCGAGCGCCAGATGATGGAAAGCGGCCAGCATCCGCCTCTCAATTTCGTGATCGTGGGCGGGGGGCCGACCGGCGTAGAACTCGCTGGAGCCATCTCTGATATTGCGCGGCTCTACATGCGCAACAACTTCCGACACATCAACACTCGCGAAGCGAAGGTTCTGATCCTTGAGGGTTCGCCTCACGTTCTCGGCATGTACCCGCCCGACCTACAGACGAAAGCTCGCCAGCAACTCGAGGAACTCGGTGTCCAGATTCGCACGGGCACCGTCGTCACGGATATCCAACCTGGTTATGTCATGGTGGGCGATGAGCGCATTGATGCGGTCGTCACGCTCTGGGCCGCAGGTGTTCAAGCGTCGCCGCTCGGTCGCATGCTTGGCGTCGAAACCGATCGTCGCGGCTGTGTGGTAGTGGATCAATATCTCAACCCCAATGGACATCCGGAGATTTTCGTCTGCGGCGATCTCGCGCACGTCGAAGAGAACGGTCGTCAGCTTCCGGGCGTGGCTCAGCCTGCCATGCAGATGGGAGCTTACGCCGCCCGGCGCATCGCGGCGTTTATCGGCAGGGAGGCGGGTTCAGAGGGTACACTCGTCAAGCCTTTTCATTATTTCGACAAAGGCGACATGGCTACCATCGGCCGGAAGGCGGCAGTCGCCAAGATCGTCTGGCCGTTCAAGGCGCACTGGAGCGGCTTCATGGCCTGGCTTGCATGGCTCATGGTTCACATCTACTTTCTCATCGGCTTCCGCAATCGTCTGGGCGTATTCCGCCAATGGGCCTGGACCTATCTCACCTTGCAGGACGGCGCCCGCCTGATCACGGGTCCGCAGGACTTGCCTGGCTGGGTCGACCTGCCCAAAGAGACATAATGAAGCTGGAGCAGTTCGGGAGTTTTCTCACATGGAAGCAACAGAGATACAAGAGTTCGCCAAACAAGTGAAGGAGGGCGGCGAAGAATCGTTGACCAGTATCTCCCTGGCAATCTCGATTCTCGCGGTGCTGGTCGCCATGGTCACGGTGCTCGGGCATCGGAGTCACACCAACGCCGTACTCGCACAAGCCCGCGCCACGGACCAGTGGAACCTGTATGAGGCCAAGAAGATTCGCGAGGACAGCCTTGAGGTCGTTCTAGACCAGATGAAGCTGCAGCCTACGATGGACGCTAAGGCGACGCAAGCCAAGGCAGCCGAGTACAGCGCGCACATCGCCAAGTGGAACAGGGATCTTTCTGAAACTCAAAAGAAAGCGGAAGACTTCCAGCATGATGTGGAGCACGCAGAGAAGCAGGCCGGACGCTTCGATCTTGGCGAGGCGCTGCTGCAGATCTCCGTTGTGCTCTGCTCCATCACGCTGTTTACGCGCCGCAGAACCTGGTTCTTCAGCGGTGTCTCACTTGGCACAATTGGCGTTCTCATAGCCGTTTCGGCGTTCCTCGTCTGACTCCCAACTCCGGGTTCGTTCCGCGGCTCGCATCTCTCCCTGCCAAGCGGTATTCTCAATGGTGAACAATTTCTGATTTGATGAGGACCGCGTGAAATCCAAGGACGCTTCTTTGCCCGGGCCGCAGTTGACCACGCGCCGCCGGTTCCTCACCTCAGCTGCGGGAACGGCTTTGGCCGCTTCTGTCTCCGCTACAGCGCAGAGTGGCAAACCTCCAGCATCCGTCGCGTCCGCCACACGGAAAGGCAAGCGACCGCCGAACGTCCTGTTCTTCATGTCCGACGACATGCGCACGGAGCTCGCAAGCTACAACAGCCGGTTCGATGTCTTCAGCCCGAATATCGATGCGCTTGGCGCGCATGGTGTTCGCTTCGATCGCAACTACTGCCAGTTCCCACTCTGTAACCCCTCGCGCGCCTCACTGTTCACTGGCCACATCCCACGCGAGACCAACGTTCTCGGCAACCGCACTGCCGTCGTCAAAGAGCATCCGGAGTGGATCACCCTTCCTCGGATGTTCAAAGAACACGGTTACACGACTCTCCGGGCTGGCAAGCTCTTCCACGCAGGGCTCGACGACCCGCAAGCCTGGACGGACTTCTACGGAGATGTGGAGTCGCTGAAGCCCACGACTGAGGGCCGCCGGATGGATATACCGCGAGCGCAAATTCCCATGCCGGACGGGCTGCTCCCTCCGCTACCCCAGGACACCGCTCAAGCCGCGCACTCGGACCAGATACTCGTGCTCGATGGCGACGGAGAGGGTGCCGGAGATTACCTCGTTGCAGACTTGGCGATCCAGTTTCTCAAGCGCGTAGCGAAAGAGGACAAGCCATTCTTCGTGGGCTGCGGCTTCTCAAAACCGCACAGTCCGCCGACCGCTCCGCGGCGCTTTTTCGATATGTACGACCCCGCAAAGCTCGATCTACCGCCGGACTTCGCCGCATGGCCCACGGTGCCACCGGGATTTCCGAGGGCTGCCATCCGCCCCCGCAATGCAGACCTGTTCATCGGGCGTGGCGCTTCGGAACAGGAAGCAAAGGAGGTCATCCGTGCCTATCTTGCTTCGATCTCATGGGCCGACTGGAATCTGGGTCGCGTCATTGCGGAACTGGAGCGACTGAACCTGCGCGAGAACACTATCATCGTCTTCGCCGTCGACCACGGCTATCAACTCGGTGAAAAGGGCAAATGGTCCAAGGCGGGATCGCTATTTGAGCAGGGTACACGCGTGCCGCTGATCATTCATATGCCCGGCAAGAAGGGCAACGGTACCGCCTGTACCCGCGTTGTGCAGTCGCTCGATCTCTACCGCACACTCGCAGAGCTGGCGGGGCTCGAGCCGCCGTCTCACGTGCAGGGCACTAGTCTGGTGCCGTTGCTGAATGATCCTCGAGGTACCGGGTGGGACCAGCCGGCCTACAGCGTCTGGAGCGAAGACGGCAGGACCATCCATGGCACCGCCGTGCGGACCCGGCAGTGGCGCTACGCTGAGTTCGGCCAGAATGCGGCGAATGGGGCCATGCTCTTCGATACCCATGCCGATCCTTTGGAAGTCACCAACCTGGCCGATCATCCAAAGCACGCAGAGGTCCGTGCTCAGCTGTCTAAGCTTGTGAATGCCTATAGTTATCCCGCCTGAATGAAGTTAGAACCTTGCCCGTGCTCAACCGGTACGAAACAATACTCCCAGTGACTGGCGAAACATCCAAACCGCGCATCCTCCTAGGCGTCACCGGCGGCGTCGCCGCATATAAGGCTGCCGAGCTCGTCCGTGCCCTCCAGCAGCACGGCGCAGAGGTTCGCGTGGCAATGACGCGCGCGGCGCAGGAATTTGTACAGTCGCTCACGTTTTCCTCTCTCACCGGCTATAAGACCATCACAACGATGTGGAGCGAGGATGGCGAGCCTGCATCCGGGCTCGACGATGCAGGCAGCATCGAGCATATCTCCATTGCGCAGTGGGCCCAGGCGGTTGTGATCGCGCCGGCAACTGCGCACTTCCTGGCAAAGATGGCTCACGGATTCGCGGACGATTTCCTCTCCACTACGTTGCTCGCCACTACGGCTCCTGTCGTGGTTGCGCCGTCCATGAACGTCAACATGTGGAATCACGCGGCCACTCAGGCGAACCTGCACCTGCTGCGGGAGCGTGGAGTCGCCATCGTGAAGCCGGGTAGCGGATATCTCGCCTGCGGCATGACCGGGTCCGGCCGCCTCGCCGAGATTGAAGCCATTGCGGATACCGTGATTCAGGCGCTCGCGGCTCCCGCACGCGAGCCGGACCTCCTCGGCGAAACCATCCTGATCACCGCCGGTGGCACACGTGAGGCACTTGATCCGGTGCGGTTCATCGGCAATCGTTCCAGCGGACGGATGGGCTATGCACTCGCTGAAGTCGGACGCAGTCGCGGGGCAAGCGTTATTCTCGTCACTGCTCCCACAGCACTGTCCGTTCCTGCGGGGTGTACGGTTATTCCGGTTGTCTCGGCGGCGGAGATGCGCAGCGCTGTCATGGACACTCTTTCTCAAGCTACGGTGGTCATCGGAGCGGCGGCTGTTGCTGACTTCCGCCCTTCATCGACATCTTCGGAAAAACTACGCCGCAAAGCCAGGCTGGTACTCGAACTCGAGCCGACCGAGGACATTCTCCGCGGAGCATCTCAAGTTCGCAGGCCCGGAACTCTGGTCATCGCGTTCGCAGCTGAAACCACTGCCAACGTCGTCCCCGCGCGTGAAAAGATGCTCGCAAAAGGAGCCGACGCGATCCTTCTGAACGACATATCCGAAACCCAAACCGGCTTCGACTCGGACCGGAACGCTGGCCTCTTTATCACCGCCGACTCTGTGCTCCACCTGCCGGTGATGCCAAAGCGCGAGATGGCCGGCCGTATCCTCGATCAGCTCCATTCCCTGCGCGCGCGCCAACTGGTTCGCTGAGCTGCCTTGGCCAAACTGGTTTTGACCTTAAGGCCGGCCGGATGAGTTCCGTGAGCGTCGTTGGCAAGTTTACTGGGCAGGAGCTGGCG
>Ga0157372_10007199_pt1 | contig 11846 bp, 11 predicted proteins | sample C55metaG_FD_115307 | JGI IMG/M metagenome (GOLD analysis project Ga0157372, IMG submission 115307) | Corn rhizosphere microbial communities from Kellogg Biological Station, Michigan, USA - C5-5 metaG | ecosystem: Host-associated > Plants > Roots > Rhizosphere > Soil | place: USA: Michigan...
ATCTGGGAAAAAGATGGTTTTACCTTTGATATGGGGCCAAGCTGGTATTGGATGCCCGAAGTTTTTGAAAACTACTTTAACTTATTCGGCAAGAAAGTTTCGGATTTTTATGAGTTAAAACGACTTGATCCCTCTTATAGGGTTTACTGGGGAAAAGATGATTTTACAGATATCCCTGCAAAAATATCTGACTTAAAGCAACTATTTGAGTCGATGGAAAAAGGTGCAGGTGCTAAACTGGATGCCTTTTTAAAACAAGCCGAATACAAATACAACAAGGGGATGAACGAATATGTATTCAGACCTTCACATTCCATTACAGAATATTTAGACCTTAAACTGCTTATAGAGAGTTTCAAAATCCAAATGTTTACATCAGTAGGCTCTCATATTCGTAAATACTTTTCTAACCCTAAAATCATTAAAATACTTGAATTTCCTGTTCTGTTTCTGGGAGGTACTGCGCAAAACACACCTGCTTTATATAGCATGATGAACTATGCTGATCTTTCTTTAGGAACCTGGTATCCTTTAGGTGGCATGAATCAGATTGTAAGAGCTATGGTTGAAATTGCAAAAGAACAGGGTGTTAAATTTAAACTTAACAGTGAGGTATTAAAGATTCAGGTAGAAAACAATATTGCTAAGGGTTTGGAAACAAAAGAAGGCTTTTTTTCTGCTGATTTAGTTATTTCGAATGCTGACTATGAGCATACAGATCAAACTCTTTTAAACAAAGAAAATCAAAACTACAGTCCGGATTATTGGGATAAAAGAACACTATCGCCATCCTCTCTCCTATTCTACATTGGAACAAACAGAAAAGTTGCAGGCATAAAGCACCATAATCTTTTCTTTGATGAAGATTTTAACCAGCATGCTGATGAGATTTACAAAACACCAAAGTGGCCCGAGAAGCCTTTATTTTATGTATCCTGTACATCTAAAACTGATAATTCCGTAGTACCTGGCGGGGGGGAAAACTTATTTTTTCTTGTGCCAATTGCTCCGGGCTTAGCCGACAATGATGACGTACGCGAAAAATACTTCAATATTTTAATGGACCGATTTTCAAAAATAACAGGTGAAGATATAAGAGATGCGATTGTTGTAAAAAGGAGTTACGCGGTGAAAGATTTTATAAACGATTACCATTCGTATAAAGGAAATGCATACGGACTGGCAAACACCTTACTTCAAACAGCCTTTCTTAAACCTAAAATGAAATCAAAAAAAATTCATAATTTATTATTTACCGGACAATTAACAGTGCCTGGTCCAGGAGTCCCACCGGCTATCATATCAGGACAAATAGCTGCAAATGAAACGATTAAACTATTTTCAAACCTAAAATAGAGAAAACTTAGATTTTTCATTTTTTTTGGATTTTTCATTTTCCCTTCATGTTGCTGAAATAATTTCGTAGTGTCAAAAGATCAAAAACTTATACGAAACTTAAATTATAACAACATGAAAAGAAACAAATTATTTACCCGATTATTTATTGCAGCTACGGCTTTTACAATTGCTTTCACTTCTTGTAAAAAAGAGGCACAGGATTCTTCGGATGATGTAGCAGACACTCAGGCAATTCTTGTAGAAAATGCAAGCGTTTCCGGCGAAGCGGTTTATATAATTAACACTACTCCCGATGGAGCTAAAAGAGACAGTATCACTTCGACTGACCTTCCAGCTGCAATCTCTACCTACTTAACTGCAAATTATAGCGGATACACACTTAAAAAGACATTCAAAGTTTCAATTAACGGCACAATAGATAGTTATGTAGTAGTAATTCTTTACAACAACAAACCCATTGGTTTAAAATTCAATTCAGCAGGAGCATTTGTAAGAGTATTTGAACAACGTGAGCGTGGTGATCTAAGAGGAAAAGGATGGAAAAAAGGTGGCCGTTTTGATTGTCGTGACGGACAGCACCGCGATACTATTGCAATAGCTTCTCTATCTACTTTAATTAAAGGATATTTTGCACTTAACTATCCTACAGACACTTTAGCTCATGCTTTTAAAGGAAAAGACAACAGCACTATTGTAATTAGTATTAACAATGGTTTATACGCTACTGCATTCAATTCTAGCGATGTGTTTATCAAACGCGCTCAAATTATTGAGAAAAAAGGCAGAAAAGCTACTGTAACAGCCGCTGAACTTCCAGCTAAAGCTACAACTTACTTAACTACAACTTTCCCGGGCTATGTATTCGACAAAGCTTTTTCTATCAAAGTTAACGGTACTGTAATGGCTTACGTTGTTTTCATCAACTCAAACAATACCCGTTACGGTGTAGAGTTTAATGCAGCAGGCGATTTTGTAAAAAATGTGGTAATAAGATAATCTGATTAACAAATAATATAAGAAAAGGCAGTGTATCTATAATGGATGCGCTGCCTTTCTGTTTTTACAGGTCATTCTGACTCAACTGCAATCAAAACCTAAACTGGAACAAGTTTTGCATTATTGCTATTATGGCAAGTTTTAAAGAACTCATAAATTCAAACAAACCAGTTCTGGTTGACTTTTCGGCAGAATGGTGCGGACCTTGTAAAATGATGGCTCCAATTTTGGATCAGACTAAAAATCTTCTTGGAGATAAAGCTGTAATCTTGAAAGTTGATGTTGATAAAAATCCTGCAGCTGCAAGAGCTTATAATATTCAGGGAGTACCTACTTTGATTCTTTTTAAAGGTGGGGAGGTTAAGTGGCGACAGTCAGGAGTGATACAAGCGGGGCAATTGAGACAAGTTGTTGAGGGGTTTGTGTAGCACCGCCTGTCCTTCTAAGAGTGCCCCCGATAATTTTGAAGGTATTTTTCTCACAGTCGTCAAATCCTTCCTAAGCTGCAGTAGCTCCTGAAGATTCTATAAGCCGTAATAGGAAAGCATTAGATAAAGGTTTTGGTGGGGACACCAACACCGGGGAAGGGACACCAACACCGGGGAAGGAAACTCATTGGGCATAAATAATCAAAGGAACATTTCCTCTGAGTTACCCCCTAGTGGTTGTGATTTTTGAATGACTTCTATGTCTTTGCTAACTGTTTCTTGCCCATGGTTTGGGATCTCAAATACCATTGTAACTTTTTAGCATGTATGATGGCGCTAGAGGGCAAGATAGCTCTAACTGCGTTTTGCATTACGGCTTTTAACGCCTTAGGTAGCAGCTGTTTTTGCAGTACAAGGATATCTTGAGTAGTCATGGTTGATATCGATGTATTTGGAAAGGCGGGATAAGTTCTCTTGAAGCCAAAACCTAAATAATCCATCACTTCCGGAGTCAGATCTTTAAGATATTCTGTGTTTACTATATTCTTTTCGCCGTGCCCTACATATTGACTCCCAACCTCATCCACCTGAAAAAGTAAAGATTTTCGTTTAAAGTTCACGTCATTGAAAGGTTCTGCACGATGTACACCATGAGTATCACAAATAATTAAACTTCCTTTTTTTAAGCGGAACGTAATAATATCCTTACTGTAATTTTTATCGATATGGCTGTCTGCAATAAAATTCTCATTGTTATACCTTTTCGACCATTTATGTGAGCCTTCTATAAATTGAAAAGGATTTTTATCCGCATCACTCAGGTAAAACATAAACATTAATCCCGGCATTTCGTGCTTTTCAGATAAGGCCTTCCCATTTTGCAGGTTATTATCCGAGTGCCAGGGCAAATGTTGCTTTACGGCCGTTTGGTATATCCTATGGTTCACTAGTTTATAATTATCTGAAAAATACTCACTGCAAATACTTATGATCTTCTTATGCGTGATAACCGAGTAAGCTCTTTCAGAATTGGCAAGGCAATGGGTAAGATATTTATTATTATGAGTAGAGACTACCCCTACATCGTTTACATTCAGAAGAACTTTATCAAAGTCTACCTCTTTCAGCATCTCTTCGATGTATTCATCCTGCAAAGCTCCTTCAAAAGCAAAATAGCCCTTGGTTTTAACTGCATGCAGAATCTCGGCATTTTTAACAGCAAGAAAATCAGGATTGAATCCGGCTGTGGTTGGGATTGTAAGAGTTTCCATATTAAATTGTTTATTATGTAAATCGGGCGGATATGATTAATTAAGATAGTGAAGCTTTTATTTCTCTCTAAACCTTTCTATTGTATATAAAGGGTGTAGTCGGGGATAATCTTCTCGATCGACAAATACTCTTCGGCATATCGACGTGCATTCTGGTTTAAATCTCCTGCGTTAGCATTCCTGATTAAAACTTTGCTTATTGCAGAGGTCAACGCCGACTGATTTTCTGGTTCAATTAAAATTCCTAACTCGTGGCGAGAGACGAACTCGAACAAGCTGCTTTCTTTATGGGCAGTCACAATGGCAAGTCCTCCAACTGATAAGATAGCGGTAAGCTTAGAAGGCATTACCAAATCTGAGACATTTGCTTTCTGGAGCACCAGGTGTATATCAGCCATATTTAAAAACTCATTTAGAGTTTCAAAAGGCTGAAGTGGCAAGAACACCACATTTTTCAGTAACATGCGGTCCTTAAGTTGCTCTAGTTTCTGCTTGTAAGGTCCCGATCCACTTATTACAAACTTTATTGAACGATGATTTCGAAGAGCATGAGCGGTGTATAGAATGGCCTCTAGTCCCTGCTTTTCGCCTATGGCTCCTGAATACAGCACTATTTTATCTTCTTGATCAAAACCGTAAGCCTTCTTTAGCTTGCTTTTTTCTTTCACAGGATAGAATGAGCGTGTGTCTACCCAGTTGGGCAGGAAAACGATTTCCCGCTTATACTTTCTGGCTATTCTTTTGATCATTCCCAACGAAATGCTGCTAACGGTGTCAGCGTTTCGGAGAATAAATTTCTCAACCTTAAGAAGCAGATCGATCATCCAGGGCGATTTTATCATTTGTAGGTCGCGGGCAGCATCAATCTGCAGATCCTGCACATGATACACGAACTTGCCACCTCTTATCTTCTTGTATAATACAGCCAATAACCCGACCTGGAAACAGGGAGCCACAGATATGACGGCGTCATATCTTTTTCTAAAAAGCAGCATTAGCACTACAAAAAAAGAAGAAAGACAAAATGAGAAATCGAGTAGAATTCGTTTCATTCCGGAGGGGACTTTAGGAACATATTGAGGACACCTGTAAATCTCAATAGGAGTGGTTCCAGTAGTTTCTTTACTTTCTTTGGTGTACCAATTTCTTCTTTTACAGTAAGGTTCCTGCACTTTCCAGTAAGGATAGTAAGGATAAGAGGTAATAACGGTACATTCGTAAGACTGACTGGCTAGAAAATCTACCATTTCTCCATTAAATTTTCCGATACCTGTGGGTTCAGGATAGAAGTTACCTCCTATCAGAAGTATTCTCTTCTTCATAAACAAACATTTAAGTGTTAAAAATTTAGCGACCTTAGAGAAATTGAAGTAACGAGCTAAACGGACTTAGATATAGCGAGATTGGTTGAACGAAATCAGCATATTCCTTGAGGAAGCTTTTGGAATTGAGGGGTAAAAAGTTTATTAGATTATTACTCTGCTATGTTCTTTAGCCATAGAAAAAAAATAGAAAAGAGTAGCGAGGAGTACGTACGCCGCAATATTAAAAAAGTCATGGTGATCAAGACTGAGATGACTTTTCCATTCACGCTGCAAGGCTACAAGAAGCAAGGCTATTCGAAAACAGTTAATCAGCCATATCGCAAAAATACCCAATAAGCACCAGGCTATTTTTTGTGAAAGCGGCCTCTGATGTGCGCAAACAAAAGCAACCCAGAAACTCATTAGTCCAAGACCGAGACAAGGTAGCCATACCTCTACACCTTCCCCATTATATACCCGTAATAATTGAGTTCCCTCAATATACGAAGGCAAGCCGTAAAAATGAACAAGCTGGTTAGATACTAGCAGTATGGTTAGCCGGATCCACTGAATAAAATTCAAATGCTGACTTAAAAAACTACTATAAAACCTACCTCCGGGCAATGTAACACCCTGGTATACGATGGGAAAGTAGTAAAGTAAAAGCAACAGGATGATAAACCTCTTAAAAAAAACGAAGTCGAAATACCTGATTAAACTTATCATAAGGATGTTTCTGGGTTGCTATTGACAGGAAATTACTAAGAAAGATGACTTTCACGTTTTTGACGTGCGTCTCTGGCTTTCTTCAATCCATAAGCTACTCCTCCTGCAACTAAAAGGCTAATACCTCCGTCAAATGGAGCACTAGTTGGTTTACCGTGATTACCGGCTAAAGCAGGCGAGCCCTGAAGACACAAAGCTCCTACAAGAGCCGCAACTGCAACAATCGATTTGTTTTTCATAAGTTAAAGTTTAAAGTGTAAATAAAAATGAGTCTTATAAAGGTAATTGCACATGAAAACGAAGTAGAGATTCGTATTATTAGAAGAACTTATTCTTGTTAACAAAACAGACTCCCGGGCCAGGCTTCTATTATGCAATTAGCGCTTAATGTTCCTTAGCTTTATTAAGCTTGCGGGATTACCAGAATATATTCCCCAGGCCTGTAACTGCTGTCTGGCCACAGATTGAACAGTAAGTATAGAATGTGATTTACAGGTAACACCGGGACATACTACGGCTTGTGCGCCGATCCATACGCCATCCTCTAGAATTATTTTTCCTAGCCGGTATGGAAAATCACTTACAGTATAATCATGATTTCCGGTCAAGAGCAGCGCTCCTTGAGAGATGCACACATTTGCTCCGATAAAAACCTCATCCAGATTATCAATCCATACGTCTTCGCCTAGCCAGCAATTATCTCCAATAATTAATCTCCAGGGATTTTTTATACGAACCCGTGTTTTGATAACAACATTCGATCCTACTGTGCTGCCGAACAACCGTAGTAAGCCCGATTTCAATTTATAGGGCCAGGGAATAGCACTGTTGAATACGAAGTAATTGACAACATACCACACAAGCACCTTCCATGTTGGCCCTGCTTTATATGCTCCAATGCTGAACTTGGATAGATCACTAGAAATAACAGACATACACTAATGATTGCGTTGTTAGAATTTGTTAATGGATTCTTTATTGAACTTCTCATCCTCAATTAACCGAAGGGCAAATATCATTTCAACCATGGTGCGTTGTATAGTATAATACCAGCCAATCCAACCATTAAAAATGAGTCGTTTATAGAACAGACAGTAGAAAAACACAAAAATGGGAGCGAGGACTTTTGTTCGCCTTATCTTGTTTATTAATGATCTGGCATTTTTTGCGTCTTTAAGTTTAAGGCCTTCTTTGATCGAGTACCTGTCCTGATTACTTAACCATATACTAAGAGATTTGCGGTCATCATGAAGAATGCAATTTTTAAACAATGCAATATCTCCGTGGATAACTAAACGATGAGCATGGCCGTCATCGATATATTTGCATTTCTCTCGCCTGAAAAGCACTGGGCGTGGTGTTGTATTATTCCCAAGCAGCTCTTTTCCATAGATCAAAAATTTAAATCTGGTATTATAGGCTGTTATGCTTTTATCATCCTCAGTTATAATTTGACGTAGTTCATCAATGAATCCATCGGTTAGGACATAGTCAGCATCAAGACTAAGGGCCCAGGAGCTATGCAGCAATGACAGTCCATAATTACATTGAGACGCAAAAGAATCAAAGGCGCGGTATTCTACCACTACGTTAGGAAATGCTCTTAGAATTTCTATTGTCGAATCTGTGCTGTAGCTATCTAAAACCACGACGCTTTCCAACCATGTTAATTTCTCCAACACCCGCTGGATATTCGGCTCTTCATTTTTGGTAATGATTAGAGCCTGTAAAACAGACGACTTGATCTTTTCCATAGGATTGTAATTATGACGTAGAGTATTAAAAGGAGGCAGGTGCGCTGTAAAAAAGAAAACCGGCTTTGATAAGCCCTACCCTATTATTTACAGCCGGTTGAGACGATGAGATATTACATTAAACAAAAACAAGTGCTTAGCGGCCTGCCCCTTTTAATGCTCTTCCTTATAAATTTGTAGAACGCCGTTATAAACTTCGCGCATGTTGATTAAGATAGACAAACAGCATTTGAGCACTTTCTTTATCCAGATGTAAACCATCAGGCGAAGAGTAAATTGATGCGGTATCAGGTGGAATCCATTGATATTTCTGGCTTGAAAACACCCGTCTGAGTGTTTTGCGCTGATAAGCTAACTTGGGTGAATTAGAAAGTTCTCCTGGCATTGGGACTTCAAAAAATACAACAACACTTCCCCTACTCGACATAACTTCTAAGTTTCTGAACAATCGCTCTACATCCTGATTAAGCTTTGTTGTATCGCCGATCAATACATAATCACTTAACGCCGAGCCTCTAGTGCGACCGGGATCTTCTTGAAAATCTGGAGATGACTTTAATTTAATTGCGTCAGCCTTTTTAAGTAGCCTTGAAACAGCATTATACTTCGTTTGAAAAGCAGGAAACACCCGTTTTAGTTCATAAAGCCCCGGTCGATAAAGTTGCCCTAATAACTCCTTACTCTCACCTTTAAAAACACAATTTGTTTCAACCAGTAAGGTATCGGGCACTTTACCTGATCGCACAATAATTTCTGCCCCGTCGCAACTTCCGCTAAAGGGTAAAAAGAGGTTGAAATAAATGGGCCTTGATAAAGGACCTCTATTAAGGTCCCCTATCAGACCCGACCCTATGAATACAACTGAATACTTTTTTCTTGAATAAACGAACTCTTCAGCTCGCTCCAGATTAGTATAAGCAGGCATAATGGACGGAAAAAAGGAAAGCACGAGATTATATGACACAAAAATCAGAACCGCGCTAACGAGTACTTTTTTCTTCATATTCAATCCGTTTGAATAATTAAATTTGGAGAAGAAAGATGTACCGCGACTAGTTGTATACATTAACCTCCCGAGGTATCTCTATCTGAGCTTTTGCTTTACACTCCAGACATAGCTCTTTGCAGACTTCACCATTACACTTCTTTGGCTTTGAGGCAGAGGCTTGATCGTTCTCGCTTATCAGGGTATTTAGGACTCGCTCCACATGGTATTCTATAAGGCAAAAAACAGAAGCTGTGGGATTGATACCTCCGCTACGCTGAAGCAAACCCGTATTGAACAGAAATAGGTTTTTAACAGGGTTGTAAACGTCATATATGGTTTTACCTTCCAAGTATGAGAACAACCCATACGGATGATATACATCTTCTGATTTGAAAGAGGAAGCAGTGCTATTATCGATTTCCCTGAACTTTACATCCGCCTCCATTAGCATCTTTTTAACCTTCTGTTTAACGGCCAATATTTTATCAACAGTGTCATTTGAAAGGTGATAAGTCAAGTTCAGCCCATTTTGATTATACTGATCTAGCTTATCCAGCAATTGGATGCTGTTTTTCGAGTTACTCAGTTCAATATCAATATTAATATACCAGCTGCCATACAAATAGAGTTTTTTATTCACCAGATAGTGATAGACAAATGGAACGATGAAAAGAGCTTGTTTGCCAACTTGAAATAGCTGACTTAATGAAAATTTCCCCTTAAATAGTACTTGCTTCAAAAATTGGAAAAACTTGAAATTCTCATTGAAGATTGGGTGGATGTAGAAGGAAACGTTATCAGTTTCTCCAACCAGTCTTGCAGTAATCATCGATCCGTTAACGAAACGAAAGCGAAAATCATGAGCAGCCAGGCGTGTAACTTTACTACTTAGCTCAAAGCAGCGTAAGGTAATATGATCAGAAAACCCACCAGGTTTTTTATTGAGATCAATAAAATTTGATGCATGAAGTAACCGTAGTGACTCGAAAGCGCCACTTGTAAGATAAAATATATCAGCGTGAAACTCGACAGCCGTTTGCTGATGTGGTAAAAGGACAGTTATTGATTTTATTCGATGACCTTCGGAGTTGATTTTTACTACTCTGATATTTTGATGGACCTTGATATTGGCTCGTTTGCTAATCTGAAAATGCTTATAAAGGTTTCGTTGACTAAATTTCAGCCATATTCCTTGTTTTATAAAAAGCCCTTCTTCGAACTCTTTATCTTCTAGTACGGGGATATTTTCAAAAAACCGCCGCAGCACTTTGTTCTTGTAGCGTAGATTACATTCTACAACTTCCTTCATCGCACCTGGATTCGAAAAGTCTCTTTGGGAAAAGAACAAAAGTTGCCCGCCCCATTTTGCAGAAGTACCCCCCAGTCCGAAATATCGCCCGTGTGAAGTTCCCTTATATTCTCCCTGATTTACTTCCGACAGGAACCCTGCCTCGGTTTCAGACTTTGATTGCTTATTTCCAACCTCAAACAGGTGAATTTGCACGTCTTTATATTTCTCAGAAACAGCATGTGCCAGGTAAGAACCATAGGTTCCCGCCCCGATGATACAGATTGTTTTAGACATAAAACGAATGGTTAATAGTGGTAGAAGAAACTAAGCGCCCAGCATCTTAGTATAGTAACCTAAGTATCTGCTGGCAAGCAAGTTTTTATTATAATCTCTCCGGATTAGATCTGGAGCTATCCTGGATATGTTAGCGCGTTTAGAATGATCAGAATAAGCCTGCTCGAGGACTTGAGTTACTTGTTTTATATTACTGATATCGGTTGTCCATCCGAGATCAGCTGCCCGAACATAATCTGCTAAACCAACGTTTTCACTTAGTAATACAGGAGTCCCGACAGACAAAGACTCTAGCACAACTACTGCGAAGTTTTCATTATGGGAAGTTAGCGCGAACAGATTAACTGATTTGTAGAAGTCAAACTTTTCGTCGTTATTCTTCCATCCAACCCAATCAATCTTATCAGAGTTTCCACTGCTTAAGGCTATTTCCTTCAAATATTCGATATAAGATTCCTCTCCGCTTCCCGCTATTTGAAGTCTGTATGAAAAATTCACTTTCGAAAGTGCTTTTATTAGAATATCTACACCTTTCTTAGGATCGATTCTGGACAGAAAGCCAATTAAAAAAGGCTGATCCTCTTTTTTAACATTTACACTGGAAGCAGGAGAACTTAATTCAACCACATTAGGAATAATAGCCCCCAGCCATTTTCCGTTCATAATCGTTTGGCATTCATTCCACTCCATAGGGGTAGAAACATGTAGAAACGTGTTTTTAAGTAAGACTTTACCAACAAGCTGATGCATCAGTTGCTTCTTGCGCCGGTTGTTTGTATCTAAAACATAATCGCAGAACATGCCATGAGGTGATAGCAGAGGTTTAACTCCCTTAAGTTTGCATATAGCAGCAACACCAAACATAGCCGGGCTCCACCAGGAATGCAGGTGCACAATATCAAACTCTCTGAGTGTTTTTGCTAAACGAGACCATAGTTGAGGTGATATATGTGTGTGATCCTTTGTGAGGCGTTTGAAATAAACTACCTTCACCTTATCTATCATTAACTCTTTACCTGTTTCAACTTCTAATTCACCGGCACCGTTAGCTGTAGTTGTGTAAACTGTGATGTCTTTTCCGCTAGCAGCAAGAGTTTCAGCTAGCTTTGCAACAACAACAATTGGTCCTCCATAAACATACGCAGGCTTATACGTTGGGATAACGAACAAAATTTTCATTAACAGAGGATGTTTGATATGTAATTAATTAGTTGCCCGATGGCAAAAGAATCAGGTTTTATGGGAAAAGTAGAATTGGCACGGATGTAGTCACAGTTCAGGCTTTACTCCATTGAAGAATCTCGGAAGTAATAACAGGTGATTGATGAACATTCAGATAGCCTTGTATCATTTTATGCGTTTTAAATCGTTGAACATTTTCAAAACCTTTTCTTATAAGTTCCATCCTAAAGCCCTCGTCTTGTAAATAAAGAAA
>Ga0157372_10007201_pt1 | contig 11844 bp, 12 predicted proteins | sample C55metaG_FD_115307 | JGI IMG/M metagenome (GOLD analysis project Ga0157372, IMG submission 115307) | Corn rhizosphere microbial communities from Kellogg Biological Station, Michigan, USA - C5-5 metaG | ecosystem: Host-associated > Plants > Roots > Rhizosphere > Soil | place: USA: Michigan...
CCGACGACGCCCGCCACCTCGGCCCGGCCGACCCGCTCGCCGAGCATCCTCACGCCGAGGTAGAGCATCAGCAGCAGGCCCGCCGCCAGCACCGGCTGGACGACGATGAACGGGGCCAGCGAGAGGGCCAGCACCTGCAGGAGGAAGCCGACGCCGCCGAGCAGCAGGCCGGCGATCCAGCGGCGGCGGCGGGCGAGGTGGGCGAGCAGCGAGAGCCGCAGCCCCTCCGCGGCGGGCTCCTGGCGGGCGTCGGCGGCCTGCAGGACGATGCCGACGTTGAAGGCGACCGAGGCCGCGGCCGCCGCGATCAGGCCGAGCGCGACCACCGGCTAGGCGACGGCCTTGGAGGCGATGCGCTCGGGGCCGATCCGGACCACGTCCCAGGCCAGGCCGACCCGCTCCATCGCTGTGATCAGCGCCGCCGAGGGGTCGAGCTCGCCGCGGCCGAGGCCGTGCCGGGCCGAGGTCGGAAAGGCGTGGTGATTGTTGTGCCAGGCCTCGCCGAAGGTGAACGGCGCCAGCCAGCGGAGGTTGCGCGACTCGTCCTTGGTGGCGAAGTCGCGGCTGCCGAAGAAGTGGCAGAGGGAGTTGACGCAGAAGGTGATGTGGTGGAGGAAGAAGATCCGCACCGCGCCGCCCCACAACAGCCCCATCAGGCCGCCGAAGACGGTGCCGGTCAGCGCCACCCCCAGCCCGAAGGGCAGGGCCAGGCCGGCGATCGCCCAGAGGACGAAGGTGCGGTCGACGAAGAGGACCACCGGGTCGGCGATCAGGTCCGGGGCGTAGCGCTCCTCCTCGGCCGGCTCGTCGCTGAAGAGGACCCAGCCGACGTGCGCGTGGAAGAGGCCGCGGACGGCGCCGCGGATGCCGCTGCCGTGGCCGACGTGGGGGCTGTGGGGATCGCCCTCGGCGTCGGAGAAGCGGTGATGGCGACGGTGGTAGGCGACCCACTCGATCACCGGCCCCTCCAGGGCCATCGACCCCAGCACCGCCCAGAGGAAGCGCATCGGCCGCGTGGTTTTGAAGGCGCGGTGGGTGAAGAGCCGGTGGAAGCCGACCGTGATCCCGAAGCCGAACGGGATCAGCGTCGCGAAGAAGATCAGGATGTCCTGCCAGACCAGCAGCCCGCCCCACGACTGCCAGATCGCCGCCCCGATCAGCGCCAACGGCACGACCGTGACGGCGAGGTTGGCGAAGCGATCGACGGCGCTGCCGGCGGCAGGCATGCCCGCTGTGTAGGTCTGGTCGTCCGGCATCGGGGGTTCCTTTCGGGTCTCGAGTGGAACAGCCCCGAGGCAGTTGAGGGATAACGCGCCGTCAGACCCTACGGCGGGTACCTAAAGAGAAGCTTGGGCAGAATGCGATTGGCGAGTTAACCCGGCTATAGGCAGGCTAATTCGCCGATCGCACCTGCGGCGAAGAGGTCTAGCTCAGTGCCGGCGACCTAGAGGCCCCGCGCCGACCCGCCCCGAACCCGCTGGAACAGGTAGATGGCAAGCAGCACCAAGATGATCACGATGATGATTCCGACAATGGTCAAGACACTCACTCCTTCGTTGGATTGAGTCCTAGATGCCCTGAGTGGGCCCTCCCGAAACCAAAAGGCCGGGTGCCGGCGCCGTCTAGTGCTTCTTTTTCTTCAGGACGAGGCGGACCGTGTGCGATCGGGTTTCCACCCCGGGCTGCCCCTGGAGCTTCGCTTTGATCGTCACCCTCACCGTCGCCTTGCCGTACTTCCTGAGGACGGCCATGCCGGTCTTGTTGAGGGGCAGCGCCAGCTTGCGGGTCTGGCCGCCGGGGATACTGGTCTTGCCCTTGCCGACCAGAACCCACTTGGGCGTTTTCATCCTTCCGTTCTTAGCCCGGGACACGGCGCTCGTGGTCGCGGCCCTGACGGTCAGCCCGGCGGCTATGGCGCCCTTGACCTTCCCTTCGGTCGAGACCGAGCAGTGGGGCGCGTTGCAGAAGTAGCTGACAACGTAGGGTGGCGGGCCGCCACCGACGAAGATCCGTTTCGTGATCCAGACGACCTTCGGCTTCTCCGCGCCCGGGTGGGGCGGCGGCAGCTGCGGGGTTCCCGGTCCTTGCCCTCCTGGGGGCGCCGCGGTGACCACGCGCCAAGCCGGAGACGTGCTTTTGCCGTCGCTGGTCAGGGGCTGGGCGCCGCCGGAGCCGTCGGTGTTGGCGATGTAGAGGTTGCGGGCGTTGATTTCGCCGAGCAACGCGCCTTCGTAGACGACCCGCGAGCCGTCGGGCGACCAGGACGCGTAGCGGGCGTCGCCTTCGCCGGGGACCGCCAGGGGATGGTCGCCGCTGCCGTCGGCGTTCATCACCCGGTAGATGGTCGCCCCGCTCGCGGCGGTCGCCCGGTAGGCGATCCGGCCCCCGTCGGGGGACCAGGCGTTGAAGGTCCACTCGGTGAACGGGCTCGGCGGCACGATCAGCGGCGTGCCGCTGCCGTCGACGTTGACGACGTGAAGGTCGACGTAGCCGAAGCCGCCGGAGTGGTACGCGTCGAAGGCGATCTTCGAGCCGTTGGGAGACCAGGTCGGTTCGTGCCCAACCCCGTTGGCCAGGGGCGGGCCGATGCCGCCGGTCGAAGACGCGACGTAGATCTGTTCCGGCGCGTTTTTGACCACGGCGTAGGCGATCTTCGAGCTGTCCGGAGACCAGGTCGGGTGCTGCTTGTCGCCGCCTCCCCCGATCTCCAGCGGGAAGGTCGTCGTCCCGTCGGCGTTGACGACCCAGACGCTGTCGTCGCCGGCGTTGTTGCCGCGCGTGTAGGCGATGCGGCTGCCGTCCGGCGACCAGGCGAGGTCGTCCAACGCCTTGTTGCCCGAGCTGTATTTGGTGATCTGCGTCGCCAGGTTGACTTCGTCTTCGCTACCGGCCGCCTGCATGACGAAGACATTCCATTCACCCGGGCCGGATTCGGTGAAGTTGCTGACGAAGGCGACCTTGCTCCCGTCCGGCGACCAGATCGGCGTTTTGTCGATGCTGGTGGCGCCGTTGTCGCTGAGGTTGGTGACCGCGCTCGGGCTTGCGGGGTCGAGCAGGCAGATGTCGAGGTCGCACCCGTAGGCGATTTCGTTCGCCGCGCGCGCCGCCGGTGCCAGCATCAGGCCCGCCAAGACGAGGGCGAGAGCAAGGACCACGGGGGAACGAGACGGCACGACGCAACCCTAACGTCCACCGGCGATCGCCGCCACGGGTGATCGTCCATATAAACGTGACCGGTCAGGTTGCCAGCGAGGAAGCCGCAACGACAGAGACGTCGTCGTGTGCGATCGCCCCACTCTTCCGCGCCCGAGCCGAGACCAGCGCGGGCTTCTGACCCGCGGGCGAAACGTCAAGCACGAACTCGATTCCCAGTTGGCGCACGGCGTTGATAATCGTGTCGATCCCTGGGTTGTGCTCCCCGGACTCGAGTTTGACGACCCGCGGCTGAGATACCCCAAGCCGCTCGGCCAAAGCTCGTTGACTGAGCTTGTGCTTCACGCGATAGCGAAGAAGGATCGCAGCGAACTCGCGAGCCGGAGCGAGCCGTTGCCACTCCGCTCTGAAGCTGGGGTCAGCGAGTTGCTCTTCGATGACCAGCGCGTCAAAGGTCTTTTCGGAAGCGGCCATGCGGGTCATAATAACTAATTTATTATCAAACTCAGCGGTGGCGCCCGAAACGCTGAGTCGCCTCCGTTATAGCTCTCTCGAAATCCTTCTTCTTCGCCGCAACGGCGAGAATGACAAAACGACCTCCCAACCGCACATAGATCGGCCGCACCTCACAGGCCCCTTGCTTCGGCCGCAGCTCAAACAAGTCCGGCTCTCCCTTCAACGACTTCATGTGCGGTGATGGCAGATCTGGCCCGAGATCCTTCAGCTTCCGCACCACGCTGAAGACTGCTTTGCGATCCCCACGTGACTTCACGTCCTCGAAATCGAGGACGGCATCGCCGTCAAACGTGACAAGCCAAGTCGTCGGCCGCTTCGACATTCGCGCGACCCTAAAGTCGAGTTCGGACGCAATTTATTGTCTGCGATAACTTTCGGTAGTCACCAGATGGGATATCTGACACACGCGGGTTCCGCGCCTGCGGAAGAATCGCCTGATGGCACGCCACCCCGAGTTCGACATCAGCGCCGGGCAGGCACGGCGCCTCGCCCTTGCCGCCCAGGGGTTCGGTCGGCCGCGGCCGAACGGGCGGGTCGACGCCAGGCACCTGCGGCGGGCGATCGACGACGTCGGGCTGCTCCAGCTCGACTCGGTCAACGTCTTCTGCCGCTCCCACTACATGCCGGTCTTCTCACGGCTCGGTCCGTATCCGCGGCAGGCCCTGGACCAGCTCGCCTGGCACGAGAACGGCAAGGGGAAGACGGTGCGGGCGCGGCGGCGGGACCTGATCGAGTACTGGGGGCACGAGGCCTCGCTGCTGCCGGTCGAGCTGCAGCCGCTGCTGCGCTGGCGGATGGCCCGGGCGGATTCGCTGGCGTGGAAAAGCGTGGCGCGGGTCGCGGCAGAGCAGCCGCAGCTGGTCGAGTTCGTGCTCGACATGGTGCGCAAGCGCGGGCCGATCCGGGCTTCGGAGCTGGCGGCCAAGGAGCGCCGGCGGGGGCCGGGAGAGATGTGGAGCTGGAGCGAAGAGAAGACCGCGCTCGAGTACCTGTTCTTCTCGGGGCAGGTGTGCGCGGCGCGGCGGGTCAACTTCGAGCGGCTCTACGACCTGCCCGAGCGGGTGCTTCCGCGCCACGTCCTCGAGGCGCCGACGCCCTCGCAGGAGGAGGCCCAGCAGCGACTGCTCCTGATCGCCGCGAAGCGCCTAGGAGTGGCGACCGAGGCCGACCTCGGCGACTACTTCCGCCTCCCCCGCGCCGAGTCGAAGGCCCGGGTCGCCGAGCTGGCCGAGGACGGCGGCCTGGTCCCGGTCCGGGTCGAGGGCTGGCGGGCGCCCGCCTACCTCTCGACCGAGCGGCCCGCGGGCCTGCGCCGGGCGGCGGCGACACGGGCGCTGCTGACCCCGTTCGACTCCCTCGTCTGGGCGCGCGAGCGGGCCGAGCGCCTCTTCGACTTCCGCTACCGGATCGAGATCTACGTGCCGGCGCCGAAGCGGGTCTACGGCTACTACGTCCTCCCCTTCCTGCTCGGCGACCGCCTGGTCGCCCGGGTCGACCTCAAGAGCGACCGGCAGGCCGGCGTCCTGCGGGTGCGCGGCGCCTTCGCCGAGCCGGGCGCCGACACCGCCCTCGTCGCCGCGGAGCTGGCAGCCGAGCTGCGGCTGCTCAGTGAGTGGCTCGGGCTCGGCGGCCTCTCGGTGGCGCGCAAAGGCGACCTCGCCGCGCCGCTCCGCCGCGCGCTCGCCTGAGGGCCCACCGGGCATTCCGCCCGGTGGGCTGATCGCGACGGCCTATTTGGCCGCTTCGAACGCTTCCTGCAGCTGGGCGCCGCCGTCTGGCGGGGTGCCGTCGTTCTCCGTAGCGACCATTTCGAAGGACGCCTTCGAAAAGATCACCTTCGCACCCCCGGGCACGACCGGCAGACCGATCAGGGCATTGACCTGCTGATCCAGCGAACCCACCTGGGTTTGCGGATCGACGACGCCGCAACCGACGGCACCCGGCACGGCGAACGCCGCGTCTTCCAGGGTCATCCCCCCGATCGACAGGACTTCAACCGGTAAACCGTTCGGATCCTGCGCGAGGCCTCCCGAGGTCGGCGGAGACACGATCAGGGGTTCGAAATAGATCGGTTCCGCAGCGGATCCGATGAAGCAACTGTCACCCAGACCGGAACCTTCGAGATGGATCCTCGCCGCGGTCCGGTAGAGCGAACCGCCGCCGGTGAATATCACCGCCAGGTTGAGATTGTCGATGTCACCGACCGGTTCGACCGTCGCCTTGATGAACGGGTCAGGTTCGGCAGCGGGCGGAGAAGAGGGCGGGCTGACCGGAGGCACCGGAACCGGCTGCTTCTTGTGTTTCTTCTTCCTATGGTGCCGTTTCTTGTGATGTTTCTTCTTATGGTGCTTCTTCCCCTTCTTCGCCTTTTTCTTGTGCTGCGCCTTCTTCTTGGGTTCTTCCACGGTCGCGGCCGGAGGTGGCTGCGCCCCGCTCGGATTGGCGGCCGGCGGCGTGAAGAACGGATTGGGGACGACGAACGGGGCCGATCCCATAGTCGTGCTGCCGGGTATCACGTTCAGTTCTTCTTCTTTGAAGACCAGCGCGAACTGGGTATCAAGCGGTGCGGTGACCGGCGCCTGAAAGTTCCCGACCTTCAGCAACCCTCCCCGCACCAGGCTCGAGACACAAACCACGCCGACGGAGGACGGATCGTTCATCGCGGGCGAGCTGGTCGGGCACCGCGTGAAGTTTTCGTACATGTCCGACGTTTCCGCCATTGCCGCTCCTGCGGGCAACACCATTGCCGCCCCGGTCAAGAGAACCACGAGGCCCGCCTGCATTCGTTTAAGCGATGGCAATTTTCTCCCCCTTCGATGGATGTGTGCTTCCGACGGCAGTTGCCGCCGAGGGATCCATCGTGCGCATCACGCGGGCCACTGTCAAAAGTGACTCTGAGCACCAGCTCGAGTTAACTGGAGACCTCAACCGAGCGGACTTCATTGCCGAGCCGGCGACGACAGTCGCGGGCGATGAACGCCTGCTCAATGCCTTGGTGCAGCAAGACGGAGAGCCATGCGGCTCCTCCGCGTGGTGGCTTTAGCTCAACTCATCCCGATGTCGGGATGAGTCCACGCGCGCCTCGGTGTACCGCGTTGCGGCTTTGACTGCCTCCTCGGAGGACTTACCCTCCTCGCGAGCGACGATGTAGCCGGCGTACCAGGTCGACCAGTGGTGCTTCGGGGCGGTCGGCTCGTATTCGCCGTGATGCTCCTCGGCTTCGCGCAACAGGCTGGTCAGCCTCTCGACGTCCATGATCGGCTCCTTCGTTCGGGGTTCATCGGCCGGGGAGCCGCTCGGTTATCTCCTGCAGCACCCAGCCGTTGCCATCCGGATCGCTGAACGAGGCGAACGAGGAATAGCTCCGGCCTTCAGGATCGCGCCCGCTCTCGCGACCGTCGAGGCCGGCGCCCGGGAGCAGGCTGCCGACGTCGCGATACCGACAGGCGAAGCCGTCGGTGCAGTGGTACACCTCGCTCACCTCGACCCCACGCCGGGCCAGATCCTCACGCACCTCGTCGATATCGGCGACGACCAGGTGGATGTCCCCGACGCTGCCGGGCGCGGCCGAGGTCAGGTTCTTGCCGAAATGGATCGAGCACCCGGAGCCCGGCGGCGTCAGCTGGACGAGCCGGAAGTCCTCGCCCACCGAGAAGTCGGCGTCGACCCGCCAACCGAGGCGTTCGTAGAAGTCCTTCGCGCGGTCGACGTCCACGACCGGGATGACCACGCTCTCCAGTTTCATCTCGCTCATCTCGCCTCCATTTCGATCACCCGGTCATGGCCCTACTCGCCTCCGTCGAACAAAAACAACCTAAAACGGCCACGGAGGCCTGGCAACCCGTGGTGGCTAAGAAACGGGATGATGTGCGCGTGCCCCAACCGCGCCGCATGAAGAAGACCGAGCGAGGGGATTACGGCTGGGTGATCTCCTTCGGCTGCAAGCCGACCGGGCAGCTGCGGCGGCTCAAGGTCGACACCGACCCCGCCCCGGACACCAGCCCGATCGAAGTGCCCTGCGTCTGCGGCGAGACCCACCGCGTCACCGTCTCGCCCTACCGCCGCCGCCGCACTGCCGACGAAGCGTTCGACCTCGAGGTCGGCTCGCTCGACGAGCTGCGCTGACGCCCTCGCTCCACCACCCCCGCGCCGACAAGCTACGGTGGACCGAGTGCCCAAGCCGACCCTTCTTCGCGAGCGCCCCGAGAACACCCAGGTCGTGCTCGCCGTCATCGTCCCGCTCATCTTCGGCGCCGTCGTCGGCGTCGTCCTCGGAACCTCGGCGAGCCTCTACTGGATCCTCCTCGCCGTCGCCGGCCTCGGCGCCCTGCTCTCGGGCCTCGAGCACGACGAAGTCAAGGAGGCCGCGGGCCGCGGCGCCGTCGCCGGAGCGATGTTCGGCCTCGGCATCCTCGCGGCCCATCAACTCGCCGGCACCGACGCCAAGGTCTCCCTCGGCAGCTTCCCCCCGGCACTGATCGTCATCGACGCGATAGCGGGCGCAGCGCTGGCCGCGCTGGGATGCTGGTTGCGCTCTCGCCGAGGTCCTTCACCGGTCAGTTAGGCACACCACGCTGTGCTCAAGTGACCAACCGCCTTGTTGGCCTAGGAGAGTTCGATCACGCTGCGGATGCCGTCCTGGGCCTCCATCAGCTCAAAGCCGCGGTTGACCTCGTCGAGGTCGATTCGGTGGGAGACGAACGGGTCGAGGTCGATCTCCCCGGCCAGGTAGCGGTCGACTAGGGCCGGGACCTGGTCGCGGCCCTTGACGCCGCCGAACGAAGAGCCGGCGATGCGGCGGCCGGTGATCAGCAGGCGGGGGACGACGTCGAGGGTCTCGCCCCGGCCGGCGACTCCGGCGACGGTGCAGAGGCCCCAGCCCATCCGCGCCGCTTCGACCGCCTGGCGCATCACCGCGACGTTGCCGGTCGCCTCGAAGGTGTAGTCGGCGCCGAAGCCGTCGGTCATCTCGAGGATCCGCTCGACCGCCCCCTCCCCGCCCTCGATCAGGTCGGTCGCGCCCTGGCCGCGGGCCAGCTCCAGCCGCTGCGGCGAGAGGTCGACGCAGATGATCCGCTCGGCCCCCTGCAGGCGGCAGCCGGCGACCGCCCCGAGCCCGACCATGCCGGCGCCGAAGACGGCACAGGTGCTGCCGGGCCGCACGGCGGCGGTGTTGATCGCTGCGCCGAGCCCGGTCGAGAGCCCGCAGGCGAAGAGGCAGGCGTGCTCGAACGGGGCCTCCGGGCTCACCTTCGCCAGCGCGATCTCCGGCATCACCGTGTACTCGGCGAAGGTCGAGCAGCCCATGAAGCTGCGGATCTCCTCGCCGTCGCGGGAGATCCGCGTGGTGCCGTCGGGCAGGTGCCCCTGGTTCTGCTCCTCGCGGATCGCCAGGCAGAGGTTGGTGCGTGGATCGAGGCAGTGGATGCACTCGCGGCACTGGGGCGAGAAGAGGGTGACGACGTGGTCGCCCTGCTCCAGCGAGCCGACGTCCGGCCCGACCGCCTCGACGACGCCGGCGCCCTCATGGCCGAGCACGGTCGGCGCGTAGCCGGACGGGTCGGCGCCGGAGGCGGTGTAGAGGTCGGTGTGGCAGACGCCGCAGGCGTGCAGGCGGACCAGCACCTCGCCGGCCCGCGGCTCGGCCAGCTCGACCTCCTGCACCGCGAGCGGCGCGCCGAACTCCTCCAGCACCGCCGCGCGCATCTTCATCCGGCGAGGCTCCTGCCGCAGTCGGCGATCGTCTCCTCGACCGGGCGCGGTTCCCAGCCCAGTGCCCGCGCCTTCGCGTTGGAGAGCTCGACCCGGTGGCCGAGCTGGCCGACGACCGAGCGCGCGGCGGGGTCGAACAGCGCCATGCCCCGCACCAGGAAGTTGGGGACCGAGCGCTTCGGCACCTTCGCCGCCTCCGGCCCGAGGCGCTCGCGCAGGACCGCGGCGACGTCGGCCATCCACTGGAAGCGCTCGACCGCGAGGTAGCGCTCGCCGCCGGCCTCCTCGGCGGTCATCGCCAGGATGTGGAGGTCGGCGACGTCGCGCACGTCGACGACGCTGAAGCCGATCCGCGGCGTCCCCGGCATCCCCTTCAGCAGCCGCTCGACGAGCGCCAGAGAGCTGGAGCGCTCGCCGCCGAGGACCGGGCCGAGGATCGCGCCGGGGTTGACCACCGCCAGCTTCTCCTCCTCCCCCCGCTCCCGCACCAGGTCCCAGGCGGCGAGCTCGGCGATCGTCTTCGAACGGGCGTACGGAGTCAGCTTCGGGTAGTCGGGGTCCGTCCAGTCGGCCTCGGTGAGCGGCGCCGAGGCGGACTCGGTGCTGCCGCGCACGGCGGCCACCGAGGAGGTGACGACGACCCGGCGGACCCCGGCGTCAAGGGCGGCCCGCAGCACCCGCAGCGTCCCCTCCCGCGCCGGCACGATCAGCTCGTCAGGGTCCTTAGGCTGGGCCGACGGGAACGGTGAAGCGACATGAAGCACGTACCCGCAGCCCGCGACCGCCTCCGCCCAGCCCTCATCCGAGCGCAGGTCCGCCGCCAGCACCGTGAGCCGGTCGCGCGGGTCGAGTTCGGACCCCACCCGCGCCCGCACTTCCTCCTCCTTCGCGAGATCGCGCACAGTCGTCCGCACCGCGTAACCGCGACGCAGCAACTCGACCACGCAGCGCCCCCCGAGGAAGCCCGACCCACCGCTGACCAGGACCGTCTCCATCAGCGCCACCGTACACGTCCGCCCAATCGGAGCGACCAGCCCGCACGGCGGTGAACCGCGCCGGCCCCGGCCGAAAGGACCGGGGGCCGGGCCTGACCCAGTCCTTTCAGGCTCCGGCGCCCGGTCGTGTGCGGCGCACCAAATCCGCAATGCCGAGCCCATCCTCGGGGCGGCTCATTGCGGCCCCAGCGCCACACTGCGAGCATCTAGGCCCGAGCGGCACTACGCAATCGCCCAGGCAAAGAGGTTTCCATCTCCCCGCTGACCTCGGCGACGATCGCGTCGACCGCCGTCGCCGCTCCGAGCGCCGGAGCAAGCGCGATGTAGGACAGCACCGGCGCCGCGACCGGCAGCTGTGCACCGCGCCCGGTGGCGACGAAGTGGTGAATCACCCCCCACATCGCCCCGACGGATGCTTCGGCCGCAAAGACGGTCGGCCGCTGCGCCGGCGGAGCTCCCTGCCGGAGCATCGCGCCCAGCTTGGCGATCATCTCGCTGCGCCACCGGATCGCCTCGGAGCCCGGAGAGAAGACCTCGAGGAAGGCGAGATCGGCAAAGGTGGGGTTGCCGGCGAGGTGTTGGCAGAGGCTGGCGATCATGCGGTGGACGCCGCTCGCCCAGCTGTCGGCCGTGAGGTAAGAGGGCTCCGCCGCTGCCAGGGTGCGATCGCTGAGCACCTCGAGCGTAGCCAGGAAACAGTCCGCCACGCCGTCGAAGTGGGCGTCGAAACTGCGCCTGGAGACGCCGGCGGCCGCCCGCACCCGCGGCACCGTCAGCGACGTGTAGCCCTCCCTGCTCGCCAGCCTCGCCGTCGCCGCCAGGATCATCGCCCGCTCGTCGCCGCGCGGCAGCTCAGCGGTGGTCGGCGGCAACGGCGGCGCCCCGCTGGTTCCGAGGCCGCGCAGCCGCACCACGGCGTCGTCGCGGAAGGAGAGCGCCCACTCCATCAACTCTGCCCCGTCGAGGGCCAGCTGCCGCGGGTCGCCGGTGAGCAACCGCGCCCGTGCCACCCGGGAGCAACCGGCGACGATGCCTTTCACCACCAGTCGCGGCATCTGCGGAGACTCGTCGGCAAGGGCGAGGTTCTTTGCCACCAGCGCCTCGAAGAGCCGGTTGGTGCGCAGCATCCGCTCGAACGCGACGGCGCCGGCGGCGAACGCCTCGACCAGGGCCAATCGCGCCGTCTCCGGGCTGCCGGCGATCTGACCGGCGAAGGCGAGGAACCCGAGCCGAAGCCGCTCGCGCCAATCGTCCTCGCCCTCTGCGGCGGCGAGAATTCCGCGGATCGAGTGGCTGACGACGATGTCGTAGGTGGCGAGGAAGCACTCCTCCTTGCCGGCGAAGTGTTTATAGAAGTCTCGCTTCGAGACGCGGGCGTGGCTGGTCAGTGTCGCCACGGAGACGGCGTTGTAGCCGTGTGCCGCAACGAGCTCGACCATTGCTTTCTGCAGCCGCCCGCGCTGGTGCG
>Ga0157372_10007204_pt1 | contig 11842 bp, 13 predicted proteins | sample C55metaG_FD_115307 | JGI IMG/M metagenome (GOLD analysis project Ga0157372, IMG submission 115307) | Corn rhizosphere microbial communities from Kellogg Biological Station, Michigan, USA - C5-5 metaG | ecosystem: Host-associated > Plants > Roots > Rhizosphere > Soil | place: USA: Michigan...
CGGAGAGCTTCGCCGACCATTATAGTCAGGCGCGGCTGTTCTTCCGCTCGCTCGCCGCGCCGGAGCAGGCGCATCTCGCCTCCGCGCTCGTCTTCGAGCTCAGCAAGGTCGGGCTGCCGCATGTGCGTACGCGCATGCTGTCCAACCTCGTCAACGTCGATCCCGATCTGGCGGCGCGGGTGGCGGACGGCCTCAACATGCCCGTCCCGCAAGCATCCCCGACCGCCGCGCCGATCCGGGACATGGATCCCTCGCCCGCCCTGCGCATCATCGACGGGCCGCTGACACCGCGCTCGATCCAGGGCCGCACGATCGCGATTCTGATCGCGGACGGATCGGATGCCGCGGCGGTCGACAGATTGACCAGCCAGATCGGCGATGCCGGCGGACGGCCGGTCCTCGTCGCGCCCAAGATCGGCGGCGCGAAAATGTCCGACGGATCGCTGCTGCCGGCCGATTTCCAGCTGGCGGGCGGCCCGTCTGTTCTGTTTGACGCGGTCGCGCTCGCGCTTTCGGCAGAGGGCTGCGCCACGCTGCTCCAGGAAGCCGCAGCGGTGCAGTTCGTGATGGACGCCTTCGCCCATCTCAAGGCGATCGGGCATACGCCGGGGGCAAAGCCGCTTCTGGACAAAGCCGGCGTGGGACCCGACGACGGCGTCCTGGCGCTCGATGCCGGCTTCGTCGAAGCCGCGGCCAAACGCTATTGGGACCGCGAGCCCAAGGTGCGCCAGCTGGCATGAGGTCCGAGGTCTCGACCACGAACGCGCACCGCGACCGCGTCTAGGCGGTCACGGTGGGCCCTCTCGATCCAGGGCGTATGGGGAAGGGACTTCGCCGCGCCGGCCTGCAAAGCGCCGCCGAGCTTCGGCTCGGCGGCGCTGCCAAGGTTCAGCCGAAGCTCACCGCAGCCTTGCGACGGGTACGCATCGCGCCACCGACTAGACCGAAACCACCAAGCATCAGCGCCCAGGAGGCGGGCTCGGGAACCGCACCGTCGGCAGCATTTGTGACCGACAATTTGTCGAACTGGACGTAGCTCGGGTCGTCGCGGAAGCCGACCGAGAAGACGTCATTGCCGCTGGCGAGCGCGGTCACCGAATAAGACGAAAGCGCGTTGCTCGGACCGTAGACATCGAGAACGCTGACGCCGTCCAGATAGAAGTGAACCTCGCCGCTTCCGTTGCCACCGATCAGGCCGGAAATGTTGAGCGTCTCGCCCGCGGTGGTCGCAAGGTTCTGGCTGAGGTAGCCAAGGCTACCAACCGGGCCCGCGCTGACATAACAATTGCCGTCGACGCCGGCGCCGCCCCCGCACGGCACACTGAAATAGCCGGTATTTCCGCTGAAGGTCCAACCGTCCAAGCCCGACTCAAAGCTTCCGTTCGCAAGAAGATTGCCCGCCTGCGCGGACGCGCCGGACGCCAGCAACACGGCCGCGAGGGCCGCTACAAAGCTACGCATATCAATATTTCCCAAGTAACCACCGGGAATCGGCGGTTAACGTTTCATTAACAGGCTCATTCGGGATTCCCATTGATTGGGATTAGTTAACCGTCAGTCGCGTGATGTCCGTCGCGCCTATCGGAATATTTCTGGCTCAAACCGGGACGATCGGAGCCGCCGCACGAGCAGGCAGCCGACCGAGCGGCAGTGCCGCCGCCAACAACCAGGCCCCGAACCTCAACTTCATTTCCGCATCATGCCGCCCCAGCGTCAGGATTGGCGTGCTCTTGTTCAAGGCATTGGGGGCTGGCATCAGGGTACCGCTCCGGCCTGATCGCGCGACGATCAGACTGATTTGCTGCGCACGATCAGCGGATGCTATCCAGACCCTCTCTCCAGCTAGGCCTGCCGAATACTTGGCGTCTGGACGCTATGGAGCGAAGCCTCGCACGGACGTCTATGCCGGTGGATCGCCTGCGAGCCAGCCGAGCGCGCGCAACGCGGGAACATTGGCGCGCGCAACTGGGACCTCCCGCGCATTGACGAGGCGAAGCTTGAAATTGCGCTCGTCGCGCACGATTCCCGCGACCGCTGCGCGCGCTACCCACCAGCTGCGGTGGACCCGCGCGCCCTTGCCCTCCAGTTGCGCGGCCGCATCGCGCATCCGCATCAGGATCATCGCGCTGCCGTGCTCGGTATGAACCCGGACATAATGGTCCTCATTCTCGAGGCAGAGTACCTCGCCGCGAAGGTGGGCCGGTAGCAGGGCGAGGAAGGCCGGGGCAGCCTCCGGCACGGGTGACGCGAGGGGGTCCATCGCGGGTGCGAGCGGCGTGAGGCCAGCGGGCGATTTCTCCGCGGGCGCGGGATTACGATTGGCCAGGACCTGAACGACCGTCACCGTAGCGCCGACAATCAGCGTCTGCGCATAGACGCCAAGGAGATCAGCCGCGCTCACCGAGCGCCAGGCGGATCCGGCCGAGGCGAGGACAATCGCAACGCTGGTCGGGAAGGCGCCGAAAGCACAGGCGGCGACGAGCGCCGCGAGGCGCGGCAATCCGGTCTGACGGGCAAGCGCACCGCCCGCCGCGACCACCGGTCGGAAGAAGATGTAACCGGACGCGAGGTATAAGGTCCAATGCAGCAGGCGCGCGCGGAACGGCGCGGCATAGGATCCGAATGGACCAAGCGCCGCCAGCAGCACGATCAGCGCCGCCAGCACGGCGAGTTCGACCAGCAACCTGCGTAGCGGGATCACCGAACCTGCCCGTTCACGCTTCGTGAATGGCGCGCGCACCGCGAGACGCGCCCCTTCCCGAACAACCCGGCGCCATTCCCGAAAAGGCGCTCGTCTGCGGCCGGCCCCTCCGCCAGATCGCCATTACGGAGGCCCTGATGAACGACATTGCACATTCCGCTTTCACAATATCCACGCGAGACAAGATGATCGTCATGCTGGGCGTGATCGCCGTCGGCGCCATTCTGTTCGCGTTCGCCCACGGCCTTGCAAGCGGGGCGGTCGCGCGGTCAAGCATGCGCAATGCCTGGCTGGCCTTGCACCTCGTAGCGGTGCTGCCGGCGCTTCCGCTCGGCGCTTATGTGCTGATTCGCAGGAAGGGCGATGCACTGCATCGCGCGCTCGGCAAGCTCTGGGCCGCGCTGATGCTGGTCGCGGCATTGTCCAGCTTCGGACTGCGGGGGATGACCGGAAGCTTCAGCGCGATCCATCTGCTGTCGGCGCTGGTGCTGGTGATGGTGCCGCGCGGCGTCCTGCTCGCCCGTAGCCATCGGATCGCCGCGCATCGGCGGGTGATGTCGCTCACCTATCTAGGCCTCGCCCTGGCAGGGCTGTTCACGCTGCTTCCCGGGCGGTTGCTAGGGGGCTGGCTCTTCAGCTGACATACCCTCTCTTCAAGCGGGAGCGGCGGGTCCCAATTTCGGTCGCCCGCGCGATTTCGCGACGATGCGGCGATCAGCCTACGCCGATCGGCAGAGGCCAGCGCGTGACCCCGGTGAGCATATGCGTCACTGGGAGCCGCGATGTTTGTGAACCCGTCGGTTGGCATGCCGGTTGTACCTGCTCTTGGACGCGGTCACCCGGGCCTGCGCGGGGCCCGCGAGCATCAGCGGGGGCCCGGTTGTTCCGGAAAGCAAGGCACCCTTGGAGAGCCCGATCTTTTTGACCCCCCCCTTGACCCGACGACCCGTCTCGGGCCCATGTGCCGGAAATCGCGCGAGGGAAGGCTTGACGCAGATTAGCACAAAGCGGAACGGTCCCAACTCGCATTGCGTGTCGCGCTCCAAACCGGTTGATGCCGTGCCTTAGGGGTAGCATCCGCATGAAGCCAGAAGACACCCGCGCCCTCGACCGCCTGATCAAGGATCTGGGGCGCGCGCTCGCCTGCTGCGACGAGGCGGGCGTGGGGCTCGCCTCGTCGGTCTATCTCGACCTCGCGCTCCACCTCGCCGTGCGCGAGCGCGCGGGCCTGATGGCGCGGGGCCCGCGTTCGGCCTAGCGTTATTCTTGAGAATGCGTCCGGGGCGGCGGGTCGCCCGCATGCGCACTATCGCGGCCTTTCGGCTCGCCCTGCGTTTGACGTCCATGCTGAAGGAGCGACCGCGATGATGGACCAACCCGGAAAAGGACCGACCTCCAAGACCCCGCCTGCGGATCTACTCGCCGAGGATGTGGGCGGCGTCCAAGGGACGGAGCCGGACGACAGCCAGGATGCCGCGGTGGCGCTCGGCACCGCGCCCGCGGCGGACCAGCCGGAGCCCTTCATCGGCGGCGGCGAGATGGACTGGGCCGGCCTCGAGAAGCCCGACGAAGAGACGCAGCAATGACGAGCAAGGCGCTCGCCCTGATAGTGTCGCGCTCATCGTCCGGCTATTGGACCGTCGTCCGGGAAACCGCGATACCGCCGATCTGCTCAAGCGCGGTTTGACCGCACCGCGCATGCTCGTCCCGGAACGCCCGGGCGATTGCCGCGAAGCGCCTGCCGGCCCCCGCGAGCCGCGGACCGAAGTCCGCGTCCGCCGACGTCTCGAGCAGTGCCGCCGCGGCGATCAGGCAGGCCTCGATCGACAGCGCGGGCTCGATCGTCTGCCGCCGGCACCGCCGGGCGTCGGGAGATCGAGCATCGCCTGAATGACGGTGATGGCATTGGCCTGCAGCGGGTCGAGCGTCATCAGCGCCGCGCGATCGAGCGTCATTACGAGGCCGCCCCACTTTGCGGCTCGCGGGTCGGGAAGACCGGCCCCCGTTCGGTCATCCGCTCCGCCGGATAAGGCTGCTGCAGCGCGACGACATCTTCGTAGGATCCCTGAAGCCAGCGATCCCAGTCCTCGACCTTCAGGATGGTGATCATCGCCTTGGGGTGCACCGCGGCGACCAGCGGGTTGGCATCGCAGGTCACCATGGTGAAGCCATTCCCCTTCGCGCCTGTCTGCCAGAATCCGGCGACGCCGAAGATCGGCTGATCCGGGACTGCGAACCACATCTCGCCCTTGCACGGCTTCTTGCCGTCGCCCAGATCGAAAGACTGCGGCGTCCATTCGCAAAATTCGGTCAGCGGAACGATGCAGCGGTTTTCGGGCAGGGCCGCCAGCTTCTTCCACTGGGGCAGGTGGAGGTTGCGGACATTGGTCATCGGATAGGGCGCCTGGCCGCCGAGCACGTCCCACGACATGATGTCGATGCCGCGGCCATGGTCGTTCTCCCGCACGACATAGGCGCGCGAGCGCGGGGTCAGTTCGCGCCAGTTGAACCGGTTGTCGAGCGGACGCTCGGTGAGCCACTTCGCACCGAACGTCTCGCGCAGGGTTTCCGGCTCGTTGCTGAGCCGTGCTCGATTACAAATGGTCGCCTCCACTGGGTTGGCGCCGGTCCGGCACACGCCCACGGCCTTGCTCCAGCGCAGCGACCCGAGAAAGACAAGCAATTAGGTTATTCGAACTCTCGCAAGCGCGTCGGCAGGGCGATCGGCGCTTCGGATCATCAAGCGCGACCCCGCCAACCCGGGCGGGGTCGGGCCTGATCGTGGTCAGCGGGGCGCGGGAGGCGGTTCAATTCCGACCCAAGGGGTCAAGGGCATTTGGTGAACTGGCCCTTCTTGGGCCCGCTTGCGAAATGGCATTTGCCCTTGGCGTCCTTGACCACGTTCGCGCTCGCGGGCGCCGCGGCCGCCGGACATTTGGTGAATTTGCCCTTGGCATCGCGGCATTGCTGGCCGGCGAGCGCGGGCGATACGATCAGGGCGGCAGCGGTCAGGGCAATGATCAGCTTCATGGCGACTCTCCCAGCTAGGAAGAACATGCTGAACCCGAATGGCGCGCTTGCCAATCGGCAATCCGGGCCGGCCGGCGGAACCCCCGCGCCCCGGCTTCGACCAAAACCGAAGGTCGACCCGGCCGGGGTAAGTTCATCCGCGAGAGATTTCCTCACCGAGCAGGGCGACCGCGATGTCGAGCGCTCCCAGCTCAACCGCGGCGAAGCCGACAACGAAGCCCGATCGGTCGGCCGGCCCCAGATAGTAACGCTGAAGCGCGTGGAGCATCACGCCGCGTGCCGCCAGCGCGGCGCCGACCCGCTCGCAATCGATCGCGTCGCGCGCGATCATGGCCAGGTGCAGACCATAAGAAGACGGGACGATCGTGACGGCGTCCCCCAGCCGCCGCGCGATCAGGCCGACGAGATGCTCGCGGCGCGCGAGATAGGTGCGGCGGACGCGGCGAATGTGCCGCGCGAGATGTCCGCCGCAGAGGAATTCGCCCACCGCCATTTGCATCGGGGATGCGCAATGCCAGTCGTTCGCATTCTTGGCCGTGACCAGCGCCGGCATGGCCCAGCCCGGCGCCACCACAAAGCCAAGCCGAAGCGCAGGCAGCATGCTCTTCGAGAAGGAGCCGACATAGAAGACGTGCTCCGCCGAGGCAGCGCCGCGCAGCGCCTCCAGCGGGCTCGCGCCATATCGAAATTCGCCGTCATAATCGTCCTCGATGATCGCCGCGCCGGTCCGGCGCGCGCGCGCGATCAGCGCGGCGCGACGCCGCGACGAGAGCGGGATACCGAGCGGGAACTGGTGCGACGGACACACGCAGATGATCGCCGTGTCGGGCGGAATCTCCTCGACGACGATGCCTTCAGCGTCGACCCGCACGGGCACGATCCGCGCCCCCGCTGCGGCGAACGGCGCGCGCAATGGCGGGTAGCCGGGATCCTCGATCGCGACCACGGTCTTACCCGGGGTGACGAGCGTGCGCGCAAGCAGATCGAACGCTTGCTGCGCCCCGGCCGTGACAAGCACTTCGCTTGCTTCACACGGAACCGCGCGCGTCAGCCCGACATGGTCGGCGATCGCCTCGCGCAGCCGATAATTGCCCTGATTGCCCTGGGGACTGCGCGAGGGCGGCGGCGCATTTTCCAGCTTGCGCAGCTGGCGCGCCATGATCTGTCGGAACGCCGCATGCGGGAAAAGCGGCTGGTCGACGAGCGCGGGCCGCAGGTCTGCCACAATATTTGCCGCGGCGACCCCGTCGTTCGCCTCCTGCCAGAAGCCGATTGCGGATTGGACATCCGGGCGCGTCCAGACGCCGTTGCCCGCGCGTGGGGCGATGGCCGGCGCGGGCTGCGGCGCGGTGCGCGCGGGCGACGCGGTGAAGCGCACGAACGTGCCCGACCCGGGCGTGGCATGGACCAGTCCTTCGAGCGCGAGCTGCTCATACACATCCTGCGCGGTGTTGCGCGACACGCCGAACAGGCGGCTCGCGGCGCGGGTCGACGGAAGCCGCGCACCTTGCGGCAGGCGATGATCGAGGATGGCATCCTTGAGCTGGCGGAACAGGTGGCTCGCAATCTCGCGCGATCCCGGCGGAGCGGTCGTGACCGTCAGTTCGAAAAGTGGCTCCACAGGCTCATTGGGCCACTTTTCGGCTGCGCGCCAAGATTTTTGCGCGAAGTGGTGCTCAAAAATGCTGCCGGGCGGCCGCAAGGAGGGCCGGACCCCGACCGAATGGAGTTTCGCCGATGCGCGTCACATTGCTGATTGCCTGCCTCGCCCTCGCTGGAACCGGTGCGCCGGCTTACTCCGGGGCACCGGTGCGCGACGGCTCGCACGATTTCGATTTCTCCCGCGGCAGCTGGACCACCGAGATCACGATCATCAAGGACCCGATCAACCGGCCGGGCGACGAAATCCACATGCGTGGCACCAAGGTCGCCCGGCCGATCTGGAACGGCAAGGCCTGGATCGAGGAGATTGAAGCGGACGGGCCCGGCGGTCATTGGCAGGCGGCGAACGTCTTCCTCTACGATCCGGTCGCCGGTCAGTGGAGCGAGAATTATGTCGACAGCGCGGACGGCAAGATGGACCGCCCCAATGTCGGCGGATATCGCGACGGCAAGCTCGAATTTTACGCGATCCAGCCGGTCGGAACCCAGTCGATGCTGGTGCGCGGCACATGGACGATCCTAAATGCGGACCAGCATATGTACGAGGTCGCGCGATCGATCGACGGTGGGCGTTCGTGGCATACCTCCTTCGTCGCGCGGGTCACCCGCGCGCGATAACGGGTACCGCGAGGCCTGCCGTCTCGACGCTGGCGACATGCGTTTCGAACCCGCTTCGGCTGTGCCCCGGCGCAGGTCCCGGCTCCTGACCCGCCAATGCCTGCGAGTACGGCGGATGTGCCGGACACAATGGGACCGATTCGTCCGCGCAGACGCGACCTTCGCGCGGCGGAGAATGCCCCAGGCCGCGTTGCACCATGCGTTCGGACAGATGCACGATCGCCTCAGCCAACAGCCCGACGATCGCGCCGGCTGCGATGTCGCCGGGATAATGTTTGGAGCGCGGAATCTGGATTGCGCCGATTCCCGCCGCCCCGGCATAGGCCGCGAAGCGCCGCTCAGGATATTCGCGGGCAAAGGCTCGCGCGACCGCCACCGCGCCCGCCATATGCCCCGACGGGAAGCTGCTCAGCGCCGGGTCACGGTCGTGCCCCCGCTCCGCGCGGTAGCGCCCGCCGTCGGCCAGCACATGCGGGCGGGTCCGATCGACCCGGTCCTTGATCAGGCTCTTGAACTTGGTCGCCAGCAATTCCGCCGCGAGCATCCGCCCGCCGGCGCGCGCGAGCGGTCGATTGCCGGTCACGAGGCCCGCCGCGAACATCGCCGCGCAGAGGGTGATCAGAGGCGGCTGGTCAGCGATCTCGCTCGCGCGACCGAATGCGCGCACCAGGATGTTGCCGCGTGCGCCCGCCGCGGCGCGCGCCACCGCGATGTCGGCCTGTTCCGCGTCCGATCGCTTCCGCACTAGGCTCGGTTCCTTCGCTGATTGGATCCAGTCCGCCCGAACGGATGACGCGCCCGGAATGTCCGCAAGGATCGCCCGGCGCGTTCACGCGACTACCGCTCAAAGATCCCGGAGCTCGCCACCGCGCGAGCGCCCGCTCGCACGCGGCGCGCACGATCCGCTGAATTCGGCCCGCGCCATTCCCATATCGGCTTAATGCAGCGCATCCGTGTCATCGATTTGGAAACGACCGGTTCCCGCCCGCCCGCGCATGATGTGTGCGAAATCGGCTGGCAGGATGTGGTGGAGGGCGCTGCGCAACGCTGGGCGCTGAGCGAGACACGCGGCGCGATGTACGTAAATCCCGGGCGGCCGATCCCGCCGGTGACGATGGCGGTCCACCACATCATGGACGAGGATGTTGCCGGCGCCCCCTACTGGCGCGACGCCGCGCCTGCCATTCTCAAGCCCGAGGGCGGGGCGGTGGCGCTCGCCGCGCACCGCGCCTCGTTCGAGCAGCGCTTCTGCACGCCCGAGCTGTCCGGCGGTGCCCGCTGGATCTGTACCTGGAAATGCGCGCTGCGGCTGTGGCCGGAGAGTCCGGGCTTCTCGAACCAGGTGCTGCGCTATTGGCGCATGCCCGACGGCCTCGATCGCCAAACCGGCCTGCCCGTCCATCGCGCGCTGCCCGATGCCTATGTGACCGCGCATCATCTGCGCGACATGCTCAATCACGTGGGCGTCGACCAGCTCTTGGCATGGAGCGCCGAGCCCGGTTTGTTGCCGCGCGTCCCGTCCGGGCCGGATCGCGGGCGGAGCTGGGCCGATCTCGACGATGCAACCCTGACACGCTTCGCCGCCGATCGGGACGAGGATGTCCGCTTCTCGGCCTCATCCGAATTGGGACGAAGGCGAGGGGGCTGCGCCAGCGCCGCGCCCGTGCCGGCGCAACACGGCTTTCTCTTCTGAACCGCGCGCGGACCCTTTGGCACCTTGAGCCGGTCGGCAATCGACCGGCGCTCACCGCCAGGCAGGCAGCTGTTTACCTGCCTGCCAGCATGTTCACCGAGAGCAAGCTCGGTCGGCGCATCGCTTAAGGCCGGTCGCGACCCGGCCGGGACGCCCGTTCAATCGAGTGCCCTGAACCGGATCGCCTGTCCCCCGCCGGGCGCCATCGCGATCGTCAACACGTCCTTCGCGGTCACAATCTGCTTCACGATCTCGTAGCTGACCGGGTTGGTGCGATAGTCCGCACCCGCACCGTCGCGATAGATTTGCGCCTCGTAACGCTTGCCCATTGCAAGGAAGGTCAGCGGCTGGGTCAGCGTGCGCGCATTTTCATCCGTGATCGCGCCAAGATACCAGTCTTTGCCGCCGCGCGGCTGGCGGACGACCACGATATAGTCGCCGATCTCGCCCTGAAGCGTCTTCGAGGTCTCCCAGTCCGCCGGCACGTCGCGGATGAACTGGAAGACGTCGATATGCGCGAGGTAGTTCTCGGGCAGGTCCGCCGCCATCTGCACCGGGCTGTAGATGACGACATATTCGGCGAGCTGGGTCGCGAGCGTCGACTGCACGCGGCGGTCGACCTGGTCCTTGCCGTGCGCCAAATCGAAGATGCCGGGCGTGAAGTCCATCGGCCCACCGAGCAGTCGCGTGAAGGGCAGGATCGTCACATGCTCTGGCGGATTGGTCGGGGTGCCCCAGGCATTATATTCCTGACCGCGCGCACCTTCGCGCGCGATCATGTTGGGCCAGGTCCGGCGCAGGCCGGTATCCTTGACCGGCTCGTGCGCGTCGATCGCGATATGATGCGCGGCAGCCACCTCGGCGACGCGGAGATTATGGCGGACCATATATTGGCCCGCGAACCACTGCAGGCCACCATTGTCGTCGACGATGTCGCCGCTATGGTGGACGTAGCCGGTCTTCACCACCGGGATGCCGACCTTCTCGTAGAGCGTCATCGCCGCCTCGAGCTGGCGCTCGTAATTGGGCACCGCGCCCGCGGTCTCGTTATGGCCGATCAGATAGACGCCGCGCGCCTTTCCGTAGGCGGTGATGCCGGCGAGGTCGAAATCGGGATAGGGCTTGGTGAAGCTGAACTTGTCGCCATTGTCGATCCAGCTGCCGTCCCAGCCCTCGTTCCAGCCCTCGGCGAGCACGCCGTCGAAACCGTACTTGGCGGCGAAATCCATATAGCGTTCGACATTCTGGGTGTTGGCGCCATGGCGCATGCCGCTGCCCCAGGTCGAATGGTTGAGGTGCATCTCCCACCACACGCCGACATACTTGCCCGGCTTGAACCATGTACCGATGTTGGGGATCTTGCTCGGCTCGTTGAGGTTGAGCTCGATCCGGCTGTCGGCCAGTCCGCCCGCGCTGTCGCTGATCAACATCGTCCGCCACGGCCCGGTGAACGGCCCCGTCTTGTGCGCGAGCACGCCGTCCGGCCACGGCATCAGCCAGGCGGTGAGCGTGCCGGCGCCATTGCCGCGCAGCAGCATCGACGGAAAATCGACAAGCGCGGCTTCGTGGAAAGACAGATACAGGCCGTTCTTGTCGCCCCGCAGGGTCAGCGGCGTCTCGGCAAGCGTGATCCGGCGCGCGTCGGTCTGGGTGTAAAGATATTCGTCGCGCTCCTGCCCCAGCCCTTCATACCACCACGCCTGATAGGCGCCGACCGTGGCGAACTGGGTGTGGTCGCCCGTCACCGCCACCGCCTGCCCAGCCGGGATCGCATCATATGTGTAGCGAAAGCCGAAGCCGTCATCGAAGAGGCGGAAGGTCACGTCGAAATGCTTGGTCAGCGGCGTGTCACCCGCGATGGTGACCGTCAGCTCGCTGTGATTGTCGCGGATCAGGCGCTGCTCACCCCAGGGCTGCTCCCAGGTGGTGTTCGATGCCGCGCGGCGCGGGTTGGTGAGCGCGCTGTAGCGCGCCTGCTCCTCGCCCTTGAAGCTCAGCCCCATCGTCGAGGGCGCAAGCACGGGTACGCCCTTGCGGCTCACCGCATACCAGGCCTGGCCATTATCGACCCAGGTGCACAGCTCGATCGCCTTGCCCGGCGACTGAACGCATTCGCGGGGCGCGGCTGCCGAGAGCGC
>Ga0157372_10007206_pt1 | contig 11840 bp, 12 predicted proteins | sample C55metaG_FD_115307 | JGI IMG/M metagenome (GOLD analysis project Ga0157372, IMG submission 115307) | Corn rhizosphere microbial communities from Kellogg Biological Station, Michigan, USA - C5-5 metaG | ecosystem: Host-associated > Plants > Roots > Rhizosphere > Soil | place: USA: Michigan...
AAGGACCGAGTCACCGAGGAACTCCAGACGCTCGTTGGTGGGTAGGCCACCTTGCTCGTACGCGTAAGAGCGGTGAGTCAGGGCGCGGTCGAGTAGCTCAGGATCAACGCTCATCCCGAGCTCTGTTAAGAGGTCTCCCGCAGGTAGGCGAATTGCCGTCGCCTCTGACCGGATCAGGACGAGAGAACCTGTCGACGGGCTGCGCGAGGACCGTACTGGCCGCATGAGGGGCACGCCACATGGGGCAGGTGCTTCTCGCGACAGGCGGGGTTCGCGCACGTCACCAGCGCGGGCACGGACGCCTTCCACTGGGAACGGCGGTGACGCGTATTGCTGCGCGACATTCGCCTCTTGGGAACGGCCACGACTTCACTCCTGGTTCCTCCGGGCGCTTTTGCCCGGAAATTTCGTTGCCCGTGGGGCTGGTTCTAAAACATCGTAAGATTCGCCGCCGTCACCCTCAAGACCGCGAAGCGCTTCCCATCGAGGGTCGAGACCGGTTTCGTGGTGATGGTCAGGATTCTCGTTCAGGTTTGCGCCGCACTCGAGGCACAGCCCCCGACAGTTATCCCGACACAAGGGTTGGAATGGCAAATCGAGCACCACCTCGTCGCGCAGCAGTGGCTCGAGATCGATGAGGTCGCCCTGTAGCCGGCTAGCGAGATCGTCATCGGGTTCGACGCCCGGATAGACGAACAGCTCCTGGATATCGACCTCGAGCTGTCCAGAGACCTCACCGAGGCACCGTACGCATTCCCCGCGGACCTCGACCGTCGCAGTGCCGGTGACGAGCACTCCTTCGACAACCGATTCCAGCCGAAGATCGAGCTCGACCGGTGACCCGGGTGGTACGCCGATCACCGCGATTCCCAAATCCGCAGGTGCATCGACGGTCGCTTGAACCACCCTCATCGCGCCCGCGCGACGGCCCAATTCGTGGGTGTCGAGGACCAAACCTGAGCGGGGGTCCACCGGGCGATGCGGCGAACTCATCGCAATCCTTCCAAGCCGAACGGCCCCGCTACTCGTCGCGACCGACGCCCAACCTTACCGGTGAGTAGGCCCTTGAGCCAAACAGCTCGAGCCACGCACCCGCTACTCCGGGAAAGCGCGCCTGTCGAGCTTCATCGTGTCCCCCGCGTCCAAGCCGCTGCGCTCCGACAACCGGGCGCGGGCCGTTCGCACCTGGCTCACCGTCTTGTGGAGAACCGACTCGAAACTCGCCATGCGCGCGTCGATGAATTCATCGGTCTCTCGCCGAAGAGCGGCGGCCTCGGTACCGGCCTCAATCCGCATCTGCGCTGCGAGTTGCTCCGCAATGCGGACCACCTCGCTGTGCTGCGCAAGATTTGCAGCATGATCCCGAGCATCGGCCATGATGCGTCCGGCCTCTGCTTCGCCTTCCGCGATTTTGTACGCCGCCATGTCGATGACTTGTTGCGCACCAGCGATCTCATCCGGCAGATTCGCGATCACATCGTCGATCGCGGCGAGAACCTCGCCTCGGTTGATGACACATGATGCCGACATTGGCATCGCCCGCGCATTGAGAATGAGTTCGCGCAGATGCGCCAACTTATCCTCGGCCGTTCCCCGCCCAATCATGGACGTCCCAACCCCCGTAGCAACCACCCTCGTCCCCTTTCCGAGTGTGTCACCCTCGTCCCCATTCCGAGTGTGCACTGATCCCTAGTGTTACGCAGATGCCTCCGGTCTCACACATCGCCGGCCACTCCCGCACTCCGAGACGCAATCCGAGCCATGGTTCGCGTCGCAATTGTGGCTGGCAAAAAGGGCGTGACATCGCCACCCAGTGTTGCAACCTCCCGGACCAGCGAGGAGGACACGAATGCCCACTGCGGCGCCGTTGGCAGGAAGAGGGTGTCGACTCCGGTCAGCTGCCGGTTCATCTGAGCCATCTGAAGCTCGTAGCCAAAATCTGAACCACGCAATCCTTTGCTGATGACCTGGATGTCGTTGGCTGCGCAGAAGTCGACAAGCAGGCCACGAAAGAGTGTCACCTCGACGTTGCTCCAGGGGGCACACTCCTCGGCGAGCATCTCGACCCGCTCATTGGGACTGAACAGGGCGTTCTTGGTGATGTTGGTACCCACCGCTACGACCACCTCGTCGACGACCCGCGCGGTCCGCTCGATGACATCGAGGTGTCCGTGGGTCAGCGGGTCGAACGAGCCCGGACACACGGCTCGGGTCATTTGATCACTCCTTTTGATCGTTTCGCTCGCCAAGCTCGCTCAACGCGGATCACGCGAAGGGTCGGGCGCAAGCGACGCGAAATGCAAGGTGGTCTCACCGTAGGCGCGAGTCCAGCGCTTCGCAGCCACTTCCGGCCACGCCAATTCCGGCGTACGGCGGGACCGTTCGACGACGATCAACGAGTCTGGGCTGACCCAGCGATTCGCCACGAGTTCGGAGAGTTGGGCGCTGACACCAGCCGTTTCCAGCTCGTACGGCGGATCGGCGAAGACCACATCGAAGTCCCGAGCCGGCGGCCTTCGGAGCAGCTGCTCGACCGATGAGATGACGACGTCGATCACCAACCCGAGGGCTTTGGCATTGTCCTTGGCGAGTTGCGCCGTACGTGGGTCCCGCTCCACGAGCAGCACCGGGTTGGCACCACGGCTCGCGGCCTCGAGTCCGACAGCGCCCGATCCCGCGTACAGATCGCAGAAGGCCAATTCGACCAACGACTGCTCAGCCGGCGCCGCCGCGGTCCCAGCCCACGCGGCGATGGCCGAGAAGAGCGCCTCGCGTACTCGATCGGTGGTTGGGCGGGTACGGTCGCCGGGCGGCATCGAAATTCGCCGACCTCCGCGTGACCCAGCGATGATCCGACTCACGTTCGCTCTAGCCAATCCCCTGCCGCATCCATCTCTACGTCGAGCACGATGTCGGCAAGTGCAGGATTGCCCAGCTCGGGGTCCTGGGTCAGGCACTTTTCGGCCAGGGTGCGAGCTTGGGCGATCAGATCGGCATCCTTCAACACGCTGAGCAGCTTGAGGCTTGATCTGGTGCCCGACTGGCTGGCCCCCAGCACATCGCCCTCTCGACGCTGCTCCAGATCGACCTCCGCGAGAGCAAAACCGTCTCGGGTCGCGGCCACGGCATTGAGACGCTCACGCGCTGCGCTTTCCTCGCTCGCTGTTGTTAGCAATAGGCAGACTCCAGGGTGGGCTCCTCTACCGATCCGGCCGCGCAGCTGATGCAGCTGGGAGATGCCGAACCGGTCGGCATCGTGGATCACCATGACAGAGGCGTTCGGGACGTCGACCCCCACCTCGATGACCGTTGTCGAGACCAGCACATCGACCTCGCCGGCCGCGAACCGGCTCATCGCCGCGTCCTTCTCCTCACTCGAGCGTTGGCCGTGCACCATCTCGACACGCAGGTCCGCCAGCGGCCCGGTACTCAACTCCGCGTAGAGATCCTCGACTGCGACTGCCGGCGTGGTTTCACTATCGGTATCGAGGTTCTCGGCCTCGCTACCGGACGGGCCAGCCGACGAGATCCGCGCGCACACCACATACGCCTGGCGGCCGCGGCCAACCTCTTCCGCAATGCGCTGCCAGCCGCGTTGCACCCACGCCGAATGGTGAACCGTGTCGACAACGACGGTGCTTACCTCCGCCCGACCAGCCGGAATCTCGCGCAGCGTCGACGTTTCCAAGTCGCCGAACACGGTCATGGCCACCGAACGCGGAATCGGCGTTGCTGTCATGACCAGCACGTGCGGCCGCGGATCGGCTTTGGCGCTCAGCGCCGCGCGCTGCTCGACCCCGAACCGATGCTGCTCGTCGACGACGACCAGGCCGAGATCGGCAAACTGAACATCCGCGCTGAGCAAGGCGTGGGTACCGATGACTATCCCGGCTGTCCCGGACGCAGCGTGCAGCGTGGCCTCGCGGCGCCGTGACGCCGACGTGGACCCGGTGATCAGCACGACCCCGGTGGCATGCTCCGGCGCATCGAGCGTGCCACCGGCGGCGAGGTCGCCGAGCATCCGGGTGATGGTCTGGTAGTGCTGAGAGGCGAGCACCTCGGTCGGCGCCAGTAGCGCCGCCTGACCCCCAGCGTCGACCACAGCCAGCATCGCGCGCAGTGCGACCAGCGTCTTGCCCGACCCCACCTCGCCCTGAAGCAGTCGCTGCATCGGCCTGGTACGGCCAAGCTCGGCCATGATCTCCTCGCTCACCGCGATCTGACCCTTGGTGAGCACGAACGGCAACCGATCGTCGAACTCCTGGAGCAGCCCACCGGAGCGTGCTTGTCGAGGCACCGCTCGATGCGAAGCCGCATCGGCCCGTCGATACGCCATGGTCAGCTGCAACGCAAACGCCTCGTCGAAGCGCATCCGGTGCCGACCCTGCGCGATCACCGTCCTCTCCGTTGGCTGATGCACTGCTCGGAAGGCTGTCTCGAGTTCCACTACGCCGGCTGAGTCGCGCACCCACGACGGCAACGGGTCCTCGATGCCTTCGAGAGAAGCCAGCGCCAGGGACGCGCAGTCCGCAATCGTCCAGGTGCGCAACTTCCCGGCCGTCGGATAGATACCAACAAGAGGAACGCCCGAGGCCAAGGCCAACGACGCATTGTGCTTGGCACCGCCGATCACTGTGCCGTGCTCGTCGACGATGACGAAATCGGGATGGGCGAGCTGGAGTCGACCGTTGAACCTGGTCACCTTGCCCGCAAAGATCCCCCTGGCTCCCGGCACCAGCTGCTTCTGCCAATAGCTGATCAATCGGGGCTGACCGAAGAACGTGCAGGTCAGCCGACCGCCATGGTCGGTGATCGTCGCTTCGAGTCGTGGCTTGCTGGCCAGTCGATAATTAGGGCGGTCAGGGAGGTTGAAGGTGCGGGCATCGACGACTTCGGCCATCACGGCGACTTCCTCACCTTCTCGCAGCGCCGAAAGATCGCTCAGCTCCGTGCCTGAGAAGTAGCGACGAGGCACATGCCGCATCAGATCGCCAACGCTGATAATCTTCAGCGGCTCGAACTGCTTTGCGGTCTTCGATCCGACGATGTTCTCCAGACGGGTCGCCAGTCGGCGGAACGTGTCGGTGCGCCACGGTGAGCCGACGAGTCGCAGCGTGGTCATTCCAGCCCGAGCAACAGCGGATAGCGCGACTGCCCGCCCTCCAACACCTCGACATCAACCATCGGGAATCGTTGACGCACTCTTGCGGTGATCTGAGTCGCCAGATCATTGCCAGCGCCAGTTCCCCGCACCAGGGTCAGCAGCTCGCCACCCGCGTTGAGCAGCCGCTGCACGAGCTGCCAGGCGACCTCTTCCAGGGACGTTCCGATAAGGACTACGTCGCCCTCGAGGAGGCCGAGCACGGCGCCGGGTTCGCAGCGCCCAGCCGATGTCATCGCGGCGCTCTGAGCTACGGAGATCGCTGCATGTCGAGCATGTCCGGCAGCACTACTCATCGCCACGACCGCCGACTCGAAATCAGCCGACGGCTCGTGGACTGCCATTGCCGCCAGCCCCTGAACCTGGGCACGTGTCGGGATGATGCCCACTCGACGTCCGGACCGACGCAGCTCAGTTGCGACCTCGCCAGCTCGTTTCAGGTTTTGGCTGCCGTTGGGCAAGATCACCACATCGCCGCAGGTTTGCTGAGCGGCCGCTGCGAGCTGCTCGATCGTGACCTCGCCGTCAATCGCGAGCACCGGCACGCCCCCCAATGAGCTCACAGCCTCCGCAAGTCCCGGGCCGGCCACGACGGCCAAGAGGCTGCGCCGCCCAGCGAAAGGCTGGCCAGCAGCTGGATGCGACGGCACTGCGGTGATCCGGACCTGACTGAGCTCCCCAAGCGGCAGGGCGGCTTCGACCGCCGCACCTGCTTCGGCGAGATGGACATGCACCTGCGCAATGGCCTGATCGCCCACGATGACGACGCTATGGCCAAGCTCTGACAGATGGTCGCGCAACGCGTCCAGATCTGATGGCGCAGCCCCTCGCAGCGCGTACATCACCTCATACTCGCCGGTCATTCGCCACGTCTCGGCCTGCTGAGTGGCCGCCCGCGGCGAGACCTGCGTCAGTGGTTGGGCCGCCGCTCCGCCCAGTATTTCGGCCAGCACATCGAGCAGCAGCACGTACGCCTGCCCGCCGGCATCAACCACTCCGGCCGAGGCCAGCACTTCGAGCTGTTCCGGCGTACGAGCAAGGCTCTCGCGAGCGCCCTCTCGTGCTGCTTGTACGACAGCCAATGCGTCGCCAGGCTGGCGGCCGGCTACCTCCTCGGCAGCCCAAGCTGCATCATCGGCCACTGTCAGGATCGTGCCAGCAACTGGCCGGGCGACGGCGCGCCGTGCTGCGACAGCCGCTAACCGCAGCAACGTAGCGGCCAAAGTCCCGTGCGGCATCGACCGCAAACCTGGCAAGTCGTGCTCGAACGCTCGACACAGACTGACGAACATCTCCGCGACAATGGCTCCGGAGTTGCCGTGCGCACATAAGACCGCTGCCTGGACGGCGGCATCGAGGCTCGTTTGCTCCAGCTCAGGAACGGCATCGGCGATGCCGGTCAGCGTCAGCTTGAGGTTTGATCCGGTATCAGCGTCCGGCACCGGAAAGACGTTGATCGCGTTCAACGCGTCGGCTGAATCGCTGATGACACTGGTTGCCCGGCGCAGCCAGCCATCGTAGGCATCCCACAGCATGGGTGCCTGCTCACCGAGCTGGGCTGACACGGCACCCACCATATTCGCCGCCAGAAGAATTGGCCCGCGCTATGGCTTGTCAGGTACTCTTTTCCGGTTGCCCACCTTGGGCAGGTCAGCATGTGTCGACGTAATGTGGGAGCGAACTCCAGTGGCTGCGGTATGTGAGGTATGCGGCAAGAGGCCCGGATTCGGCCACAACGTGCCGTGGTCCAAGAAGAAGACCAACCGGCGGTGGAATCCGAACATCCAGCGCATCCGCGTCGTCGAGTCAGGTACGCCCAAGCGGCTAAACGTCTGCACCTCGTGCCTCAAGGCGGGCAAAGTCACCCGCTGAGTCAAGCCTCACGCCTGAATGACCACCGGAATGATCATGGGCCGTCGGCGGCGGGTGTCACTGACCCACTTGCCGAGCTGTCGCCTAATCACCTGCTGCAGCCGATAGGAGTCGTCCACTCCCTCTCGCAGCGCCTCCTCCAAGGCCGACACGATCAGCGGACGCACCTCCTCGAACGCGCCGTCGTCTTCGACGAAGCCACGGGCGTGAATGTCTGGCCCGCTGACGATCCTGGAGGCGTGCGTGTTGACCACGACGATCACTGAGATGAAGCCCTCCTCTCCAAGGATCCGACGATCGGTCAAGGACAGCTCTGAGATGTCACCAATCGTGCTGCCGTCGACAAAGATGTAGCCGGCATCAACCTTGCCGACGGTCCTAGCCCTGCCCCCCTCGAGATCGATCACCATGCCATCCTCGGCGATGATCGTTCTTTCGGCCGGAACGCCTGTGGCCATGGCCAGGTCGCCGTTCGCCCTGAGGTGGCGGATCTCGCCGTGCACCGGCATGACGTTGCGCGGCCGGATGATGTTGTAGCAGAACAGCAGCTCGCCCGCACTTGCATGCCCCGAGACATGGACGAGCGCGTTACCCCGGTGCACGACATGGGCACCGAGTCGGGTCAAGCCGTTGATCACCCGATACACCGCGCTTTCGTTGCCAGGAATGAGCGAGCTGGCAAGGACAACGGTGTCACCAGTGGTGAGTTCGATCACGGGATGATCCCGATTCGCCATCCGGGACAGGGCGGACAGCGGCTCGCCTTGGGATCCCGTCGAGACGATCACGACATCCTCCGGTCGGAAATTGTCGATCTCGCGCTGGTCGATGAGGGTATTGCGAGGGACTTTGAGATAGCCAAGATCGCGAGCCACGGTCATGTTGCGCACCATCGAACGCCCGACGTAGACGACCTTGCGGCGATGCGCGACGGCCGCGTCCAGGACTTGCTGAACCCGGTGCACATGAGATGCGAAGCAGGCCACGATGACCCGCTGACGGCTGCCCGCAAGCACGCGCTCGAGGGCGGGACCGATGTCTCGCTCCGGTGTCGTGAAGCCGGGCACCTCGGCGTTTGTCGAGTCGATCATGAGCAGATCGACACCCTCTTCCCCGAGGCGGGCGAAGGCGCGCAGATCAGTGATTCGGCCGTCCAGCGGCAGCTGATCCATCTTGAAGTCACCGGTGTGCACGATCAGACCCGCGGAGGTACGGACTGCAACAGCCAGGGCATCGGGAATGGAATGGTTCACCGCAATGAACTCGCACTCGAACTTACCGAGGCTGATCTTCTCGCCATCCTTGACGGTACGTTGCGGGACATTGCGCAGCTGGTGCTCACGAAGCTTCTCGGCCAGCAACGCCAGGGTCAGCTTCGACCCGATGATCGGGATATCTCGGCGCTGCCGCAACAGATACGGCACGGCGCCGATATGGTCCTCATGACCGTGGGTGAGCACCAAGCCGATCACGTCGCCCAGCCGTTCGCTGATGGCATCGAATCCCGGCAAGATCAAATCAACGCCTGGATGATCATCCTCAGGAAACAGCACGCCACAATCGATGAGCAGCAGCTGACCGTCGAACTCGATCGCCGCCATGTTCCGGCCAACATCGCCGAGACCGCCTAACGCGACGACGCGCATCGTGTTCGGCGCCAACAGGGGCGGGATCTGCAAGCTACTGACAGCCACGGGACGAAAGGCTACAGGCGGATCGCGCGCCGCCGTGCCTGAGGAGGAGCGAGGGGACACGCTGTTCGTCCCAGAGCGACGACGAAGTAGGCGGCAACCAAACGCGATCCGCCTGTAGCGAGCTTGGCGAGCGAAGCAATCCAACACAGCCCGATACGATCGCACCCGTGGGTGCAGCTTCTGGTGAACCGATTGCCGCGTCCGTACGTCTCGCCTGGCCCGATGAGTCGCCAAGCATTGCTGAGCTCCAGCGACGCTCCTGGGCCGTGCAATGGCCCGCCGAGCTAGCGGAGCTGATGCTCGTATCGGTGTCACTGGCCGACATGATCGACGCTTGGCGTAGCGCGATTGAGCGACCGCCCGAAGCGGCATTCCGGGTACTCATTGCGACCGACGGGGAGCGAGTCGTCGGGTTCGCCAGCACGATGCCGAGTCAAGATGACGATGCTGATCAAAGTCGGGACGGCGCGATCGATGCGTTCGTCGTCGATCCTCCTGCCCAACATCAGGGCCACGGCTCCCGGCTGCTCAACGCCTGCGCCGACACCTTGCGCGCAGACGGATTTGTCGGGGCTTCCTGTTGGGTGAATGCCCGGGACGAGACCTTCCGCCTGTTCCTGATCGCCGCAGGCTGGGCATTGGATGGGGCTACCCGCGAGATCGGCCCCGAAGATGAATCCGTACGCCTCAAGGAGCTCAGGCTGCATACCAACCTTCTCCCGGCCGGAGAGCTTGAGGACAGCTAGGCGGCAACGGTCAGGTTGTCGCCCACCAGGTCCACATCCACCCCGTCTTCTGCGGCAGTGATTCGGCTCGCGGTCAGACCGAGCGGGATGCCTTTCAGCGGAATCGGCCTGAGCAGCGCAGCCAGCAAGGCTTGAGCTGTGAAGTCAGGCAGGTTGACGCCGGCGACCGAAATCCTGGCATCGCTCAGCGTGATGGTCTGCTCTTTGGCGTTCAGCCGCGGCGTACCGGTGATCACGGCTTCTACCTCCCGCTCGAAGACATTGGTTTTGGCCACCAGCTCGACACGCCCCTCGCTGCCGTAGCTCAGTGGCGCACCGGCGAGCGCGGAGAGTTTTGCATAGTCCAGCAGGGAGGTGCCTTCAGCGTGGCTGATCGTCATGTTCTTGAACCAGTCATTGGTCGCGACATCGCTCATCACCAGATCGGCGTGTGCCAAGGTCAGCTCGGAATTGTTGGCGACGCCAAGCTGGTCGGCGACGACGTGCATCGTGCCAATCGAGCCAGCTGCCAGCTGGGTCAGGAAGGGGAAGCCCTTGATCTCGACCTGGGGTAGGGCAGGCGTTCCCAGTGCCGGCTGCAACGCCTCCGCTGCTTGCCGCTCGGCGCGGTGGTGCGCGTAACGATCACCGGCATAGAGACCGACGCAGAGCAAGGCGAAGATCGAGACGATGATCGCTACGACGACGAACGGCGCGGCCCGACCGAGGCGAGCCCATAGTCGATTCACGTCATCCGATCCCGAGGATGGGTTCGATCCCCACGGTGAGCCCAGGCCTGATGCTGATCGCCCGGACTGCCGCGAGCACGCCCGGCATGAACGACACGCGGTCCAGAGAATCGTGCCGGATGGTCAATGTCTCCCCCTCCGCCCCGAACAAGACCTCTTGATGGGCGACCAGACCGCGCAGCCGTACGCCGTGGACTCGAATCCCATCCACCTGCGCCCCCCGAGCTCCCGGCAGCTCCTGTTTGGTCGCGTCTGGGGGTGGAGTGAGTGCAGCTGCGGTACGTGCGGCGGCGATTCTGCGGGCCGTGCTCGCGGCGGGTCCCGATGGCGCGTCGGCCTTGCCGGGGTGATGCAGCTCGATGATTTCTGCGCTCTCGTAAAAGGCGGCTGCCTGCTCGGCAAAACGCATCATGAGCACCGCACCTATGGAGAAGTTCGGCGCGATCAGCACGCCGACACCATCATGCTCCGTGAGCCTGCCGCGCAACAGATCGAACTGCTCCTCAGTAAAGCCCGTGGTACCGACAACGGCGTGAATGCCGTGACCGATGCACCACAAGAGGTTGTCCATCACCGCGTCGGGGTGGGTGAAATCGACGATGACCTCGGCGGTCTCGGCGGATGCGCGATCATCGCCAAGATCGATGGCCGCAACCAGATCCAAATCCGGGGCGGACTCGACAGTCCGGCACACCTCGGCGCCCATCCGACCACGGGATCCGAACACCCCAACCTTAATCATTCACCGACCGCCCTTCCGACTACCACCGAGATAGCAGCGATTCAACTCCTCGAGATGCCACCTTGGCTCCGGCGATCGCCAGCGTCGGAGGATGTCTGAATAGCGTTTCCGCCTCCGCGCGTACCTGATCAGCGCTCACCTGGTCGAAGCTGTGTAGCAGCTCGGTCAGGGTGCGGTCGTCGCCCAGCACGGCATTGATACCAAGGCGACTCATCCGGCTGCCTGGCCCGTCGAAGGAGAGGGCGGTCTGGCCGCGCATTTGACCTTTCGCACGGGCTAGCTCTTCGGAGGTGACCCCGTGCGCCGCAACCTCGGCGAGGGTGGCACGCACCAGCTTCACGATCGCGGCCAACTTGCCGGGCGCGCACTGCCACTCAACACTCCACAGACCGGCGTCGGAATATGCCGTCTCGCCGGCATCGATGCTGTAGCTCAGCCCGCGCCGCTCGCGTACTTCGACGAACAGCCGGGAAGCCATGCCGCCGCCGATGATCAACGACAGCAGGCCGAGTGCATAGCGACGCGGGTCGAAGATGCCAGGACTGGGGAACGCCAATACCGCGCTGCATTGCTCCAGCGGCAGTTTGCGCATGATCAGCCCGCCCTGCTCGTTGATCATGGTGGGTGCAAGATCCGGCGGCGCAGCAGAGGTTGTGGGCTGGACGTCCAGGACGCCCAGTCGCTGCACCAGTCGATCATGTTCGACTTTGCCGGCCGCTGCGACGACCAGGGAGCTGGGGCGGTAGTACCTGCTCCAGTGCTGCACGATGCTAGGCCGGCTAAGCGTCGCAACCGAGCTCGGTGATCCGATCACCGTGCGACTGAGTCCGGACGTGCCGAAGATTGCTGCGGCAACGGCTTCCGCGGCCTGCTCGGTGGGGTCATCGGCATGCATGG
>Ga0157372_10007207_pt1 | contig 11839 bp, 8 predicted proteins | sample C55metaG_FD_115307 | JGI IMG/M metagenome (GOLD analysis project Ga0157372, IMG submission 115307) | Corn rhizosphere microbial communities from Kellogg Biological Station, Michigan, USA - C5-5 metaG | ecosystem: Host-associated > Plants > Roots > Rhizosphere > Soil | place: USA: Michigan...
GCGAACGTGGCTTGCTTCATCAGCGACGGGTTCCGGATCGGCGGTGTGGCTATGATGCCTCAGGCAGGGAATAAATCAGAGCTTCCCTAGGTTCAATTTCCATGACGTTCAAGAAAACGTCGCGAAACCGCTGCGCAACACGGTCATCACGCGCACCAATCAGATAGGGGTGAGCCAGATATGCGTGTCGCCAGACTTCATGGCGGGCTAGGCGTCCTGGCTGCTCAGACTTCCGCTCGTAGTACAGCCGGCGTTGGGCCATGGCGTTGAAGCGCCTACGGAGCCTTGCCGAGCTGACGTTTGCCATGCCAGTAGGAACCGATGCTGCGCCCAAATCCGGACTACCGGATGCCGCCCGACGCAGGCGCTTGATCCCATAGACCACGGCCGGCGCTGCACACGTCATGGGCGCGCTTTGCCGCACGGGAATTACGTGGGTTGAGCTTCGCCTGCGTGCGGGCTTCGCGGCATGCGGCGTCGGCGTCCACGCGGCTGCCGCGGTCTTGTGTGTGGACGTACACCGGGCTTGTCGTAGGTGCATGTTGCAACTGAAAGGTGCGCCCCGTTCTTGGATCAAAGGCCCTGTCCGGGCCGACCATGACCGCATCCGGCATGCCCTGAACATGGTCACGTTGCCAATCACGGGGAGCGTCACCCACGTGGATGGTTCGGCGCCGGCATTCACCGATGACATAGTACACACCGCCGTCTGGTGCCTCGCACCGCGTGCTTTGCACTTCACCGCGCTGGTGGGCAGTGCAACCGATGCCTTGGCACCCTGTACTGCCCACGGCGTCGTGCCGATCGCGTTGTGGCGCCGGGTAGGCGGGCGATGCCGTCAACGAAGCATCCTGTACGGGAGGCGGCGCCCCGTAGCTTCGCTGCGCAGGAGAGGGATCATCCGGCGCCGTCTGAAACTTGGTGTGCGCAATCGGCTTTGACGTGGACGGGCAAGGCGTCTGCTGGAAGATGTCACGCCCTGCGGACTCTTGCACTTGTAGATGTCGCCAGCGTGCGCCTGCTGCTGCCATCCGCCGATGGCAAGGAGTGCCACCGCGGCGAGCCGCCACCCCATTGATGGATGCATGCCGGCCCCCTTCCCCAAACATGACAGTTCAGTGTAAAGGTTCAGCGCAAAAGCCTCACGCGTTTGCGCGATCTGCACCGACAGGGCGCATCTTCACAACATGTAGGCCGATGCCTATTGTGGGCGACCTGCGAAGTCTGGAGCAGCTCGATCGATGCGGGCAGAATTGTGAGTAGGATTGCGAGTAGACGCAAAATCGTCAAACGCTCGTAGTCATTACAATCAGTATGTTGTGACGCGAATGATGTTGCCGTCCGCGCCATTTCTGATGCACTTTTCCGAGCCCGCCATGCGCGGGCTTTTTCATGTCGGGACGGACGCGATTCAAGAAACGACGCGAACGTGGCTTTGGTCATGGGCAAAAGTGCGCGGCCTTGGGTACGATGCAGGTTCCACTTCAACGAGCCTGCAACAATGAAAACTTCGCTGACGCTGGCCCTTGCGCTGACCGGTCTCCTGACCGGTTGTACCGGCGCGACCGACGCCAACAAGGAATCCGAATCGAGCGCAAAGCCGTCGCAAACCGCTTCCATCGATTCGGGCAATCCATTCTTTGCCGAAAGCCCGCTGCCGCTGCACTTCCCGCAGTTCGACAGGATCACCGATTCCGACTACGCACCCGCGTTCGATCGCGGCATGGCCGATCATCTGAAGGAAATCGAGGCGATCGCCAACAACGCGGATGCGCCGACTTTCGACAACACCATCATCGCGATGGAAAAGTCCGGCCGGGTCCTCGATCGCGCCACCACGGTCTTCTTCAGCCTGTCGGGCGTCGAGAACAACGACGCCAAGAAAGCGATCCAGGCCGAATACGCGCCGAAACTCTCGGCGCACCGCGACGCGATCATGCTGGACCCGAAACTGTTCGCGCGCGTGCAGAAGCTGTACGACACCCGCGATTCGCTGGGTCTCGATCCGCAGGGCGTGCGCCTGATCGAGCGTTACCGCGACGACTTCGTGCGCGCCGGCGCGCAACTCTCCGACGCCGACAAGGCGCACCTGAAGGAGATCAATGGCGAGCTGGCGAAACTCGGCACCGACTTCAGCCAGAACGTGCTGGCCGAAGTGAATGATTCGGCCGTGGTAGTGGAAAGCCGCGACGAGCTTGCCGGCCTCACCAATGCGCAGATCGATGCCGCCGCCGCGGCCGCCAAGTCGCGCGGCATCGAAGGCAAATACGTGATCGCGCTGGTCAACACCACCCTCCAGCCGATGATCGCGCAGCTCGACGATCGCGCGCTGCGCCAGCGCATTTACGAGGCATCCGTGGCCCGCGGCAGCCGCGGCAACCAGTACGACAACACCGCGATTGTGTCGAAGGTGATGAAGCTTCGCGCCGAAAAGGCACAAATGATGGGTTATCCCAACTGGGCGGCGTACGGCCTCGCCAACCAGACCGCGAAAACGCCGGAAGCGGTGAACGACATTCTCGGCAAGCTGGCGCCGCCGGCGGTGGCCAACGCCAAGCGTGAAGCCGCCGACCTGCAGGCGATGATCGACAAGTCGCAAGCCGCCAAGGGTGAACCGACGTTCAAGCTGGCCGCGTGGGATTGGTCGTACTACGCCGAGAAGGTGCGCGCCGACAAATACGCCTTCGACGAAAGCCAATTGAAGCCCTATTTCGAGATGAAGAACGTGTTGGAGAACGGCGTGTTCTACGCCGCGAACCAGGAGTACGGCATCAGCTTCAAGCAGCGCACGGACCTGCCCGTCTACAACCCCGACGTGCTGGTCTACGACGTCTTCAATGAGGATGGCAGCCAGCACGCGATCTTCCTGTTCGATCCGTACGCGCGTCCCTCCAAGCGCGGCGGTGCATGGATGAACGCTTACGTGAGCCAGTCGGAACTCACCGGGGATCTGCCGGTGGTCGCCAACCATCTCAACATCACCAAGCCGGCGAGCGGTCCGACGCTGATGACGTGGGATGAAGTGACCACAATGTTCCACGAGTTCGGCCATGCGCTGCACGGCATGTTTTCCAACGTGAAGTATCCGTACTTCTCCGGCACCAGCGTGCCGCGCGATTTCGTGGAGTTTCCCTCGCAGGTGAACGAGATGTGGGCCGACTGGCCGAGCGTGCTTGCGCACTACGCCAAGCACTACCAAACCGGCGAGCCCATGCCGAAACAGTTGCTGGACAAGGTACTGGCGACGTCGAAGTTCAACCAGGGTTTCGCGACCACCGAATATCTCAGTGCTGCGATGCTCGACCAGAGCTGGCATCAGATCGGCGTCAACAAGGTGCCCGAAGCCGACGGCGTGATGGCGTTCGAAACGGCGGCACTGAAAGCCACCGGCACCGACTTTGCACCGGTTCCGCCGCGATACCGCACGCCATACTTCAGCCACATCATGGGCGGCTACTCGGCCGGTTACTACGCCTACATCTGGTCGGAAGTGCTGGACGCGAACACGGTCGAGTGGTTCAAGCAGCACGGCGGCCTGACCCGCGAGAACGGCGATCGCTTCCGCGCCAAGTTGCTTTCGCAGGGCGGCAGCAAGGACTCGATGGAGCTCTTCAGGGACTTCGCCGGTCACACGCCCCGCATCGAACCGTTGCTGGAGCGTCGCGGTCTGGATTCGATCGACGGCTGACGCAGCAGGCGGCAACTACAAACCATGCCCGCGAAAGCGGGCCTGGTTTTTTTGCGGCGCTTTGACCGTCCGTTCGCCCTGAGCGTAGCTCGGGCAATCAGCGATGTCTGATCGCAACGCGCACGCACAGCGGATCACCGCCATATTTGGCCGCCTCCACCGCAAACGGTAACGCCGCAGCTCCGCGCCGGTCGCGCTCAGGCAGACTCGGGCGCCGGCTGCAAGCGTTCCAGTGTCGCCAGCGAATGGCCCTGCTCGGCCAGGTATTCCAGCCAGCGGTTGAGAAATCCGTTCATGCGCAGGCGATGCTGCATCACGTTGCGTGCAGGCGTCAGCGGCCCGAGCACCTGCCAGAGATCGCGCCCGGGCTCGCAATGCAGTGCTTCGGTCATGCGCGCGTCGACGTACGTCCGCAACTGCGCGGATGGCGTGGGGTTGCCGGTGGTTTCATCGAGCACCGCATAACTCAAACCGAGTTCCAGCGTGTACGGGTGACGCTCCTGCACCGACAGATGCACGTCGAGGCCATCACCCACCGAGGACACGTATTCGCCCACCGCCAGCCGTTCAGGTGCGAACAGCCGCGCCAGCCGCTTGTGGTTTTCGGCATACAGACCCATCAGCCAGTCGAAGCGGCCGGGCAGGAACGCCGCGGCAAACGAGTGCCTGCGTGGGGTGCATATTTGAGGGACGACTACGGATGGCATGGGCCGATCTTAGCGCATGAAATTCATTTGACACGTCTTGCATTTTTCGTGCGAAACGCGCAACGTAACGGTCTCGGCGCCGATGGGCGCCGATTGTCTTTTTTGCGGGGTCAAAGCCTTCACTCGAAGGCGCTGTCGCAAGGAGTCAAACCAGGGAAGGCGGTCTGAAACTCCGAGCCGTCTCTGATCTCGCCCCTCTTATGCAGTTCCGCCGAAGCGGCAGTCAAGGATGATGGCCCATCAAAAGGCGAACGCGCCCTGCAACATCACGCTGCTCATCTGTTGACGTTCACCCTGCGCGCGCGTGTAACCCAGGCGCAAACCAAACGCGCGGGTCGGCCACAACGAGAGGCCGGCGCGCAGCACCGATTCGTCGCGTGACAAGCCGATGCCTTGCACCGGCATCCAATCGTCGAAGCCGGTGAAACTCGCGTCGAAGGCATCACCGTACTGATGCAACGCACGATGCCATGCCACGCTGCCGTCGAACTGCACCCACACGCCATTGACCAATCGCCAATCGCGTTGCGCACGCAGCCCGATGCCGGATTGCAACCGCCCCGTGGTACGCGCATCAGCCATCAAGCCGAAGCCGTAACCGCCAGCTTCCGCGAACGCGCCCTGATCCAGATGCTGGTAGCGCACATCCACGAACGGCGTGATGCGCGTACTTCCGGCGCGGAATTGATAACCGCCTTCCAGTGCGCCTGTCGCGTAGCGTCCGGAAAAGTCGCTGCCAACGGACGCCGACAAGCCGCCGAGCAGAAGCAGGCGTTGCATGTCTTCGTGGAACCAGCCGCCTCCAACCTGCGCCCGGGCGTACCACGGTCCTTGTACGACGCCGCCGTACAGCATCGCGTGATCGCTCCACGTACGGCTGTGGTCCCAGGATTCGTCGAGTTGCCCGTAGCCCCGGCTTTCACCGACCGCGTAGCCGAGCAGCGCGTGCGTGCCCACGCGGAAATCCGCGCCGACGAGACTGCCGCTGCTGCGAAATGTTGCACTCGAGTATCCAGCCCGCTGCAGGTCGCCCTGCCAACCGAGGTCGCCGTACCACGTGCCGGGCTTGGAGCGCCCATTCATCAGATCATCGAAATGCTCGGACAACGCGTTGCCCGTTGCATCGATGCCGTCGAACAGCATTGCCGCGCTGGCCGCATGCAGTTGTCCGGAGAGGCTTTGCAGCGTGGCCTGTGCCGCCGCAGGCGTCGCCGCATGCTGGATGGCACCCGCCCCTTGCAGCACGCCCGGCGCAATGGCTCCGCCGGCCGTGATCTTCTCGTTCAATGCATCGAATCCACCCTGCACCCGCACCGCGGCACCCGCCGAGGCCGGGCTCACGATACCCATGGCCGCAGCCGCATGGGTGATGCTCAGGCTGGTGGTGTCCAGCCACACGCTGTTCGACGTGTATTGGATCGTGGTGCTGAGGAACACGCCCGGCGATTGCGTGAATTGCGCGAACGTGCCGTTCACGCCGCCGTTGGCCATCAGCACGTCTTGATGGGTGCTCGTGACATAGCCGTCAATCGCACCGAGCACGTTCAAGGTACCGTCGATTTGCGCCGTGCCCGTGACATCGAGGTACGCGCCCAGATCGACCGACAACGTTCCCGTATTCGTTTGCGTATAGTTCTGCCCGACATCGACGGCGCCACTCCTGGCTACCACCGTACCCGCATTCGAAAGTGAGCCGTTCACGGTTGCATTGTCCAGCGTACCGGTACCGCCGACGCTGACGTTGCCCGGCAAGGGCTGCGTCGCCTGCAACGACCCGGCCAGCACCTGCGTACCGCCGGTGTAGGTGTCGTTGCCCGTGAGAATCAGGGTGCCGGTGCCGTTCTTGACCAAGCCACCGCTGCCGATGATGTCGTTTCCCCAGGTTGAGGTCCGGTTGTCGAACGACACCGACACGTCGCCCCAGTTGAATTGCGCCGGCCCCTGCACTGCCTTGCCGACGTCGAGTTCGCCATAACCGAAGGTGGCATTGGGCTGCGAACCACCCAGCGGATCGGCGGTGCCGAGTAATGTCTGCCGAAGCAGGTCATTGGTGAAATAGGGAAACGCCTGCCACACCAGCGCCGCTGCGCCGGAAACCTGTGGCGCCGCCAGCGAGGTACCCTCGACGATGAAATAGCTCGGATTGGCGGTGCTGGCGATGGCGTCCTTGTCCAGCACGATCACGTCGCCTGGTGCGGCAAGGCAGTAATTCATGGCGATGCCGCACTTGTTGGAATAACTTTCGAGTTGGGTTGGCTCGTTGCTGTTGATCGCCACCACCGTCAACCAGCCTTTCTCGAGGTCCGGCGCCACGCTGGGCAGCGCGGCGATCGTGCTCGGATCGGGATTGGAATCGTTGCCGGCCGCAAACACCACGAGTCCGCCGTGCTGGTTGACGAACGGGCTGTAGGCCGCATCGAACGCCTGGTTCACGCTGGCATCGCCGGTATTCCAGGTGATGCCGCCCCAGGAATTGTTCATCACTTTGACGCCGCTGTTGATAAGGTCCGTATTGACCGACCGGAAAAACTGCGCGTCCTGCGTCGTGACCGTGGCCGGCGGCGTGCTGCCGTTGTCGTCAGGCGCGTTGTCGGAGATAATCCGCGCCGACACCAGTTCCGCGCCCGGTGCGATACCTCCCGGAAATTTGGCGAATGGGCCACCGGCCGCGATTTCGGATACCCACGTGCCGTGGCCGACCACATCGTCGATGTTGGTATTGTTTTGCGACGGGTCGACATAGATCAGCTCCGCCGACACCCGTCCTGCAACGGTCGGATTGCTGCGCATGATGCCGCTGTCGACGAAACCGATCGTCACGCCTGCGCCGGTATAGCCGGCGGCGTGCGCAGCATAGGTGTTGGTGAGCGACAACTGCGCATCGGTGGGTGGCTGCGGAGTAGTCGGGGTAGTCGGCGGAGGCGAAGGCGGGGGTGCCACGGGCGCCGGGCGCACCGCGCCGCTTCCGCCACCGCCGCAGGCTGCCAACGCGCCCGCAAGCAAGGCCAGCGCCAGCCAACTGCCGCAACGTCGATTCAAGTTCAACGCAAGCCTGCCCGGCATGGACCGATCCCCGCACCCGTCAGCAACAATGTTCGCCATTCTGCAACAGCGCGGACGCTCAGCGCCAGCGCGTGCGGCGATCGCGGACCGATTTGCGGCAGCGCAGCATCCACCGCATAATTTGCGGAAGGCCGTTTTCATTCGAACCGGAGCTGCGCCGCGACTCGGCTCGATGCAAAAAAATCGTTCCCTTGGAGTTTCCAATCATGTCCGACATCATCATCGCCGCCGCCAAACGCACGCCCATCGGTGCATTCCTCGGCCAGTTCACCGGCTTTCCCTCGCCCAAACTTGGCGCCGCCGCCATCAGCGCCGCGTTGCAACAATCGGGCATCGCACCGGGCGACGTGGGCGAGGTGCTGATGGGCTGCGTGTTGCCGGCCAATCTGGGCCAGGCACCCGCTCGCCAGGCGGCTTTGGGCGCGGGACTTCCGCCATCGACCGGTTGCACCACGCTCAACAAGGTGTGCGGTTCCGGCATGAAGGCCATCATGCTCGGCCACGACCTGATCAAGGCGGGGTCCGCCAGCGTCGTCGTGGCCGGCGGCATGGAATCCATGACCAATGCGCCGCACATGGCGGCGGTGCGCACCGGCATCCGTTACGGCGACGGTGCCATGGTCGATCACATGGCATGGGATGGCCTGACCAACCCGTACGACGGCAAGTCGATGGGCGTATTCGCCGAATACTGCGCCGACAAGTACCACTTCACCCGCGAGGAACAGGACGCGTTCGCGACCGAATCGGTGCGCCGCGCACAAGAGGCGGTGAGATCCGGCGCATTCGCCGACGAAATCGCCGCCGTCACCGTGCCTTCGCGCAAGGGCGATGTCGAAGTGTCGGTCGATGAAACACCGGGCAAGGTCGATCCGGCGAAGATCCCGACGTTGAAACCTGCCTTCCGCAAGGAGAACGGCACTGTCACTGCGGCCAGCTCGTCCAGCATTTCCGATGGCGCCGCCGCCGTGGTGCTGCTGTCCGCCGACGATGCGAAGGCACGCGGCGTGAAGCAGCTTGCGCGCATCGTCGCGCACGCCACGCATTAACAGGAACCCGAATGGTTCACCACTGCGCCGGTCGGCGCGATCGAAAAAGTTTTGCAGAAGGCCGGCTGGAAAGTCGATGACGTCGATCTGTTCGAAGTCAACGAAGCCTTCGCGGTGGTCGCGATGGCGGCGATGAAGGACCTTTCCATTCCGCACGAAAAACTCAACGTGCACGGAGGCGCTTGTGCGCTCGGCCATCCGATCGGCTGCACCGGTGCGCGCCTCGTGGTGACGCTGCTGCACGCGTTGATGCACGCAGGAAAGAAACGCGGCGTGGCGTCGCTGTGCATCGGCGGCGGCGAAGCCACCGCGATTGCGATCGAGCTGGTTTGACGCGCCTGCGCGGTTGCAGGGTTGTACCCCCAAGCCAGTAAGCGGCGACTGAACGTTAGTTGCCCGTAAAAAGTCAGATGCTGGCGTTATTCAGCCAGACGCGGTTTAATAGTGCGGCCACTCCCGTGGCTTTTCCACGGCCCAATCCAGGAGATATCCAATGAAGTTCACTCGTAGCGTATTCGTGGCTGCCGTCGCCACTGCAATGGCCTTGTCGTTGTCGGCCTGCAACCATTCCGGCCAAGGTCAGTCGGCTGCCGATGAAGCGCAGCAGGCTGCGCAGAATGCGGCCAGTGCCACTTCCGCGGCTGCCAGCGCCGCCTCGCAGGCTGCCAGTGCTGCCTCTTCTGCCCAGAGCGCTGCCGCCGCAGCTTCGAGCGCGATGGAAGCCGCCCCGGCTTCGACCGCTGCGATGCCCCCGAGCACGGCGCCGGCCCCGGCTTCCACCCAGGCCAGTGCGATGGGCGCCATGAAGGACGCGGCTCACACGGCCGGTCAGGCTGCGGACACCGCCAACAAGGCCAAGGACGCGATGAAGCACTGACCGCTTCGTTACGTTCCGATCCGAACCGGCCGCCTCGTGCGGCCGGTTTTTTTTGACCTCCGCCCGGCGATTTTTTGGCCTGCGTGCGGCAACCGATAGAATGCCGGATCGAGGCGCTTGCGCACACCACGGGACAAACCATGCCTGTCATTCCCACCGCGATCGACAGCAAAAGCGACACCTTCCGGGGCAACGCCGCAAACCTCCGCAATCTCACCGAAGAATTGAAGACCCGACTCGCGCGCACCGCTGAGGGCGGTGGCGCGAAGGCACGCGAAAAGCACGCCGCGCGCGGCAAGCTGCTGCCGCGCGAACGCATTCGTGCCCTGCTCGATCCTGGCTCGCCGTTCCTGGAACTCTCGCCGCTGGCTGCGCACGGCATGTACGGCGACGCTGCGCCCGCGGCCGGCATCATCACCGGCATTGGCCGCGTCAGCGGCACCGAGGTCGTTGTCGTCGCCAACGACGCCACCGTCAAGGGCGGCACCTATTTTCCGATGACGGTGAAGAAACATCTGCGCGCGCAGGAAGTGGCGCTGGAGAACCGCTTGCCCTGCATTTACCTGGTCGATTCCGGCGGCGCGTTTTTGCCGTTGCAGGACGAAGTCTTTCCCGACAGGGAACACTTCGGCCGCATCTTCTACAACCAGGCCCGGATGAGCGCGCTCAACATCCCGCAAATCGCGGTGGTGATGGGTTCGTGTACTGCGGGCGGCGCGTACGTGCCTGCAATGAGCGATGAGGCCATCATCGTGAAGCAGCAGGGCACGATCTTTCTCGGCGGCCCGCCGCTGGTGAAAGCCGCAACCGGCGAAGTGGTGGACGCCGAAACTTTGGGCGGGGCCGAGGTGCACACGTCAATCTCCGGGGTGGCCGATCATTTTGCGGAAAACGACGCGCACGCGTTGTCGATCGCGCGCGACACCGTGACTGCGCTCAATCGCAAGAAGACCATGCCGCTCGCGCTCGTCGAACCGCGCGAACCGAAATATCCGGTCGAAGAACTGTACGGCGTGATCCCCGAAGACACCCGCCGCCCGTTCGAGATCCGCGAAGTGATCGCACGCATCGTCGATGGCTCGGAATTCCACGAATTCAAGGCGCGCTACGGGAAGACGCTGGTCACCGGCTTCGCGCACATCCACGGGTATCCGGTCGGCATCGTCGCCAACAACGGCATCCTGTTTTCCGAAAGCGCGCTCAAGGGCACGCATTTCATCGAACTGTGCAACCAGCGCAACGTGCCGCTGGTATTCCTGCAGAACATCACCGGCTTCATGGTCGGCAAAAAGTACGAGCAGGCCGGCATCGCCAAGGACGGCGCCAAGATGGTCACCGCCGTCGCCTGCTCGCACGTGCCCAAGTTCACCGTCGTGATCGGCGGCAGCTTCGGCGCCGGCAATTACGCCATGTGCGGCCGCGCCTACGGCGCAAGGTTCCTGTGGATGTGGCCGAACGCACGGATCAGCGTGATGGGTGGCGAGCAGGCCGCCAGCGTGCTCGCCACCGTGAAACGTGACGGTATCGAAGCACGCGGCGGCGAATGGTCAGCCGGAGAAGAAGATGCTTTCAAGGCTCCGATCCGCGAACAATACGAGCGTCAGGGCAGTCCGTACTACTCCAGCGCCAGGCTGTGGGACGACGGCATCATCGACCCCGCCGATACCCGTCGTGTCTTGGGCCTCGCGATTTCGGCCTCGATGAACGCGCCGATAGAGCCGCAGCGCTACGGGGTATTCCGCATGTAAGTCTGCATCTGCCGCGCTGCGCTGCGCGCGGGCGGAAACGCATGGGAGCCAGGGTTGCAGAATCGCGCGCCGCAGCCGGGCGTTTGGGACCACACGCTCCGCAAGTCGCGCAACCGTCCGCCGCGGACGCCGGGACCAGCGCCGAGCTCCTCTGCCAGTTGATCCCGATCGGCGCGAACACGTGCGCCAAGCCGCGTCCGAGCCAGCCGGCGATGCTGTAGTCGATCGCGGAGCCACGCGACGCGCGATCGCATCGGATGCATGGTCCGGCGCCACCGAGTGCACGATGGCGCTTGCGGATTTGGGATGCCCGGAAAGACGCAGCACGTGCCGCACCATCAAAAAGGAGCCGCCTACCCCACACGCGCGGAATCCATGCCGGCGCGGCTCACACGCCACGGGGCGCGGCAGCGCCGGTCGAAACCTTCGATGCGGATCGCACCCGCGTGCGATGCGCAGCCATCCGCCACGCCATCACGCGCATGCCCGCCACCAGCACTGCGAACGTCACGATCCAGAACGCCAGCTGCATGCCGGCCGGGCGCGCCTCGTAACCGGTCAACACATGCACCGCCTGCCCCACCAGCGAACCGTTGGTGAGCAGCCACGACGTATCCCAAAGCTGGTTGCCCCAAGCAGGCAGCAGATTGGCTTGGATCAAAAAGCCGGCTGCGCTGGAAGCGAGCCCTGCGGCCAGCACCACCAGC
>Ga0157372_10007208_pt1 | contig 11839 bp, 7 predicted proteins | sample C55metaG_FD_115307 | JGI IMG/M metagenome (GOLD analysis project Ga0157372, IMG submission 115307) | Corn rhizosphere microbial communities from Kellogg Biological Station, Michigan, USA - C5-5 metaG | ecosystem: Host-associated > Plants > Roots > Rhizosphere > Soil | place: USA: Michigan...
AAATCACCGGCGTAAAGCCGCCAAATACTGCTGTGGCTAAGCTGTAGGCCAGTGAGAAACCCGCCACGCGAACTTCTGCCGGCATGATTTCGGTGAGCGCCGGGATCATGGCGCCGTTATAGAGACCATAGAGAAACGAGAGCCAAAGCAGCACGCTCAGCATCATGGAAAAACTGGGCGCCGCTGCAAGCATTGAGAGCGCCGGATACGCGGTGGCCAGCGCCAGCAGAGTCATGGTCACCAGCACCGGTTTCCGGCCAAAGCGATCCGAGAGCGCCCCGCCTACCGGCAGCCAGAGAAAGTTTGAAATAGCCACCAGCAGCGTCACCAGCAGGCTGTCAGAGGCACTCAGCATCAGCACTTTTTTGCCAAAGGTCGGCGCATATACGGTAATGAGGTAGAACGCCGTGGTGGTCATTGCGACCATCAGCATGCCCGCCATCACCACCGGCCAGTTATTCAGCAGTGTTTTAAAGACCTCGCTCATCTCCAGGTGTTTACGGCGCGCGGTGAACTCCTGCGTCTCTTCCAGCTTGCGGCGCAGAATAAAGATAAACGGCACAATCAGGCAGCCAAACAGAAACGGAATACGCCAGCCCCAGCTGCTGATCTCACCGGGTTCCAGCGCGGCATTCAGCGCAAAGCCCATGGCCGCGGCCACCATGATAGCAACCTGCTGGCTGCCTGACTGCCAGCTGGTGTAGAAGCCTTTACGGCCCGGGGTCGCGATCTCAGCCAGGTACACCGACACGCCGCCCAGCTCTGCACCCGCTGAAAACCCCTGCAGCAGACGCCCGGTGAGCACCAGTAACGGGGCCCAGAGACCAATGCTGGCATAAGAGGGGATCAGCACAATCAGGAAGGTGCCAGCTGCCATGATCGAGAGCGTGACAATCAGCCCCTTGCGGCGGCCCACTTTATCAATGTAGGCCCCCAGCACAATGGCCCCGATGGGACGCATCAGAAAGCCTGCTCCGAACACCGCAAAGGTCATCATCAGTGACGCAAACTCACTGCTGGCCGGGAAAAAGGTATGGGCGATATAGGTGGCATAGAAGCCAAACAAGAAGAAATCGAACTGTTCCAGAAAGTTACCGGACGTCACGCGCAGTATGGCGCCGACGCGTGCCCGGGTGGTCATGGGTGAGGTAGAGGAATGCATAGTGTCTCCAATTTGTCATGGGCGCTTATCGTTGCGCCTGTTTACGCAGACTGGATCAGAAAAATCGGGTTAATAAGCGCAATAAACTCATGGACTGATGCGTTTTGCGCATTAATGACACTCGTGAGAGAAAGAAAACTTTTGCTTACAGATATTTAACAAAGCGTCTATGTGCTGACGGTTCCTGACGCAGGCTTTTACAGGGTTTGTGTTTTGTGAGGTACCTCAACTCTGCTTTTAGGGTATTTTCATGGTTAACCGCCTGCATAAACAGAGACTTTGTGATCCACATCATGCTCTTTATCTTCTTGGGGTGGGATTGATACTGCCCCGAAGAGAGACACATTTGCACGTTTTGCGTGATGCGGTGTGGCTCGCGCCGGGCTGACAGAGCGCGTCAGAACCCGGACAGACTGGAAGCAATAAGCCTGCTTAGCGAACACGCTGCTGGTTAAGGCTGAGCTAGTGGGGCTGTCCGTGGCGCAGCCTGAGCGTGGCGGGCAGCACCTTGCGGTTAGAGGCGGGTTCCTGTTCCGCAATCAGGGTGGTAAGCAGCGTAAAGCACTCCTGCGCCAGACGCGGCACATCCTGCTCAACGGTATCAATAGGCACAGACAGAGAGTCATACAGATAGTGATCGTCAAAACTGGCGATGCGGATATCGCTATTCAGCAGATGGTGCTGGCTCATGTAGCGCAGTACCCCTTCCATGAGCCCGCAGGCTGCGGTGAAGAGCGCTTTCGGAGGGCGGCCCAGCCGGGCACAGAGCGCGGCAAACATCTCATAGCCGCTGCTGGGATGGTAGTTGCCGTGAATGATCCACTCCGGTTTGGGCGTAACACCGGCCTGTTCCAGGCCCTGCAGAAAACCTGCCAGCCTGTCGCGCGTGGGCGAGAGGCGTGCCTGCCCGCCTAAAAAGTAGATTTCGTCCGGGTTTGCGCGCGCCAGCTTTTCAACCAGCTCGGCAGTGGGCGTGATGGCATCGGTGATCACCAGCGGCAGCTGCGTCTCATTCATGTAGCGATCAAACAGCACCACCGGCAGCTGTTCGCTGAGCTTCACATAGTCGCTGTCGCCGGACATGCTGGAGGCCACAATCAATCCATCGACCTGACGGGCCACCAGATTATCCACCACCACGCGCTCCTGACCGGCGTTCTCGTCTGTGCAGGAGATCAGCAGCTGCAGCCCCGCTTCACGGCAGAGATTCTCCAGCGCATCCGAAAACACCGCAAAGCCGTGGTTGGTGATTTCCGGCACCACCAGTCCCAGCGTATGGCTGCGATTGTCGCGCAACAGGCGCGCATGAATACTGGCCTGATAATGATGCTCGCGTGCGAGGGACAAAACCCGCTCCCGCGTCTCTTTGGCAACACGCAGCTCTTTGCCCCGGCCATTAAGCACAAGGCTGGCGGTGGCTTTGGAGACCCCCGCCAGCGCAGCGATGTCGGTGATGGTTACGCGTTTGGTTTTTCTCACGTCTTGGCATCGGTTAGGGAAACAATGACTTATTCTACCACGCAGCGCCGCAGCGACCAGTAGCGCACCGCGACTTCTGTGTCCCCGATCAGGGTTATCGTGGCTGGATGTACCGGAAAATAGCGGCTGCTCATGACACCTTCCCCATGGTTGATGAAAATTTCCACGCTGGAGTGGTCACACAGGATCTGCAGCTGCGTCACCGCGCCCTGCCAGTAGCGATAGTGCCACTCACCGCTGACCAGACTGCGGCGAGCTAGGCGCAGCCCATCATCGCGCCACTCCAGGCGCAGCGTATGAGCAAAATCCACCGTGATTCCACCGGTGCCCGCGAGTTCAAGCTCCAGCCGCCGGGCCGGCATAGCCGGTGCGTCCGCGGCTCGACCCTGAAAGCGCTGCTCCTCATTACGCAGCGCCTGCAGCTCCGCAACCGGCCGCTGATAGAGTTTCCCATTGCGCGTGCCCAGTTCGCGCACGCAGGTCATCTGATGGATCCAGCCGTAGGCGATCGTGGGCTGGTGCATCTCCTCGCCGTCCGGTACCCCCATCCAGCCCACCAGCAGGCGACGGCCGTCATCAGTCAGCGTGGTCTGCGGAGCATAAAACTCAAATCCTGCGTCCAGCTCGTGAAAGCCACCATGGGTAAAGCGCGCAGTGTCATAATCCAGATCCCCGGCCAGCCACGCACTGGGGTGCGCATTCAGGAAACGCTGTGCGTCAGGGGCGATTCCCTGCGGACAGCAGATCAGAAACGTACTATCCCCCAGCGTGAAGAGATCGGGACACTCCCACATGTAGCCCGCGGCCCCCAGACCGTTAAGACCACTGCCTGCGATTTCCCCCAGATGCTGCCACGTCTGTAAATCGTCTGAACGCAGCAGCAGCACCTTGCCCTGCAGCGCAATATCCTGAGCACCCAGCACCATGTACCAGTGCTCACCGTGCCGCCACACTTTCGGATCGCGGACGTGTCCGGTGTAGCCGTCAGGCAGCGCAACCACCGGCCCCGTTTTGTCAAAGCCGCCCGCCTCGTTCTGCACTGCCAGGCACTGCCAGGCCGTACGGCCTCCCTCGTCAAACTTCACGTTGCCGGTGTAGATCAGCGTCAGCACGCCGTTGTTGTCGACCGCGCTGCCGGAGTAGCAGCCGCTGCGGTCATAGGCTTCATCCGGCATCAGCGCAAGGGGTTCATGCTGCCACTGCAGTAAATCCGCTGAGCTCCAGTGTCCCCAGCATTTGTGCTGATGCTGGCAGCCCAGCGCGTTCCACTGATAAAACAGATGGTAGCGCCCGTTGAAATGAATAAAGCCGTTGGGATCGTTTAGCAGGCCTGTCACCGGGGCCAGATGCCAGCCCGGATAGTGTGCATCGCTGAGCGCGCGCGGCTGACCGCGCATCACCGCCTGCAGGATAGCGGGTAACAAGGTGTCTGTAGCCATTACTCAGCGTCCGTTTTGTATTTCAGGAGATAAGAAAGGATAAAGGCTGCGCTGAATGCGATCACCATACCGATAGCATAATTCACCAGTGAGCTGGCCTGCACAATCGCCATCCCGGGAATACCGGTGAGGCCCACGGCCGTCATATAAACATGCACCGATACCACCCAGGCTCCACCCAGCGCGCCCCCCACCAGGCCGGCGATAAAGGGTTTCATAAAGCGCAGGTTAATACCAAAAATGGCTGCCTCAGTAATGCCTAGCAATGCCGAGAAGCCCGACGGCAGCGCGATCGCTTTGACTTTGATGTCTTTGGTTTTCAGCCACACCGCCAGACACGCACCGCCCTGTGCGACGTTGGCCATGGCCCAGACAGGCAGCAGGAAATTCACGCCAATGGACGGGTTACCCAGCAGACCCGCTTCAATTGCGTGAAAGCTGTGGTGCACGCCCGTGATCACAATGACAGAGTAAAGCCCGCCAAACAGTAAACCTGCCAGCCAGCCTGCATGGGCAATCAGCGTGCTGAGCACCAGTGAGATGCCGTCACCCAGCGCACGGCCCGCCGGACCAATCACCAGCAGCGCCACAAAGCCGGCAATAATCACTGTGAGAAACGGCGTCAGGATCAGATCCAGGGCATCCGGGATCACGCGGCGCAGCTGTTTTTCCAGCACGCTCATAAACCAGACTGCCAGGAGCACCGGAAATACTGTGCCCTGATAGCCAATCATCGCCACTTCGATACCAAAGAAGTTCATGGTGTGGAAGCCCGCCGCCACGCCCCAGGCGTTGGTCAGCGCCGGGTGTGTGAGTATGCCGCCGAGCGTGGCGCCGAGAAACGGGTTGCCACCAAACTCGCGGGCAGCGGTAAATCCGATCAGGATAGGCAGAATAATAAATGCCGCCGAGCTGCACATATCCAGCATGATATAGAGCGCGTTTTCCGGGTTGACCCAGCCGTAGGTTTTCACCATGCCAAGCAGCCCCATCAGCAGGCCGGAGGCCACGATCGCCGGAATAATGGGGACAAAGATATTCGACAACAGACGCGCAATCCGCTGGAAAGGGTTGAGCTTGCGGGCGGCAATATCCGCCGCCTCTGACTTACTGGTTTCGCTGATGCCGGCTTCGCGAATAAAGGCTGCATACACCTTATTCACCACGCCGGTACCAAAAATGACCTGCAGCTGGCCGGCATTGCGGAAGCAGCCTTTTACGCCATCAAGCTTGCCAATGGCCACGGTGTCTGCCCTGGCATCATCCACCAGCACCAGGCGCAAGCGCGTGGCGCAGTGCGCCGCGCTGGCGATATTTTCCCGGCCACCCAGCAGCGGCAGCAACGCGCGGGAAATCTGTACAACGTCCATGATTACCTCTTTTTTCTGTTATCTCTCGGGAAAAGGCCCCGCAGGGGCCACGTCATCAGAACCAGGTTTCCATCTGCACACCGAAGTTCCATTCGCCGCCGGCTTTAAAGCCGCTGCTGCCAAAGGCATCATCGCTGGCGTAGTTATCAAGGCGGTGATCCCAGTCCATCCAGCTGGCAAACAGCCGGATTTCAGGGCGCTTCAGGAAGTCACCCACGTCGCTGGCTTTCAGCGTCGGTGCTACGGTGAGCTTGTAGAAGTTGCCGCTCACGGCGTTGCGGCTGTTGTAGCCTTCAGGGCGCAAATCCATGTACTGGTAGGAGCCTTCATACTGCATCTCAAAATTCTGCGTGAATTCCTGGATCAGGCGCAGGTTCGCGGTGGCCCACTCGTAGCTGTCGCCTTTGACGTAGCGATCTTTGCTGCTTTGTGCCAGCAGCGCTGGCGCAATGTGCCAGCCGCCGCCCAGCGGCGTGATGCCGTAGCTCGCCAGACGCCAGGTGTCTGCCTCAGGTAAGAGCGCACCGTCCGATCCCAGGGTTTTCACCTCCGCGCCCAGGCCGTGACCGTAAAGCAGTGCCGTTTTTGCCGATCCTTCGCGCAGGCCATAGAAACTGTCATTGTGCAGTCCCACTAACGCATGCACGCCATCATTGGCCGCATCGCGTTTTACGCGGTTACCCTCGATATCGGTGCGCTGATCGTTATCTTTCGCGCGCATGCCACTGACCATGAGCTGCAGCGGGCCGGCAAAGTTATTCAGTGAGAGAATGTAGTTCTGCGCGGTGTTCTCGTTGTTTTCGATATCCCCGAACGTGCGACCATACACCGAGAGGTTACTGCGCACCCCCTCGCCCCACGTCATGTCATAAATACCGGCTCCGGTACCCGCCAGAAACACTACGTCCGAGTCGATCCAGTGAATATCAAAATTGTCCCGATCAAAACGCTTCCCGGCCCAGACGGTGGCGTCTTTAAACGCGCCGGTGAACGTTGGCAACTGGCCCAGCTCCACAAACGCCTGGCGCAGGTTGAGGTCACTGCTGGCTGCCGTCCAGTCGTTGTAGGTGCGCTGACCGTCTGCCAGCATCGCTTTAAAGCGGGTGGTGGCCCCGCTGGCGAGCGTCTGTTTGTGCTCGAGATTGAGTTCCACATAAGTGTCTGGCTCATTGCCCAGCCGGCCAACGTGCCCACCGGTTTCCCCCGCCGGCGTGACCGTCGGGCCGCCCTGCGTTTTAGCCGCGGAGCTATTCATCAGTAGGCCGGAGCGGGCATAACCATGGAATTCGAATCCCTCATTCGCACCGTCCCTAGTAGCGGGTGCTGCAGGTGTGGTGGATTCTGCAGGTAGGGCTTTCGCCGTGCGCGCTTCAACCCGGGCGAGCGCTGTCTGGTTCTGTTGTTGTGTCGCGGCAAGCTGCTGCGCCTGCTTTTCCGCTGCTTCTGCGCGATGTTCTGCCACATTGGCGCGCTGCTCTGCGGCTGCCAGCCGTTTTTCCATGGCCGCAAGACGTGCTTCGATACTGCTCATGTCCGTGGCGGCCCAGACTGACCCCGAAGTCAATGTTGCGCTAAGGGCAAGCGCGAGGGTGCTTATTTTCATTATGTTGCGTCCCTGAGAGGTAGCTATCATCAGATATTTTTTGCTAAACCGGTTTAGTAACTAAATCCTGACGAGCTTTGTTACGGTGCGCAACTGATTTTGCTAAACCGTTTTAAGTGATGTGAAGTCTCTCGCAAAATTGCGCGTTTGGGCGTAACAAAGGGGGTGAGACATGAGCGGTAATGAGGCGGGAAGTGCGGGAAAAAGGGCAGAGCCATGCTCTGCCCGAAGGCTTACTCTTTGGCAACGGGCTGCTGGTCAACCGTGACCTTGTCATCGCCCTGAATCTGCTGGATATGCTGTTCCGTTTTGCTGACGGCATCAGCATCTTTCAGCAGCGTGTAGGTCAGCTCAAACGTGGTGCTCTGGCCCGGCTGCAGCTGCTTTACCCTGCCCTGCTCTTTTTCAATGGTGACCGGATAGGCGTAGCTGGTGCCCGGCTCGATGCCGGTGACATAGCCCTGCTTGAGCGTGTCGGTGTTTTTCCACATGGTCAGCACCGGCAGCTGATGGGTGTCAAACTCGATGGATGCCCCTTTGTCGCCTTTGCTGTTAACCACGGCCGCCAGCGTTTTCCCGTTGCTGTCCGCTTTTGGCACCAGGTTAAACACCATTTCATCAAAATCTTTGGTGGGCGCATCGTAGACATTCCAGCTATCCAACCCTTTCTGCGCATAGTCGTTAAAAGGCGAGACAGATTTTAGCGGTGCGATAAAGCGCGCATCTTTCTCCAGAATCGGCGTGCCGAAATTGCTGTGATAGATAATCTGATAATCCTGCGGATAATCGCCGTGATTGGTTAACACATCATGCAGCGTGAAGGCATCTGAGCCCGGTACATAGCGCAGCTCAGTCCAAGTGGCGAGGTTCGATTTTTTGAAGGTGTGCTCTTTAATGAGGCCGCGAATACGTATTTCATGCGGGGCCTTGTCATCCACGATGACTTCAACCTGCGAAGCGGGTGTATTGCCTGCTTTACCGTGCAGCGTATAAATGCGGCCATCTTTTGTGACCGGATGCCCGGTCCACTCATAGCCGCAGCGCACCATCATTTCATTGAAGCCGTCCAGCCAGCCAAGACCGTTGCGGCTCTCCAGGTTAATGTAGGCCGGATTGACTACCTCATCCACTGGAGAGTCCCAGCCCAGACGTACGCCGTGCCCATGCACGTGCAGTAAATCCATTCCGCGCGTCGGGCTGAGCGCGATAGTCAGGCCATCCGGACTGGTGATCGTAATGACTTTTGAGCCTTCCTGTTTGCCGCCATGCAACACTTTCTGTTCGATGCTGAACGGCTGACCGCTCAGCTTCAGCGTTTTGCTGTCTACATGCCAGTTTCCTTTATCTGTACCTGCTTCAGCATCCGTCAGCACCCATGTCTGTGCTGCTGCCTGAACGCTGATCCCCGCCATAACCACACCGGCCAATAATGCTACTTTCATCATGATGCATCCTTTGCTGAATTGATTTAGCTAATGTCAGCTAAGCGTACAAACATGAGGAAAATGAAACCGTGAGGTGCTTCACTTCAGTCAGTTATACCGCCAGCAATCTTTATAAGTTTGGGTTAGATCACATTTTATGAGACCAAGACGGCGTTTTTGGATACGCATAGAGAGGGATTAAGCTGAGCTGCTGACATTTACTTTAATCGTTTCAGCTTTGAGGCGGGATAAATAACGCGTGCTGGCTGACGCTCAGTAGCGAGAACAGCCTGGCCGCAAAGTAGTGTCGTTTAAGCAGGGGAAGTGTCGATTTAACGAACAAGTATGTTCAGTAGTGATAGCGGCAGGATGCTATCAGAAGGGCATCATCGCTTACGGCATAGACAAGCGGATGTTCAGCTATGATCCGCCGGGACCAGAACCTCGTAAGATGATGCTTTAGGGATTCTGTCTTCCCATGCTTCAGCAGATCATGTCAGTTTCACTCGATGACTTACCTCTCCATATCGTTACCGCTTTTTAGGCTTTCAATCCAATCGAGTCCATGAGTCTGCGCGCATTTTTTGGAGCCCGAGGCAGGTATGCGGTCTCTTCAAGTGAGTTGTGTCCCTCAAGTGACATCAATACGCATGATTTTCCGTTCTGATGGGTAATAAGCACCGGGGTTCTGTCCTCAACCGTTTGCAGCATTGTTGCAGACAGATTCTGTCCTGCTTCACGGTAGCTTATTACTTTCGTATGGCCCTCCTATCAATGTATTTATTATTGCGCAATAATTTTTTTAAGGAAGAAAGTCAGCGAACAAAGCATTCAACGCTGCCCCCCTGTTTTACCGTAACACTAGCCCTGTAACCCTTTCCGCGCTGTAATCTTCAATTCCTGCTTCCGGCACGATACTAGTGGCCTTCAAACCCCTTTAATCAGGCAAGCTGCTGATGCAGCTGATCAAGATAAGGCAGCGCGGTCATTGCGCCTTTCGCCGTGGTCGCCAGTCCGCCGCAGATCTGCGCACGCTCCAGACACGCTCTGAGCTGCGCGTCATCCTGCGGTAAACCCTGTCCGGCTAAATGCCACAGTAATCCGGCAACAAATGCGTCTCCGGCGCCGGTGGTGTCCACACTAACCACCGGGCGCGCCGGATAGTGCTGCAGCGTGCCATTGGACCATGCCTGCACGCCCTGGCGGCCCTGAGTCACCAAGACAAGCTTAATCGCATAGTGCTCAGCCAGCTGCTGCATACCTGCCGCAATATCATCGGTGTTACAGATAAAGGTCAGCTCTTCTTCTGAAAGCTTTACCACGTCAGCCAGCGCCAGCGCATGGGCAAGCGCGTCGCGCAGCTCTGCTTCATCTGCCCATAAATCATGCCGGATATTAGGGTCAAAACTCACAAAGCCGCCCGCCTCATGCAGTTGCTGCATCGCCGTCAGCGTGGTGTTTCGCGAGGGATCTCTGAGCAGTGCAATCGAACAGCAGTGCAGCCATTCACCCGCCTGAAAGGGTGGCAGCTCGTGCGTTTCAATAAACAGATCCGCTGAAGGGCGCACCATAAAGGTAAAGTTACGCTCGCCGTCAGCGTCAAGCGCCACCACGACAACCGACGTGCGCTGCGTATCGTCTGGCTGCATAAACTCGGTATTGACCCGCTCGGCATTGAGGGTATCAATCAGGAATGTGCCAAAGGGAACGCCGCCTACTTTACCAATAAAGCCGCTATTGCCCTGAAGCCTGGCGATACCCACTGCCACATTGGCGGGCGCACCACCAGGACACTGAATTAATCGGTTATCACACTCTGGCAGTAAATCCACGACTGCATCACCCAGACACCATACCCGTTTGGTCATTTGACTTCTCCTGATCGTGAGCTAAATCGGTTTAGCTTTATCACATTATTATGCATAAACAGAGGGAGTTAGAAAGGTACAGGTTACTATTTTGCAAAAGTGTGCGGATGATTCCAGATTTTGCGCGTGCAGCGGTGTGACAGGCATTGTATTCGAATGGCGGTTGAGCACCGCCTGGCGGGTACCACCCGGCGGCCAGCCGGGCGGTAAAATCGGTTACGCTGCCGTCAGTACTGTGCGATCAGGGCCGCTTAGCATCACGGGGTTATCATTGCGCAATTTTTCACGGAAGTTCCACTGCATTAGCGGCGAAATCCCGGCTCCGCACCACATCATATGGTGATCGTGCCGATACACTGAAGTAGCGGGTAGTCCGGTCACGTTCTCGGATATCTCTACCCGGCAGCCCTGCCCGGTCAGGCGGATGGCTTCAAACCAGATTTCGGTTGCGTCACTGACACTCACCGCCTCAAGAAAAACCGGTACCGTCTTACGTCGCACAGAGGCGCGCATCACGCTGCGGGCATGAAACACCACGGCGTCATGAAAGCGCGTCTGGCGCGTATTAGCACCGGTAGTGTGATCATTGCGCAGCAGCAGGTTCAGCGGCTTGAGATAAGCGTTAACAAAATCATCACCACTGTAGTCACTACCCATTTGTTGCATGCGCGCCTGCAGCGCACTATCCGAGCTGTCGCGTAACTGGTTAATCATCTCTTCCTGCCGGCATTGCCAGCGATCATTCGGAAGCGGTGAGCTGCCATGCAGAAAAGCGTAAATTTCACGCAGCGTGCTGCCGGTAGCCGTCAGGTCCAGCACACTATAGATACGCGTCAGCTGTCCACTGGTGTATTCGCCATTATGCTGCGGTTGGGTAATCAGGCCTGCGCGCTTCCAGTTGCGTAAGGTGGCGGGTAAAAGGCCAGTGAGGCCGCAAATGGCCTCGACAGAATATAAACTCATGGGGTCCCCCGATATCGGGTGTGGGTCAGCAGCTCAGAACGCTGCCGACGAACCCCTATTGTGCGCTTAGTTATCCGCAATTGATACCGTATTGACATTGATTTGCATAAAACCTGCAGCGTTCTGACCATGAACCGCAGCGGCAGAAAACGACCTGCATATCTAATCGCATAATGTGTTTCGGTTTTGCTGCATCCAGCCAGTCACGAAACTTTTTCAGCAGCTGCTCATCACTGATTCGTTCGTAATCATCAATGGAAAAGAAGTGTGAGTTGTCCACCAGACGATCGGTGAGGGTATCCAGGCGCTCCAGCACACCGGAGTTGTTGCCGTCCAGCCCTAAAGCTTTATAAAAAATTGGCAGCATAGCAGGCTCCCTGAGCCTCTCTTTATCAGCCGTGTTTACTGATGCCGCCATCAGTAACACTGGCAAAGCAGCGTCGCAGTAGGTGTTGTTAATCGCCTTCAGGACCAGTGGCGCATTGTTTGTCCCGCCCAGACCCGGCAGGATTTCTAGGTCAGGCAGAGCTT
>Ga0157372_10007209_pt1 | contig 11838 bp, 10 predicted proteins | sample C55metaG_FD_115307 | JGI IMG/M metagenome (GOLD analysis project Ga0157372, IMG submission 115307) | Corn rhizosphere microbial communities from Kellogg Biological Station, Michigan, USA - C5-5 metaG | ecosystem: Host-associated > Plants > Roots > Rhizosphere > Soil | place: USA: Michigan...
AAATACCCGGCTCTACGGTTAGCAACATACCTTCTTTCAGGGGCGTCATACGTGTACCGAGATCATGCACATCAATACCTAAATGATGAGATACACCATGATAAAAATACTTACGGTAAGCAGGATTAGCAGGATCCTGGTTTTTAATATCAGCCTTTGTAAGCAACCCTAATTTTAATAACTGTTTTTCTGTTTCCAGGTTCACCTTTGTGGTGTAATCAACTACACTAATACCAGGTTTCAGCAGTTTTTTGGCAAAGTTGTGTACATCCAATACGGCATTGTATACATCTTTTTGACGTTTTGTAAATTTCCCATTCACAGGTATGGTTCGCGTCATATCAGCACAATAGTTGCCATACTCAGCGCCGAAGTCCATCAGTATTAATTCACCATCTTTGCACTCCTGGTTGTTCTCTACATAGTGCAAGACACGAGCCCTGTCACCTGATGCTATTATACAATCATAAGCATGGCGTGTAGCACGGTTGCGGAGAAATTCATGTGTTATTTCTGCCTCTATCTCATATTCCATTACACCCGGCTTTACAAACTGCATTACACGGTTGAAAGCTTTGTGCGTTATATCAACAGCCGTTTGCAGCACAGCTACTTCTTCTTTTGTTTTTACCGCACGTAAATCTTTCATGATGCGCGCAGCTCGCTCATAATTATGCAAAGGGAAGCGGTTCATTATATCGCGCACAAACAGCAGATCCGGTCTGAATAATGAAGTATCCAATCTGTCATTTTCATTCGTATCTAAATACACATTATCTGCGTGATGCATCATCACCTGCAACACAGCATCAATGCTATCCAGCCACTGTACATTTTCTATACCACTAATAGCAGTAGCTTCATCTTTACGCAGTTTATGACCTTCCCATTTTTCGAGATGCTCATTAGGGCGGAGCAGCACTAACACCTCGCGCGCGCTTTTATCCGGATTGTCCGGGTAAAGTATTACCATTGATTTTTCCTGAACAATGCCTGACAGCCACAATACGTCTGAATTGGGACGGTAAGTATAGGTTGCATCACCATTTGTTGGTATAATTTGGTTACCCGCAAATATGGCGACAGAATTAGGCTTCATTGCTTTAGTGAACCGTTGACGGTTCTGTGTATACAGTTTTGACGGAATTGGTAAATACTTCATAGTTCTAAAAATAAGCGGCATGAAGGTACTGAAGTATTATAAAAAGAGGTACAAACAAAAGGGGGATATTACTATCCCCCCCAATCAACTGTATATATTGTACGGCAAATTCTTAAACATTAAAACGGAAGTGCAACACATCCCCATCCTGCTCTATGTATTCTTTACCTTCAATACGAAGCTTACCATTTTCGCGACAGGCTGCTTCACTTTTGAACTGTACATAATCATTATAGGCTATTGTTTCTGCTTTGATGAAGCCCTTCTCAAAGTCTGTATGTATCACACTTGCTGCCTGTGGCGCCTTCCATCCGCGATGGATGGTCCATGCGCGTACTTCCTGTACACCGGCTGTGAAGTAAGTGATCAGGTTCAGCAATTTATAAGCAGCACGTATCAAGCGGTTCAAGCCTGGCTCTGTAAGACCATATTCGCCGAGGAACAGCTCTTTATCTTCAGCACTTTCCATTTCAGAAATTTGTGCCTCAATGGAGTTGTTCATTACGATCACCTCAGCGCCTTCTTCTTTAGCTACTTTTACCAGCGCTTCAGAATATTTGTTTCCTGTATGGATAGACCCTTCATCAATATTCGCAACATACAATACTGGTTTCTGCGTCAGCAAAAACAGATCAGCAACTGCTTCCTGTTCTTCGCCTTCCAGCTGCAGCCCGCGGATGTTCTTTCCCTGAAACAGGTGATCTTTACAGCGCACCAGCACGTCATATACACGCTTAGCTTTAGGATCGTTCTTAGCGATCTTCTCATACCGTTGCATCTTCTTTTCAACACTTTCCAGATCTTTAAGTTGCAGTTCTGTATCAATAATTTCTTTATCGCCTACAGGGTTAATTTCACCTTCTTCACGCAGGATATTCTCATCTTCAAAACAACGGATCACATGCACAATGGCGTCCACTTCGCGGATGTTTGCAAGGAACTTATTGCCAAGCCCCTCACCCTTACTGGCACCTTTTACCAATCCGGCAATGTCTACAAATTCTATAGTTGTCGGTACAATACGTTGTGGCTGCACCAGATCAGCTAATGTAGCCAGCCTTTCATCCGGTACATCTACCTGCCCTACATTTGGCTCAATGGTACAGAAACGATAGTTTGATGCCTGCGCCTTTGCGCTATTGCTTACTGCGTTAAATAATGTTGATTTACCTACGTTCGGAAGCCCTACGATGCCTACTTGCAAAGCCATTTATATTGAAAAATTTGCGCAAAGGTAAGATTTTAATGCTGCAATTGGGCAATGTGTCAATGGATTATGACTACCTGTATTTTACCAATGCTTCCTCCATCATCCTATATACTTTCTCCTTTAAATTATGAAGGTCATCCATTGCCAGCCCATGAACCTCTACGGGCGGTAGATATAAAACTCTGTTTCGCCCTGGCCATAATTTCCACCAGCCACTATAATGCCAGCGGTCAACTGTATCTAAAAATAAAAGCGGCTGGATAGCTGTTTGCGTACTGATAGCTAACCGGAATGCCCCATCATAAAAATGTTTAAGCGGTTCTTCGGTTTCATTAAAGGTACCTTCCGGAAATACTGCGACGTTACATTCGTTTTTAAGCACCCGCCACATGATACGCATGCTTTTGGAGCGGCTATGATGGCTACTTCTGTCCACCAGGATCGCTAATTGCCTATACACAAAACCAAATACCGGAATGTGGGCCATTTCTTTTTTTGCCAGCGTACGAAAGTATTCCGGCAGCACAGCATATATTGCCACGGTATCGAGGTAAGAAATATGATTTGCGACTGCTATATATTTTTTACCCTTAGGAAGATGACCAATTTTCTTTATTGGCATACCAATCAAGCACAGCCAACCGATAGACCAGTAATGGACAACATACCAAATCAATTCCCGTGATAGTGGCCTGTTTCTCGCACCTATCAACAGGAAAAACGGGAAAGCTATTAGTAACGATACCAGGAAGGTGATAAGTACTAATGCGGTATAAAAAGGCTGTAATACCCTTTTTATCATAATTGATTAGTGCATGCCGGGAAATAACGGACGCGCTACTGCCTCACGGAACGGCCACGGAATTGTGATTATGATAATCAGCACTGCTATCATAGTGTACCAAAACAGCCTTTTGAATTTGGTGCTGTCTGCAATATTCTTTTTTGCATTGGCATAGCCAATGTGCACCAAAATGATTGCAACCAACATACCGAAGGCATGCTCAACACCGAAGAACCTGCTTGCACCATCCTTCATAACATTTGCCATACCTTGGTTTTGAATGTTTTTGATACCCCAGGGACCTAAGAAATATAAAGCAAGCCCTACTAATAACTGTATATCACAGCATATCATGAGGAACAAGGCAATTCTTTTATTACGACCAGTGAATGTCTTACCGCTTGTCATGCCACTAAGGCTACTAAAAATTGTCAGCACTGCAAACAACAATACCAGCCAGCGCATAAGGTTGTGTAGATCTAAAAGGCCTTTTTCCATATAAAGTTTTTATTTGGGCGTTTAAAATTAGATATTAAAGTTTAATCCTGTACTACTTTCATATTATTATGTATAAGTGCAGACCTATAGAGCTGTACAAATGCATGAAAATAAGGGATAATCTTAGCGCTCCTAGTGTCTTCAGGTTTACCTAAAAGGTTATTCTGGCAGAAACTGTCAGCAGGATAATCGTACACTCCTGTTATATCCATTCCCTTTGTTTTAAGCAGGCAGTTATCCATCAGCCAATGATAACTGTTCCCAAGGTCTGCTATTTCAAACCTTACAGGTGCAGTGCGGAAAATGCTATTACCAAAAGCAAAGAATGGTTTTGGGTAGCCGAGATAATCAAGCACTGAGGGGAGAATATCTATCTGCTGGGCTATTTCATCAGTACCGTTACTCAGTATTGTTTCCTTATTCACTTCACCAGGTGCGTAAAATAATATAGGTATAGAATAATAATTCATGTTATCATTATCCCTGGGATCTTCTGATAAGAGGGCGCAGTGATCGGCTGTGATAACAAAGAGTGTGTTTTTATACCAACTTTGTTTTTCTGCGGTCTCAAAGAATTTCTGCAAAGACATATCAGCATAAGCTATGCACTTTTCAATAGGCAATGGGCCGGAAGGGAGTATGCTTTTATATTTTTCAGGCACTTTAAAAGGATCATGCGATGAAAGGGTAAACACTGTAGTAAAAAACGGTTCTTTCATTTTGCTCATCCCATTTGCGAAATATTGAAGAAAAGGCTCGTCCCATATTCCCCAATTGTCATCATAATCTTTTTCATTATCATATTCATAGCGTCCATAGTATTTATCATAGCCGGCACCAGCGCAAAACACGTCAAAACTCATGGTCCCATCTGTTCCACCGTGGTAAAAAGCTGTGCTATATCCTTCCTTTCTTAATACTCCTGGTAGCGCTGTAATTTGGTTAGTACCATATACCGAGGTCGTAAATGGTTCATCCATCAAGGAGGGGATACCAGCTATAACTGCGGGGATACCCTCTGCAGAATGCAGGGCATTGGCATACCCCTGCCTGCATACAAATGATTTTTTTGCCAGCTGGTCCAGGAATGGCGTATAACTTTTGCGTGTGCCAAGCCCGGTAAACTGTTTTGAAAAGCTTTCGAGAATGATTACTACCACGTTCTTCTTTACAAATGGCTTACCTGTATAATGCTTTACAGGATTAAAATAATTTTTCAGCTCGGCATCTGTGAAAAAATGCATTTCTTCCAGCTTATCATCCGAAAATGAGTGCGTAATACTAAAAGGCGTGTTTAGAACGATAGGCACATATTTAGCATCTGCAACCTGCAAAGCAGTGCTATTGGTAATTGGCACTCTTTGCAGCCCACCTCTAAAACCAACAACTACTAAACCTGCTACCACCAGAAGCATTACAATTTGCAGGCTAAACCGTATTGTATTGTTTACATCGGGCTTGACAATGGGGGTAGCTCTGACAATTTTATTATTGATCTTTATAAAAAGGAACATGAAAAGGATGAACCCAAGGGGTGCATACCAATAGTCAATAAAGAAGTGCGGTAATAATATCCAAAAATCGCCTTTGCGGCTGATCATGTCCAGCACGTCTGTTGTTGATCTTTTAAGCGTAAAAGGAAAATAAGCCCAATCGCTTACATCAAATAAAAAAGCGATGGCATTGCATATTATAAAAATCCATTGCAGCACAGCATTTGCAGGTGGCCGCTTTAAAAATGGCAATGGAAGCAGTGACAGAATGATATAAAGCCCATTGAACAGTAAAATGGTTGCCAGATCAAACCGCATAGCTGAAAGCGCGATTTTAAGAAAACGCCTGAGGCTTAGTCCTTGAAAAAAAGAAAGGTTAACCAATACAAATAAGCACCTGCTGAGAAAATAAAGCAGCAGCAGCAGGCAAATTTGTAGTGCAATACGTTCTAGGGGCGTGAGTAATTCCTTCATTTTACCAGTTCATTCTCAAACGGAGCTGATGCATCTGCTCCATATGGTGGCGTCCATGCCATGCGTACATATCGGTCATTTCCCAAAGCGGTACATAGCGTTCCTGCTCAGGATGGTAATAAGTTCGTTCCCAATCTTCAGGTTGCATATTACGAAGGGTTTGCCCCCAACGACGATGCAATGCGTGTAGTAACGTTACTGATATATTCACAGGAACTGTGTGAACATCCGGCATATTTGCCCAAAGATTTTCATCATACGGCTTTATTACAGGACTGTCTTCTGTAAGCGCCAGTTTTAATCTTATATAAGCGTTCATATGGCTATCTGCCAAATGATGGATTACCTGGATAGGGGTCCAGCCGCCAGGACGATAAGGAGTAGAAAGCTGCGCTTCATCCAAATTTTCAATACACGCATCTAACCAGCGTGGTGCCACTTCAATAGCAGCGATCCATTCGTCTTGTAACTCGGGCAGATAGGTTTCAGGCGTTTCATACCGGCCGATGGGATAGCGCAGTAATTCGTTACTGTCGTCCATAATAGATATCTAATGATGACTTTACAAAAATATAATACCTCTATTATAAAAAATCTATTGATTAGCTATTTTTATCCAAAACTCAGCCTGTTGTCCCATTTGCACGAAAGACATGAAAAGATTTGCCTGAACTGTGGCGCGCATCTTATAGGAAGGTATTGCCAGACTTGTGGGCAGGAGAATATAGAGCCAAAAGAAAAATTCGGGCACTTATTAGTGCATTTCACTGAAGACGTTACTCATTTTGATGGTAAATTTTTCAGTACGCTAGAACATCTTCTCTTCAAACCAGGGTTTCTCACCTTAGAATATGCCAAGGGAAAGCGTGCAAGCTATTTGAACCCTATACGAATGTACCTCTTCATATCAGCTATGTTCTTTTTAGCGCTTGTGACTTTCTTCATACCGCATCAAACCAAAAATCCGACAAAAAATAAAAATCATTCTGTAATTACAACCTCCTTGAAAACGGTAGCTGCTAAAATGGAAGAGTTAGATACCTTGACCAATAAAAATCCTGAGAAGAAAGCAAATGCAGAAGAATGGTGGCCCAAAACAGTAGCTCAATATGATTCTGCTCAAAAAACGCTGCCGGAAAATAAGCGCGATGGATTTATTGAAAGATATCTTAACCGTAAGGGCATTGCTGTTACGCAGGCATTAGATGAAAACCCTAATGAGGTCAAACATAAGGTAATTGAGAAGTTCTTTCATACCATGCCCTATATGTTGTTCATATCGGTGCCGTTAATAGCATTAATATTGATGTTGCTGTATATCCGGAATCGCCAGGAGTATTATTACACCTCACACATTATCTTTACCGTACATTATTATTGCTTTGTTTTTATTGCGCTTTTTTGCATACTTCTTTTAAAGAAAACAGGAGAAACCGGAGACATGATCACTCCATTAATTTCCTTGGGTTATTTTGTTTATCTGTATGCGGCCATGTTGCGATTTTACAATCAGGGATGGTTAAAAACGCTTTTAAAATATTGCTTGCTATTAATAACAGGAATTCCTTTGATAGTAATTCTTAACGGAATCTTATTAATAAACTCAGCATTAAGTGTAGCAAGTTAAGTACTGCTCTTTACCTTATAATCTTCACGCTTTCTTTCAATAGCTGGCTTCACCCGGGAAAAAGTAGTTTCGGCTAGTGTAAAAAGCTCCTGAATTTTATTACTATCTGACCTGTTCATTGCTAAAGATTCAATTCCTGCCAGCCAGTCATACATGTCTGACACCTTAATAATTGAGAAGCTTGATTTCAAAGCGTGAGACTGTTTATAGATGTTTTCCCAGTCATTAGCACTTACATAGGCCTTAAGATTATCCATGCCTTCAGGCACAGATCCAAGAAATATATCTAATATATTATAAATATATTGGGGGTCATTTTCCGATAATTCTTCCAAAAAGCTGTAATCCACTAATTCCATCGAGGTGATCGTTATAGTAAAAGTAAATTTTAATCAGCTTTAATCATAATTAGAAACAAATTAATTATACATATTTAGTCTTTCCATAATTTTTTATTGATATGCTATTTGAATTTTTTTTAAAATGAATTAATATTGCTGGCGTATTTGTAGTAAGCTGTTTCGTACATTTGCTTACTTCTCCAATAAATATTACATTTTAACATAAGAGGAGGGAGAGAAGTTAATGATGACACCATGCAATATCGTATACAGATACTACCCAGGTGGCTGATATTCATACTTGACCTTTTTTGTGTTCAGTTATGTTTATTCTTCTCCTTCGTATTACGCTCGAACTTTAATTTAAAGTTTGTAGATAATTTTGACTTATCTGCTATTTTCTGCATTTCATTATTGCTAAATAGCGTGCTTTTCTATTTGCTGAAGAGCTATTCAGGTATTATACGATATACCAATATCGAGGATACTTTCAGGCTGCTTATAGTAAATTCAATTGCTTCCGTTTTCTATTTTTCGATCAATTTTATAATAACACACACATCAGTAGGCATTCTGCTGTTCCCTATATCGGTTGTTATTATAAACTTTTTTATAACAAACTTTGTACTAATAACATATAGATTGCTGGTAAGGTATTCTTTCAGATACTATCAAAGCTTTCAGGTTGATAAAGATAAACGCATAAAAGCCGCCGTTTATGATACCAGCGAAAATGGCATGCAGGCTAAAAAAGTTATTAACGACTTCCCTAATGGGGGTTTGCAGGTAGTAGCTTTTATTGATGATGTGTTAAGCAGGAGCGGCAAATTACTTGAGGGCATTCCTATCTATAATACCGATGAACAAACCTTCCGAAAACTAAAGGAAGATAACGTTGAGATTCTCATTATAGCCAATAAGAATATATCAAAGGAAAAACTCAATAATCTTGTTGATACCAGCTTGAAATATGGCATACGGGTGCAGCAAGTGCCACCAGTGCACCAATGGTTGGATGGGCATTTTGACCGTGAGCAATTAAAGGATATCAATATTGAAGACTTGCTGGAACGCGAAGTCATCAAAATCGACAATGAGAAGATCCATTTCGAGCTGAAAGGCAAAAAAATATTAGTTACCGGAGCTGCCGGTTCTATTGGTAGTGAATTAGTAAGGCAATTAAGTAAGTACCGCCCATCAATTATCATCCTCTGCGATAAGGCAGAAACACCAATGCACGACTTAAGCCTGGAGCTTGCTGAACATTATAAGCATGCAACGGTAAAAACTTATATCGGGGACATATGTGACCGGATCCGTATGGAACACCTGTTTGAAATATATAACCCGGATGTTGTGTTCCATGCCGCTGCCTACAAGCACGTGCCGCTAATGGAAGATAACCCTTCAGTAGCTATATTAAACAATGTATTAGGCACCAAAAATCTTGCGGAGTTGGCTGTTGCTTATGACGTGGAGAAGTTTGTAATGGTATCGACCGATAAAGCTGTTAACCCAACAAATATAATGGGTGCTTCAAAACGTATAGCTGAGATATTCACCCAGAGCTACTATAAACACCTTATTAAGCAATATGATGGAGCCCATCCTACAAAATTTGTAACTACCCGCTTTGGAAACGTGCTTGGATCAAATGGCTCCGTTATTCCTTTATTCAACCGGCAGTTAAGATCAGGCGGACCAATAACCGTAACACATCCTGATATTACACGCTACTTTATGACCATTCCAGAAGCCTGCCAATTGGTAATTGAAGCCGGCGTAATGGGACAGGGAAGCGAGATATTCGTTTTTGATATGGGCGAACCGGTACGTATATCGGACTTAGCCCGCAAAATGATACGCCTCGCAGGTAAAGAGCCGGATGTGGACATTAAGATCGTATATTCCGGACTGAGACCCGGAGAAAAATTGTACGAAGAATTATTAAATAATTCTGAGAACGTAATGCCTACTTATCATGACAAAATAATGATAGCAAGGGTGCGTGAGTATGATTTTTCAACTGTAAAAGATAAAATAGAAAAGCTGATCGGCAGTGCCCGCCAGCATTATACATTGGAAACAGTTGGCTTGATGAAAGACCTGGTGCCTGAATTTGTGAGCAACAATATCGCCTACAGCGATATAAAAGTGAATACTTTTAAGGGCTAGTGCTTAACCCTTAATCAGCTTCTTTATTGTCAGGAAGATAATCCTGAAATAATTACTTACGCCGGGTGATGAAATAAAAACCTGGTTGAGTTTAATTTTCTCAGGCAAGATGTGATCAATATAATATTGCTCCGGATTAGCTTGCTTACTTAAAATATCGCTTTCATTGCTATATACAATGGATGCCATATCTGTAATACCCGGCCTTACATTTAAAATATTCCGCTGCTCATCTGTATAGATATTTACAAATCGCTGTACCTCGGGCCGCGGGCCAACTATGCTCATATCGCCTATTAATACATTGAAAAGCTGAGGAAGCTCGTCTATTTTATATTTTCTCAGAAAGGCACCCGACTTCGTTATGCGGTTATCTGTTTCTCCTATCGTTAATAGCCCAGACCTATCAGCTCCGCCAGTCATTGACCGGAATTTGAACATATTGAAAGGGATGCCGTATTTACCTACACGGCTTTGTGAAAATATCACCGTACCCGGGCTGTCAAGCTTTATCCATATTGCCGCAATAAGGAATAATGGTGCAAGCAATATTATACCAACAAGAGAAATGACTACATCCAGTATTCTTATCATTTTACCAACTCATATACCCTTTCCAATTGCTGCTCAATGAACATGCATTCATTTTCAGTCAATTGTGGATATAGCGGTAAAGATATTTCATTTGCGTAATTAGCGTATGCCTGGGGATAATCCTCAATTTTATAACCACATTCCTTAAAGAAACTAAGCATTGGGATAGGTATGAAATGAACATTGGTAGCAACACCAGCCTCCGCCAATTTCTCGATCATTTTATTCCTTTGCTCTTCAGTGAAATCCCTTATACGCAATGGATAGACATGATAAGAAGATGTTCTACTCGCATCTTTTAACATAGGAACCTGCGCCCAGGCTTTTTTCGAAAAGAAGTTGTTGTAATGATCGGCTATTTTCTGTCTTTCAGGTAGCAACAAATTATCATATTTCCGCAGTTGCGCGAGGCCTATAGCAGCACAAACATCTGTCATATTCGCCTTCAGGCCCATGGAAACAATATCATATTTCCATTGTCCGCCTTGCGATTTTGTAAAGGCGTCTTTTGTCTGCCCATTCAGCGAATTCAGCTTCATCCATTGATAAATGGACTGGTTATTAAACGGGGCTGGCAGATTCAGGCAAATGATACCACCTTCTGCAGTGGTTATATTTTTAACCGCATTTAAAGAAAAAATAGCGATATCCGCCGCTTGCGCCACGGGCTTATTATTATATAGAGCACCCAGTGAATGGGCTGCATCTCCAATTATTGCTGGCCTTCCAAAACTTTTTTGTATATCGTTTGCAGTTTTAAACCGTTTCTTTATATCCTCACTATTTACAACATTCTTAATTGAATCATAATCACAAGGCCAGCCTCCCATATCTACAGGAATGATAGCTTTAGTTTTTTCAGTGATTGCTTCCTTTATCTTTTCAGGATCAATCGAAAAATCTTCCTTTATATCAACTAACACAGGTTTTGCACCAATGTGCATTACAGCTAAAACGGTGGCCGCATAAGTATACGCGGGTACTATTACTTCGTCTCCCGCACCTATTCCCAGCCATTTCATAACGAGCATTGCACCGGATGTCCATGAATTAACACAAACGGCTTTTTCTACACCTGCAAATGAAGCAACTAATTTTTCCAGCTCCTGTACTTTTGGCCCGGATGTAATCCAGCCTGAGCGGAGGGCAGAAGTAACTTCCTCAATTACATCCTCGTCTATATATGGGGGTGAAAACGGTATTTTCAAAATGCTCTGCTATTTATTCGAATAAATTCGTTCGATAATGTCAACTACTTTTGAACCTTCTTGTACTGTTGTTGCAATATCCGACCGATTTCTTAAAACATCTACGACGTTTTCTATAACATAATGATGGTTAGCGGCACTTCCTTTATAAGGACCATAGTCATTAGCATCATTTGTTTGCTTCAGCTCCGGCATATCATAGTCTTTGATATGGCAGTAAACAACCTTATCCATATACTGCCCTCCAATTTTTACACTGCCGTGCTCACCTA
>Ga0157372_10007211_pt1 | contig 11837 bp, 9 predicted proteins | sample C55metaG_FD_115307 | JGI IMG/M metagenome (GOLD analysis project Ga0157372, IMG submission 115307) | Corn rhizosphere microbial communities from Kellogg Biological Station, Michigan, USA - C5-5 metaG | ecosystem: Host-associated > Plants > Roots > Rhizosphere > Soil | place: USA: Michigan...
AGCTGGGGCGGTATTACTCCTGAGGAGGTCAGGAGGTCAGGAGGTCAGGAGGTCAGGAGGTCAGGAGGTCAGGAGGTCAGGAGGTCAGGAGGTCAGGAGGTCAGGAGGCCGAAAAGTCGGAAGCGTCAGGGGTCCCGACATCCTGACTCCCACGCTTCCGACGCTTCCCGAAGATCCACCGCACCAGCCACACCACCAGCACGATCGGAAGCACGATCTTGATCGCCAGCGTGCCGAGGGCGAGCAGGATGCCGAGGCAGAAAAGGAGCACGCTGCCGATGCCGAGCACGAGCAGCAGCGGAAGGCCGACCACGGCGAGCAGCAGGATGACCGGCGCCCCGATCACGCCGAGCACGATCAGGAGCGGCAGCCCGACGATCTTGAGCACGGCCGCGACCGGCACGAGCACCAGCAGCAGGGTGGCGAGCAGCCCGCCGATCGTGCGCCCGAGGACGAAGCGGAGGGCGAATCCCTTCATGAGCAACCACATGACGTCGTCTCCCGGTCGGCGGTAGGCGCGGCGGATGGCTCCGCCGGCATCTCACCGTACGGGGGTGACGCGGGGTGGTTTCGGGCCGGTGACTCGCAGGGTGGTCGCGCCGTCCACGGGGCATGAACGTCGTCACCATTCGGCGCGCCTTCACCCTGCTCCTTCTGGCGTACGGCCTGTACGACCTCGCCCACCTCGGGCGCGGCACACTGCTGGACGGCGTGGACCTCGCCATTCACGAGACGGGGCACCTCGTGTTCGCGCCGTTCGGGGAGTTCGTCGGCTTCGCGGGTGGAACGCTGTTTCAGCTCATCATGCCGCTGACCTTCGTCGGCTACTTCGCGCGCCGCGGCGAGGGGCACGCCGCCAGCGTGGCGCTCTGGTGGGTGGGCCAGAACTGCGGCCACATCGCGTACTACGTGGCGGACGCGCGCGCCCAGGAACTGCCCCTCGTGGGCGGCGGCGAGCACGACTGGAACTACCTGCTCGGCGAGCTCGGCCTCCTGGCGCAAGATCAGGGAATCGCGCGAGCCATCATGCTCGCGGGTGTGCTGCTCGTGTTCGGTTCCGCGGTGTGGGGATTCCTGAGCGCCGCTCGCGCCCCGGAGGTGGAGGGCGAAGCCCTGGCGGGCGCAGAGCCGTGATCAGCGGCACGGCTGACGTCGGACCTGTAGATTGTCGCGATTCCTCTCTCGTCATCATGCCCGTCATCCTTCGCACCGCTGGCCTGCTCGTCCTCTCGAACGTCTTCATGACGTTCGCCTGGTACGCACACCTGAAGAACCTGAGCGACCGACCGTGGTACGTGGCGGCGCTGCTGAGCTGGGGCGTGGCGCTGTTCGAGTACATGCTCCAGGTGCCCGCGAACCGCATCGGCTACACCGCGCTCACGCTCGGCCAGCTCAAGATCCTGCAGGAGGGGATCACGCTGCTGGTGTTCGTGCCGTTCGCCTTCTTCTACATGAAGCAGCCGCTGCGCCTCGATTTCCTCTGGGCAGCGCTGTGCATCCTCGGCGCGGTGTATTTCATCTTCCGCGGCCATCCCGCCACCTGAGGGAGCTCACCTCGAGGCGGCGCGCGCGGAGCGCGCGGCGCTCGACGCGACTCAGGCGTCGAGTGAGGGCAGGGGCCGCGGGCGGCGGCGCGCCTGGGTGCGCTGCACGACCTTCGTCACCTTCGGGCTCACCGAGGCGAGTGCTGCCTCGTGCTCGCGCAGGGTCGGCGAGCTGGATGCCGCGAGCGGCGTGAGACGCTGCCGACGAAGCCGCACGTAATTGAGGCGCAGCAGCCAGACCGCACGCTGCGAATCTTCGGTGCTCATCGGGCTGAACATCGCCCACGATGACGACGGCGCGAGCGGAAGGGGCTCCGCCAGGTTCTCGGCGACGAGGCGCGCCTTGAGCGCCTTGGTGAGGGAGAGATGCACCGAGCAGTCGCCGTGCACATGCCCGATCTGCCGCCCATACAGGCGAAACTCGATGCCATCTGCCTCGCCGGGCGTCGTGGCGCTGGCGTGTGCCCGCAGCTCCACGCCGGGCCAGCGCCGCACCTCCTCGATCACGTGGGTTGCGAACGACTCGCGATCCTCTCCCGTCATCATGCTGGCCTCCTGTGGGACGGTTCCGCCCGCCACTGCCGCGGGCGTCGTGCGCTCGAGGGGTAGAGGTGGCATCTTCCGTACCTTGTCCTGATCGTCCTCGCCCTCCTCGCCACAATCCAGATGTTCCAACTCGTGCCATCAGTCCGTGCGCTCCTGCGAGGGTCTGGCGCCCTGGCCGTGCTCGTTCCCACGATTGCGGCCAGTGCGCAGTGGCGTCCGATGTCGAGCCCGACCGACGCGGAACTGCGCGGGCTGAGCATCGTGTCACCGCGTGTGGTGTGGGCAAGCGGAATGCGCGGCACCGTGCTTCGCACCACTGACGGTGGCGCGACGTGGGAACGCGACAGCGTGCCGGGGGCAGCGGCGCTCGACTTCCGCGCCATTGCCGCGACATCACGTGACGTGGCACACACGCTGAGCATCGGTGACTCGTCGCGGATCTACCGTACCACGGATGGTGGACGCACGTGGTCGCTGCGTTTCACCGCGACGCAGAAGGGCTCGTTCTTCGACGCGATCCAGTTCTGGGACGCGCAGCACGGCATCGCGATGAGCGATCCGGTGAACGGTCGCTTTCTCATCATCGCGACGGACGATGGTGGCGAGACGTGGCACGAAATGCCCGCGGATGGCATGCCGGCCGCGCTGCCGGGTGAGGGGGGCTTCGCGGCGAGCGGGACCTGCCTCATCATGCGCGGCCCGCGTGATGCGTGGCTGGTGAGTGGCGGCGCGAGAGCGGCGCGGATCTACCATTCTGCCGATCGCGGACGGACGTGGACGGTGCGCGAGACACCGCTTCGTGCGGGCGTGGCATCGGCGGGAATCTTCTCCGTGGCGTTCCGGGATGCCCTGCACGGCATCATCGCCGGCGGCGACTATCAGCAACCGGCGCTGCGCGGACGCAATCTCGCCGTGACCAGCGATGGTGGAGCGACGTGGACACTTTCCGACAGTGCAGCGTCGCCGGCGGGCTATCGCTCGGCGGTGGCGTACATGCCTGGCTCGAACGGTCGTCGATGGCTGGCCGTAGGCCTGACGGGGACGGATACTTCGCACGACGGTGGCATGACGTGGACGCACGTGGACCTGACAGCGTACAACAGTGTGGCATTCGCGGCCGATGGCCGCGCGTGGGCGGTGGGACCGAAGGGGCGCATCGCGAGGTGGTCAGCGCGCTGAGCAACAACCCATGGAGGGTCAACGCATGGCGCATGCAATGGACGAGACGCATCCGCATCGACCCGACGGCGTGAACCGGAGAGGCGGCAACCGCAGGTCATCGCAGGGTGGGCTCGCAGTGCCGGTCACGCCAATCCTCGAGGATGATTTCCTCTGCGAGGCGCTGAACGACCTCGTGCTCCTGATGGAGCAGCAGGCCCCTGGCATGATCGGCTCGGTGCTGCTCCTCGACCCGGACGGGGTGACGCTTCGGCACGGTGCCGCGCCGAACCTGCCAGACGAATACTGTCGCTGTATCGACGATTCACGCATCGGTGCCGATGCCGGATCATGCGGCACGGCAGCCTATCGCGGCACGCAGGTCGTCGTGACCGACATCGCGACCGACCCGCTCTGGGCACGGTATCGCGACTTCGCGCTCCCGCACGGCCTCGCGGCCTGCTGGTCGACGCCGATCCGGGAAGGCGATGGCCCGGTGCTCGGCACCTTTGCGATGTACTATCGCGAGCCGCGCGAGCCGCACGAAGCCGAGCAGGCGATTATCCGGATCGCGACGACGCTTTGCGTACACGTCATCACCCGTGCTCGAACGGTGGCGGCGCTGAGGCGCAGCGAAGCCGAGATGCGCGCTGCCCGCGCGGAAGCGGAACACGCGAACAACGCCAAATCGGAGTTTCTGTCCACGATGAGTCACGAGCTTCGCACGCCGTTGAATGCGATCGGCGGCTATGCGAAGCTCATGCTCGACGGTATTCCCGAACCCGTCACCACCGGACAGAAGGAGTTCCTGCGCCGCATCGTGCGGGCGCAGGGACATCTGTTGGGACTGATCGAGGCGGTGCTCACTCGATCCAAGCTCGATGCGGGACGCATGTCGTATCGCATGGAGAACATCCACGTTGGCGAGCTCCTGGACGTCGTGGAAGCCCTGTCACGACCGCTGATGACGGAGAAGTCGATCCGCTATGAGTGCGCTGGCTGTGATCCGAAGCTGGTGCTTCGCGCCGACCGGCAGAAGGTCGTCCAGGTTCTCGTCAACCTGCTCTCCAACGCGATCAAGTTCACGCCCGCGGGCGGGAAGATCAGCCTTCGCACCGCGATGCCAGCGCCCGGTCGCGCGGAGATCGGTGTCCGCGACACCGGCGTGGGGATGAATGTGGAGCAGGTGGCGATGGTATTCGAGCCGTTCGTGCAGTTCGACAACAGCCTCACGCGCCAGAGTACGGGGACGGGCCTCGGCATGTCGATCAGCCGCGACCTGGCGCGCGGCATGGGCGGCGACCTCGGCGTCACGAGCGAGCCCGGCGCGGGAACCGAGTTTCTGCTCACGCTCGCCAGCGACTCATCGTTGCTCACGGCGTGAAAGATCTGCGCCGACGCGAGAGCCAGCGTCGGCGAGTGCGAACACGATCAGCGCGGCCACGTCGGGCACTCGCGGCGGCAGCGCTCGTCCGCCAGCACGGGTGACTACGGCCAGCGAGTGCTCGAGCCACACGGCGTCGCCGTGCAGGTCATCGGCATGGGCCACCACCAGTTTGGCGAGCTCCCGCTCGGCACCAAGCGATCGTGGTCGGCCGAGGTGACCGCGAAGGGTCGTGGCGAGGGCGACGGTGTTTGCCCGGGCGTGGCGCGGCACGCGCCGCACCACGCGTTCGATGCGTCGCGCCAGGAGATTGTCGATTGCCGACCATGGCTCGTCGACGCCGCAGTCCCGGGAGACTCGTTCACGCTCCAGCCATGCGCGCACTTCGAGGAGAGTGCCTATGCACTCGCCGTCCGACACCGGCCGTGCAGGGCCGGACGCCAGCGTCACGGCGCGCCGGAGCAGCTGGCCGTCCCATGCTGGCCGTTCACTGCCGACGCGGGCGATGAGCGCTCCATCGTCGAGGGCCACGATCCAGCCCGATTCCTCACTCGCGACCGCGGCGCAGATCGGTCGCGTGACTGGGTCGTGAGCTGTGGTGCGTGCTCGAGCGCTCCTTCGCGAGTCGCATCGGTGTGCGGGGTTCGATGCGGCGCCGGCTCGCCGCCAGCTCGTGACCTGGTCGGACAGCATGCCGAGCGCTTCTGCGCTCGCACCCTGTGCCGCCGGCTCTGACGCGAGCCTCCCGGGCGCCGCCGCTGATGCGGATGAGAGTGCGGGGAGCACGTCGAGCGCCCGGCCGATGGCCCGTTCGGCACGCGCGAGCTTCGAGCGAAGGCGCGCTTCGACTCTAAGGAGGAGCTCCGTCGTCGCCGGCGGCGCCATCACGCAGCTGCGTACGAGGATCGCGCCGCCGGGACGACGGACACGCCCGAGGCGCTGGGCGAGGCGCGCCGGATTCCATGGCAGGTCGAGGTGCACGACGATGCTCGCGTCCTGCAGGTTCATCCCCTCCGAGAGCAGGTCGGTGGCGAGCAGCAGGCCGACGCGTTCGCGCGCGACGGGCTCGCGCGCCTCCTGCGCAACTGGCGCAAATCGCGCGAGCAGCGCACCGCGCGGCAATCGTCCACTGGCGATGCGGGCCTCACTGGCCGTCAGCATCCCGACACCCGGATCGGTACGCAGCAGCGCGAAGTAGGCACGGACGGTGGAGGCGAACTCGCTGAACGCAAGGATCCGCGCATCGGGATGCTCGGCGCGAATCCGACGTAGCGCGGTCACTCGCGCCATATCCGGATCCGGCGTGGCGCGAAGCGCCGCCGTCAGCTGATCGAGCCCCGCCCGTTCGGCGGCAACCGCCGCGAGCAACGCCTTGCCGCCATCAGCGTCCGCTTGCGCAATGAGCATCGATGCGAACGCGAGCTGCACGTCGCCGTGCGTCCCCTGCCACGTGCGCAGGTCGCGACGCGTGGGAGTCAGTCCGTCTGACGCGCACTGCTCGATCGCTGTGGCCACGCGGACCCGTTGGCGCAGTGACGCGAGCAGCGCCGCGCGGCTCGACGCCCAGGCGCGCACGAGTCCGATGGTGCGGAGTGCGCCAGCATCGCCTGTATCTGATGCACGCGGCGGAGCCGGGAGGGCAAGGATGGCGCGGAGCACCGCACCGTCGTCCTGACCGGTGTGCAACCATATCGGAGGAGCCACCGTCGGGAGCGGGATGCCATCAACGCCATACGCGCCGCGGATGACGAATCGCGCGAGCGACCCTTCGCTACGCCCGAACGCCGAGCTTCCGAGGAACAACGCAAGCTGTGCCGCGAGATCCCGCGTGCCATTCTGCAGCGGTGTCGCCGAGAGCAGCAGCACCGGTGCGTACGCGCTAATGCGAGCGAGTGTGGCGTGACGCTTCGCCTCCAGTGAGCGAAAGCGATGCGACTCGTCCACGATGATGCCATCCGGCTCCATCGCCGGCATCCTGCCGCGACTCAGCGATTCGTGAGTCACGAGCGAGCAGGGAACCCGGGCGCGCTCCATCGCGCGCTGCCAGGTCTGACGGATCGACGCCGGAACGACGACGAGTGGCCGACTCCAATGCTGCGCCACCGCGAGCGCGACGTACGTCTTCCCTCGTCCCACGTCGTCCGCAAGCAGACAGCCCCCGTCGCGTGCGATTGCCTTGGTCACGCGCGCCACCGCGAGTCGCTGGTGGGGCTGGAGCCGGATGCTACCCAGCGCAGACGGTGACGCGGCCACGGACGCCAGCTGGGCGAACCGCGCGCGCACCGCACGCAATCGCAGCTCGCGCAGCGCAACGCTGGTCAGTGACACCACGCGACGAGCGGCGCCACGTCGTCGTGCCTCACGCGATATGCCCTGCACGCGGCGCCGAGCAGCTCGCTGTCGGAGGGCGCATCGCCCAGCAGCGCACGTTCAGCGAGTGGCGCGAGGATGCTGCGAGCACGCACCCAGTTCCGCGGGATGGGCAGCAGCTCCACCGTCCACGCCAGGTAGCGATGCCATCCTCCACGCGCCGGTTCGGCAATCGCATTCAGGAACGCTGCGGCGAGCGGACTGTTGAGCAGGGTCGCCAGCGCCAGCGCGTCCACCGGATCCGCGCAGGGGAGCACATAGCAGCTGTTCAGCGGCACCGTGGGATCGCCCGCTGGCAGGATGGCGGCGCGCGGCGCCCGGCCGAAATCGCTCCACACCACGCGCGTGCGGGCGAAGTCGGCGCTCTCGGTGCGGAAGAGCATCCACCAGCTTCCGGTGCCGCGCAGGTCGGACCTCGCGCGAAGCCGTCGACGCCAGGGCGCGAGCCAGCGGGCCGCGGCCGGCGGCAGCACACCGAGCGGTGGCCCCGAGTCGTCGTGCGTCCAGACGATGGCGCGCGACGACGGCGGCACGCGCCACGCCTGCAGCGACTCGCCACGCAGGAGCGGCCGAAGCATGTCGCGCTCGAGGGTTCCGCGTCGTCCCTGGCATTCCACGGCCGCAATGACGCGGTCGCCACCCGCATCGTTCACGAGGAAGGCCTCGTTGCAGCCGCACTTCACGCCGAGGAGGGCGCGACCGAGGTGGCTCGCGGCCAGCGGCTGGCCGCGCTCACGAAGCGTGTCGAAGGCGGTGCGCACATCGTTCGGGAGCACGAGCCAAGGGCTCGCTGGATCCTCGGCATCGAGCCGGGCGGCCCGAGTGGACGAGCGCCATTCCAGATTCAACGTGCGCCGGCGCACGGCGTACGCCGTGTCGGCGTCGACAGCCTCGATCGCCCCGCGCAAATCGCTGGCACGACGCGTGGCGATGAGCACCGACGGATACACCGCGGCATCGAACGAGCACGGCGCATCGGTCCAGTCCTCGATGCGCCGCAGCTCCGTGCGTGCGGCGACCAGCCGGCGCAAGCCGCCGCCGGAAAGAGAACGCCAGAGCTTGGCCGGCAGCAGCAGCGCGATTGCGCCGCCGTTCGCCGCCAGCGAGATGCTCCGTTCCACGAACAGCGCCGCGAGATCCACCTGTGCCCCAAACCCGCGCCCGCGCGCCGAGGTGGACGGCGGCTCCCACGCCGCGTCGGCGAACACGGTGTAGCGCGATCGCAGCGTCTCGCGCGTCGCCGGCGGGATGTTGTGGAGGCGGACCCAGGGTGGATTGCCGATGACCAGCCCGAAACCTCCCCGCGCATGCACGTGCGCAAAGTGCGAGGTGAACGAGAATGGCAGCGCTCCACCATCGGCAATGCGCCGTCGTTCGCGCCGTAGCGCTGCGGCGCGAGCGCGCAGCTCGAGGCGCCTTGCCGCCGACTGCTCGGCGCTGGAATCACGCTCGCCGAACAGGTTCGGGCTACGTCGCGCGAGCACGCGCTCGCGACGCTGCGACGTGATCCGCAAGAGCTGGAAGTCGATCGTCGCGATCGCGCGCCTCGACTCCTCGCGAGCCAGCGCCCGGCGAAGCGTGGCCTTCCGCGCACCGGACGCGCGCACGTAGCGCTCGCGAATACGGGCGAGGGCGGCGGGCGGGCCCACCAGTGCCGCCGGCTGGTCGAACGCGTCGCCGGCAAGGGTGTCGCCCACCCGCACGTTGGAATCGAGGTTCGGCAACGGGGGCACGGCCGGCATTCGCGTCTCAGCACTCTCAATCACCACAGACAGCCAGAGCCGCAGCTCGCACAGCCACACCGCAGTCGGGTTCACGTCCACACCGTGGATGGTGCGGGTGAGCACGTCACGCCGGATCGCCGCCACGCTGCGCGTGTCGCCGGCGGTCGCGTGGAGTTGGGTCAGCCGCTCCAGCAGATGGACGAGGAACGCGCCCGATCCGCACGCGGGATCGAGGATGGTGAGCGCATGCAGCCGTTCGCGCAGTGCGTGCGCAGGGTGGGCGGATAACGCTTCGCCGCGCAGCGCTGCTTCGACCTCGCCCGCGTGCAGGTCGGGAGATGCGAGCGCGGCAGCGAGGGCGTGATCCGCCACCTGAGCCACCAGCGGCTGCGGTGTGTAGAAGGCACCACTCACCCGGCGTTCGCGCGCCGCCATCAACGACTCGAACGCCCGGCCAAGCATCTCGGGATCGATGGCGACTTCGGACCATTGCGCCTGCTCCTCACGCGCCGTGAAGCGATACGCGCCGAGAAGCTGCGCGAACAATTCACCGAGCGCTTCATCCGAGAAGCGCGCCAGCGCGTGCCGGCGCTCCAGCGGCGTGCGTCCGAAAAGGCCGCCGTTCAGGAACGGCACGGCGCCGAAGGCTCGTGCCGTTGACGCGCGCTTGCGATGAGGGGTGTTGAGGGTGCCGAAGAACAGCGGCTGCAGGACGCGCTCGTGAAATCCGCCGCCTGATGCCATGCACGCGTCGAATTGGTTGGCGAGGAATGCGCGGTCGCCGTCGAGCCAGCCCTTCGCCTGCAGGAAGGAGAGGAACAGCAGGCGCGACGCGCCCAGTAGTGCCAGCTCGGAGCGGTCGGTCTCGGGCATGCGGGGAAGGGAGCCGGCGAGCGCGGCGATTCGTTGTTCCAGGATTCGATAGAATCGCCGTGACAGTGCGGCTCGGCCGAGCAGCTCGCACCAGCGAGTGTGCACCAGCAGGTCATCACCGATGCTTGCCGCTTCGAGCGCACACAACGTCTCGGCGTCGCTCGCCACCACCTGTGATGGCCGGACGAGCAGGGCAGCAAGGCGCGCTGGGCGCTGCTCCGCCGTCCAGCAGGCAATGCCCGCTTCGTCTGCGCCCGGTGACGCGGCCACGATCGTCCACAGGACGTGCGTCGTCCGTCGGACGAGCGCGGCAGCGAGCTGGGTCAGCACTGGACGAAGCGCCGTGTCGGGCGGTGCCACCACGAGCAGCGCCCGCAGCGCGCCCTCGCCGCGCATGAGTCGAACCTCGCTGACAAGGTCGCCAATGCCGAGGTTCGCGCGCGCCTCCGCGTCGAGGGCGAGCGCGGCGCCATCGAAGCCAAGGGCGCCGGCGAGGGCGAGCAGACCGTCGGGAGTGGAGGCGCGCGCGAGAAGCGCTGCTGCCTGTCGGAGAGTACGCACGTGCACATCGTGCGATGCGGTGCGGTCGGCATCGGCATCAGGACATCGCGTGCGACAGCAGATGCACGACGAGCCGTCAGGGACTCATGTCGCGATGCCGATCGCCGGGCGAAGCGCAGGCGCGAACGGCTCATGGACGACGAAGGGCGCTTCCCCGCGGGGAAGCGCCCTTTGCCTACCTGATTATCCGGTCGATGGTGCCTGCTATCTGTCCCTGCCGGACGACGACCCGGAGTTGCCCGAGCGGCCTGATGATCCGGACGACCCCGATGAGCCGGACGAACCCGACGAGCCCGATGAGCCACTGCGTCCCGACTGCCCGCTGCCGCTGGAGCCGGACATGCCGCCCGAACTTCCCGAACTGCCCGAGGAACCACTCATACCGCCGGAGCTGCTCGAGCCGCCGGACGTGCCACTCGTGCTGCCCGAGCGTCCCGACGACCCGCCCATGCTGCCCGAGCTACCCGACGATCCGCTCATGCCACCACTGCTCGAGGATCCGCCCATCCCGCCCGACGAACCACCCGACGTTCCGCCAAGTCCCGAGGACCCGCTGCTGCCGGAGGAGGAACCAGCCGAGCTTCCGCTCAGCCCGCCCTGCGACGATGAGCCGCTCGACGCACTGCGGCCGCTCCCCTGCGAGCCCGATGAGCCCGCGCTTCCGCCGAGGTCGCTCGAACTCGAGCCGCTCGACGAGGCGTGCCGATCCCGATCCGATGCCGAGTGCCCGTCGCCCTGCGACGAGCTGCCGAGATCCCGGTTCGAGCTCCCAGATGACGCGCTCCTGTCGCTCTGGCCGCTGTTCGATGAGCCTGAGGTGTTCCGGTCGCGATCCGCCATATGTATGTCCTCCAAAGCCTGTGACATCCTCCGGAGCGCGACGCGCAGCCTCCCCGCGCGCCTCCTCCGGGTGACGCGATGACAGGCGCATATCGGGTGCCGTCATGCACGCACGAGGACGCTCGATTCTGCCGTGCCCGCTGGAATTGTTCCCGTGCACCATCGCTGGAATTTCGCTGGATCGATGCTTCGCATCATTGCATGGCGTTGCACCGCGTGATGGCGCTCTCTACGTTGCGCCACATGCAGCTTCCTCCTCCACTTTCCGCGGGCGCGCGCGTCGCGCTCGTCGCGCCGGCCGGTCCGCTGCGCGGCGAACAGGAACTGCAGATCGCGATCGACCAGGCCGTCTCGCTTGGCTGGGAGCCGATCCCTGCGCCGCATGCGCTGGCGCGGGACGGGTACTTCGCCGGCACCGATGAGCAGCGTGCGCAGGACTTCAACGCCGCATTGCGCGACGATCGCGTGGATGCCATCTGGTGCCTGCGTGGCGGCTACGGCGCGATGCGCATCCTCCCCGTGCTCGACTACGACGCGATGCGCCGTAATCCGCGGCCGTTACTCGGCTTCTCCGACATCACCGCGCTGCATTGCGCGATCGGCGTGCGGTCGGGTGTGGTGAGCTACCATGGCCCAACTGCGCGCGGAGCGCTTAGCGAGTTTTCGCGCCACTCCCTCGTGCGCGCGATAGTGGAACACGTCGACCCGTGCGGCGGCGCACCCGAGGCGCGCACGCTCCGCGGCGGTCGTGCGGCGGGCCGGCTCGTGGGCGGAAACCTTGCACTCCTGGCCGCACTGAGCGGCACGTCCTTCGTGCCCGACTATGACGACGCCATC
>Ga0157372_10007212_pt1 | contig 11837 bp, 9 predicted proteins | sample C55metaG_FD_115307 | JGI IMG/M metagenome (GOLD analysis project Ga0157372, IMG submission 115307) | Corn rhizosphere microbial communities from Kellogg Biological Station, Michigan, USA - C5-5 metaG | ecosystem: Host-associated > Plants > Roots > Rhizosphere > Soil | place: USA: Michigan...
CGGGGGCGGCGGTGTCATTGCTAAGGGCTGAGTCGTATTGATCGCCACCATAAAAAGTCGGGAAATAATCTCTGTTTTGGCTCAGCAGCACGGCAGCAACCAGATCCAGTTCGGGTGAAATGGATTTTGATGTGTCTACCCGTCGCAGGTCTCGTAAGGTGACGCCCGCGAACTGCTCGTCCAATCCCAGGAAGCTGTCTATTTGATTTGAACCGCCTCCGCGACTACCGAATTCCTGATCCGTGCGGAATCGCTCTTCGACGGCTTTGTCTAAGATGACCACTCCCAACGCACTCTCCGTCGATCCACCATCAGGTGCGCGCACGCTCACATTGACTTGTGCATCTTCGCCCGGACGATAGCTTGCCTGCGATGTTTGCACATCTACTTTGAGATCCGCGTCGCGCGGATAGAGGACTGTGGTCAAACCGATCGTTTCCGGCTCTTCCACAAAGTCTGGATAAGCAGCAACAGTCAATCTGTCTTTGAACTCTGAACGGTAAGGGAAAGTGATGGAGGCACGACCATCGTGCAGCTTCACGCGCTCCGAGCGAATCACATCTGAGTCACGCGCGAGATCGACGACCACCGTTTGATCCGGCATGGCGGCAGTAATGAGGGCCGTAATTGGTTCACCGCGGCGGTAGAGAGTCTTGTCGGTCTCGACGCGTAATGTTTCATCCAGAAGAGCAACCTCTTCGGTATCCGAACCCTTACGGCCTTTGGAATCGACCGCCGAAATCGCTAAATTCGCCTCCGATTCGTCTTCGAGGTCGCGCGGCAGCTTGACGCCACTAACTTTGACCACGCCATATCGATTGGTGCGGAATGTTGCCAGTGGCTTGCGGGTTCTCTCCGCTTCAGATGCATGGCTGTTCCAGTCCCTCATCCTGACACTTACTTTGCATTGCGCCGGCGAACCGTCGGCATAGAACGTCGATATGTAAAACTTTAAAGGCAGTGCGGCGTGCTGATATACATGGTTGTCCTGGACGATGTAGACGTGTATGTCTTCTTTGGTCACGCGCACGTCGAACCGTCGTTGTTCTGTTCGGTTAGTCGTGGGATCGGTAAAGTAGGCGGCGTACGTGATGTCGTTGAAGCGGCTATATTCACTACCGCTGAGTTTTTCGTGATCGTCTTCCAGATCGATTCGTGCTACAAACTCGCCCTTCGCATCTGTTTCGCCCTCATATTTATCACCTTCGTCGACGTCCCACTTCTGTTCGCGATAATTCCACTCGCGTTCCGCTTCGCGAACTACACGCACGTGACCGCGCGTCACAGGCTGCCCGAACAGGTAGTCAGCGCGGACTTTAATTTCCGCATTCTGTCCCGGCAAGTAATACTTGCGATCGGGTTCGACATTGACCGAGAAGTTGGGCAGATCGTAACGACTGATGCGAACGTCATAAGCCGTTTGATCGTTCTCTGCCTCGTCACTAAGGCCCACCCAAATTCGGTAATTGCCCAGACGCGTATTCTCCGGAATGGTCCAATCAACATTTGCAACACCAAAGCGTGAGGTCTTCACGACAGTGCGAAACAGCGTGAGGTCTTCCGGGTCACAAATTCTGATATGAGCGTCGTGATTTGCAAGCGCGCGTCTTGAAGGCGAAAAGAGTAGTGCGCGCACATGAATTTGCTGGGCCGGTTGATAGAGCGGCTTGTCAGTGGTGATGAGAATGCGGGCGAACTGATCGACCAGCACGTCGCCGCCTGCTTCTGAAACAAGAGCGCCTTTTCTACCTACGACGTGCAGTTCACCACCGGCGGGTTGAAGCTTATGAGGAAACTGCGGAAAGCGTGGAGGCAACGCAAAGTCCAGCAGTGCGTACCCCTTCGAGTCTGTGGTTTTGGACGCGCGCACCTTAACGTCTTTGTCATCGTTGTCATCCTCGAGCGTGAGTTCACCTTCGATGCGAACATTCGCAACCGGCTTTCGCGTGATCGGATGAGTTGCCTTGGCGCGCGCTTGATACCGGTTACCCTCGCGAATCATCTCGGCTGCCGCCACGCGAACGTCAAACAGGTCAGGCGTAATCTCTGATAGCGAGATCAGTCCTGCCGTAACTAGTCTCCGCGGATATCCGTCTTCTTCTTCCATTAACCGGTAACGCAGGCGTTGCCAGATTATGTTGGACCGCTCTGTGGCACTTAATCGTGAGAAAGAGATCGGTAAGAAGAGAGATAGTTTCTGAGTGCCTTTTGCAATCGTCGCGATCTGGGTTGTTTTTGCTCTGCTTTTATTTTTCGGATCGAGCAGTTCGACTTCAACTCTGGCGTCCATTGTCTTGCCAGTTGAGTTCTCGACGGCAAGCAGCACCTCAACGGGGTCTCTCGCCAGGAAGATTCTGGTATCCGCCTCGTTCACTCTGAGGTCGCCACCGGCGCGAGTGAGTGGGACCAGACAGAGACCAAACACAGAAAGGCACAACAGGGAAAGAAGCCATCGACGGCCCATAGTTGCCTCCCAAACGCTAACGATTAAATTTTCTTTTTATCTGAGCCTGGGGTTGCTCTTGGGTTAGTACTTATCCATTCGGTCGTTCGTGAGATGTAGAAAAATCGAGGTGCGTTGTCTCTTTGGCTGCTTTGCCTCAGAGTTGCGAGCGACACTTGGAAGAGGTCAGTACCGCAACGCGGTAGCGTCGGGTTGACCTCCCGCATCAGATTCCAACTGGGCCAGCTCACAACGATCGACCCGACGCTACCGCGTTACGGTACTGACCTCGTCCAACATTGATTTCTCATTGTCAAAGGTAGCGGCGTTCCTGTTGATGCTCGACAAGTGAGGGTCTATACTCCTGCCCCTGTCGAACGTCGAGGGGAGAACGATGAAAGAAATTCAAACGGATCTACTCCAGGGCACACTCGATCTGCTCGTGCTCAAAACGCTTCAAACCGGACCCACGCACGGTTGGGATATCGCACAACGAATCCAACAGGTTTCGCGCGACGTGCTGCGCGTCGGGCAGGGCTCGCTCTACCCGGCACTCCACCGGCTCGAAGAACGCGGCTGGATCAGTTCTGAATGGGGCGCGTCAGATAACAACCGGAAAGCGAAGTTCTACAAGCTGACGGCAACGGGACGTAAACAACTGGCGGCGCAAACGGAATCGTGGGAACGGTTTACAGGAGCCGTCGATTTGATTCTAAAGACGACATGAACGGCATTCTGTTCAAACTCAAAAGGCACAAATTCGTCAGATAGATTTTATTGACATCTGCAGTTCGGCAGTGTATAGGTTGCCACGCTTTACAACATCCACACGTCCTATCCGACTCGCCTCTCAGCGAGGCGGGTTTTTCAAGGAGGTTATCCCATGAAGCGAAAGTTCACTTCCCGAACGGCAGTTTTTGCTGCGTTCAGCGCCGTTGCCCTGCTGAGTCTGACGGTAGGCGCAGGCGCTTTTCAAGGCGAAAAGACGTTCAGACTTTTAGATGATTGTGAACCGACCACTTTCAACGCAGTACTCGGCGATGGCGCATGCATCGGAAACGGGCACACGACATTTGCTGAGTTCATCGAAGAATTGGAAGCAACTCAGGACGCGCACAAATGGCGCAACCAACCATCCCAGGCGCACCTGAATATCGGACGGTCGACACTCATCGAAAACCGCGGCGGTGAGGTACATACCTTTACGCCGGTGGCTAATTTCGGTGGCGGATTCGTCGCCGAACTCAACGGCATTTCCGGCAATCCGGTCCCCGCTCCTGAATGCTTGAATTTTGGATCGATAGTTTTCATTCCACCGGGAGCAACTGAAGACGGTCCAACGGCTGGAAGTTCAGAGATGCCGGTCGGCATCACTCGTTTCCAGTGCTGCATTCATCCGTGGATGCGGACAGTCGTAGAAGTGGCAGACCACGCAGCACCACCGGAACAGGCCAAGCCAAACTCCGCGCACGCTCATCATCATTGATCGAGCGACTCCAGTCTTAACAGAACCGAGCGCAGTAGCGCCGGGCCGATGTCGGAAAAAGGATGCTTCGTCCGACATCGACCCGGCGCTCCCGGGTTCGGTTCTTTGTACTAACTGTTAGCGGTTACCACCGCGACCGCCGCTACCACCGCCGCGTTGTCCACCAGATTGGCCACCGCTACCCTGGCGACCACCGGCTTGCGATCCGCCTTTGTTGCCCTGACCGCCGGATTGTTTACCGGTTCCTTTATCTTTGTTCCCTTGGTTTCCTTTTGCCATGATCCCTCCCTTGTTCGTTCTGCTTGAATTCACATCTGTTCCGTAAAGAGATGATCAGCTACTTACGTTGCATCCTTTCAGAACAAGCAATGTGATCCTGCTATTGGTCCGGCAAGATGAGTGCCAAATTGACCGCGGGCTCTCGGCCCACGTAACATGCTTCACTTGAACCGCATCAGTTTAACCAGGCGTGATTTCGTCGCGAGCGCCGCTAGCAGCGTCGCGTCCATCACGCTCGGCAGCGCATGTCGTCGTCTCGGCGATGCAACGAACGACGGCAGACTGACAGCGCGCCCGTATCCCGGTATTACAACCAACTCTGCCGATCGGATCGTAGTCGGGGTCAACTCCGCCGATCACCCGCGCGACGCGATTCTTCAGTTACCCAAAACAGACAACAGAGCGCCAGTTCTTCCGTTGCTCGTGATGCTGCACGGCGCAACGCAAAGTGCGGACGACATGTTTTGGTATCTCGATTCCGCGTACGACGAAGCTGGAGTCGCCGTGCTTGCGCCAAACTCTCGCGACACGACGTGGGATGCCATTGGCGGCGGCTTCGGGACGGACGTCGAATACCTGAATCGAGTGCTGGAAGGAACATTCAAGCTCGCCGCGATTGACCGTGAACGCATCGCCATCGGCGGATTTTCCGACGGCGCGTCGTATGCGATCTCGCTGGGACTGATCAATGGCGATCTCTTCAGTAGCGTCGTCGCATTTTCGCCTGGGTTCGTGGTCGACGGCACTCCGCAGGGAAAACCACGCTTCTTCATCTCACACGGCACGCGGGACCACATCCTGCCGATCGACCGCTGCGGTCGCCGCATCGCTTCGCGCTTGAAAGCTCGCGGTTACGACGTCACCTTTCGAGAGTTTGACGGCGATCACGAGATACCTGCCGACGTTGTGCGCGAAGGCCTGCGGTTCTTCTGAACGGTTGCGTACATACGCTCTCGCCTTGGTTCAAAGTATTACACCTCAACGTAACAGAACCGAGCGCAGTAGCGCCGGGTCGAGGTCCAGGAATGGCGCGAAAATAGAATTTAGACCACGCGGCACAAAACTTCCTTGATCCTCAACGAATGCCAACTTAAGACAAGCAGGGTTATGAGCACAGCTACAAATTACCTGCCAGAAGAAATCCTCATAAGAGTCTCCGCAGAAGACGAAGTCAAGCAGATCGAAATCGAGTGGGGTGAGGCTTTCGAGCGCGGGGATCTTGCGACTCTCGATCGCATTATGGCCGATGATTATATCCTGACGGATCCGCTCGGGAACGTGAGAAACAAGCGGGAAAGCCTGGCAGCCATCACCACGAAGGATGTTCACTTTCAGAGTACGAAAAGTGACAACGTGAACGTCATGATCAATGGCGACACCGCAGTCGTGACCGGCAGATCTACATTCAAGGGAAGATATAAGAGTTGGTCCATGACGGGTCGTTACCAGTACACTGACGTGCTCGTGAAGCGAAAGGGTTGCTGGCAGGCCGTAAGCTCACATATCACGGCACTCGGGACCGGCGCATTGCGGCTCAGATTTGGGCACTTCGTCTGCAACTGGCTGATATAGCAACAGTTTTTCCCTCCCACAACTCTCTCTCCATTTTGTGCCTTATTGTGGCACGCCCTCCTATTGACAGCCGATAGGAGTCACCGATACACTCACGGCTCCTATCGACAGAATAGAGGAGTGACATGTCGAAACAACAAGCTGACCTGTTCAAACAGGGAACGCTCGAACTCGTGATCTTGCGGCTGCTGAGCTCTGGAAGCCTGAACGGCTGGGACATCATGCAACGGATGCAGCTCGTGTCGGGCGAGGTCCTCACCGTAACCGCCGGTGCACTCTACCCAGCACTCCACCGCCTTGAAGCGCGTGGCTTGATCTCGGCGGTGTGGCGACCTTCCGAGAACAATCGCAAAGCGCAGTTCTATGGCCTGACCGTGCGGGGCCGCAAACAACTCGAGCAGCAACGCAAGCAATGGGAACAATTCTCCGACGCCGTCGCTCTGATTTTACGAGATGCGTGAGGAAGTTTAGATGAGTTTGAGCAATTTATTACGTCGCTGGCGCGCCTTGATTCACAAAGACGCAATGGAACATGAGCTTGATGAGGAGATGCAATACCATCTCGAACGCGACATCGAACAAAAAATCAAAAGCGGCATGTCACCTGACGAGGCGCGTTACGCTGCGTTGAAAGCATTCGGCGGCGTCGACCAGTCGAAGGAAGAATGCCGTACTGCACGCGGCGTTACCGTCATCGAGGATACTCTGCGCGATGTCTCTTACAGCATTCGCGTGCTCCTGAAAAGTTACGCGTTCACTTTGGTTGTGATTGTAACTCTCGCGCTCGGTATCGGTGCGAATACGGCGATCTTCAGTTTCGCGAACGGCATTCTCCTGCGACCGCTTCCCTACCCTCAATCCGATCGACTCGTCGCCATCGATGAGACGGCGGTCAAACGTGGAATCGATTCCATGAGCGTTTCGTTTCCAAACTATCTCGATTGGCGCGAGCAAAACAAAGTATTCCAGGACATTGGCGTTTACTACGGCACCAGCAGGTTTTCATTGAGCGGCGCCGGTGAGCCGATAGAGATTCGCGGTTCCTACATCTCGCATGGTCTGATCGAGCTTCTCGGTATCTCTCCGCAACTCGGCCGCACGTTCACCGCGAATGAAGATCGTCCCGACGAAGATACAGTCGTGATCCTTGGATACGATCTGTGGCAAAGGAATTTTGGAGGCGACAACAATGTCCTGGGCCGAACGATAATGGTCAACAGTCGTGCGCACACGGTCATCGGTGTGATGCCCAAGGGTTTCAGATTTCCGGAGATCTCCGAACTGTGGGCGCCGCTTGCCGTGACGACGAAAGACTTTACGCGCACGGATCACGGTTTGAGCAGTATTGCACGTTTGAAAGACGGCGTGACGCTTGGAGAAGCGCAGGCGGAGATGCACACAATTGCTTCGCGCATCGAAGCGCAAAACCCGGTCACGAACGAGGGGCTTGGAGTCAAAGTAACAAGCCTGCACCAGAGTCTTGCGGGCGACTATCGTGAAGCACTACTGATTCTGCTTGGCGTTGTCGGGTGTGTGTTGTTAGTGGCGTGTGTGAATGTCGCAAACCTGATGCTCGCGCGCGCGTCCGCACGTCAAAAAGAGTTCGCTTTGCGCGCTGCGATCGGGGCGGGTCGCTGGCGGATCATGCGCCAACTCCTCATCGAGAGTTTATTGCTCGCAATAGCAGGCGGTGCACTCGGCTTCGCTCTTTCGCTGTGGGCACTGCACCTGTTGTTAACTGCGATCCCGTTCGAGCTTCCGGTTTGGATGAACTTCGGGATCGATCTGCGCGTGCTCGCCTTCAGCGCTGCGATAACTCTTCTGACTGGCTTGCTCTTCGGCGCTGTGCCTGCATTGCAAACTTCACGTGTCGATCTCAACGACACGCTTAAAGAAGGCGGCCGTGGGACCGTCGGCGGTCGCGGACGTTCGCGCAGCGCACTCGTCGTCACGGAAATCGCGCTATCGCTGATCTTGTTAGTAGGCGCTGGATTGATGATCCAGAGCTTCGTTCGTCTGCAAAGCGTAAACATCGGGCTCAATGCAAAGAATGTTTTGGCGACATCATTCCACCTGCCGCAGGCAAAGTACCGCGAGGGTGAACAACGCGCGGCATTCTTCAAACAGTTGATCGAGCGCGTCCGTGCTCTGCCTGGTGTTGAAGCGACGAGCGCGACGGCCACACTGCCCTTGAGCGGAAGTGGCTGGGGCCGGAGTTTAACGGTCGAAGGGTATCCAGTGTTGCCGGTTGGACAGGCGCCGATGATTCAGCACACCGTTGTCACTCCTGGTTATTTTCGTACGATGGGAATACCGCTAATTTACGGCCGCGATTTCACCGAAGCTGATACTAAAGACAAGCCCGGTGTAACGATCGTCGACGAACGGCTCGCACGGCAGTACTGGCCCAATGAGAATCCAGTCGGAAAGCGCGTTCGGTTCGGGCCGCCGGAAGATCACGAGCCATGGCATACGGTAATTGGTGTAGCCGGCACAGTTCGTCATCAACGAATGCAGGAAGACACAAGACAGAGCGTGTACTTGCCTCACCTTCAAATGCCCGTGGGTGGCCTGGCGCTTGTGACGCGAACCTCTTCAGATCCGCGCGAGTTGGCGAACGCCATTCGTCGCGAAGCTGCGCAGATTGATTCGGATATACCTGTCAGCAAAGTCGCCACGATGGAAGAAGTGGTCGCCCAGTCAATCTGGCAACCGCGTTTGTACGCAACACTGTTCGCCGTGTTTGCAGGCGGAACGTTGGTGCTGGCGCTGATCGGCATCTATGGAGTGATGGCGTTTCTGGTGCAGACGCGAACGCACGAGATCGGCGTGCGCATGGCGCTCGGCGCCACTGCACGCGATGTTTTCAGACTCATTGTCGGACGTGGGATGAAGTTGACTGCGGTTGGTGTGTTGATTGGTGTTGTTGGCGCCGTCGCTCTGACGCGGCTGATGCATAGTCTACTTTTCAATACCAGCGCCACGGATCCGAAGACGTTTATATTGATCTCAATACTGCTGGGTTTGGCGGCCTTCCTCGCCTGTTACATCCCCGCTCGCCGCGCAGCAACAGTCGACCCTCTCGTCGCGCTGCGATACGAGTAGAGCCACAAAAAAGCACAAAAGCAGAGCCAGAAAAAACACAAACGAACACTCTAATTATTTAGGGAAAACTATGTTGGATACACGAAAAGCTCTTCACAACGGTGGAATTCTGGATGTGATCAAGATCCTTTCCACTAACAACGAAAGCGGTAGGCTCGACGTTAGCGTCGGGAAGACTGAAGGCGCGTTATTCTTCAAGAATGGACGGCTCGTGGATGCGCGTGTGGGAGATCTGACGGGGTTCAGGGCGGTGAATGCAGTCGCTTCAATGCGCGACGGACGTTTCACTTTCGATCCGTCGGTCAGACCGCCGAGTGTCAGTTCGATCACGCCGAACGAGCGCGTCGTGCTGAAGCAGTTCTTCGGCATCGAGACGATTGATTCGTCTACGGATATAGACGAAGTTACCCTGGAGACACACAGACTTCCATTGCCGCTACCTCCGGAACCGCTACCGGACACACAACCGCCAAGGTCGTCGCTATATCGTGGCGCCTTGATCCTGGCAATGCTGTTTATTCTGATCGCGGTGGGCGCTGTGGCCTTGAGAAATAAATACCGCGAACGTCAGCAGGCGATCGCGCCCTCAATTGCTACAACAGAGCAACAACCAACGCCGGTTAAGGCAGACGGTCCTCCATCAACGGCTGTGGACCAACCAGTCGCTGCGCAGGATTTATCGGGTAAATGGAACGTCGTCAATAGCGTCCAGAAAACCAGGTATCAAGCGTTTCAAAACATGAACATCGGTTTCGAGCTCACGATCAATCAGAGCGGGAAAAGTTTTACTGGAGCAGGTCGAAAGGTTTCTGAAAACGGTCGCAGCCTACCTGCAAGCAGCCGAACTCCTATTGAAGTGAAAGGCTCGATCGATGGCGATCGGGTGGAAGCAATTTTCTTTGAAAGCGGCGCCCTGCGAAAGACTAATGGGCGGTTTGTATGGCGGATCGACCAGGCAAGCGGTCGCCTTAACGGAACATTTGCCTCGACCGCCGCAGGCAGCAGTGGCAAATCCGCGGCAACGAGAGAGCTTTAATTTTGTGCCTTTTGGTGACTACTTTTGTGCCTTTTCGTGGCTAAGGATCAGGCAAGTGGTCGTGCCGTGCGAGTACAGCCGCCCGGCCTCGTCAACAATTCGACCTTCGGCGGTGGCTGTGCGAGCGCCGGAATGGACGACATTCGCTTCACAACGCACACGTCCCGTCTCTGCGGTTATCGCGCGAATGAAATTCACCTTGATCTCGAGCGTGGTGTAACCCGCTCCGGCCGGCAGCATCGAATGAACCGCGCAACCCATGGCGGAGTCGAGCAACGTAGCCGCAAGCCCGCCATGGACCACGCCAATCGGGTTGTAATGATATTCCGCTGGATTCACTGCGAATGTCGCATGTCCCTCGCTCACCTCCACTAAATCGAAATTCAGTAAAACGGCAAACGGTGGTGGCGACAATTCGCCGTTGACGATCCGTTGCAGAAACTCGAGACCTGATACTCCATGTCCCGCTTTGGCAAGTGGTCGAGGATCTTCCCAGGTGACTGTGCGTGTGCGGTTCTCTGTCACTTGATTTTCTTCCCAACCGTCTCTCTTCCGCCTTGAAGAAGCTTCAGACTCGTGACCTTCCCTTCTGAATCTTTGACGAAGATCAACTTTGCTGGAACGACGCGCGGGTAGAACGTCGTCTCCGACTCGGCGAAGATCTCAATTACCGGCTGCCCGGTCGCTTGCGTCATAAACTTGTCTCCTTCGCGGAAAACACGCAAGACAAAGTTCGGAGCAAGCTGATACTCGCCGACATACGTGTCGAAGACTTTCGCGTCAACCGTAACTGGACCTGTTTCAAGTCGCTTCAGCATGTCGACGGCGTTGGTGTTCTTCGGATTCAGCTCGAGTGATTTCTTGTAGTTCGTCACTGCGAGCTCGCGCTCGTTGAGATTCATGTAGGCCTCGGCAAGACTGTCGTAAGTGTTCGACGCCTGCGGGTACGCCTCGACGTTCAACTTGAAGATCTCAACCGCTTCTTTCAATTTGCCCGCTTGCATGAGTCTGTAACCGAGTTGATTCAGTTCGGGCTCAGAGAAGTCGTACGTCGCGGCCTGCTTCGCTTTCAGGTCACGATACTGTGCGATGCCCGCTTCGACGCCTTTTTCTTTGATCGTACTTTCGAGTGCCGCCACGAACGACATCTTCGGCGGTTCGTATGGCTGGTTGTAGAGAATTTTGGTGATCGTCTCGCTCAGCCGTCCGACGTTCTGGCCGGTGTTGTCCAGAAGCACAATCAGATTCTTCTCTTTCGGAAAGCGTGTGATCGTGGTGGAAAAACCGTTGATGCCGCCGTCGTGGCTGATTATCTGAACGGGTTGATCGTTGATCTTGAAAGATGCGTTTGTGATTGCCCATCCGTATGCGTACTGGTTGAGGAACGGTTTGTACATCAGTTCTTTCGATTGTGCCGAGAGGACTTTGCCGGTGTAGAGCGCCTGGTCCCAGAGATAGAGATCTTCGACCGTCGAATACATCGAGCCCGCGGCGTAGGGGATCGACATGTCGAGGTACGGAGCGTTATCGTAACCATCGGCTGTTTTAACGTAACCGGCGGCGCGTTTTGGAAGGATCGTGCCGTGATGATCGTAACCGGTGTTCTTCATGCCGATTGGATCGAGGATGTTCTCCTTCAATGCCTGCTCGTAGGATTTTCCTGTCACCTTTTCAATGATGGCGCCCAGCAGAAAGTAACCCGAGTTGTTGTAGCGGAATGTCGAGCCGGGTTCGAATTCGAGATCGCCGCTCGCGTACTTGTTCACGAACTCAGTAACTTTGTACGGGTTGCGACTCACATTATCGAAGAACCCAGGTAGTCCCGTGTAACTCGGAATTCCGGAGGTGTGTGTGAGCAGGTGATGAATGGTCACTTTGTCGCCGATGTCTTTGCGATACTCCGGCAAATAATCCGA
>Ga0157372_10007213_pt1 | contig 11836 bp, 8 predicted proteins | sample C55metaG_FD_115307 | JGI IMG/M metagenome (GOLD analysis project Ga0157372, IMG submission 115307) | Corn rhizosphere microbial communities from Kellogg Biological Station, Michigan, USA - C5-5 metaG | ecosystem: Host-associated > Plants > Roots > Rhizosphere > Soil | place: USA: Michigan...
TCCGGCCGCGGATAGGCGAACTGCGGCGGCATCACCCCGAGCACACGCGTCGGCTGTCCATCAAAATCGAGTGTCTTGCCGATGACTCCGCGGTCGCCGGCGAAATGACTCTGCCAAAACCCATATGAGAGAACGACGAACGCGTTGTTCGACGGCGTGTCCTCCTCGCGCGTGAACGCACGGCCGATGAGCGGAGGGACGCCGAGCACCGTGAAGAAGTCCGCCGTGACGCGCGCGGCATTGATTCGTTCAGGTGTGCCGTTCACCTCGAGGGTGATGCCACGGCGGTTGAAGCCAGCGAATGACTGAAAGTCATGCGCGCCGTCGCGGTACATCGCGAGATTCTCCTGCGAGAGCGTCCAGTCGTCCAAACCCTTTTCTGGATATGACTGGCGGAACTGCACGAGCTCGTCGGGCCGCGGATAGGGAAGTGGGCGGAGCAAGATACCGTCGACGAGGCTGAACATGGCCGATGTCGCGCCGATCCCCAACGCGAGCGTGAGTGCCGCGACGATTGTGAACGCCGGTCTATTGCGGAGCGTGCGCAGACCATAACCGAAATCCGACAGCATCGATTCGAGCCATTCCATGAGTCGCACCTCGCGCGCGTAGCGCCGGTCGATGGTGATGCATTCGTCGCGAACGCGGTCGCGATCGCCGAACCGCGCGAGCGCGTCGGTGCGCGCGCGGTCATCTGTCATTCCGAGCCGGCGCAGCTTGTCTTCGCGCATCGCGATATGAAACGCGAGCTCCTCGTCGACGTCGCGCGCAAGCGAGCGCGCCGTACGAAACGGCAGTCGAAAGACTCGACGCCAACCGGGACTGAGACTCACGAGCCGTTGACCCGCGGCCCGCGCCGGCTCACATCGTTCACCGGAATTCCAACGACGTCCGCCGCAACGCGACGGCGATCGCCTCGGCGTGACGATGCCACACGGGCGCCTGGGCGCGGAAGCGCGCGCGACCCGCGGTGCTCAACTTGTAGAATTTCGCGCGACGATTGTTCTCGGAGACGCCCCATTCGGCGGTGATCCACCCGTGTCGCTCCATGCGGTGGAGGGCGGGGTAGAGCGTGCCTTCCTCGACGAGCAGCGTATCGGCGGTGGCGCCTTCGATCCATTCACTGATCGCGTAGCCGTGCATCGGGCCCCACGTGAGGGCCTTGAGCACGAGCAGGTCGAGGCTCGAGCGGAGGAGATCGGATTCGGTGTCGGCCATGTCTGTCCCCTTGTGACACCAGGGATACTACAATGGTTGCCCTGGCGTCGCAAGGGAAGCGTGCGGCTGTGCGGTCGCCGTTTGCTCTGGCTTTTGCTGTCAGCGCAAGAGCAACGCGAGTGCGAGAAGCGCGACTCCCCCGATGAACGCGACGGTCATCATCATCGATCTCGCTGGCCGCCGCTCAACCGGAACCCGCTCGGCGAGAACATCGTCCGATGGCCCATCGAGCGTCGATGCGGAGCAATGCACGCGGCCGCCGATTACCGGAATCGGATGTTGTCCACCGGCCAGAATCTTCCTGATCGACGCCTCGACACGGGCGCCGCGCGCAACCTCCGGCGCGATCGGAAGCGCATCCTCTTCCGGAACGAATCCGATGCATTCACCCGACGGCAGCACGACTCGCACACGCTCGTCGCGCGGTGCGTCCGCCGGACTCTGAACGAGATAGACGGCGTCTCCCGCTTTGACGCGGGACTGAATCGTCTGCCAGCGCCCGTCCCGGTGTACTCCGGCGAGCAGGAAATCGAATGACAGCGTTGCGTCCAAACGGCCATCGGACTCGGCCTTGAGCAGCTCCGCGATTCGTCGTTGATCTTGCGTGCTTCTCCGGAGCTGGACGGGAAGAACCGGCTCCACGGCGAAATAAACCCAGTCTCGTTCGTCCGCGGTGAGCACTTCATCGGCGAGGGCTTTGGTGACAACACCGGACAAGTATTCCTGCGCTGGGAGCGAGACGTCGTGATACCGATCGGCCCAGTCGCGGAGCAGCTCGACGTCGTCCTTCGAGAGGCGACCGTCGGGCGGCAGCGAGCGGCAAAGCGCGAGTATGTCGATTCCGGCTGGAGTGGCGCGGCGCGCGGGCGACAGCGACTCGCGTTCCTCGCCGACATTCGAGTCGTCGAGCATGATCGCGATCCAATCCTACTGAAGGCTACGCCCAAAAACTTGCGCCGGGGATCAGCGTGCGTCCAGTGGCGAAGCGTCCATGGTCCTACATTGCGAGTCGGATCAGGCGCGCCAAGCGTGCAGCGATTCCGCGGGGAGCGGGAACCAGACGATCGATGTCCGCGGTATCGTCGATCCATGTCGTGCGCGCCATCAAGTAGAACAGGTCTACTAGACTGGCCGATGCATCGAAGCCCGACACGACGACCGTCGCTTCGCCGTCGAGCAAGAGCCCGCGCGAATCGTGATTCTGCGTACCAACCAGCGAATAGAAGCTGAGCCGACGGCGGTCGGCGTCGTTCAAGGAACGCTCATAGCCGCGGAGCAGGGCATCGCCGGCGCGAACCGCCGCCGTGTCTGGAGGCGGCGCTGGCGCTCGGAGCGCGTCGTCGACCCGCACCGCCTCTCGCGCCTGCACGCGCAACGTTTGCGCGACGACGGTCTCCCATCCAGGTTGACGAAGGAGAGCAGCGATTGCGCCCGGGCGAGCGATGAGCTGTGTCTTTTGATGTAGCTGAGGTTCGCGCGGCGTTTCATCCTGCGCGATGATCGCGCGCGTCTCCGTCCGAGTCGATCCGAATGTCGCTCGATCGAGGGCGGCGAGCTCCGAGGGGCTGAACGGTATCACCTCCCGAATCCACGGCGACCGCGCAAGGCCGGCGCGTACCTCAGCGACCCGGCCCTCGATGTCGCTCACGGGCGCATGACTCGCATAGATGCCAACCCTGAGAGATCCTCCGCCAGCGCCGAGGTGGGCCGAGAGATAGTTACGAACGGTCAATAAGTGAGCAAGCACGCCGCGCTCGAGCGCGAGCACCGGCGGCTCAGGACTGGGCGCGTTGGCCGCGGCCGGCACAATGATGATGACTTGGCAACCGCGCGCGGCGGCGCCGGCGAGCATTGCAACCCACGTCTCGCTGAGCAACAGCGGGTCAGGGACAATGATGACGCTTCCGGCAGGCGCGAGACTGTACAGCATCGCTCGTGCAACAGACGACTGCTTCGGGCCGAACCCGGGCTCATTGTGCACCTGAAGCACGCTCGCGACGTGACCCTGGGCGAGCCGACCAATCGAGTCAGCGCTCGACGAGCCGTTGACGTGCAGCACGTCTGGAATCTCGTCGTCTCGAAATCCGGCGGACGCGAGCATGCGCCGCAGTGCAGCGCGCGCCTCGACCGCCGCCGGTCCGCGAACTCGATATCCGCGATCCTCCCACGTGGCGCTGGCGTAGTGGTCCCCGATGCCAATGCCTGTGATGAGAAGCTCTCCGTCGTACGGACGGGACTCCGTGAAATCGTAGAGTACGAGCTTGCGGTGATCGCGGCTGACATTATCCGGGGTGAATGGAAACGGAGGCACCGTCCGGGAGCTTCGGAACGAGAAGTCGCTCGGCAGCGTCACGTTGACGTTCACCTTCACCATTCGCGCGATCCAGCTTTCGCCGCCATGCTGCTTCGCGTCGCGCTGGAGTCGTGCCGAGTTGCTGACGGCCGCGCGTAGATCCGCTAGGCGCTGGCGTAGATGATCGGCCTCGGGTGTCTCCGTGCCGCGCAGCCGAACGGGCGCGCGCAGCGGGTTCTCAAGGACGCTCATCCACAAACGACCATCACGCCCGTGGTAGTAGAACGCGTCGAGCAGAATGAAGTATTGCGGCATGACCCCGGTGCTATCGTATCGCTGCACCGCCGCGGTGAGGGCAGGCAGATAGGCGTCGGCGACCATGGTGTAGGAGGTCTGGTCGAGGCTTCCTGACGGATGTCGTCCGGTGAAGTCGTGCGTCCATAACACATGGTACCGCCGCGCGGCGATGATCGACCGCGCGATCTCGAGCGGCAGGTCGGCGGTCCGCAGATAGGCGACCGTGTTGCCGTCTTCGAACGAATGCCCCACGGCGCGGCCGACCAGTCGGTCGACCTCCGACTGTTCGTCATACTGATCCGGCTTCAGCGCGAGCTGTGGCGGCAACCAGACGAGTCGCGAATCCTTCCACCGGTCTCGAATCCGATGCTCCGCATCGGCCAAATCCACGTGCCAACGCTCGAGAACAGCGAGCGCGCTCGCTTGTGCCGACGCGGGCAGGCCGGACGAGTCGCTCAGCCAAGTCGCGAAGCGATCGCGTGAGCCGATGAGCATTCTATCAATGGCGCGACGATCTCTCACCTGGCCGAACAAGGCGTCGTACGGAAGGACTATCTCGTCGAGTACGCATGTACGAGCCCGGACGAGCGCCGTCGCGCCGTGCAAGGAATCGCCGACGGCCGCGATGAATGCCGACTCGAGCGCGCGATCATACTCACGCACCGCCGACTCGAAGCTGGCTCCAAACGGCTCGCGTTTGGCTGAGTCGAGCGTGGAAAGATCTTCAGTTGAATAGACGGCTGCATATGCCAGAATCACTCGCAACGCACGCGACGCCGCGCTGAGCGCGCGCTCGGCACTCTCGGAAAGCTGTTCCCAGCTTGACGGAAAATGGTTCGCGGTGGACGCAGCTTTGATTGGTAGGCGCGCGGTTACTTGTCGCGGACGCGTTTGCCCGGCGAACGGCTGCAGCAGCGGAATCTCGATGCCGATCCCGAGCCCGTCGTGTCCCGTCGGACTCCAGTCGACGCGGACCATCGATCCGTGACCGGCGATGCCTCCTCGACGGAGTGCGGTCCGAAAGCTGAACAATGCGTCGACGGCGCCGCTCATGGGGCGCCACTCAGCGCCGACTCTCAAGCCAAATGCCGGGACGTTCGCGAGAAGTCGAAATCCAGCCGTACCGTGCGCACCACGGGATTCTCCGAATACTTCGCCAGACATCCCGAGCAGACCTGTGATGGGATTGAGGATCGGGCGATCGAGACCGAAGGCCGCGCCGACACCGAACGGAGAGTCAGGCCCCATGAGACCCAGAGCCGACGCGTACGGGAGCCACTGCGACGGCTGGCCCATCGAGAAAGCTGGATTGCCGAACCGCGCTGACTCGCTGGTTTGCGCTGTAGCAGACGCGGCAAGCGCCGCCGCGAAGAGTACCGAGCAGGGAAATCGCACGACGGCGGCGAATGGAAGATTCGCGCCTGGAGGCGCCCAAAAGAGAGATGAGACGGCTTGACCTTCTCGAACCAGCTGGTCAACGAACGCTCGTCTGCCGGCCAAGCAGCCGCGTCGATACATTTCTATTCATGCGCAGTCGTCGGCAGCACGGTCGCAACGGAATGATTTCGGCAGTCGCAGCGATCGCAGTCTGGGTGTTCGCTGCGATCGCCGGGACGCGCAGTCTTTCGTCAAACGATGCGCTCGCGCTGCACGCTGCTGGCGCGGAAGCCCCATCGGCCCCGTTGCCGGCGGTTCGCGGAGTTGCCGTCGAGCGGCCGGCGCCAACCCGTCCCGAGCATCGGTCGACGGGCCTGGGCGTGGCAGACGCCGAGGGACCAAGAGGATCTCTGTCCACATCGATTCCGCGCAAGCGCGCGGTCTCCATTGTGTTCGGAGAACGCCACGTCCGGCCGCGTCGACTGGCGTTTCGCTACGACGCTACCGCGCCTCCAGCAGGCCTGTAGTCCACTCCAATTCAATGCACGCGCTGAGCCGCCGGCGACCGCCGGCGCGGACTCGCGCACGCACTCGGTCGTCGCCACGACGACCGACACTCGGAGACTACAGTGACAAATCCAATCGACGCGGCTGAAGGCTCGAACGATTCGAGCATGCCGCAGTATGAACCGTGGCTGGGGGTCGCGGCGTCATCGTTCATCCCCTTGGTTGCCATGTTCCTGTTGCCACACGCCTTCACGCTGCCGCTGATTGCGGTCGCGGTGTTGCTCCTCGCCGCCGGCATGTACATGCTGTTCCGGCATGAGCGCGGCGCGAAGCAGCGACCCAACGGCATGTGATGGGTCCGTTCGGCGGAGAGCGAAAATGCTCTCCGCCGAACGATCTGCGGAACGACGGTTGTCCGGCCACGAATGCGGGACATAGTAGGCTCACGAGGGATCATTCTATCCGCCGGATGGGCTCATGCACGATGCGCAGTCGTTTCTCCAGAATCTCGCCCTCGTCTTCTGCGTCGCGGCGCTGACGACTGTCGTCTTTCATCGGCTGAAGCAGCCGATCGTATTCGGGTATCTGCTGGCCGGTGTGATCGTGGGCCCGCACCTGTCCGTGCCACTCGTCGCCGACGAAGCGATGGTGCGTACGCTGTCCGAGCTTGGCGTGATCCTGCTCATGTTCTCGCTCGGCCTCGAGTTTCGGCTGCGACGCGTATTCTCGGTCGCGGGCACGTCCGGCCTCGCGGCGCTCGCTGAAACGAGCGTCATGCTCGGTCTTGGATTCATCACCGGGCAGGCACTTGGTTGGACGACGATCGAAAGTCTGTTCACCGGCGCCATGGTCGCTATCTCGAGTACGACGATCATCGCAAAGGCATTCGCCGAGCGCGGCGTCGGCGGCCGGGTGCGCGAGGCGGCGTTCGGAATTCTGATCGTCGAGGACATGATTGCGATTTTGCTCGTCGCCATCTTGACCGCGTTGGCGACGAGCGGCGCTGTCTCGGCGGGCATGATTGGGCGCACCAGCTTGAGGTTGGCGACGTTCCTCGCGGTCCTGATCGGCACCGGTTCGCTCGTCGTGCCGAGACTCATGCGGATGGTGGTTCGCGCGGGACAATCCGAGATGACGCTCGTCGCGAGCGTCGGCATCTGCTTCGCCGGCGCCCTCGCCGCGCTTGCGTTCGGATACTCGGTGGCACTCGGCGCATTCATCGCCGGCTCGCTCGTTGCAGAATCGGGTGAAACGAAGGCGATCGAGCGTTTGATCGAGCCGGTGCGCGATTTGTTCCTCGCCATCTTCTTTGTCTCGGTCGGCATGTTGATCGATCCGCGGGCGATCGCGGATCACTGGGCCGCCGTGGTTGCGCTGACACTCGTCGTTGTTGGGGGCAAGATCGTCGCGGTGACGGCCGGCGCATTCCTCACGGGCAACGGTCTTCGCACGTCTCTGCAAGTGGGGATGAGCCTCGCGCAGATTGGAGAATTCTCATTCATCATCGCGAGCGTCGGCACGAGCGCGGGAGCCATCCGACCGCAGCTCTATTCCATCGCGATCGCGGTCTCCGCCGTCACGACGCTCACGACACCCTGGTTGATTCGCGCCGCTGGACCGCTCGCATCGAGCCTCGATCGCAACCTGCCGAAACCGATCCAGACTTTCGTCGCACTTTATGGGTCATGGATCGAGCGCATGCGTGAGAGTCCGCAGGCGACCGGCGGCCGAGCGAGAATTCGCCGGTTGATTCGCCTGCTCGCGCTCGATGCAGTGCTCCTGGCATTCCTCATCATCGGCGTCGCGCTCGAGATGGACCGCTTCACCGGCGTCTTGCATTCGCTGCTTGGGTGGCCCGATCGATTGACGCGCGTGCTCATCATCGCGGCAAGCGTGGTGACCGCCACTCCACTCGTCATCGGTCTCGTCGGCATGTGCTGGCGGCTCGCAATGGCGCTCGCCGTACGCGCGATGCCGACGGCGCGCATCGGTGCAGTCGACTTCGCGCGCGCGCCGCGCGAGGCGCTCGTCGTGACGCTGCAAGCCGCCATACTGCTGGCGATCATCGCGCCGCTCACCGCCGTCACGCAGCCGTTCCTCCGCGGCGTACCAATTGGCGTCGCGGTGATTGTGACGATACTCGTGCTAGCGGTCAGCTTCTGGCGCGCCGCGCGCGATCTGCATGGCCACGCACGCGCCGGAGCAGAGGTGATCGCTTCAGCGCTCGCTCACCAGACGAACGAATTCCCGATTCAACCCGATCCATCGCATTCGATGGAGACCGTGAATGAGGTGTTGCCAGGCCTCGGCGGACCGGCGTCCGTTGTTGTGGCGCCCACGAGTCCGGTCGCGGGTCGCACACTGTCGCAAGTCAATTTGCGAGGTCTCACGGGCGCGACGGTGCTCTGCATCTTCCGCCCCAGTACGGGCGGACAGCGAATGCTTCTTCCAACAGGCCACGAGCAGTTGCACGGCGGTGACGTTCTCGCCCTCGCCGGCTCGCAGGACGCCATCTCCGCGGCGCGAGCAATGCTCGGATGATGCAGACTCAGTGCTGGTCCGGCGTGCGAGGCGCTCGCGCGATGGAGTCGCGACGTACGGAATCCGCGCGAGCGGAATCGGCGCGTATTGAATCACGCTTCAGATACCGATCCTGAAGGCGACGCAGCCGCCGTTGGTAGTCCGCGACGAGCGAGTCATTCTTCTTACGCTGCGCTCGCGATGGTCCGCTGCTGAACAGAGGCAATCCCACGCTGACGACATTGCCTCCGCCGCTCACCGCACCGACTCCATCCAGTCCGCTGCCCTGAAGGATGACGAGGTCGCGCGAATTTCCCGCGGTGCTTGTGCGCTGCCGCAGCGAAATCGCGTTGCGCGCGCGCGTCTCGAGCTCGGCGAGCTCGCGTCCGGTCGGTGCGCGTGTTCGTGCGAGCTCCGCAATGTTGTCCATCACTCCACGGGCGATCGAATCGCGAACCTCGGGAGTGTTCGCGGCCCGGTGGTCGTAGGTGACACCCGCCGGCGCGATTGGCGCGCCTCTGACTGCGCCGGCGCTGCTTGTCGACGGGATTGATCCTCTGGCAGCGGAGCTCGATCGAGCTCCGCTGCTGTCCCGCGCTGTCGTCGGCTCAGCCGGCGGCGCCAGGCCCGTATCAACCGGCGACGGCACGACGGGAGCGACCTTGTCGCTAGCTGGCACATGCGGACGATCGCGTGGATTTGCCGCGCGATTCGGAGCACGCGTCGTTTTCGGGGCCACCGGTGTCGAGGGCCGCGGCGGCGTCGGGATCCGAACGAGAACCGGCAAATTCGGACCAATGGTCCGATCCCGCCGAACCCAGCTTGGGAGAGAGGTCATCGATGCGAATGCCGCAATGAACAGCCCCACGCTCACCGCGAGCGAAACGATGAGACTCGGCCAGCGACGTTCCGTTGCGTGCGACCCGAATCGCGCCAAGCGCCGTTCGCTCATGCGACACCCTCGCCCGCCGTTGGCAGTGATGCTCGTCCGATGCCGATACGTCGTCCACAACTACCCAGGAGCGTTCGTGTTGTTGCGTCATGCGATGGAGACGACCACACCGGCGATGACGGTCGCCAGTCGCGCTCGCATCCCGTACGTTTGAACATGCAAATGACCTTCCGCTGGTTTGGCGACGACGATGCCATTCCTCTCGCGCACATTCGCCAAATCCCTGGCGTGACGGGTGTAGTCAGTGCGCTATACGACGTCCCCGTCGGTGACGTCTGGCCGCTCGACCGGATCGCTGATCTCGCATCGCGCATCGATGAGGCAGGGTTGTCGCTCGCGGTCGTCGAGAGCATTCCGGTGCACGAAGACATCAAGCTCGGACGTCCGACGCGCGATCGGTTCGTCGATCATTACGCTGAGAGTGTTCGCAACCTCGGTGAAGCCGGCGTTAAGGTGTTGTGCTATAATTTCATGCCGATCTTCGATTGGATGCGCACCGATCTCGCGCTTCCACAGCCCGATGGCTCGACCGCGCTCGCGTACGATGACGCCGCGTTGTCGCGCATCGATCTTTCGCGCGGCACAGGTGAGCTGCCGGGTTGGGCGACCGCCTACGACGCGCCGTCGCTTCGCGCGCTTCTTCACGCCTACGAAGCTGTCGATGCCGAGCGGCTATGGGAAAATCTCGAATACTTTCTCGCGCGAGTCGTACCGGCCGCCGAAGGCTCGGGCGTTCGTATGGCAATTCATCCGGACGACCCGCCGTGGTCGATCTTCGGCCTGCCGCGAATTGTCACGAATGCCGAAAACCTCGATCGTCTCACGCGACTCGTCGACTCGCCGGCGAATGGAGTGACGTTCTGCACGGGATCGCTCGGCGCCGACCCCTCGAATGATTTGCCGCGAATGGCCGCTGCTCTCGCCGCGCGTGGGCGCATTCACTTTGCTCATTGTCGCAACGTGAAGTGGACGGGCGACAAGAAATTCAAAGAGGTGCCGCATCCGTCGCAGTTGGGCGACGTCGACTTGCACGGCGTGCTCGCGGCCCTGCACACCGCGGGGTTCGACGGACCAATCCGACCAGACCACGGCCGCATGATCTGGGGCGAACGCGGTCGGCCCGGCTATGGTTTGTACGATCGAGCGCTTGGGGCGACGTATCTCCAAGGGTTGTGGGAGGGAATCGCAAGAACAGGGCTGAGGGTTGAGGGTTGAGGGTCGAGGGAAGTCTGGGGCCGATCCCGCGGTATACAATTCCCGCCATCGAGTCCGCCCGCGAGTTAAGTTCGCTGACGCTCGAGAGCACCAGGATTCACGCCAACCCGATTGATCCCCTGAACGTGTCGTCATCGACGAACCAACCACACTCCGCTTCATCAGGAATCGGATATGCGCTTCGTGTACCGAGTCGGGTGCGCCGTCGCACTCGTCGCCTGCGCGGATTCTCAGAATCCCGCAGTTCCCGTGTCACCGCGGCCGTTGCGGCCGACGGACACACCACCCGCTCCTAGCTCGACCAACCCGCAGTTTGATCCACGTTCGATCCCTGACCGCGTCGAAGAGATCGTCGGTCAGCGGCTGGTCAAAGTCAGCATCCCGCCCGACGGCTATTCGCTCGCCTCTGATGCCGTGCATCCCGACATCGCCTGTCCTCCGGACAATTGGAGCGGGGCGCGCTGTTGGCTGATGTACACGCCATATAAGAACGGTGATTCCGGATATGAGAATCCGGCAATGCTCACGGCGCTGAACGACTCGACGTGGGACACCCCGGCGGAGATCAAGAATCCCATCGTCCCATGGCCGGGCTTTGACAAGTACAACTCCGATCCTGATCACGCCTTCGATCCGGTCACCGGCCGCATGGTCCAGATCTATCGCGTCGTCGCCGACAGCTTCAACAAGATCATGATCATGTCCACCGCGAACGCGAAGCAGTGGACTCCAGCCACGATCGCGTTCAAGGAACGAAATCACGACGCCGTCTCGCCGTCGCTGGTCATCGAGCGCGATCGGCGAGCGAAGATCTGGTACGTGCGCACCGGCAGCGACGGCTGTAGCTCGGCGTCGAGCACAGTCCAGCTTCGCGTCGCGATGCCTGATAGCGATTCGCGATATGAAAGGGCTGAGTGGTCCGCGCCCACGCCGGTCAGTCTTGCGCTCCCTGGCTACGTCGTCTGGCATTTGGATATCACGCCGCTCCCAAATGGCGCCGGCTACTTGGCGCTCGTCGTCGGGTTCGCGAAGGGGCTGACGTGCGGCGCGAGCGAACTGTGGCTCGCGACGAGCACGGATGGGATCGCGTGGCGGAGCTATCCGATGCCGGTCATGTGGCGCACGATGAAGCTCGCCAAGAAGCGCGCGATCAGCACGTGGTACCGTGGCACGCTTCGCTATGACGCGGCGACCGACACGCTCCACATTTGGCCCTCGGCGCTCAGCGGCACGACGTGGACTGTGTATCACACCGCTGCCAAGCTCTCCGACCTCCTGGGCTTGCTGCAGATTGCCCAGCCCGATGATTTCCGCAACGCGCTCTTCTCGCTCAGGCCATCGAATCTCACGATGAAGATGCCCTGATCTAAGAACCTTGCTCTTCCCGGGAACCATTTTGGTGCCCACCGGATAAGGCTGGCGGCTTCTCGATGCCAGCTCTCACAACCCACAAGGCA
>Ga0157372_10007214_pt1 | contig 11834 bp, 14 predicted proteins | sample C55metaG_FD_115307 | JGI IMG/M metagenome (GOLD analysis project Ga0157372, IMG submission 115307) | Corn rhizosphere microbial communities from Kellogg Biological Station, Michigan, USA - C5-5 metaG | ecosystem: Host-associated > Plants > Roots > Rhizosphere > Soil | place: USA: Michigan...
CACCACCAAGAGCACGGATTGCCCCAAGTGCGGCAAACCCACGCGCATCGTCAAGCGCGTGAAAGACCGCGAGCGCGGCGTCCCCGGCGGGATTTACATTTCCTGCTCGGGCTGTGATTTTTTTGAGAAGCTATAGAACGCAGTTTCGAGTTTCGGGTTGTGAGCCGCAGCGGGAAGAAGGCTGCGGCTTTGTGCTATTCAGTCAGCGATTGGCCAGCGTGGAGATATTCCCGAGTCCAAGCAGATTTCTATCAGCCGTAACCAAGGTCAATTTCAGCAGCTGCGCGGTGGCAGCTAAGAAGTGATCGGCGGTATCGTTGTGCGGTAGCACGAGTTGCCGCGCCAGCAACGCGATCTCATGCGTGAGCGGCGCCTCGCGTAGCGGGGATGTGGCCCTTCTTACCCACTCCGCCAAATCTGCTGGCAGTTGAATCCTTCCTTTGGCGTTGAGGGTCAGTGCTTCCCATGTGCTGATTGGAGACAGCCAGATTTCATTCCGCGACTCTTTGAGTTCATGCAGCACTCTCTTCCCAAGCTTGCCTGGTTCATGCAAGCTCCACAACCAGATGTGAGTGTCCAGAAGCAGTTTCAACCCCGCAGAACCTCCCACTCATTTTCATCGGTCGCCGGAGACACGATATCGCCCAAGATTTTCATCGAGTCTTTCATCGAGCCGATCCAACTTTCAGAAACGACGTCAGAGGAAGGGGGAATCACCTCAGCCACAGGTTTCCCGAACCGTGTTATCAGGATGGCTTTCTTCGTTTTGTGCACTTCATCCAGCACAGACAGGCACTTGGCCTTGAATTCCGAAATCGCCATTTTCCTCATAGTAATGTCATTAGACCATAGTCAAATGATGTAGTCAAACCAGCGAGGGTGACAGGGTGCCGCCATTCTGACTTTGGCTTGGCTTGAGTGGGCCTTTGCCAGAGTATGCTTAGGAGCCGATCTGGCTCAGAATGGCGCGAGCCTCAGCCGCCGGATCGGCAGCCTCAGTAATGGGTCTTCCTACGACGATGTAGCTGGCTCCCGACGCGATCGCCTCGGCCGGGGTTACGACCCGCACTTGATCCGCGGCATGACTTCCGGCCGGCCGCACCCCGGGCGTGACAATCGCAAACTTGTCGCCCAGGTCCGCGCGCAGGGTCGAGGCCTCCCGCGCTGATGCCACCACTCCCTGGCACCCATTGCCCAGCGCGATCGTCGCCAGGCGCACCACGGTGTCTTCCACCGATCCGCGCACCCCGATCTTTTCCAGGTCGCTGCCGCCCAAGCTGGTCAATACCGTTACCGCCAGCACCATCAGGTTGGGCGTGGCTTTTGCAGCATCTGCGGCGGCGCGCAGCATCTTGTCACCACCCGAAGCGTGAACCGTCAGCATGCTGACTCCGAGCTTTGCGGCTTCGGACACAGCTGCGCCCACGGTATTGGGAATGTCGTGATACTTCAGGTCGAGAAATACGCGCCGTCCCGAAGCTACCAGATCCCGCACCACATGGGGGCCTTCGGCAGTGTAGAGCTGCATGCCGACCTTGTAGGTGAAGGCAGAATCGCCGACCGCCGCCACGATCTTCTGGGCGGCGGCCGCGCTGGAGACGTCGAGCGCAACGATGAGCTTGTGGCGCGGATCGCCGGGGTGAAGCTCATCACCTCGATAGCTCATGCTATCGCTCGGGATGCGGTTGGGCAGTGCAGCCTGGCATCCCGCTAACTTTACAGTTTTTACGGAAGTTGCGCTACAGGGGGATGGTTATAGGCGACGATCTGGAAGTTTGATGCCATCTGATGGGGATCCACCAGGTCCAGACGGACGCGTTGCAGGCCACGGTGCCGGAATTGGAGCGCCTGTGCGGCTCCGTAGGATAGGTCAATGATCCTGCCCGGAACCACCGGACCGCGGTCGTTGACCCGCACGATCACGGCTTTGCCATTGCGCAGGTTCGTGACCTTGACGTAGCTTCCCATGGGGAGCTTCAAGTGGGCGGCCGTCATGTCATACATCTCATAGGGCTCGCCGCTGGCCGTGGGTTTACCTTGAAACGTATCCCCATACCAGGACGCCGTCCCAACTTGATACGGCTTCGTCTTCACCTGCTTAACGACTTGTCTAACTTGAACAGAACTCACTGGAGCCGGTTTCGCCTCCGAGATGTTCGGTCCCTGAGCCGCTCCCAGCCCGACGATCAAGCCAGCAATCGCCAGTCCTCGAGCTATACGTCGTTGCATTCAGTTCTCCTCGCATACTCAAAAGTTACTTTGGCCTTAAGGCTCTTTCCTGCAGTTCCCAGATGCTATCGGCATGCCAAAGGGGTGTCAAGGCGAAAGGACGCGTTTTTTGATAACCTCCTAGTAATAGAAATCAAAGTAACCAGCTTAAAATATAACGACATGCAGATAACGACCTTTGTTTCGCGGAGCTTACGTATTTACCAAAAAGTAAATGGCCCGTTGGGAGCTGGAAGGTAGAATTTACAAGGTGGCCGGAATCAATGACTTACCCAGCTCACCGTTGCAACCTACACGGAATCATGTATTTACCTTGGAACCGCGGCGTCACGCCGTCCAAAAAAATTGGTCCCTTGCTCTTTCCGCCGGTAACCTCCCGGCCTGAAACCGCACGTGAAGCCTGGCACAAAACCGGGTACTATCATCCCAAGCCATGGGCGAAAAACCACCAGTAATCCTTACCATCGCGGGTTTCGATCCCTCGTCGGGTGCCGGCATCACCGCCGACGTCAAGACCATCGCCGCCCACGGCTGCTACGGAGTCGCTTGCATTACTGCCCTGACCGTCCAGTCAACCTCCGGGGTGCGGCGGGTTGAGCCCGTTGATCCCGCTTTGATTCGAGACACATTGGAAGAGCTGGATGCCGATCTGGACATCGCGGCGGTTCACATCGGCATGCTTGGCTCGTCTAAAGTAGTGAAAGCGGTAGCTGACTTCCTCGAGGCTGCAGATAAGAGCAGGAATACGTCGGCCAAACGTCGCCCAGCGCGCCTCTCCAATATCGTTTTGGATCCAATTCTGAAGTCATCCTCCGGCGCCGACCTGCTCGATTCTGCAGGTACCAGGGTGTTGGCGGAACGTCTTATCCCCCTGGCCGATGTCATCACTCCCAACACCGACGAGACCGCTGTCCTAACTGGGTTGAGAGTCAATGACTTGGATACGATGAGGGAAGCCGCCGCCAAGCTGCATCAGATGGGAGCGTCGGCGGTCGTGATTACGGGCGGAGACCTGGAGAAGGCGATTGATCTGTTGAGTTATCGCAGCAGCAAGGGGACGCAGCAGGAGGTCTTTAAGGCCGAGCGGCAACGATCTACTTCAACTCACGGCACCGGTTGCGCCTTCGCGACCTCAATGGCGTGCCACCTGGCACTGGATCGCGGACTCGCCGAGGCCACTCTGCTTTCGAAGACCTACGTCGGCGCCGCCATTGCGAACGCGCAAATACTGGGCAAAGGCACGGGCCCCGTCCATCATTTGTATCGCATGACTCAGCAACGCAGGGCGACAAGCACCAGCGGAGAGTAGATTTAGCGGTTGGTGTCTGACGGCTTCTTCAGCAGGATCCCAGCGGCGAATGAGGCTGTCGCCGCGAGCAGCCACTCCGCCCGGTAGAACTGGATCGCTTGCCAGTCCACCAAAGTCTTGGCGGTCAGCAATCCCACCAGCAGCGCTCCCGCCACGCAGCCAATCCCGATGAAGAAGGCGATCAAGGACGCAGTCGGAAGACCGACCCGCATCCTGATTTCATGGAAAGAAAGATAATGCACCCAGGACGGAACCTTGCTGTCGGGCAGGGAAAACACCGAGGCAGTCATTCGCGCCGCTTCCACCAGCTGCTCTCGAAGCCGAAGCATCAGGCCGGCATCGGCTCTTACCGTGGATACGCCGCCGGGACGCTTTCCGCCGCAGGAGTGGCAGAAACGCGAGCCCAGCAGGTACTCCGTCCCGCATCCCGGGCACACGTGCGCCATGCTGGTCGCCGCATCCTGAACTGCCAATTCTTTCTCGATACTCGGAACCGGCGGCCGCCAGAATTCTGGCTGTGTACCTTGCGCTAGTTCTGCCATTCTCGTTTCCTAACTGGGGGAGAGCTTTGGAACTGTACTCGCATTCCAATGTCCAAAAATCCGTCACGTCTAAGTCTTTGTCCAATAATGACAAACCCCGACTCGGATCCATCCTGTCCAGCAACCAACGGGCAATAATTACGTGTCTGACCGGGTAAATAGAACTTTATTGCACACGTGGGGACAGGCTGCTCCGACGAAACTATAAGGCAGAGCACTCCTCACCCGCAGTTGGCAGATGAAGTACGATCCTGACCCTCTTGGTTCGCGTGCAGGGGCGGACGCCTTCGTCCGCCCCGGAGCGCAGCGAGCGTGGTTGGAATCGAAGCGGCCGTTAGACGTGGATACATTCCTCTACACGAAGCAAGACTTCGTTTAGACTAGCCACACAGGGTTGGTGATTCCTCTTCCATGAAATCTGTGCTGGCCGCTAGATTCCTCTCAAACTTCTGTGCGCTGCTTTGTCTTTTACTTGCCCTAAATGCGAGCGCCAAAGCCCAGTCAGCCGCCACTACAAAAGCACTCCATGGCGCTCCCAGGGACACCCTCACCGACGTAGCTTTTGAGCATTTCTACAACATGGAGTACGACCGGGCCACCCAGGAATTCGAGAAGCTGGTGGAAAAGCATCCTGACGATCCCTTCGCCGTGAACCATCTCCTCACCGTCATCTTGATGCACGACCTCTATGACACCGGGGCAATGAACACGGGAGATTATGCCAACGACAGCTTCATTGGACGCACTCCGCGGCCCACCGATCAGAAGATAAAGGATCGAATCAAGGAATTGGTCAAGCGCGCCCAGACTCTGGAGGAGCAGCAGCTCAAGAACAATCCGAACGATATCAATGCGCTCTATTGCCGTGGGGTCACGCGGGCACAGTTCGCGGTTTATACCGGATTGGTGGAACGTGCCTGGTTTTCGGCCCTGCGCAATGCAGTAGGCGCCCGTCACGATCACGAGCGCGTCCTCGAATTGGATCCCGCGTTCACCGACGCGAAGCTGGTCGTAGGCACGCACAACTATGTTGTCGGAAACCTGCCCTGGAGCGTAAAAGTCGCGGCGGCAATCGCCGGCCTGAGCGGATCCAAAGACAAGGGACTCACCTACCTGCGCGAAGTAGCCAAGAGCGACGGCGAGAATTCAGTCGATGCCAAAGTGGTCCTCACTTTATTTCTGCGCCGCGAACACCACTACGACGAGGCCCTGGGATACATGCAGGATCTCACTGCAAAATTTCCCAAGAATCATCTTTTTCCTACCGAGATCGCGAACCTGCAACGGGCCTCCGGAGACCTGCCGGCAGCCGAGGCCACCTACCGGAGAGTCTGGCAAAACGGACGGGAAGGGAAGTATGGCACCCTACACTACGAACTGGCTGCCTGGGGTTTGGGCGAGTTACTGCGCAGCAAGAAAGATTTGCCCGCTGCCGCCGCAGCTTACGAACTGGTGAATCAGGCTCCGGCTCCCGATCCCGATATCCTGCAGAAAGCCAACCTGGCCGCCGGTGAGATGTACGATCTCATGCAGAAGCGAGACCTGGCCATGAAACGATATGAGACGGTGCTGGCTGGCAATGCCAACACCGGTCCCGCAGACCAGGCGCGCCGCTACATTCGCGAAGCTTACCGGGAATAGAAGGGAACTTCGGGCAACACATTTCCGTATTGTTCAGTGAGGGCAGAAATATGTATTGCAACCATTGTGGAAAGGTTATTCAGGACGACGCTGCCGTGTGTGCCTACTGTGGTGTGCGCATCGGATCGTGCCTGGCACGCAGAAGACTGATGCGCCCGCGCCTGGGGCGTAAGATCGCAGGCGTCTGCCTCGGATTCTCCGAGTACTTCGATATCGATGTCACCCTGGTTCGAGTCGTGTGGCTGATCGTGGCATTCATGACCGTGATCGGATTCCTGTCGTATCCGATCGCATGGATTATCATGCCGGAAGAGCCTCCGCTGTTGCCGGTGCCGGCAGGAACGCCGCAGGCAACACACTCGTAAGTAGCCAAAGACTGCAGGACTTCGGCCTCTGCGGTTCCCGGTGGAACCCATTGTCCTTGCGGCTAAAGCACCTGCCATGTCCGTATGGACAGGCGCGATCTCCGCTATAGCGAGAGCCGCCATCGGCTGTCCGGGTGCGGTCTACCCTCACCAATTTTGTGTTTTAATTCCTGCATGGAACCGCAGTCTGGGCAGCGCGTTCGAAGTGGCGACGCGGACATCTTCTACTGGACTCTCGGCGACGGTCCACCTGTCGTCCTTCTGCATCCCTTCCCCGTTCACCACGAATTCTGGCTGCCTGTAGCCGAGACCATGGCTTCGCGCCATCGGCTGATCTTGCCCGACCTCCGCGGGCACGGCGACTCCGGCGTGGGCGAGGGTCCGGCAACCATGGAGAAACATGCCGCCGACGTCCGCGCGGTAATGGACGATGCCGATGTCGGCCGCGCGCCTCTGATTGGAGTCTCGATTGGCGGCTATCTGCTCTTCGAATTCTGGCGGAAATATCGCAGTCGCGTCGCCGCCCTCGGACTCTGCAATACCAAAGCTCCCGCGGATAACGACGAAGCCCGCGCCGGACGCCTGCAGGCCGCGAATGACGTTCTTGATCGCGGCACCGAGCCTTTCTTCGAATCTATGATTGCGAAGGTTCTCTCGAAAACGACCCGTGAATCGCGCCCCGACCTGGTCGACGGCGCATTGCGAATGATGAAGAAGATGTCCCCGGAAGACGTCGCCCAGGTCCAGCGCGGCATGGCCGACCGCCCCGACTCAGTCCAGGCGCTCAAAACGATCAATGTCCCCACGCTGCTAGTCACTGGCGATGAAGATCCAATGACAGGAGCGAAGGAAGCGGAACTAATGCACCAGCACATCGCAGGCAGCCAAGTGCGAGTAATCCCGAAAGCAGGACACTATTCCCCCTGGGAACAGCCGCAAGATTTTGCCCGCATCCTGCGCCAGTTTTTGGATGGCCTCTAGTCCCTGGCATGAAATCGGAAACGACTGACTTCGTTCGTGCCCATGCGGAAATGGATCGGGGAAGGGCATGAACTTCAGTAGCACCGATGTTGCAACGGATTTGAAGGGCATGAGTTCACAGCCTGCGGAAGAATCCTGGTTGGCACGGGTTCTGGGAAGGGCACGGCTTCAGCGTGCCGTCAGTACCCCAAAATCATTGCGGCTATAGCCGCTGAGGTTTTCTAGCTGTCCTGCGACCGACTTTGACAGCAACTCTTCACTTGTGCCGCGTAGGAGCGTGAGCTAACCTCGGTTCCCCAGTTCACGAATCGTCTTCTGGTGTTTCATAACTCGACTAGCGAATGACCGCAGCCCGACGCAACCCGCCGAACCCTCAATCTCCCGAAGCAGCATTGGCGAGACTATCTCCGCACCGGACCCACGAATCAAACTGGTTCAAGGCTCTACTCTGTAGGCCTGCATTCCGAACCCCTGAAATCAAAGATAGCAGCTCTAAATGAGTGGTAGAATCTCGTGTGGGCGGCTCCTTCATATGTTTGCCATTGGCGATAGGCTCTGAGCGCGAGAAATCGCTGGCAAAGCGCCAATGTGAAGGATTGGATAAATTTCCTTACAAACAAGCACTTCCACGAAGTGCCGGGATGGCGGAACTGGCAGACGCAGCGGACTCAAAATCCGCCGACCTTCGGGTCTTGGGGGTTCGACTCCCCCTCCCGGCACCACTTGCGTTGAGTCAAGTCTCCGTTGCCATGCCGCGCTGGTATCGATTGTTGCCAGCGTTGGATTTGAAGACGACCACTGGACGACCAGATTGTCCTCACTGGCCGCTCGATTCTGACAACTTGTGTCACCAGCTTTTGCGAATCTTTCGTCTATCACGCGCGCCAAGCGGCATTCCTTGCAAGCCTGGAAGGAAGTTGCTGCCTATGTCGGTCGCGGCGTTCGCACCGTTCAGCGCTGGGAGGAGGAACTTGGAATGCCGGTTCATCGTCCCGGAAATGGTGCGCGAACTACGGTCTTCGCTCTGGTTGCGCAAGTAGATGAATGGATGAAGTTGCAATAGACTCTATTCTGACGAGCCACCATCGGTCCCTCGCCTGCTGCCCATCGCCTTCAATGCTTCCAATTGCGCGGTCCTGGGGTCGTTGACCTCCGTGATTGCAAGCGAGCCCTCATAGTAATCGAGCAAGTTCCGCTTCAGATCGGCAGGTACTCCTAGCCGCGGCTTCGATGTGAGCCGTGCCAGCAGCTCTGTGTAAGTCTTATCGGCCAGTGCGTAGTCGCCCAACCTGACGCGTTCTCCGGTATCAAGATCGAGGTTGGCAAGTCGAGCCGGACTTTTCGCGCTTAGAAGGTTCTGTAGAATCGCGCGAAACTCGTCGACCGTGCGATTCACGCTGCTCAGGTACCACTCCTCGGTCTCGTGCGTGGGAATTTTGATCGCCAGGTCGGAGGCCGCGCCAATCTTGGGCACGATAAAGACCAGAATCGCTAGAAGATGAGCTTTGAATCCGGGCCCCTTGTAGGTGTGCCTCCATCGGCGCTCATAATTCGTATGGGCGACCCGTTCTGCAAAAATGCGGTATGCCTCGGTGTCTGGCGGCGGCAAGAACTGCTTCTTGTGAAGCACGACCTCGGCTTCGGCAAACGCTGGGATGAAGCTTCGAACCGACGTTCGATAGCTCTTCAGGTCCGGCCGCGCCCTTCCCAGCACTTCGGCAATATCGATTCCGTAGGTAGCAATGAAAACGTCGCGAAGGAATTTCCTTGGAACCCTGAACCCCACGCGCTCCATGTAAGCCGCCGGCGCGAATGCCCGGTCGCTGAGTTCCTTCACGTCAAAGGCGAATTCCGTCCGGATGTGCGAGTGCGGGCTCTCACCATAAGTCACGCTCTCTCCGTACTTGTCCCTCAATTTGGGGAAGCCCAGCGCGGTTGCCCGGTTCACGGCTTCGGAGTGTCCGATGGAGTCGCCTAGATAATGAGACAAGGCGCCGATCGCGAAGGCATACTCGTTGAGCGTGCGGGCGTCGCTCAACAGGCGCACTACGAAATCGCCACTGCGGACGTAATGGGTAAGCTCGCTGAAGAAGACTTTTCCAAACGGATAATAGCCCATGTCCTGCACGGCCGAGCCGCCATACGCAAAAGAGTGCGCAACGACCAGCTCAGCATCCGTGGATTTCGGAAACTTGGCCAGCAGCAGCGGCCGGATCGAATCGTTCCATGCCAGGTCGATCAGTTCTTCGTGGGTAAGAACGGAATACGCCGTGCTATCGGAAGCCAACAGAATTGCTGCCAGGAGCAGAACAAGCGGGTAGCAAACGCGCCATTTCATCCTGCACTTCGATGCGTGAATCGCGCCTCGCAGTTGCGCCCAGAAACAACCAGCACAAGGAAGCGGAATCCCCCCGAATGTACACTTCGGCGCATTCCTTTCTTCGCTTCCGCCTCGCTATAATTTACGGCAAGAGACGCAGCGAGAATTCCAGCTTCTGCTGGTTTGAGAAGCGCACGACGTCAGCGATCTCGTAGAAACGCAGCGCGGAACAAAATCCTTCATTCTACGTAACAACCATCTGGGAGACTGCAATGCAAAGCCGCATCACCGGCACCACCATGCCGGTCTTGGAATTTGTTCTTGAACCGAACGAGACCGTCATCTCGGAAGCCGGAGAACTCTCCTGGATGGGAGCCTCCATCCAAATGACAACGCACACGCAATTCGCAGGTGGCGGAGGCCTGTTTGGCGTCTTGAAGCGCGTGGCCGGGGGCGGATCGATGTTCATGACCGAATACCGCGCCATCGGCGCGCCCGGCGAGTTGGCATTCGCCACTAAACTGCCCGGACACATTGTTCCCGTCGAGGTCTCGCCAGGTCACGAGTATATGATTCACCGCCACGGATTTCTGTGAGCGACATCGCAAATACAAATCGGAGTTGCGTTCCAGCAATCGCTGGGCGCGGGAATCTTTGGCGGAGAAGGCTTCCTGTTGCAGCGGCTAACTGGACAGGGAACTGCCTGGCTGGAACTCTCCGGCGAGCTGGTCGTTCGCGATCTGCAGCCCGGAGAAACTTTGCGGGTTCATCCCGGCCATGTCGGCGCCTTTCAATCCAGCATCTCTTTCCAGATCACGACGGTTCCCGGCATCAAGAACATGATCTTCGGAGGCGATGGAATCTTTCTCGCTTCGCTCACCGGGCCTGGGCGAATCTGGCTCCAGACTCTGCCCGTCTCCAAACTCGCGCATGCCATTGAGAAATACATTCCACGCGAAGCTCCTCGACAAGCCGTTGAAGGCGGGGCGGTGGGAGGCATTGTGGGTTCCATTCTCGACAACATTAGATAGTCACGATCGAGACCGTTACCTTTGTGTGGGAACCTGCTGCGCACTCGCGGGTTCCAGTACCAACCGCGCAGGCTTCCTCGGTTACACTAGTCTCGGCGAATCCCTTCATGGTTAATGGCAAACGCATCGCGGTCGTCATGCCCGCTTACAATGCGGGCAAGACGCTTGCAGCGACGGTGGCGGAAGTGCCCGAGCTGGTCGATATCCGCATTCTCGTGGACGACCACAGCCGCGATGACACTGTCGAAGTGGCGCGACGTTTAGGCCTGCTCGTCTTTCAACATGATCGCAATTATGGCTATGGACGCAACCAGCAGACCTGCTATCGCGAGGCTTTGGCGGCGGGCGCCGACGTCGTGATCATGTTGCATCCCGATTATCAGTACACGCCACTGCTCACTACCGCGATGGCCAGCATGGTCGCTTATGGCGTGTACGACGTGGTGCTGGCCTCGCGCATCATCGGCGGACGCGCGCTGCTCGGCGGTATGCCGCTCTACAAGTACGTCGCCAACCGCCTGTTGACTGCCTTCGAGAATTTATTTTTGGGCGTGAAATTATCCGAATATCACACCGGCTACCGCGCATTTAGCCGCAAGGTGTTGACGGATCTGCCTCTGCTCGAAGACTCGGACGATTTTGTCTTCGACAATCAAATGCTCGCTCAGTGCGTTCATTTCGGCTTTCATATCGGCGAAGTTTCCTGTCCCACGAAATACTTCGAGGAAGCGTCGTCCATTAATTTCCGGCGCAGTGTCAAGTACGGCTTCGGTGTGCTGGCCACCACTCTGCAATTCGCGCTGCAGAAATGGGGACTCATCCACTTGCCGCGCTTTAGTCCGAACGGACGCAAGCTCGAGTACGAGCGGGAGATTTACTACGCTTCACACGGCGAGACCGCGGGACCTGCATAGCATCGCCCTGTCCTGATGCCGCAATCTGCACAAAGTCAGCCCAGCGAACGATCGGGGAGCCGCGATCTTTCTCCCCGAAGCCTGCTCATTGTTGCAGGCCTCACGGTGACTGCCATTCTCGTGATGGGTTATCACCCCGGTCTTGAGGATGACTCATTTTACCTCGCAGCTATTAAGCATGATCTGAACCCGGCTCTGTTTCCCCACGACTCTGATTTTTTTCGGGTGCAGTTCCAGGCAACAATCTTCGACAAACTCATTGCGCTCTCGGTGTCGCTGCTGCATTTGCCGTTAGCGTGGGCGATCCTGCTCTGGCAATTTGCCGCCGTTTTTCTGCTGCTGATGGGCTCGTACAGGATTGCTCGCCGGTGCTTTACTCGTCCCGAGGCGCAGTGGGGTTCAGTCTCGCTCATTGCCGCATTGCTAAGCATGCCGCTGCCCGGCATCGCCATCCTGCTCGGAGATCAATATCTTCATCCCCGCACCCTCGCCACCGCACTTA
>Ga0157372_10007215_pt1 | contig 11834 bp, 11 predicted proteins | sample C55metaG_FD_115307 | JGI IMG/M metagenome (GOLD analysis project Ga0157372, IMG submission 115307) | Corn rhizosphere microbial communities from Kellogg Biological Station, Michigan, USA - C5-5 metaG | ecosystem: Host-associated > Plants > Roots > Rhizosphere > Soil | place: USA: Michigan...
ACAGTGAACGAGTGTGGGAAATCCAGGCCGGAGTTCCCATACTCAGCACTGGTGATGTTCAGCGGGTTTTGGGCAATGGAGACGGTATTCCCGCCCGCCAGCGTTCCGAAGATTTCGCTGGAGTTGTCGAGAGTCTTGCTGAAGGTATAACCGGTGCGAAGCGTCAACTGCTTGAACAGGTTGTTGGCACGGAACTCTGTCTGGAGTGCATTGTAGTTCGAGAATCCTGTGTTGCCACGCGACAGCAGAACTCCCTGATTGCAGTTGATGCGTCCAACTGCGTTGGCATCGAATGCCTGGGATGCGGGACAGGGAGTAAGACCTGCCGGCACGAGGTTCGGGAACTGTGTTGCCAGATCTCCAATGAACGGATTGGCATTGATGGTCTGGAAGAGCTGGCTGCCGTGGTTTCCTACGTAACGTACTTCGACAGCCGAGTTGTTGGTGATTTCGCGCTCGATGCCAAGGCTCCACAACTGCACCTGGTCCGGGCGGAAGTGGGGCGAGACGGTAACTTCACCGAGATCGCGCGGATCGAGAGGTCCCAAACTGGAGATGAGCGGAACCAGGCTTGCACGAACGTTAGGTCCGGTCGGGACCGCTGGCAATTGGGTTGCGGCAGGACCGCCAAGCAGGGTTCCCGGAAGCACCGCCTGCAAGGTTGAGGGCGCACTGCCATAGTTGTTGAGCAGAATGTTGTAGAAAGAGGGGTCATAGGACAGACGATATCCGCCGCGGATGGTCGTCTTTCCGCCACCGGTCAGGAATCCGCCCCAATCCGGCACGTAAGCGAAGCCAATGCTTGGCCCCCACGCTTTCTTGTACGGCGGAGCCGTTGTCGGGGTGGTCACAGAGTGAGGCAGAGTGGGATCCCACAGCGGCTTTGGACCCTGCTGCTGCTGCACGCCAATGTCGTTCAATTGGTTGTACGGCGCTCCGAAGTACGACCACGTGATTCCCAGGTTGAGGGTGAGGTTCCGGCGAATCTTCCAATCATCGCCGAAGTACAGGAATGTGTCGTTTTCCTTCAACCCCAGCTCGGGATTTCCCTCTGTGATGACATCGACCAAAGGATTATTGGTGAGATAGCTGTTCAGGTCTGAAAAAACATACCCGCCGTTAATGAAGGGAAGAAAGATATTGGGGGATTGCTGATGGGTCCAGTTCACACCGGCTTTCAAAATGTGTTTGCCGAACACATAGTTCCAGTTGTCCTGGGCTTGCCATGTATTTACGACCCGGCCCTGAGGGAGCGCGGCATTGACTCCAAAACCCAGTGCGTTGGGATCTTGCATAATGACATCGGTCACCGCGTTCAGGATGTTGCCGGTGGTCGCCTCAGTTCCGATGGTGTTTCCGCCGAACTGCACGTTGAGCCGGTCAAAACCAACGCGAGCTTCATTAACCATTCGGGTGCCAAAATTATGAGTTTCACTTAACAAGATCGCCTGGCTCAGGGCGGGAACGTTCACGACGTATCCTGCCGCGCCATTGTCCTGGGTATTGAAGAAGTTGTTACGGCTGAAGAGATAGCGAGCACTCAATACATCGTTGCTGCTGAGGTTGAAGTCATCCTTGGTGGTCCAGTTAAAGGTATGGATCGGAGTTGGAAGCACACGGGAGACAGTGCCGATCTGAACGCCGGGGCAGACCGTGGCGTTCGTAAACGGATCGAGAATATCCTGTGTGGTGACGTTATCCGGCGTTGGATTGCCTGCGGAGATCCCGTAAGGCCCGAACTTCGAGAGGGCCGCCAGCGCATTGGGATCAATGCCTGGGCAGGCCGCCAACTGCGTTAGACCTGTGGGCGTGGGCGTGAACGAGCCGGTGCTATAAACGGTGCCCGACGATACGATCTCCTGATCGAAGCCGCCAAAGAAGAACGCTTTATTTTTCACCAAAGGTCCGCCGATAGTGAAACCGCCGAATTCGTCATTCGCGCGCGGCGGTTCCTTTAAGCCGCTGTTGATTTGCGTGCCCGTCATCGCATTGAGGATGGAGTTGTTCTCGTTCTCATAAATGCTCCCGTGCCAGGCATTGCTGCCGCTCTTGGTAATCACGTTTACCACGGAGCCTGCGTTACGGCCATACTCGGGGCCAAAGTTGTTGGTAATGAGAACATACTGCGACACAAACTCAGGATCTGTAACAGCCACGGCCGGTCCGGCCACGCTGTTGTCGTTGTTGTTTTGACCGTCAATCTCCTGGTCGTTGTTGCGGCCACGCAGACCGTTCACGGCAAATCCGCCTCCACCGTTGGTGTTGGAAAAGTTCTGATCACGGGCGGATGTTACGCCGGGGACAAATAGGGCCAATTGGTCCAGACCCTGGTTCTCCTGGATTCCGGCGAAATTCGAAAGCACGGTTCCTGAGAAGGTGTTCGTGATCTGCGCCTGCGTGCTTTCGATAAGGGGCGCGGTGGCCGTAACCTCGACTGAAGTAGACGTTTCACCTACAGCGAGCTTAACTGCCCCGAGGCCGCTGTCACGTCCGGCAGCCACCAGGATGTTGTCCTGTATTGCCGTAGTGAATCCCTGCGCAGAAACCTGCACTTTGTATTGTCCAGTTGGGATTAGGCTAAACCGGAACAAGCCGGCATTATCAGTTGTCGTTGTAAGAACGAGGCCGGTTCCTGTGTTGGTTGCTTTTACTTGCGCGCCCGATACCACTGCTCCCTGCGGGTCTTCCACGGTGCCGGAAATCGATCCTTTCAGTACCTGTCCGATGGACGGAAGAGACCACATGAGTACCAGGCATACTGTAGCTAATGCCAGAAAATACTTGCGATAATTCATTTCCTTATTGACTCCATTAACGTAGGTTGAACAGTTATGGTTGTTACAGCTAGTTCAGTTGTCAGGGGTAAATAAGGCACACTACAGGAGAGGAGGAAAAGACTCGTTCCCCTGGGGCTGCCAGACAGCTACATTGCAGCTTGAGTTCCACTCTGTTCCTGCTGAAAATTCAGGGGATACGACTGATGATGGGTGAGCGTCAATTCATTTTGCTGAATTCTTGCATGCACTCTCTATTGAATTTAGGATTCCAACCGCGGAATCACAGTTCAAAAGGGCAGTGTTTGTTGTGCGCGGTCGTAAAAAGTAAACAGAATTCAACAAAACTTTACTTCGGGAGAGGAGGAGTGATCACCTCGCCAGGACGGTCTGACATGCGAAAGCGGGTGCGGAAGTGTTCAGAAATGAGCATGACCGCGGGTTTGTTCGATTCAGGATCTTGCTGCATGAGATATTTCATAGCTTCCAGGAGGAGCCGCTGGCCCTCAATGTAGCGTGGATCCTGCGTGCGCTTTTTGCCTTTGCGGCGGCTGGGATCAGGAAGAACCGGGATGGTAAAAACTTTGGCCACTGCGGATACCTCGCCCCTGCTAATTTCGATGCCCTTTGAAGACCAGCTTGTTGCAGAGTAGCAGAGAAATCTCCGCAAACAAACCTCAAACGTCCCGTGCTGCTGCTGCTTCGATGAACGCCCTACCCGGGTACGCGCTTATTGTGGGTGCACAATTTGGGTGCTGGACCTGGTTTTCAGGCGAAATGCATCGTCAGGTACTTTTCCGTTCACCTTGATATTGGTGTAGTGAGTAAGACGGTAATCACCGTTCGGCTCAAAAAATTGCTGCTTTAATGAGATGTTTCTTGCGGGATCGAGCCACAGCAGGACTCGGCTGACGGACGACTTGATCTTTTCCTCTTTAGGAGTCAAGTCCAGCTTTGCGGTTCTTACTCCATCCACGGTTTCCCAGCCATCGAGCTTGACTTCAAAGTTGCGCGCCAGATCTGTTCCGCTCGCTCCAAATCCCAGGCTCATGAACGACTCCACCTCGGCGCGGTTGGCTTTGGCGGTGTATTCGGTTACCTGGTTTATTTTGGGTTGATAAAGCCTGAGCTGGCCATCTTTAAAGAGCACCTGTTTCGCCTCAGGCGAGACCACCTTCACAGCAGCATCAATTCCGGTTTTTGTGCGGCGGAAATAGATTTGACCTTTTTGAATATTGTGGTCGTCCACCACGCGCTGGTACTGGTCCCATTCAAAGTCGGCCTGGGCGGATTTGAAATTCTTCGCGCCCGTATCCATCTGGCCAAGAACACCCTTGAGCTCCCCGGCGCTCTGGCCCTGTGCCGGCCCGCCCTTTGTAGCGAGCGTTTGCGGCGCGCTTACAAGCGAAGTTACCCGAGTACGGGCGCGTTGGCCGCTTGGCTGGGCGGCCAGCAAAGCCAAAGGCAGGAACACTAGAGCGAGGATGAATGATTTTTCTTTCATGCCGGTTTAAAAGACAACAACGGACAGCAGATCAGCGACGAACCCAGCCGCGGTAAGCAACTATGTGTCCTGCCTGGTCGCGTACCGGTTCCACTCGTTCCACGTGAACGGGTCCGGTAATGGGGCGCAGCACGCGAGCAAAATTCTGCCTCACCATGCCTTCGTCCTGCGCATCCACGGCAGAGGCGTCCACTTGGTACACCATGCCTCTGCTGCCATCCGGAGTAACGACGATGCTGTTTTGATGCGCAACGTGCTCTGCCGGTTGGTCTTTGAAATCGATGAACCTTGGCGCAAGAAAGATGAACAGCAGAATCACTGTGACCATCACGTCATAGTGAAAGCTGCCGCGCTCGTACGTCCAGAACAGGTAGCCCTTGATGGTGCGCCAGACACGCGACATGAGCTAAGTGTATAGCATTCAGCACTCGGCAGTCAGCACTCAGCATTCTGTCCATTGCGTCTCCAATCTCCCGACCACCTGAAACAAGAGGTACCGGAGTGAACGGAGCAGTGCAGTGAAGGCGGGAGTAGTTGAATCCCAATTCTCCGATTCCTCCGCTTACGCCATGTTTCAACGTTTCCCCTGGAGGTTTCGATTCTGCCTCAAGGCTGATTGGTGAGTGTTGGCGCTTGACCGCTTCTCAGAACTTCCTGGCCACAATCTTGTCAGTTCCCATGTAGGATCTGAGCGCTTCTGGGATAATGACGCTGCCATCGGCCTGCTGGTAATTTTCAAGGATGGCCAGCCACGTCCGGCCCACGGCCAGCCCGCTGCCGTTGAGAGTGTGCACGTAGTCGCTGCGTTTGCTGCCTTGGGGACGGTAGCGAATGTTCGCGCGACGCGCCTGGTAAGCTTCAAAGTTGGAACAGGAAGAAATCTCGCGATAGAGCTGCTGCCCAGGAAGCCAGACCTCGAGATCATAGGTCTTGGCAGAGGCCGCGCCCATGTCCCCCGTGCAGAGCAGCACGACGCGATAGTGCAGCCCCAGTTTCTGAAGCACCATCTCCGCGTCGTGAGTCAACTGGTCGTGCTGTGCGTAAGAATCTTCAGGGCGCGTGAACTTCACCAGCTCAACCTTCTGGAACTGGTGCTGGCGAATGATGCCGCGCACATCCTTGCCATAAGAACCCGCTTCACTGCGGAAGCAGGGTGTATAAGCGGTGATGGACAAAGGCAGACGCGCAGCATCGATGAGCTCATCGCGATAGAGGTTGGTGAGCGGCACTTCCGCCGTCGGGATCAGCCAAAGATCCCGCTTCTCCACGCGGAACAGATCATCCGCGAACTTGGGCAACTGCCCGGTTCCGTACATGGAGTCCGAGTTCACCATGTACGGCGGGAGCACTTCGGTATAGCCGTGCTCGCGCGTGTGGAGGTCGAGCATAAAGTTGGCCAGCGCGCGCTCCATGCGCGCTCCCAGGTCCCAGTAAACGGCGAATCGCGCTCCGCTGAGCTTGGTGGCGCGCTCCAGATCGAGCACGCCCAACTGCTCGCCTAATTCCCAGTGCGGCTTCGGCGTAAAGCTGAACTCGGGCGGCGTACCCCACTTGCGAACCTCTTTATTGTAGTCGGCCGAGTGTCCCACAGGTACCGACGAGTGCGGCATGTTAGGAATGCCCGCGAGCAGGTTGCGGAGTTCCTGATCAATGTCACTTGCCTGCTTCTCCAGGGCATCGCCCTGCTCGCGCAGCTTCTTTGTCTCACTCATTTGCGCTGACGCGTCCTGCCCAGCCTTCTTGAGCCGCGCGATTTCCTCTGACGCGCGATTGCGCTGCGCTTTGAGTGTTTCCGATTGTGTAATGAATTGCCGGCGTTTTTCGTCGGTCTCGCGAAAGCTCGCCAGCACCGCCGAATCCTGTCCACGGCGGCGCAGCATCTCCTCAACAGCGGGCAGGTTGTCGCGAACGAATGCGAGGTCAAGCATAAGCAGTCTAGATTAACATCGCGCGGCTCTGCGGCAGAAAACGCCCGGCAGTTCCTGATGGCGCGCTGCTTGCTTCTCGCTTCGGTTCTCCGGAACCGAGATCACGAATGTGTGAATTCTGGAACTCCCAACTTTTCCAGTAAGCGCTTGAGTACCTCTTCCCGCTGCTGCAAAGCGAGTTTGAACTCGTGGTGCTCGGCTCGCGAGATCTCCAGCAGCAATTCACGATGGTTCTGCGCAAGAATTTCTTTTGCGACCTCCGCTTCATCTTCGGTCATGCTGAAATTCATTACACCCTCCTCCGTGATGAAAATGTTCAATAGATCGAGCTTATGCCGCGGCGCGCTTCGCTCGCAAGCGCAGCCAACGCGCTTCCGTTGTCCTCCAGGCCAGCACTCAATGGCGGATAGTCAATCCTGAAAAGCGCGTTTACACTAAATACAATGGCTACCGGCGACACTGCGGCTCAGAAAAAACAGGAAAGCAAGCAGGAGCAAAATCCGGCGCTGTCACGCAAACCCGATCTCAACGTCCATTTTGCCGGGATCGCGTTCAAGAATCCTATAATCGCGGCGGCGGGAACCTTCGGCTATGGTGTGGAATTTGAGGACATTGTAACGCTCGAAAAGCTGGGCGGGTTTGTGACCAAGGGCCTTTCACGCGAAGCGATGGTCGGCAACCCGCCGCCGCGCTTGTTTGAAACTGCCGCCGGCATGCTCAACTCCATTGGGCTCCAGAACATCGGCGCGCGGACGTTTATACAGGAAAAACTGCCGCTGCTCAGCCAGAAGAAAAACGTGGTCGTCATCGCAAATGTTTTTGGCTTCACGCGCGAAGACTATGTTGAAACCGTCAGGATCCTCAATGAAGCCGAGGGAATCGCCGCGTACGAGCTCAACGTCTCCTGTCCCAATACCCACGAGGGTGGCATGGTGTTCGGAACGAACCGAACCATGCTGGAAGAGCTGGTGGCCACGTGTAAATCGGCTTCGCGGAGACCGCTGATCGTCAAGCTCACCCCCAACGTAACCAGCATTCCGGCCATGGCGCGCGCCGCAGCGGACGCCGGCGCCGATGCTCTTTCGCTGGTCAATACCTTCGTGGCCATGGCCATCGATGCAGAAACACGTAAGTCGCGGATCTCCAACGTCACCGCGGGCCTCAGTGGACCGGCGATCAAGCCGATTGCCCTGCGCATGGTTTATGAGGCCGCGCATGCCGTAGACATTCCTGTCATCGGCATGGGAGGAATCAGCACAGCCACCGACGTGGTGGAGTTCATGCTGGCCGGCGCTGCCGCGGTCCAGGTGGGCACTGCCAACTTCTGGGACCCCTGCGCTACGGAAAAGATTGTTGATGGCCTCCAGCGCTGGTGCGTGGAACACCGGGTGAAACGTATCACCGAGCTGATTGGGGCACTGCAGGTTTAATGCCATCCAATGAGTGCCGGATTCCCTCTGGCAACCTCTCTTTGCTGGAATGGCGTCCTAAGTATTAAGCAAAATGTTTAGATCGGCATGCCTTGAGGCGCGAGCACAGGCGCCGGTCAGGCAAAGTGTGTCCCATAATCTTCTTCTGACCCCTGTGCCCCTGGAGAAGGAATAAAATGAAACCCAAATGGACAATCGCTGTCTTGTCGCTCCTGGTCTTTTCGGCGATGGTATGGGCCCAGACCAACACCATGGACCAGGCATCTGAAAAGAACGTTCAGATTACACAGGGGCCAACCATCAGCAACATTACTGGAAATTCAGCCAGCATTCACTGGACAACCGACAAAAACGCTGCTAACCACGTGAAGTACCGGGTGGCAGGATCCGGCAACTGGCAATCTGCTTTTCACGCGGGCGGTTCGAGAGATCACTCGCTGCAACTTACTGGGTTGCAGCCCGGACAAACCTACGAATGGCAGATTCTGACCCGCGACGGAGACGTGAGAACCAGTGGCCAGTTCCAGACCGCCGCCACGGCAAACGGAACTGCTCCTGACGTGAACGCGAGCAGCTCGGGCAATGCCGGAACGCCCGCAACGACTGGAACCAAAGTACCGCTCTACCGGTTCGTGAGCACCAATTCCGATCGACATACCTACAGCGCCTCAGCCAGCGCTCCGTCAGGATTCCGGCAAGAGGGCACTGCTGGCTATCTAATGCAATCCCAGGTCCCGGGCACCGTTCCGCTGTATTCCCTGACCAGTGCGAATGATGAGATGCTTTCCACCAATGCTGCGGAAGGAGCGGGGCTGTTTCAGAACAGCGGCGTCGTTGGTTACATTGCTACATCCCAGCAACCGGGCACCGTTCCTTTGTATCGCTTGGTGAGCACGCAAGACGGCAAGCATTTCGCGACCGCAAATCCTCAGGAGCATGCTCAGCTTCTCAGCAGCGGCCAGTTCAAGGATGACGGCACGATCGGATACATCTGGCAACAGTAGTTCGAAGTAATGACTAACCAGGCCACCGCAAAACGCGGTGGCTTTTTTGTTGTCCTTTCACGGATTGTTGCCCTTCAGGAATTCCTGCGTTACCTCGGGCAGCTTCTCGCGGATATTTGTGGGCAAGCGGTCATGAATGCGCCTTGCATGGATCCGAGCCACGTCCGCCACCACCACAGGAGCCGGCGTAGCCACGGCAACGATCAGCCACACCACGCTGAAGAACAGGAAGCCGGCCAGCGCAATCAACTCCAGCACCAGCGCGTGTTTAGGTGAATAGTGCCGCACCGCGCCGAACGCCACCAGGAACACAAGCGCCGATATACTGGCTATGATCATCAGCCCGATATCAATCGTGCGATGAAGAATCTGCCTGCTGTGGCAACGGGCGCACTCAGCCAGATGCTGCTCATAGTCGCCTCGCATTTCCGGCGCAAGGCCGGAGATGTCATAGCGCCACCCGGCGAGTATGTCGCCAATCACCTTATCACTGCAAACACTACTCATCGCGTTCCTGATCCGGGCCCAATTACCATTCAGTACTAAGTATAAGTATAGGATACATGTTCTCACCCCAGCATGAGCGGTTGCAACGGCTTGTCCTGCTGGGCAAGGCTGATCGACGCCGACTGGAACAGGCTCATCTTGCCGCAGAGCGCCTTATACGCGCTCTCACGCGCCAGTTCAGGATGATTGTTGTGCTCGGAAAGGTGCGCCAGCACAAGGTGCGCGGCGTGCCCGTCGTAATCGTTCTCAAAAAACTCTGCCAGGGCGCTGTTGGAAAGGTGCCCCACGCGGCTCATCACCCGCTGCTTCACCATCCATGGATAGGGCCCATTGCGCAGCATTTCCAGGTCATGATTCGACTCAATCAGCAGAGCGTCGCAGCGCCGCAGTTGCTCCTTGACGTTCGGCGGCATGTAGCCCAGGTCCGTCACCACGCCGATCTTCAGTCCGTTGGCCGTGAAGGTGAAGCCGCATGGATCGGCGGCGTCATGCGGAATTGTGAATGGCGTTACTGTGATGTCGCCCACGCTGAAGCTGCGCCCGGCGTGAAAGTGTTCCAGACGCTCCAGATTCGCCGGCTTGCCCTCACCATCTTTATTTTCCCGATGCCATCGATAGTACGTTGACTCGGTGATAAATACCGGGATCTGCAGCTTGCGCGCCAGCACCTGCAAGCCGGACACGTGGTCGGCATGCTCGTGTGAAATGACAATCGCTTTCAGCTTTTCCGGCTCCTCGCCGGCGGCGCGCATCCGTTTCAGCGTCTCGCGGCAGGAAATCCCCGCATCCACCAGGATGCTGGCCTGGCTGCTTGAAACCACCGTGCAATTCCCACGGCTTCCGCTGGCCAGGACTGTCATTCGCATTGCCATCGCCTTGCAGCATAACGGCATTGACTTCCCGGCGGTAGTATCAAACTGGTTAACGCTGTCGAAAACGCGTACTTTTTCGCCCGCGGCTGCGATTAAAAAATTCCAATCTCGATCAGCGTTCCGCCGTTGCGCCGGCATTCGCGGTATGACCACGCCCTGTAGAGAGGATGGCCGCCCGCCGACTTGTATCCTTCCACCATGCGATCCAGGATCTGTTCCACTGTGGCGTTCTTGGTCTGAATAATGGTGGGCGATGTCCGCGACAACTTGGCTGTGAATGGCCTGGATTGGGCCACGCGTATGCGATGCTTCCGCATGTAGCTCGCGACTTCCGGCGTGGCAAACAATGCCGGCAGTGAAGCCTGCGGCGGCCGGTCTTCGATCACCAAAAATTCCCTGATCCTCAATTTCAGCAAGCCGGGAGCAATGGATGCGTCTGCCACGCGCACACGCTCCTGCGCCGAGCCGCTCCAGCGAATCTGGGGATAGCGCTGCTCGATTTCCCGCATCGCCTTTTCCATCGGCTGCTGAGCAACGTCGGCCGGAACCAAGTAGACTTCCAGCATTCGCGCTCCAGTGCTGCACGGGCAGTGCTCCACAATCGAGCCGGTCCGCTGCGCCGCATTCAAGATTTTTGCAACGGCTGCCCGCAATGGCAGCTCGTCCCCCGCGGGCGCAGACGCCGGCAAGAGAGAGCTTCCGGGCGGCGGAACGTTTTCCGGCATCGCGCCGCTGTTCTCCGCGGGCGGTTTCCGGCAGCCGCCAAGCATCACTGCAGCGAGCATGGCTAAACACACGAATTGCGGCAATCTGGTTGCGGGCACGTGCGTAGCAGAATAGCTGGATGGCAATCACTTGCCCACAAAATTCCGCCGTCGCCAGCGTGTTCATTCTGATTCCGCCGTCCTTTGCTGCGTGTTCCACACCCGCCTCTTTGATTGCCTGTGGGCCCATTAATTTCTCTAATTCCTTTCTAATTCGCCCATAACCTTTCTATCTGATACTCTTTCTCGGCAGCCCATCCCCCAACCCTCCCCCGCGGTCCGCGCGGGGAGGGTAGAAATCAGGCCCCGATGTCAGCACAGCTGAACGACTCTGCCTGGATCACGCTCATGCACGAGCTGCAGAGCTTTGTCCGCAGCAACCTGGAAAAGCCGGAAGTCATGGCCGAAGTGCGCCAGCTCATGGCGCCCGCCGTCCCCGGACGCCTCGCCGTGACTCCGCGGTTGGCCGCCGACCAGATCGTGCGCGCCTTTGAGCTGCTGGCTCCCGCACTGATGGTCGACTTCCTCGCCGAGCACCGCGAGTTCATCAACCAGCGCGCCCTCACCCACTGGGCCGAGGAACGCGAAGGCCTGCACGACATGCTCACCGGCATGCTGGCGTAAATACGTGAACGCTCTGTCGTACAGGCGCGGCATGCCGCGTCTCCACTGCCGTCTAACTCCTTCGTGATCCTTTGTGCCCTTTGTGGTTTCATCTTCCCTATCACGGCGATCACTTCGCCTCCGTAAACTTCTTCACATCCGCCGTGCTCCCCTTGAGCAGATCGCGCAGCACGCTCACCTCGGTCGCGATCCCGGTCTTGATCGCCGGCTGGTACACCGGCGCGAACAGCGGGGAATGGTTTGACGGCAACTCTTTGTGGCTGGCGTGCGCCGCGGCCAGCTTCTGCGGATCGGCCACGCCCAGCGTGTAATAAAACGCGGGGATACCCTGCTCCACATACGCCGCCCAGTCTTCTGAGGTCATCAGCGGCGGTTCGTGCAACACATTATTTTTTCCCACCACTTGCGCCAGCACCTGCTCCTCGTG
>Ga0157372_10007217_pt1 | contig 11833 bp, 10 predicted proteins | sample C55metaG_FD_115307 | JGI IMG/M metagenome (GOLD analysis project Ga0157372, IMG submission 115307) | Corn rhizosphere microbial communities from Kellogg Biological Station, Michigan, USA - C5-5 metaG | ecosystem: Host-associated > Plants > Roots > Rhizosphere > Soil | place: USA: Michigan...
CGTTCAATACCTTTTTCCTTTAGGATCTTGAACCGTATTCTTCTATCAGTAATCAGGTTGTATTCGTCGTTGTAGGTGGAAGTCGCCTGGTCAAACAGTACGACAGCATCGGCCGTCTTGTCGAAGCTGCATTCTTTCATATCAAATTCGGCTCCCGAGAATTGTCCGAATTCCGAAATGGAGGTTTGACAAAAAGCAGGAGAGGAAATGATCAGTTGGAATGCCAATAGGAAAAGTCTGCAGTTAGTTGGCCACTTCATACAGCTAGTAATTTGGTAATATTATCCAAGTATATAGAAAAACGCTTGTATATCAAATGATATTCAATAAAAAACCCCCGCTGATTGTGCGGGGGCAGTAAAAACCATTAGAAGTATCTTAAAACTGCTCCAGACCGGAGAAGAAGAAGTTACCTTCAATTGTTGCATTCTCGTCGCTGTCGCTTCCGTGAACGGCGTTCTCGCCAACCGAGGTCGCGTATAATTTACGGATGGTGCCTTCGTCAGCTTTTGCTGGATCAGTAGCGCCGATCAGGGTCCTGAAATCCGCAACGGCATTTGACTTTTCGAGGATCGCTGCGATGATAACACCGCTGCTCATGAAGTCAACCAATTCGCCATAGAAAGGCCTTGCTTTATGCACGGCATAAAACTCACCGGCTTTTTCCTTTGTCAGTTTCGTCTGTTTCAGGGCGACTATTCTAAAACCCGCTTTGATGATCTTGTCTAATATAGCTCCTGCATGCCCGTTCTTCATTGCATCAGGTTTGATCATGGTAAATGTTCTGTTGCTCATCGTTCTATTTTCAGTTTGATTTTTGAAATTCGGCCGCAAAGATAGGGAGATGGAGGTTGAAGTGATAGGCCTACTAATACCGGGTATTACACGAAGCTCGACTCGCTCGGAAAGGATAAGCTCGTTCAAGCGACTCCCGGGTCTACTATCGTCTTGGGGAAAGTCGACGACAAGCGTGTCCAATGTTTGGGATGCGCCGTATATGCGCCATAGATGCTCCGTATATGTCCCGCCTCTTTAAAGATATGGGACATATATGGGACATATGCGGGACATATGCGGGACATCCTATATTTTGCCGACGCTTTCCAGTTATTTAGAAAACAGGGAGAATAGCGACCGGGTGAGCGCTTCTAGTTACTCAAAATCGGCACTTTGAAGCCAATTAGGAGACGCATTCTGTGATTGTACAGAAATAAGGATTCCGGTTTGGACGGCCTCATTTGAGCTGAAAAAGGGGTCAAATCTTGAATCTAAAGGCCAGTCTTTCACAGGACTGATGTGGTAGTGCCGTTGTGACAACTTTCCTATACTTTTGCGGCTCGCTTATGCAGCCCATCCAAGAAATATACCCGCAGCTAACTGAAAAGAAGAAGGTCGTTATAACCATGCATCAAAAGCCCGATGCAGATGCCATGGGCTCAGCTTTGGCCCTTTGCCATTTCCTGAAGCAGTTTGACCACCAGGTGGAGGTAATTTCTCCCACCAACTGGGCACGTTGGCTCGATTGGATGGAGGGTGTGAAAGAAGTATTCGACTACGAGCTGGAAAAACAGGACGCCGACAAAGTATTGGATGAAGCCGAATGGCTCTTCTGCCTTGACTTTAATCATTTCAACCGGGCCAAACATATGGCGCCAAAGCTTGCTTCCGTTCAATGCACGAAGATCTTAATAGATCATCACCGCGAACCGGACGAAGCTTCGTTCCAATTTGGCATTTCGGATACCGGAAAAAGTTCTACCAGCGAAATGATCTATGATCTTATTGTAGACTCGGGGCACGGTGATAAGATCAATCCATTCGTAAGTGAGTGCTTGTACGCAGGAATGGTAGCCGATACAGGCTCCTTTCGGTTTTCTTCCACAACGGCACATGTTCACTATGCCGTTGCAGAATTGAAAGAGCATGGCCTAAACCACACCAAAGTGCACGAGGCCTTGTATGATAATTTCCTGGAGAACCGATTGCGCTTCCTTGGTCATGTGCTTAGTAACCGCCTTGAGATCAATTACGAGCTTAATACAGCCCTTATTTACATTTCGAAGATGGAGTTGTTAAAGTATGAGATTAAGACCGGCGATACCGAAGGGTTGGTCAATTATCCTTTGTCCATACAGGGGATAAAATTGGTAGGATGTGTTATTGACAGAGACGAGGAAAGGAAATGGAGCTTCCGCAGTAAGGGGGATTTTGACTGCAACGCCTTTGCCCGGAAATACTTTAACGGCGGCGGCCACTTCAATGCGTCGGGAGGAAATGACCAGGCTTCCCTACAGGAAACGATACAGAAATTCAAAAAAGCAATAAAAGAAAATAGCTCTTTATTACAATAAAAAACAATCAAATGAAATCGTCAAAGACCGTATTAAGCATTTTGGCTGTGTCGATGCTCTTTGCAGCCTGCCAGAGTGTTGAGTTCAGAAAATCGAGCGGGGGAGTGCCCTACAAAATCTTCAGTAGTAAAAAAGGGGATTCTGTCCGGGTGGGAACCATTGTAAAATATGAAGTCATTCAAAAGATAAAAGATAGTACTCTTTACAGCTCTTACGAAAGAAAACGTCCTGAGTATTTCCAGGTTAGACCTGCAGGCGAAAAGGCGACCTACGCCAATATCAAAGCGACGGTTGAAGAAGTGATTGGAAAGGCAAAAGAAGGCGACAGTATTTACCTGACACAGGCCACGGATTCCCTGATCAAAGAGAATCCACAGCAGTCGATGTTCAAGAAAGGCCAACAGTTAGTCACAACGATCCGCATTGAAAAGGTGTATAAAAACGAAACTGATGCCAATGCCGACTATATGAAAGAGCAGGCTGCCGGTTACGAAGAAAATAAGAAGCAAGGTCTGGTGAGCTTCAAGAAAGATACAGCTGCCCAGGCTTCCATTCAAAAGGATGACAAGGAAATTGAGGACTATTTGAAGGCTCATAACATCCAGGCGGAGAAGAATGAGTGGGGCCTTTATATTGAAAGAATAACACCCGGTAGCGGACCAAAACCCAAGTTTGGGCAGTACTCTAACGTTAATTACAAGGGCATGGACCTCGCCGGCGAAGTATTTGACCAGGGCACTATGCCTGTACAGGTTGGTGTGTCCCAGGTTGTATATGGTTTCATGGAAGGTGTAAGCCAACTTAGCAAAGGAGAAAAAGCAAGGATTTATATTCCTTCAATGCTTGGCTACGGACCACAAGGCAGTCCTCCACGAATCAAGCCGAACGAGATCCTGGTTTTTGAACTGCAGGTGTTAGACATTACTGATAAAGCGCCTGCGCAGCCTCAACAACCACAGGTGCAACCCCAGCAACAACCTGCTCAGCAACCTACCGACGACAAAAAACAGAAGTAGGAATTAGAAATTATTTGCGAATTTTACAACGCATTCATAAGTGAATGCGTTTTTTTATGAGTGAAGGCCCCGTTTTTAGTCCAAGAATCCGGAGAATCTGAAAACTTATGTAACGCCAAAAAAAACACTCTGTACTTCTAGTGAAACCAGATAGTTGCCTAAACAGGTGATATTAAATAAGAGCAGTTGATCCTGCTCTTTATTTTTTATACTCCGTGTAAAGCTTCACGGCCTCCATGGCTTCCCTGACATCATGAACCCGTAATATATCAGCTCCGTTTACAAGCGCCAGAGTGTGCATGACCGTTGTTCCGTTTAATGCTTCTGCCGCGGTGACCCCAAGCGTTTTGTAGGTGGTAGCTTTCCGGGACAAGCCAACCATAATGGGTTTATCCAGGTGTTTGAAGTAAGAGAGTTCACGCAGCAGTTGAAAGTTATGGTTTGCGGTCTTGCCAAACCCGAATCCAACATCCACGATGATATCATGGATGCCCAACTTGATCAATCCAGCTATTCTGAAATTGAGGAAGTCATAAACGTCGCTTGTCACGTTACCATAGACAGGGTTTTGCTGCATGTTTTGCGGCTTGCCAAGCATATGCATCAAAACATAGGGAACCTGTAAGGCTGCGACGGTGGGAAGCAATTCTTCATCCATCACACCCGCGCTTACATCGTTAACAATTGCAGCACCGGCAGCAATGGCTTCTTTAGCTACGCTGGAGTAAAAAGTATCGATGGAAAGAATTTGATCCGGAAAGTTTTTATGGATGGCCTCAACGGTGGGAATAACTCTGCCCAGTTCCTCGGCGGGAGGCAGTTGCTGGCTCTTTGGCCGGGTGCTTTGACCCCCAATATCAAGGATGGTCGCCCCTTCTTTGATCATCTTTTCCGCTGTTGATAAAGCCTGATCAAGAAAGTTAACACGACTGCCTGCATAAAATGAGTCCGGAGTGGTGTTGATGATGCCCATCACGATGGGGCGATCGATCACAAGCAGTTTTCCTTTGCAGTTTAATGTGAATGACACGAATTACACGAATTGGAACACGAATTACACGAATTAAGACGAATTGCCTGGGATTTTTTTTGAAACGGATTAGACACACGAATTAAACAAAAGTCACGAATTACACGAATTAGGAACACCAACTACAGGAAGACTCATGAATGTTACGAATTGAGAGGAACGGGAGGGATTTTTTGATTCAGTCGGCAACTGGCCGGCATTTATTTGCAATTCCACTGATTCGTGCTTTAAATTCGTGCAAATCATTATGGCGAATACAGATAGTCAATACGACCTGGTTGTCAAGGAATGTGAAAACATCTTCCTGAAGAAAACGCGCGATTATGGGACTTCATGGAGGGTACTCAGGGAAATCTCGATTGTCGACCAGGTTTATATCAAGGCACAACGCATCAGGAACATACAGGAGACCGGGGAACAGAAAGTTGGTAACATTGGTGATGATATACGTAGTGAATTCATAGGGATCATTAATTATTCTATCATCGGTCTCATTCAGTTGGAGTTGACGGAAAATGATCCTGAAGAATTAAATGTGCAAGAGACAGGGATCCTGTACAACAAATATTTTACTGCCGCCAAGACATTGATGCAAAGCAAAAATCATGACTATGGAGAAGCGTGGCGAAATATGTCGCAGGAGAGCTTCGTTGATCTTATTTTAATGAAGTTGCAGCGCATGAGACAGATCGTGTCGAATAAGGGTAAGACGATCATCAGCGAAGGGTTGGATGCTAATTTTTACGACATGATCAACTATGCCGCTTTCGCCTTGATATTAATGGACGAACCAAAATAAATATGAAGATTGCCACCAGGGTTATCCAGGTCATCGTAGCCGTTCTTTTTGTTATTTCAGGATTGGTGAAGGCCAATGATCCACTTGGTCTTGCTTATAAAATGGAAGAGTTCTTCCAGTTGTGGACGGATGCGCTTAACAACGGTCATTTCTTTGCCAAAGCACCCCTCATTTCATTAATAAATTTCCTTGATCAACATACTCTCTTCCTGGCCATTAGCATGATAACGCTTGAGATCGTTACAGGCGTCGCTCTTTTGCTAGGGTGGGCAAAGCGGTTTATTTTATGGTTGCTGCTTTTGCTGATCATCTTTTTCTCCTTTTTGACCGGTTACGCGTACCTGTCCGGTAAGTTCACTAACTGCGGTTGTTTCGGCGATTGTTTACCAATTACACCCTTAACGTCATTTGGCAAGGATATTCTATTGCTGGTGCTAATCAGCTTTCTCATCACCAAGCAACGGTACATTGTGCCGGTTCTTCAACGTTTACGTCCGATCCTTGTATTCGGATCTTTGTTGTTCGCACTCTTCCTGCAGTGGTATGTTTTGAACTATCTGCCTTTAGTGGACTGCCTGCCCATGAAAAAGGGAAATAACCTCAATGAACAAACAAAGCCTCCAAAGGATGCTAAGTCGCCTGTTTATGAAACAAGACTGGTTTATCAAAACAAGAAAACAGGCGCGCTGAAAGAAATGAGCCAATCGGAATTTAACGAGAGTAAGATCTGGGAAGACAGTTCTTGGAAGTGGAAGGACACAAAAACCAACCTGGTATACCAGGGAAGCGATGTTCCCAAACTCCAGAATTTTTCACTGAAGACATTCAGTGGTGTAGACTCGACACAGGCCATTTTAAATTACCCTGGTTACTACATCCTGTACTTTATCAATCCAAAGCAGGGAAAGTCATCGATTGACTTTACGCTTCTTAACAATTTGTGGAAGAGTGGTATACCATCCTATATCATAACGTCGTCCCCGGGAGATTTTAGCCGGTCACCTTCAAACTTTCCAGTTTTGTCTTGTGATGGAACAGTATTCAGAATTGCCGCACGTGTGAACCCAACTATTTATTTTATGAAACAGGGAACCATCATCAATAAATGGCCGGCAGCGGCGGCAGGGCAGGTAGAAAAATTCATAAACGAGTTAAAGAAATAGGCGTGCTTAAGTTCATTGCAAAGAAGATCGTATACGGTGTTTTAGTATTGGTAGGAGTGGTCGTACTCGTCTTTGTCTTGTTCCAGGGTTTTGGTGATCCTGCACGCCTTGTAATGGGGCAAACGGGTGATTCCACTACACAAGCGAACATTCGCAAGGAATTGTATCTTGACCAGCCGAAGTGGAAGCAGTTTATCTTTTACCTGAATGATGTTTCTCCCGTATCGATCCACACAAAAGATGAGATAAAGAGAAAAGAACTTACCGGTTTTTTTATAGGTGGTGAAACCAAACTGGCTTTCAAACTGCCTTACCTGCGCACATCTTACCAAACCAAAAAATCAGTATCCTCTGTTTTGATGGAAGCTCTGCCCGGAACAATATTGCTCGCTGTTGCGGCCATGTTCATCGCCATCGTCGTTGGAATTCCACTAGGAGTAGTAGCAGCGGTGAAACAAAATACATGGATGGACACCACGGCTGTGTTTTCAAGCATCATAGGAATATCGGCGCCATCCTTTTTTATGGGAATCATCATTGCGTATGTATTTGGATTTCTTTTAAGCGGGTATACGGGACTGCATCTTACCGGTAGCTGGTTTGATATTGATGAAAATGGTGTAAAGAGGTTGACCTTACAAAATCTCATCCTTCCGGCGGTTACACTTGGAATTCGGCCGTTAGCCATTATAACCCAATTGACACGAAGTGCGATGCTTGATGTGCTCGACCAGGATTATATCAGGACGGCCTATGCAAAGGGCCTCAATAAGAATAAGGTGATTTGGAAACACGCTTTACGCAATGCGCTGAATCCCGTTGTAACTGCAGTGACCGGTTGGTTTGCAGAGTTGTTGGCAGGCGCTTTTTTTATCGAGTACATTTTTGGATGGAAAGGAATTGGTAAAGTAACGGTTGACGCGCTCGAAAAGCTCGATTTTCCAGTAGTTATGGGATCTGTTTTGATAACAGCAACGTTCTTCATCTTCATCAATATACTTGCTGATATACTGTACGGTATAATAGACCCGCGGGTACGAATTCAGTAGCGGGCTGAGCCCGATTATTTTTTTGGAATACCTCATTCTAAAAACGTAACTTTAAATACAAGCCGCCAAAACATAACGATTGCAAAACCTCTAAAACCATTTCTTATGGAACGAATCGCTGATGTATTGGCCCGTAAATTTCCTCAATTCAACACGGTGGTTCCAGACTGCCTTGTTAGCGACGCATTGTACCAAATGAGTTGCGAAAACGTGGACTTCCTCATCGTTCTTGAAAACGGCAAATTCCAGGGCATTATTACCGATCATGACATTGCAAGCAAGATCCTGTTTGAAGACAGGCCTTTGAACACGATCCAGGTTCGGGAGTTTATGAGCAGGACCCTGCCCGTAACGACTTCTGAAACTTCTCTTGGGCACTGCATGCAATTAATGGAAAGGTATAGTGTTCGCCACCTTGCCATTTTTGACCGCTTTGATTTTAAAGGAGTCATTTCGTCTGACGACTTAATGCACGAAGCACTAACGCAGCAGACGGAAGAGGAGCGCTACGTCAGACAAGGTTATCCGTGGAATTATTAGGCGTGAATTGACACCACAAACCTTACCAGCTTCGTTCACGCGAAGCTTTTTTATTTCCCGGTGTTATTCAACGTAGCATTAAATTGTTCAAGGGTGTTATTTAGATAGCACGTGACGCCAGGCCTGCACTCAATTCATCATATTGATTGAAGTGATAAACCGGAGGCCGGCGGGAAACCGTTTTAAGGAGATTCTGACAAGGAGTTACTATTGAGTTACCTGGAAGTTGCTCTTCGATATGTGCTCTATACCTGCTCTGTAACTCCTATATCTGCTCTATAGCCCCTTGGCGGTGTTCAATGTCTCATCTTCCCCGGTGAGACAAGTGGGCGAACAATTGATTGGAAAGGAATACGTTTTTCTTATTGATTTTAAATCGATTCGGATCCACACACTCTTATTGAAACTATTCAAAGTTAGATAATACTATAAGGGACAATGACGTCCTGAGAATTCCTCACATAAAACATACTGCAGGTTGACTCGTATCATGTTTTTCCGTATAGCACCTAAATAGTTTTACTAGATTTTTTTCCTCACTTAACTCAATATCGTTTGTATGAAAAAAGTTCTCAGCTCGGTATTTGTTTTAGTCTTGCCTGTGCTTGCTTTCGCCGGAGAAGCGGACCTCAAGATTCCGGATTCTATTAAGCAGCAACGCATACTTTATTACGGCTTTATAGTTACGGTTTTAGGCTTGTTGTTTGGACTATATCAATTCAGTAAAGTAAAACGGCTCCCTGCCCACCAGTCCATGTTAGATATAGCGCATGTGATTTACAAAACATGCTCAGCTTATCTAAAACAGCAAGGTAAATTCCTTGCTATTTTGTTTATGTTCATTGGTGCGGCTATTGCCGGCTATTTCGGTTTTCTCGCAAAAGACCACGAAGGCAATTCGATGTTTGGAGTGGGTGGAGTCCTGCTCATTCTAGGATGGACGGTTATTGGTATCCTGGGTTCCTATTCCGTGGCGGCATTTGGGATTCGAATGAATACACTTGCCAATGCACGTATGGCTTTTGCCTCACTACGTCGCCAGCCTTTACAGCTGTTAAATATTCCTCTTGACGCAGGGATGAGTATTGGAGTACTGTTGATCTGCGTAGAGTTGATATTAATGTTGACCATCTTACTGTTCATGCCGGGCAACCTGGCAGGCGCTTGTTTCATCGGTTTTGCCATTGGCGAATCGCTTGGTGCTTCTGCCCTGCGTATTGCCGGTGGTATCTTCACCAAGATCGCTGACATCGGTTCCGACCTGATGAAAGTAGTCTTCAAAATCGAAGAAGATGATCCTCGCAATCCCGGTGTTATTGCCGACTGTACTGGCGATAATGCAGGTGACTCTGTTGGGCCTACCGCAGATGGTTTCGAAACCTATGGTGTTACTGGTGTTGCTTTGATCTCATTCATACTGTTGGCGGTAACTGGGGGAGAGGCAATGCAAACAGAACTCCTGGTTTGGATCTTCGCGATGCGCATTTTAATGATCCTTACTTCATTGAGTGCCTTCTTCATTAACCGTGCTGTAAGCAATGCCAGGTACAAGGGCAAAGAAGACCTTGATTTCGAGGTGCCTTTAACGAGCCTGGTTTGGATCACTTCACTTCTTTCAATTGCTGTAACCTTTGCAGCAAGCTATTTCCTAATTCCTGACCTTGCAGGCAATACAAATATGTGGTGGATTCTTTCAACCATTATCAGTTGCGGTACTTTGGGTGCTGCATTGATTCCTGAATTCACAAAGGTTTTCACTTCTACTAAATCAAGACACGTGCGTGAAATTGTGAGCGCCGGCAAAGAAGGTGGTGCTTCCCTTGTGATTCTTTCGGGTTTTGTTGCAGGTAATTTCAGTGCCTTCTGGAATGGCCTGGTATTTTTTGTGCTAATGGCAACTGCCTACTTCGCCAGCACATTCGGTTTGGACGGGATCATGGTATATCCAACTGTATTTGCTTTTGGTCTTGTTGCATTTGGAATGTTAGGAATGGGACCTGTGACTATTGCTGTTGACAGCTATGGTCCCGTTACAGATAACGCACAATCGGTTTATGAACTTTCATTAATTGAACAAGTACCAAACGTGGATGCAGAAATCGAAAAAGATTTTGGTTTCAAACCTGATTGGGAAAAATCAAAATATTATCTTGAAGCAAATGATGGTGCCGGTAATACTTTCAAAGCAACGGCGAAGCCTGTGTTAATTGGCACAGCGGTAGTTGGTGCCACCACAATGATTTTCTCGCTGATATTGCTCATTCAAAAAACTTTGGGTGTACAACCCGAAACGATATTGAACCTGCTGAATCCATATACAATTTTTGGTTTCTTGTTGGGTGGTGCAGTAGTTTACTGGTTTACGGGTGCTTCAACCCAGGCGGTTACCACAGGAGCCTATCGTGCTGTTGCTTACATCAAACGCCACATCGATCTCGATCCAAATGCTCCCAAAAAAGCGTCAGTTACAAAATCGACTGAGGTTGTAAAGATCTGTACGCAATATGCACAGAAAGGAATGTTCAATATTTTCATTGCTGTGTTCTTTTTTGCCCTGGCATTTGCCTGCTTTTCTTCACCAGCCAGCGTAGGCGGAACGAGCGCTGTGGCCTTATTTGTCAGCTACCTTATCTCTATCGCTGTATTTGGTTTATTCCAGGCCATCTTTATGGCAAACGCCGGCGGTGCGTGGGATAATGCAAAGAAGGTTGTTGAAGTAAATATGAAGGCAAAGGGAACGACCCTTCATGATGCAACCGTAGTTGGCGATACAGTAGGTGATCCTTTCAAGGACACTTCTTCTGTAGCGTTGAACCCGATCATCAAGTTTACAACCTTGTTTGGCTTATTGGCCATGGAGATTGCCATCTCTGAAACTTTCCGTAATGTGGCTCCTTATGCAGGTATCGTATTCTTCCTGATCGCTCTCACTTTCGTATGGAGGTCATTCTATAAAATGCGTATCAGGTCCGGAAACGCGTTACCGATTATTGAGAAGAAGATATCGAAAGGAGAGTTGGAATTGGTAGACTAAGCTATTTTATTACCACTTCGTCAATTAGTTTTTCACCTAAAGCTTCGTTCACGCGAAGCTTTATTTTTTCTTTTTGGTACAGCAGTTCCTGCTTCAGAGGGGCTACGTTGGTTGTGATAAAAAGAGTACGGTTGATAATCTTAAGATTTTCGGTGTAACGGGCGATGGTCTTTCCCATGATCTTTTCCCAGAGTTCCTGGATTTGCATGGCCTGTATATCGCCCTTTAAACGGCTTTGGTTCAAATACTGTTTGATTGCATCGCCGATTTTGTACTGACCCATGGAGCGAAGATACTATCTGAACGGGGATTGTCTGAACCGGGATTTGGGTGGATTTGAGGGATTTATGGGATTATTTGGGGGGGGCTCACTTTATGTAGAATGTTTTAGGTTGACGAATATATTATCCGATACATTCCTTTTAGAACAGAGAAGCGCTAGAGTTCAATGGATTGGACGGGTTGGCCGAGCTTTTCGAGTTGCTGCTGGAGGCGGGAGCCACTTGTGTCGGTGATGAAGATTTGGGTGTCTTCGTCGGAGCAGACGCGCAGTAAAAGGTTGCCGATGCGTTCTTCGTCGAGTTTTTCAAAGACGTCATCGAGCAAGAGCAGGGGAGAGAGTCGCTTTTCTTCTTTGATGATCTCCAGTTCAGCCAACTTGAGGGCGAAGAGCAAGCTCTTTCGCTGGCCCTGGGAAGCGATGCTCTTAAAGGGTTGCTGCCCCATTTGGAAGACAAGGTCGTCGCGGTGTACACCACCCGAGGTTCTCTGAAGCATCAGGTCTTTCTGGCGGTTATGCTTCAGTAGTTCTGCAAGGGTAAGATGGTGCATCTCGCTTTCGTAAAGAAGAG
>Ga0157372_10007218_pt1 | contig 11830 bp, 13 predicted proteins | sample C55metaG_FD_115307 | JGI IMG/M metagenome (GOLD analysis project Ga0157372, IMG submission 115307) | Corn rhizosphere microbial communities from Kellogg Biological Station, Michigan, USA - C5-5 metaG | ecosystem: Host-associated > Plants > Roots > Rhizosphere > Soil | place: USA: Michigan...
GAGTCGGTGAGTAAGATGCTGGGGCACCGGAACTTAAAGACAACACAGCATTACGCCCGTGTTCTTGATCGAAAGCTGAGTGAAGACATGCGCGCGTTGCAAATAAAATTTAACACGGAAAATCGTTCCCAATCTGTTTCGCACTCTGATACGACGCCTTAATTCGGTAGTAAATTGGCCAAAACGAAACCAATGGGTAAACTACTTTATCTCGTGGAAAACGACCAAAAGCCAGCCCCCGGGCAGATTGTGACGATAAAGGATCTTGAAGAATTTCGGCTGAAAATGTTAATGGACATTAAAGCCATGTTAGAGGGTCACATGAATAAGACCGTCAAACGATGGTTGAAATCTAGTGATGTCAGGAAGATGCTGGGTATTTCCCCCGGCACCTTACAGACGCTCCGAAATAACGGTAAGATACCCTTTACAAAGGTTGGCGGATTGATCTATTATGATGCAGCGGAAATCAATCAAATCTTGGCAGAGAACAAAAAGGCTTCCTGAAATAGGTTACCCGTGGGGGTCTCAGGGGTTCATACCCCCAAACCGTCTTCGCGGCTCGCTTCTCTGCGAGCCGCGAAACATTGCCGTTGCCAAGGGGGGCATTCCTGTGAAATCTCTTTCGTCAGGTACTCAACTAAACCGCGCTACCCACTTTTTTGGTTCACGACTAGGGTTACGAGTGCGCATTTCGGCGCACAGCAAGATGTACGGATGTAAACATATTAGGAAAAAGAGGTATTTGCGGGCCCAAAAATATTGAATTCGGGTAGCAGTGTTACCCGAATTGAAACGCCATCAGCGAGCAGTCAAAGATCCGGCAACCTTGAATCCGGTTTCGAGGGGAACGCCCCAGTTTCCAAGAAATAACAATATCTCTTCAAGTCCATTTCCGCATCGGAATTTAGGTAGTCAACGTATAATGCCTCCCTTCCTCCGTTCACTTTCTTCACTTCGGGGTGGTTTAATTGTTCAATTAGATGAGATTTCTCTTTCCACCATTGTCTACAAAGATCGACCGTCCAGTGAGTATTTCCGTTGCATGAATATCCGTCGGCCAAAAGCCCTTCCGCGGCAAATATTTTTCGTTGAGTTCGTTCGTAACTGGAATGACGGATGCTATCAAAATCATCAAGCCGAATCACCGCGTATCCGTCGAGAACAAATTCATCGTCAAGTTGAAGAAAAAAGGAAATTCCTTGACATGCCGAGAATAAACCCCGATAAAGTTTCCTCCTTTCCGCATACAGTCCTAAAAATCTTGACAAAGGACTTCTTGTCGATGTAATTTTGCAACATCAAATTGTACTCCTTTATCTTTACTTGATCTTTCATATGAATCCTTTTCATTGAGATTGGTACAGGGAAACAGTGGATAGTTACCAGCATGAATGGCTCCTTGAATCGTAAATTAAGTCAAAAACAATGGGCCAGCCACTTTTTCTCATAAGCAATAATCAAAAAAACGGCTCCCTCTCCGTTGGATGCCATTGGGCATCCCATACAGTTTTTGGGCCTTCTCCTTTGCCAAATCTCAAGGAATTAGGGCGCCTGGAAGCGCCCAGCAAGATGTACCGTTGGCAGCAAATTAGCAAAGAAATTGGGGTTTAGAATCCTGGACAGTATTACAACAAGCCCCACAATAACCTTTAGGAAGGTCGGTGGGTTAATTTGCCTTAACCAGCATTTCTTCATATTTTCATTGCGACGCAGAGAAACTCTAACCCTTATTACATGACCGTTGACGAAATAAAAGCAAGGTGCGAATCTTTGTCCACAGAAGAGTTGTACCTAATTGTAAATAACAAGATCCGCTACACCGAGGTAATCGTGAGGGTTGCCCAACAAGAACTGAGAAGGAGAAACCCGACGAAAGAGGAGATTAGCCAATTTAAAAAAGGACAAGCCCGGCGGGCCAAAATTGTCGACGGAGATATTCATGAAGACTTGATGTCATTGGAGAAGGTCGCATTTTTCTTCATTTTCGCTCCAAGATTTCACTTTCTCGTTCTCCGGGACTATCGGAAAAGAGAGTATGTATTAAAGGTTCGGCAGGCTGGATACTACATGGTCACCGGGGGAGGATTTTTCCTATTGTTTATGTTGCTTGGAGGGTCGACGATTTTCTCATTTAAAACTGCTCTTATCCTTTGGGCAACTAGCTTTCCGGTTGCATATGCCTTTAATTATTACTACTTCAAGGCAAGGACTCTCCGTCGTCTGGCTGCGCGAATGGCTAACCAGGAAACTGACGTACAAAATTAGTGCGGGATGAGCTATTTCAGCTCAAAATGGTTTTAGTCGTGGCCTGACACTTTCGATATAGGCAATGAAATCGGGCAGATGACTAACCGCGCTCGCGCGAGAAAATCCGCAATTGTTTATGGCTAACCGTAGATAGTTGAGGAATGTGGTGTCATGCTCTTCATAGAGGAATTTGCTGTCAATTTGAGGTGTCGCAGTGAGCTCAACTCTATACATTGGCCCACCGCTAATATTGTCTTTGTGCAAATAGTCCCCTGCAACAGGAAGTCCTACTTCCTCATCATTCTCATCTGGCTCGAGATCCTTGACTTCTTGCAGGAGATCGGCTATCGGTATAATCTCAAGGGGGTCGGCGCCTTCCCACGGTATTTCTTCCTTCGTTTCATAGTCCCAGGTAAAATTGCAGGCGCCTACAATTCTAAAGAACATCTTCAAAGACAGGGGGACATGACCAAACTTACTAACCGCTTTCTCCAGCCTGCGCACCCGTAACTTGACTCCCCACCGGGGTTTAAGAATGGGCCGGTCAAAGTCAAAACGGGGACTTTTCTTATAACAGTAATTAATTTCAAGCAGAGCGGCATAAATCACATCTAAGTTATAGGCTACTCTGCTCATGGTTTCGGCCAAAACAGCTTGGGTCATGTAGAAATTCTCCCCTTCGAGGGCGGCAGACCCCATGCGTTCAATTTCTCTATAAATCTCAAGCGTTTCCCCGCGTCGGTATCTTTCTAGCAAGTTCATAACAGGCCATTAAGATAGTTGTTGTCTTGAACTTGGACAAGCGCTTTTAAGGCAGGCGGCCATAGGGCTTTGCTTTGAGGGCGCCTGGATAGCGCCCAGCAAGATGTATTGTTGTCAGCAATTTCTTGATTAATGGCCCTAAAATTCAATTCGGGCAACACTGTTACCCGAATTGAAAAAGCCGGCAGAAATCTAAGCAGCCGCAGCCGATCGGCGAGGGAATCCGGGCCCAGCACCCGGTCCGGCCTTGGCGCTTCGCGGCTGGCATGTTATTGCTCCAGCAACGGTTTCCAACTCAGCAGCGGTACGGGATGGGCCAAATATCTTTGTTGTGCTCTATCAAAAGCAATAACATCCCCACCGCGATGGATGTGTCTTTTCTTCAAAAATAAAAAATCGGCGCCTTCGTGCCGGATCGCTACCAATCTTCAGGCTCACCTGTGAGCTCCATCCTATCATTCATTTTTAGAATAGCCTAAATTATCAACTCGAAGCGCTCTTCCGCCAGATCGTTCAAAAGTGCAGTATTCTCTCCTTCGAAAAAGAGGGATACCAGATAGGCTGATGCCTCAGCTCCAGCAACAAAACGATCAAAGGAATGGGGGTCGGTGGAATATAAGTAGAGGGATATTAAAATGGGGGTCCTATCATCTTTTTTCTTTTCGTTGGTTTCCGGCCAATCAATTCGAAAACCGCCTACGCCGATCCAAACCTCGGAAGCCCGAATCCGGCAAAGCTCCACCAAACCTTTATCCCTGAGCTTCCGGTGGGTAAAATTGCAATTTCTAATTCAAATATTGTATATTTAAAAATTCATATGCCACAACACGTTAGCTACTGGGATCGCGCTTCAAAAGTATCATTACTGAAATAAGAAGGAATGAGTGAGAGCTTAAAATTTAGGATTAGTTCTGCGCTAAAGGACATTCTCGGAAGAGATTTGATCCATGATGACTTCATTGCTGTTTTTGAACTTGTTAAAAATTCATTTGACGCATATGCAACAACTGTAAAAATCAAATTTGAGAAGATCGAAAGTGGAAATGGTCGAATCATAATCAAAGATGATGGCAAAGGTATGAACTATGAAGATCTTATTCATAAGTGGCTTTTTGTTGCCTATTCTGCAAAAAAGGAAGGGACTGAAGATGGCAGCATCGACTATCGGTCAAACATTAACGTTCAAAGGCGATTTGCTGGAGCAAAAGGTATTGGCAGATTTTCTTGTGACAAGCTTGGAGAACAACTTTATTTGGAGACCACAAAAAATGAACCTGGAGCAAACACAGAGACATTGTTGACTAATTGGTCAAAATTTGAAAGGGATATAAATGATGAGTTCACGGAAATAACTGTTTTGCACGATACAAAAGCTAAAAGTGACTATGGGTTGCAACATGGGACAGTATTGATTATCGAAAATTTACGTAGTGAATGGGATCGAAAAAAGTATTTGAAACTCAAGGATTCGTTGGCCAAATTGATCAACCCAAATTCAGGAAATGAAGGCCTTAATTTTAGAATAACCATCGATATTCCAGAAGAGTTAGATCGAGACAATGAAAGCCCTGAAGAATTTTCTAAGGTTAATGGAGAGGTAAAAAATCTCATTTTCGAGACCCTCGGACTGAAAACGACTAAAATAGTTTCGTCAATTTCCGACGATGGACAGTATTTATCAACAGAACTTGAAGACGGCGGAACGTTAATCTATAAAATCAAAGAACTTAATACGTTCTCTTTGCTAGATAACGTGTCCATTACACTATATTTTCTTAATATGTCTGCAAAGCAGACATTTACAAGAAGGATGGGAATTTCTTCAAATCAATATGGACATATTTTTTTGTATAAAAATGGGTTTAGAATCTATCCTTATGGAGAACCGGGTGAAGATCCCCTAAAAATTGATAATAGGAAAACGCGGGGAATTAATCGTTTCCTTGGAACTAGAGATTTGATAGGGCGGATTGAGATTAATTCTGATACGGACCAATTGAAGGAAACTACGTCCAGAGGAGACGGGCTGATCAAAACTCCAGCATACTATCAGCTTGAAGAGTTTTTCATCCTCGTATTAAAGCGCTTGGAAAGATATGTAGTAGATGTCCAACAATGGGGGTTGAGTGTCGAGGACGAAAATTCGTATGACGTTAAGTCGAGAATAAGTGAACTACTTGCCAAATTAACCGGGAGCGAGAATCTTGTGGAATTTCAAACGACAGATAGTTTTTTAAATATTATAGAAAGTAGTCAGGCCAACAGCGCAGAGACCATTGTTAAAAACTTGAATAGATTGGCGCTCGAAAGAGGTGATGATGTTTTGATCAATGAGGTAAAAAGAGCAACTTACCGATTGAACAATCTTCAGCTAGCAAAAGAGCAGGCAGAGAAAGAAGCAATAGTTGAATCAGAACGAGCAAGAGAAGCAACAGCCCAACTACGGGAACAGATCAGTGAAAACTTATTTTTAAAATCAATTAATACATCGGACTACCAGGAAGTAATCGCCTTGTTACATCATATCGGGATTTACGCAGGTACAATTGATAACAAATTAAAAGGAATTTCACTTCGAATTCAAAATGACATTCCAATAACAAGAGATGAACTCAACAACATAATTAAATCAATATCATTCGAAACAAAGAAAATTTTAAATGTTGTCTCATTTGCGACTAAAGCAAATTTTAAATTGCAAACAGAGGAATTAGAGGCAGATATCGGGGACTACATCAGACAATATATTGAAGATATTATCCCCTCAACTACCGATAAGTCGCTTAGAGTTGAAGTCAGAGACTTCCTTGACCGGCCCCATAGAAGGGTATTTAAGCCAATCGAGGTCAATATTGTTCTTGATAATCTAATTAGTAATGCCCGAAAGGCGAGGGCAAATAATTTGTCGGTGACCCTAGCTGAAGGCAAAAATGGTCATTTGCTCGTGAAGTTTGTTGACGATGGCATAGGAATTAAACGTGAGAACCTAGACCGAATTTATGATTTAGGATTTACAACGACGGATGGGTCCGGTATTGGTTTATTTCATGTCAAGCAAATAGTTGATTCAATGAAAGCTAAGATCTCCGCTGAAAGTAACGAAAAGCAGGGGGTAACATTTACAATTGAATTTAAATAAATATGAATAAAGTAGTCAAACTTTGCTGGATCGACGATATGGAAAGCTGGGCAAATTCAGCGCAAGAAAATCTAAAAATTGTTGCCCAAAAGTATGGTGTGGACTTAAAGATAGTCAACTGCAAAAATGGTGACGAACTTACCGTCCAATTAAATTACGATTTTGCAGGCATTATTATGGATTATCACATGCAGCCATATAATGGTGATAAGTACATTAAAGAAATTAGATTCGAGGACCATTTGGACAATATACCTATTTTATTTTATTCTCAAGATAATAACACTGATTTAGCGAAATTAGTGCAAGGCCTGGAAAATATTACAACAGTTTACCGTCCTAATCTGGAGGACAAGATCACAGAAATGTTTATCCGCGTAACAGTTTGATTCGTTTTTGATTACTCGGTGTAATTGTAATGACTTCCTTTTTCAGGCACCACTAAAGGTTAGAGTTCTCAGTTTTTTCTAAAAAAAGAGAATCAGACTATACAGCAGTCAAGAGCTCAATGCGATTGTTAGTGATAGCTTTAATTTTACCTAACTGGATAAAAACAGTCAAAATTTTTTCAGCATGTTTGGCGTTTACATGGAAATTCGTTTCCAGGTAAGTATAGAATTCACTCTTTGTTATAATGTCAGTGTTAATGCTGTTTCGATAGTCTACTATAAGATAATACGCCAGCCTAGATAGATCATCAACATATGATGTTGAATTTGCCAAATTGATAGTCTTGTGATTTGTTATGGTAATTTTATGGGGATTGTGTCTCCAAGTATCCAGAGAGGGCAAAGAATCAATTTTATGTGGGACTTCTGGGAAAAACTCGAGTTTGCAAATTGTCTTAAACCCTTCAGGTATTTCCGAAAGATTATTTCCAAATTGATCCAAACATTCCAAGACCTTGACGACAAATATCCCAGGGACTAAAGATTTAGAATCGCCTTCTAATAACACGTCAAATTGAGATTCTAAAGAAACATTATTGGGCGAATAATCTACAAAAAGCCATCTTTGTGACTCGCTAAGCTCATACTCCTTCGAAAGCTTCTCTAAGATTGAAGCTTCTGCTTTCCCTTGAATTGTTAATGTCATTGTATCGTCAGAGATCATACTTAGCTATATTAATTTATACAAATTAATTATTTTTTGATGCAATTCCGCATTTTGGCAACTATTGCTTCGATTTCATTTTGATCTATCAGCCTAGTTTCTTCACAAAGCAAAGATAAATTGTCTTTTCGAACTGACATATAGGTGTCAAAACCAAAACTTTTTACAATAGATTGTAAATCAGAAACATGAACATATCCTTCCGAAAGAGTATAAAACTCAAGAGGCTTCATTCCCAAAGCGATTTCATCTTCGATTGACTTCAGCACATTTGCCTTTATTTTTTGTTCTGAGAACTTTTCAAGAATTCCCAAATACACCACTGCAGTATATGGGTTCTTGGACATACAATCCAAGGCGAACCAAATGGCCTTGATTGGATGGCTAGACGTACAAGTATAAGGTATACTCATCGAAGCAGTGCTACCTTGAAAACCTATGGTAGTCCCTCTGAATACATATATTGGAGGTGCATCTTTGGTCATGAGCAAAGAAAATCTTTTTATTCCAATGCATAACTATCTAACAGGATTTGCTTCCCCAGATTTATTTATCTTTATAGTGGCGTCGTTACAAAGAGGTGGAAAATTCGGTGCCCCACCCAGCAACAAAAGAGCTAAATCATTGAAAATAAATCGCGTCGGAGACCAGGTTCCAATCCCTCCCTCTCCGCAAGATCAATGAATGGCCCCGGCTCTGCCGGGGCATTTTTTATTCCCGGACGCGGGGCGAACTTGTTCGCCAGAGCGGGAGGGGATAAAAAATGAAAGGCGCGACAGCGCCGGCCATTCATTGATCTTAAGCCCCCCCAAGGAATCAGCGAGCACCGCGATAGCATCGAAATTTAGTTCATATCCATCGTCAGAAAGGCGCCTTGGCCGTGTTGCCATGTCTTTTACGAATCGATAGTATTTTTCTTGAGGTTCAAGTTGCCCAAGAATCGTATAAGCCGACCGCAAATAATTGTGCCTTGTTATTACTTGTTCCACTGTCTTGTCTTTCTCGTCCTCTGTTTTCCAATCGGCTTCCTGCAAAATGTCATCTGAAACTGTCCGGGACCAAATTCCGAACTCTCCGGCATCTGTTTCAACTATTGCAGTGTCATCTAAATGACTCATCAAGATATCAAAACGATTAACGGAATTTCTACGAAGTAGCTCTCTAAAAGCCGATGCTCTTAAAACTGGGTGCTCTGATTGGCTTAATTGCATCAAAACTTCATCGGTCGCCATGTGCCGAAGAGAACTGTCATAATACATAACAATGCCCTTTGATACAATATTTGTAAGGTGCGGTTGTAGCGATTTTTGAAAATCTTTTATTGCATAGTTGTACTTATTTTTTGTCCCACAGGACGATAACAAAAGGGCAAATTGAAGGAAGACTAGCAGTTTTAGCTTAAACATAAGAGATTTATAGTAGGATTCAGATGGCGCTGGGTTTCCATAAAACAGACACTCCCAGGAAATTAACCCGTATAGGATTGCAGCCGGTTGAATTCACCCCACTAGGGTGGGCTCCTTCTGTGGCGTGAATAAAACCAAGAAATCTTATTTTGCGGTTGAAAAATAGGAGCTTATGTATTCAGAAGCCAGAAAACTGCGCCTGATTGAAGATCTAAGAAATGTCACGAACGAGGCGGTATTAATGCAGATCGAAAGCATTGTAAAAATGGCCGCTAAAAACCAGGAGTCTAGCTGGCCTTCTGCCCATGACTTTGCGGGTCTGTGGACCATGGAAGATGCCGATGCAATTGAAAAGGCTATTGAGGAAGGTTGCGAGCATACTCACCCGGATGATTGGCAATAGGTTTGCCCTCAATAACAGGTAGCTGACAATATCTAAGACATTAAAATGACCATTGAGCGCTATCCTCTCTTTTCCATAGAAGAGGACTCCACAGTTACATACGGTGTCTTAATACTGGCCTCCCAGAAGAAAGGAACGCCGGCTCCGGAAAATGGTATTTGGATTGCGGCTATAGCCATCCAAAACGATCCCACTTTGAAGATACGCGACAAACACTTCAACGAGATTGAAAGGTTTTTCTGATCACGTAGTCCAAATTTCATATATTTGTATTGTCAAGCGTATCGATACGCAGTACATTCGAAACCTTTCCAATGAAATGATACAATCAATTACTCATAAAGGATTGCGTCTCTTTTTTGAAAAAGGGAATGGCTCCAAGCTTTCTGGGGAGTATTTGGCCAAGATTGCCCTGATACTGGACGCTCTCGATGCCTTGGCGTCGGAAAACGATATTAAGGTCCTCGGAGGAGGTATTCACCTTCTGACTGGCAACTATGCCGGCTTTTGGTCGATCAAGATCAGTCCCAATTATCGGATCATTTTTCGATATAGCAATGGCGATGTATTCGATGTCGATTATGTTGACTATCATTAAATAGGAGGAACTATTATGTTGAAAAGAGCCTTACCCCCTGCTCATCCGGGGATTGTTTTGAAGGAATTGTTCATGAATGAGCGCAACCTGACCATTACTGACCTTGCAAAAGGCCTCGGAATGACCAGGGCCAACGTATCTGCAGTTGTCAATGGCCGGGCCGGTATCAGCCCGGAAATGGCAGTCAAGCTTTCTGCCGCCTTTGGTAATAGCGCCACGTTTTGGACCAACTTACAAACGAATTACGAACTTTGGCATGCTGAAAGGAAAGTCAAGCGTTCTACAATCCGGCATTTTAAGCTACCAAGGGACCGGCAGACGGCACATGCATAACGGAAATGAGTTCCCGATATGCAGATATTATATACCAGGCTTAGCCTAATTGGCTTCTTTTGACATCAATCGTCACCAAACCGATTGGTGGGAAATTCGGTGCCTCGTTTAGCCAGTCCGAGCCAAATCATTGGAAATAAACCCGGAGTTCGTTGCCCTCCCTCTCCGCAAGACTTCATCACTGCACCCCAGCTTTGCTGGGGTTTTTGTTTGAAGCAGACGCGCGAGCCCTGCTCGCAGCGAATGCGGAAAACAAAAAAACGAAGCCGGCGTTAGCCGGCTGAATCAGTTGCGAAGGATAATTTCAAAACTTATTTTTATTAATAACTTCCATAAAACGTACCCTGAACTTCTCACTGACGGGTATGCGTTTATCAGCGATATAGATATGGTTGTCTTCTATTTTACTAAGCTGTTCATAGTTGATGATATAGGAGTTGTGCACCCGGATAAACGGAGGCTTTAGCTGCTCCTCCATATCCTTCAGCCGGCGGTAGATCAGCATTTGCTCCTGGGCTGTCGCAAGCCTTACGTAATCCTTCTCTCCTTCAAAATACAGGATATCCTTTAATAATATCTTTCGGACTGTTTTTCCGGATTTCACAAAAATGAATTCCGGGGTCTGTTCGGTAGTTGGCGGATGATCCGGTCCGGGTTTTAAAAAATGCTGCTCTATTTTTTCGACGGATGCCAGGAAACGCTTTAACGTGATGGGTTTAAGCAAATAGTCGATGGTCTGAAAAGAATAGCTTTCAACCGCGTATTCGGAATAAGCCGTAGTGAAAACAATTTTAGTGCGGGGCGGCAACAAGGTTGCGAGCTCCATGCCCGTAAGCTTGGGCATATTGATGTCCAGAAAAATAAAATCAACCGGGTTCAACCTTAAAAACGCCAGCCCTTCCAGGGCATCATAACATTTCGCTTTCAGCACCCAGGTGGTGCTTTGCTTGATCAGCAGTTCCACCAGGTCGACGGCGTCCGGCTCGTCATCGATAATTATGCAGGCTAAATTCATTAAAGAGGAATTTTTAAGAACGCGGTGAACAATTCTCCTTCGTCATCGATGGTCAGTTCAAATTTGTCCCCGTATAACAACCGGAGTCGTCTTGTTAAATTAATGATCCCGAATCCACCCGGTCCTTCGGCCGCTCCCTGATCCGCCTTTCGATTCCGGGTGGTAAAGAACAGGTGACCGTTTTGCTGGACCAATGAAATGGTTACCTGGTTTTGTTTTAGCGACTTGTCGATCCCATGTTTGAAAATATTTTCGACAAAGGTCATCAGGAGCATCGGTGGAATGCGTAGGTCAGGGTTATATGACTTCTCGAAATGAACGGCGGCGCCATGCCGGATCCGGATCCGTTCAAGCGCAATATAGTTCTCGATAAACCCCACCTCTGTAGACACCGGCACTTCATCCTTTGGGCTTTCATCGACAAAATAACGCATAATATCCGCCAGCCGTTCGATCAGCCCGGCCGACGGGGGATCGACCTTGTAAACCCGGTAATAAATACTGTTCAGTGCATTAAAAAGAAAGTGCGGTTGAACCTGCAGCTTGAGTAAGTTCAGTTCAGCCTGGCTTTTTTGCAAAAGGATCTCCTCGGTCTGTTGTTTTAAACCGAAATAGGCAAGAGCGATCCGAAAAACGAGGCTGAGCACAAAGATCAGGATACCGCCGGGAACATAATTTAGTAAAGCAAGTAAATGAACCGGAGCTGCTTTTGCCAACCCAAAATGCTGGTAAAGGATCATCCCTATGTAACCCTTCAACATGCCGGTTACAATCAAAAAGAACGCTACCCAAATGCCGTACGCGAGGAACC
>Ga0157372_10007221_pt1 | contig 11828 bp, 8 predicted proteins | sample C55metaG_FD_115307 | JGI IMG/M metagenome (GOLD analysis project Ga0157372, IMG submission 115307) | Corn rhizosphere microbial communities from Kellogg Biological Station, Michigan, USA - C5-5 metaG | ecosystem: Host-associated > Plants > Roots > Rhizosphere > Soil | place: USA: Michigan...
CAAGACTCGCTTTTCCCGCTATTTTAACATTTTTTGATATAAATATGGGTGCCATATTTTGTGGTCCAAATGGCCCGAACTGATTTAACACCCTGAAGAATTTGGAATTGATCTTTTCCAGATCAAGTTCAGCATCAATGCTTATTTCCTGGATAAGGAATTCTTCAGGTATCGTTTGAGCTACCACTTCTTCAAACCGTTGTTGCAATGCCGGAATGTTTTCGGGCTTTAAAGTTAAACCGGCTGCATATTTATGTCCGCCAAATTGTTCAAGTAAATCGCTGCAAGAGCTTAATGCTTCGTATAAGTCAAAGCCAAGTACAGAGCGGGCAGAACCTGCAACGTGTCCGTTTGAATTAGTTAAAACGATAGTCGGGCGGTAATATTTTTCTGTTAAACGCGACGCAACAATTCCGATGACGCCCTTGTGCCAGCCTTCGTTATAAACAACTGTAGTTTTACGACTTTGCAATATCGGATCACCATCGATCATTGCTAAAGCCTGTTCGGTAATATTTAAGTCGTGCTCTTTACGTTCAGTGTTTTTAATATTGATAATGAGGCTCTGATTTTTTGCAGCCTCATCATTGCAGGCAATTAAAAGACTTACTGCATGTTTAGCATCATCAATTCGTCCGACAGCATTAATACGCGTACCGATCATAAACACAACATCCGAGATTGTATACTGCTTTTTCCCCGAAAGCTCTATTAATGCAGCAAGACCATTACAGGGTGCTTCATTCAGCCTTTTCAGGCCAAACCATGCAAGAACCCGATTTTCACCAGTTATAGGAACAATATCAGAAGCAATACTTACTGCTACCAGATCAAGATAACAGCTGATCTCATCAAAACTTATATCATTTTTCTGAGCATACGCTTGAATCAGTTTAAAGCCAATTCCACAGCCCGAAAGTTCTTTGTAAGGGTAGCTGCAGTCAGCTCGTTTCGGATCAAGAACAGCAATAGCTGAAGGTAAAACACTTCCCGGAAGGTGATGGTCGCAAATAATAAAATCAATTCCTAAAGTGTTGGCGTAATCAATTTTATCAACCGACTTAATTCCGCAATCAAGAGCGATAATTAAAGAATAACCATTTTGTGCAGCATAATCAATTCCCTGGATTGAAATACCGTATCCTTCTTTGTATCTGTCTGGAATATAATAATCTAATTGTGAGTGGAATTTTTTGAAAAAACTATAAACCAGGGAAACTGCGGTAGTTCCATCCACATCATAGTCGCCGTAAATAAGGATCTTCTCCTGACCGGCAATTGCCTTCTCTATGCGTACTATTGCTGTCTCCATATCCTGCATTAAAAAAGGATCGTGAAGATGGCAAAGATCGGGGCGGAAAAAGCAGCGAGCCTCTTCAAAAGTAGTAATGCCCCTGCTTACAAGCAGTGAAGCCAGAACTTCATCAATATTCAACTGATCTTTTAGTTCTTCTACAGCCTTTAAATTGGTTATAACCTGCTCTGCCCACCTTTTTTGCATATCTTTGTTAGGTTTTTAATGAAAATGTATCTTTTTATTAAAGTTCGGTTAAGAACCCCGTGAATACATCCATACTCGTTTTTTTAACGTTGTTAATCTGGGTTTAAGGGGTAAATATAACACTAAATATAGTATTTGCTTATAGCTGGTTTGGTAAGCAATTCATTATCAGTAAACATTTTTATTAAGGTGACAGTGAGATGAGGTGAAGAAGGTTGAAGGTAGGGTTTGCAGTAACAAGTTTGCAGATAAGAGTTGATGGAGACAACAGCAGGCATAGTTTAATTAAGCAGAATAAATGAAAGTATTTCCATTATATGAAGGATCTTATTCGGTAGATATTACTAAAAAGTTTATCCCGTTTGATCCATCTATTCACGATTATAAAGATCGGCCCGGATCTTTATTTGTATATGTACAGCCTTTTTTGGTTGAAACTTCTACGCGGCTTATTGTTATCGATGCCGGACTGGGTTTTAAAGCAGAAAACGGTGAGCCTTTAATTCATGAAAATATAAGAAAAGCAGGTTATGATCCTGATGATGTCGATCTGGTTTTAATGTCTCATTTGCATTTTGATCATTCAGCAGGGATGGTTTATGAAAAGGAGGGAAAATGGCAATTAACTTTTCCTAATGCAGAGTATGTAATTAGTAGGGATGAGTGGGAGAGCGCTTATTCTCATCCTTCAAAATCATACCGGACAGAAATATTCGATATTGTTCAGCGAAGTGGAAGTATCCATTTTATTGAAGGAACCGGAAGATTGAATGATCAGGTAACTTTTGAATTGACAGGGGGGCATTCAGAGTTTCACCAGGTTTTTTTAATTGAAGATGAAGGCGAGAAGGTGTTTTTTGGAGGAGATATTCTGCCCGAACCTGAACAGCTGTTAAGGAGATTTAAAGCGAAATATGATTTTGATCCAGCAAAAGCAATGGAGCTACGGGACTATTACGGCAAACTTGCAGCAGAACAAAACTGGCTGTGCTTATTTTATCACGCTAAAAGTCAGGCAACAGGAAGGGTAGAAATGATAGGGGATGCGTTTACGGTAAAACCTTAATTTACGAATTGCGATTTTAGATTTACGATTGCCGAAACGCCAGATTAAATCGTAATTCGTAAATCTAAAATCGTAAATTCTATTATTTCCTGCATACCAAATTAATATTCAGGAAAAACTCATCATCGATCGCTTTATCACCAATATCTCCGAAAAAGCTTTTTGAACGATAACGGATATCATATTTAGTACGGTCTACCTTTACATCTTTGGCAACAGCAGTTATACCGTTCTTTTGTTTTTTTATAGTTGCCGGAAAGCTGATAGAGTTAGTGATACCTTTGATGGTTAAGTTCCCAGTGATGTTAGCTTTATCAGGAGCAACAGATGTAACTTTAGTAATCACAAAAGTTGAAGAAGGATATTTTTCTACCGAGAAAAAGTCTTCTCCTCTTAAGTGCCCCATTAAATTCTGAGCAGAACTTCCTTTTATATCTGTAACTGCCATCGTTTTCATATCAATGGTAAAAGACCCTGATTTCAAGTTGTTGTCTTCCAATGCCAAAGTACCTGAACCAAGTTTTACAATTCCCCGGTGTTCGCCGGTTACTTTGCCAGCTACCCATTCTATAGAGCTTTTCTGAGTGTCTGCTTTATAAACTTCATCAGTGGATGAAACTTTAAAAGACATAAAAACTGTGGTAATAAAGAGTACGATCAGGTGTGTTTTAAATTTCATATGCGAAACGATTTTGTGTAAAAGTAAGGATTAGAGCGACTAAACTAAAAAAGGATTAATCTGTAGAATAGTATATGAGAAAAAAAGCTCTGCACTATCTTATCCTGCTTTTTTTAGTTGTTGCCTGTAAAGAAACTCCTGCTCCTAAAGCGCGAACTCTATCTCCCAGAGAAGAATTTCCAGGACTGTTTGAGGCAGTGCAAACTTCAAATGTTTTCCCAGACAGTAAAACATTTCCCGACTGTATTCCTCTAAAAACACCTGAAGAAGTATTGCAGCAATACGAGAGCGATAGATTAGCGAATGATTTTAACCTTAAAAACTTTGTTAAGGAAAATTTTAGTCTGCCCGAAAATGTTACTAAACAATACAGAACACTTAATACTGAAGATATCGAAGCCCATATTAATAATTTATGGACGGTGCTGAAGCGAAATCCTGCTAAGCCTGTATCTTATTCATCTCTCATTGCTTTGCCTAATGCTTATATCGTTCCCGGAGGACGTTTCCGGGAGATTTACTATTGGGATTCTTACTTTACCATGCTTGGTTTAGCAGAAAGCGGGCAAGTTGATCTTGTGGAAAAAATGGTTAATAACTTTGCCTGGTTACTACGTACTTATGGTTTTATACCTAATGGCAATCGTACCTATTACTTAACCCGTTCCCAGCCTCCGTTTTTTTCATTAATGGTAAAACTGTTGATGGATCTGAAAAAAGATAAGGCTGATTCTGTATTAAAAGCAAACAGAGATGCCCTGGAAAAGGAGTATAAGTTTTGGATGGATGATAAGGGGTTTAAAAAAGGAGCAGCGGGACACGTAGTTCATTTACCAGACGGAAGTGTTTTAAACAGGTATTGCGATAAAGGCAGTTGGCCGCGGGAAGAGGCTTTTAAAGAAGATGTAAGAACTGTAAAAGAAGGAAATAAACCAAAAGAAAAGATGTACAGGGATTTGCGTTCGGGAGCCGAGTCTGGTTGGGATTTTAGCAGCAGATGGTTTAAAGACGGAAAAACTTTGTCAACTATTCAGACTACTGATATTATTCCTGTAGAGTTGAACTGCCTTTTGTATCATCTGGAGAAAATGCTTGCCCTGTCTTATTCAAGAAAAAAGGATAGTGATAAAAGAAGCTGGATGCTGGAATTGGCCGAACGCAGAAAGATAGCACTGGAACGTTTTTGCTGGGATAGGGAAATGGGGTACTTCCATGATTATAATTGGAAAACTCTGAAACAGTCTCCCTATTTGTCGCTTGCCGGAATGTATCCTATGTTTTTCAAAATGGTTACTCAGTATAGAGCAAATGCTATTGCAGCAAAACTACAAAGACATTTTTTGATGAAAGGAGGCTTGGTAACTACGCCGGTAAATACAGGTCAGCAATGGGATGCCCCCAATGGCTGGGCTCCTTTACAATATATCGCAATTTCAGGACTCAAGAATTACGGTAATAAAACCCTGGCGAGAGAAATCGCCCGCAGATGGATAAGCCTGAACATTAAAGTTTTTAAAAAGACGGGTAAGTTGATGGAAAAATACAATGTTGTAGATACAACGCTGGTTGCCGGAGGCGGAGAATATCCTACTCAGGATGGATTTGGCTGGACGAACGGTGTTTTGCTTAAGCTTTTAAAAAGTGACTTGTAAAAGGCGGCTTCAGTTTATTGAAAATATGATAAATTTAATTGCTTAAAAACAGTGGTTATTTGCATTCTTTGAATCAAGGATAGGTTTAACAAATGTTTTTACAATTTGTGCTGCAAACGCTATTAGATTAAACCTCTTTACTGAAACCTTGTTACCTACAAAGCATGAATGGCGAAAATATTTTAATTATAGGAGCTGGTGCATCTGGTTTGATGGTGGCCAGAGAACTTGCCAGAGCAGGCAGAAGAGTTACTGTTTTGGAGGCAAAGGAAAAAGTTGGTGGAAGGATTCTTGATATTCCTTCCGGAAATAATTCTAATCCTATTATGCTTGGTGCGGAATTTATTCATGGAAATGCTGAACTCACATTATCTCTTTTAAAGGAAGCAGGCATAAGTTATTCAAATATATCGGGTAGAAGTTATTTTTCTAAAAACGGCAGTTTAGAAGAATATGAATCTGACCAGGATTTTTGGCCGGAGTTCAATGAAAAGCTGCAATTGCTTTCGCAAGATGTTTCCTTGAAGCAGTTTTTAGATACTCATTTTAAAGACGAAAAGCATAATTACTTAAGAGAATCAGTATTGCGTTTTGCAGAAGGTTATGACGCTGCAGATGCAAACAGAGTGAGTGTTTTGAGTTTAAAGAAGGAGTGGGAGCAGAGTGATGAAGATAGCCAGTACCGAATTGATGGAGGATACAGTGGCTTGATCAACTACCTGGAGCAGGATTGTATTGCTAATGGAGTTTTAATTATCCCTAATAAAATAGTGTCTCATTTTAACTGGAGCAGAGGTTTTGTTGAAGCAATAACCAGTGATGGAGAACGGTATGCAGGTAGAAAAGCTATCATTACACTTTCTCTGGGCGTTCTTCAAATTAAAGACGGTAGCCTGGGGTTGGTTAATTTTGCACCTCCTTTACCGATTCGTATGGGGGCTATACGCTCAATGGGCTTTGGTTCGGTAATAAAGGTAGTTCTGCAATTTGAAAAACCATTCTGGCCTGAGGATGCTGGTTTTATTTTTTCCAAAGAAGCTATTCCGGTTTGGTGGACTCAAAATCCAGATCCATCTCCAATTTTGACAGGTTGGCTAGCCGGACCTAAAGTGCAAAAGTTTGCAGATAAGCCAGAGAGTGAATTAGTAGATATTGCTATTAATACGTTATCGAAAATTTTTTCGCAAAGCGCTGATTCTATAAGCGCTAATCTGAAAGCTGCTCATGCTTGTAATTGGGCAAATAATCCATTTTCGAGAGGGGCCTATACTTATACAACAGTTGATGAACCTAATGCCGCAGCCTTATTGGGGAATCCGGTTCAGGGTACGCTCTATTTTTCCGGAGAAGGAATTTACAACGGTCCGCATGTAGGAACCGTTGAAGCTGCTCTAATTAGCGGAAAGGAAACTGCTGCCAAAGTTCTCGCTTCTTAAGTGTAAATTCTCCTTAGGAATTCCTCTTTAAAGGTTTCTGAAATAGGAATATATTCATCCTGAATTCGGATTCTATCGCGTTCTATACTTTCTATTTTACTTAGAGCAACTAAATAGGATTTATGAACGCGGCAGAATTGCATTGAAGGAAGTTCCTGCTCCAATTCTTTAAACGTTTGCAGAGTCATTATTCTTTTATCCAGGGTATGAATACGTCTGTAATCTCTCATTCCTTCAATAAATAAAATGTTCTCTAACTGAACTTTTTCCAGTCTGTATTCTGTTTTGATAAATAAAAATGTTCTTGGTTCCTGCCTGCTTGCTTTTTGTAGCCGGTCAAAAATACGGTTTGTGGATTGAACGAATCTTTCGAAGGTATAAGGTTTTAAAAGATAGTCTGCAACATTTAGTTCAAATCCTTTTAATGCATATTGATCAAAAGCTGTGGTAATGATCACTTCTGGCCTTTGCGTTATTGATTCTAATAATTGGATTCCGGTAAATCCATCCATTTGAATGTCAAGAAAAACCAGATCAATATTTTGAGTTTTAAGAAAACCTATAGCTTCTATTCCATTATCGAAAAAAGCAACCAGATTTAAATAGCTTACTTTTTCAACATAATTTTTTAAACGCTCTAGGGCTAAAGGTTCATCTTCAATAATGACACAGTTAATTTTCATGCAGAGAGAGGCTTAAGTTTACTTCGTAAAAAGAATTTGTCTTATCAATTTTTAATTTATAATCGGGGTAAATCAAACTTAAACGATTTTTTATAATATCTAAGCCAACGCCACCTTCTGATGCAGATATTGAAGATTGTTGATTTATCGCATTGCGACAAATAAATCTGATTTCGTTATTAACAATTTTTATGTGGATAGTGATCGCTTCATCAATTTTTTTATCTGTAGAATGTTTAAATGCATTTTCGATAAAAGGAATAAATAGCATTGGAGCAATTAACAGGTTGTCCGGGTTTCCCTCTACTTCAAACTTTATAAAGTACTGATTGGTAGTTCTTATTTTTTGTAATTCGAGATATTTCTCAATGTATTCCAGCTCCTGGGCTAACGAGATATTTTCAGAGGAGGAATCATAAATAGTAAATCTTAAAATATCTGAAAGCTTGTTCAGGTAAAGAGATGCTTTTTGAGGCTCTTTTTCAATTAAGATATCAATATTGTTTAAGGTGTTAAAAAGGAAATGAGGATTAATTTGAGCTCTCAATAAAGCTAGCTCTATTTGTATATTTTTACGTTTGAGAAGTTCTTTTTGCCTCGTTTCTCCAAACCAGGAAATAAAACCTTTTAAAAGGCAGCCGGCAACCAGCGAACGTAATGCATTTAAGAAATAAGTGTAAAAATAGATGTAGGAAGTGGGTGAGTGCAGAAAGCTGTTTTTCGTTTTGTTCCACCTTAAAAGCTCCATTTGAATCAAAAAAGGTTTTAATACAATATAAATCAGAAGGAATAAGGCAGCTATCAAAATTGTAGATATGAGGCTCCACAGTGAAAATTTTAAATACAATTTTTGGGATAGGAATTTTGGAAATAGAACTAAATAAGCTAAATAAAATGTGATAAGTTGCAGAGGAACAGGAAGCAATACGTTAGTGATATAATACGTATCAGAAAGATTATAAATAAAAAATGTTACGATAGTTGGAATAAGAAAGCTCCAGTATAAAGCATGTAAAAGAATTCGGTTTTTTTGTTTCATGATTTTAAGTTTGATACAAACATGCTTTATGCTTCAATTTTAATAGCTCACAAATCTGCAACATCGACAAAACTTTCTGCAAAATCGAAATCTTTCAATGAATTCCACTAATCTTAGCATCTTCCCTAAAATCCTATCTTTGCCTCATGCAATACCTGCGCTTATTGTTATTCCCATTTTCATTGCTGTATGGCTTAATCATCCTGTTAAGAAATAAAGCCTATGATTTAGGAATATTTAAGTCGAAAGCTTACGAAATCCCGGTAATTTGCATTGGAAACTTGACGGTAGGAGGAGCTGGTAAAAGTCCGATGGCTGAATACATTATCCGTTTGCTAAAAGACAAAAAACGGGTAGCTGTATTAAGCAGAGGTTATGGGCGAAAAACTAGAGGATTCAGGTTGGTTGAAAAATCTGATTCACCTGCAGAAGCCGGAGATGAACCTTTACAGTTTCGCCAGAAATTTGATGATATAACAGTAGCCGTTTCGGAAAAAAGAGTTATTGGAATTGACGCTTTACAGAACAACCATGATGTTGTTATCCTTGATGACGCATTTCAGCATCGGGCGGTAAAAGCAGGGTTGAACATTCTTTTGTTTGATTACACACGTCTTCACGAATTTTTTCTTGTTTTTCCTGCAGGTAACTTTCGGGACTCATTTTCATCCAGAGCACGGGCGCAGATCATTGTAATTACCAAAACACCACTTTATCTTGATGAAAAGGAAAGGACGAGAATTTTAAAGCGTATTAAACCTTTAAAAGGACAGGAAGTGTTCTTTTCCTATCTTGATTATGGCAATCTCAAGCCTATTTTTAATTCAAGTGATTTAAGAGAAACAAGTTTAGCCAGTTTAGAATCAGAAACTATTGTCTTTTTAATCACAGGTATTGCAAACCCTGCACCTTTATCTCAAAAGTTAAAAGGCCTTTACAATACTGTTAAACATTATGATTATCCCGATCATCATCCTTTTACAAAGAAAAATATTACTAAACTTGTAAGTGATTTTAAGGCTGATAAAGAACACCGGAAAATCATCATTACAACGGAAAAAGATGCTCAACGCTTACGTGTGCCTGAGCTGGAAGAACTTTTAAGAGGGTTGCCCGTTTATTACCTGCCCGTTACAGCGAGGATTCATGAACCTGATGCTGAACGGTTTCAAAATTTAATTGAGGAATATGTTAGCTGACATCTATAGCACTACAGAATATATTAAGAAACGTATTGGCGACTTTGAACCTGAAATTGGTATTATTTTAGGAACAGGGCTTGGTGGTTTGGTAAGCGAAATTGAAATTCAGCACAAGCTGATGTACTCAAATATTCCGAATTTCCCAATTTCTACTGTCGAATTTCATTCAGGTCGTTTAATATTTGGATTACTTCAGGGAAAGAAAGTTGTAGCTATGCAAGGTCGCCTTCACCACTACGAAGGGTACGACATGAAGCAGATTACTTTTCCGGTACGGGTAATGAAAATGCTGGGAATAAAACATCTTTTTGTTTCCAATGCCAGTGGTGCTCTAAATCCTGATATTAAAACAGGGGATATAATGATCATTGAAGATCATATCAATCTTCAGCATGATAATCCTTTACGAGGCAGAAACTATGATGATCTTGGGCCTCGTTTTCCTGATATGAGTCAGCCTTACAGCAAAGATCTGATTTCAAAGGCAGTACAAGTTGCAAAAGAAAATAACATTAGCTGTCATACTGGTGTTTATGTTTCTGTAGCTGGTCCAAACTTGGAAACAAAGGCAGAATACAAGTTTTTAAGGATTATCGGGGGAGATGCGGTTGGAATGAGTACTGTGCCTGAAGTAATTGTAGCAAAGCACATGGGTTTACCTGTTTTTGCTATTTCTGTTATCACAGATGAAGGTTATCATGAAAATTTAGAACCGACTTCGGTTGAACAAATACTAAAAGTGGCTGAAGAAGCGGAACCTAAGATGACCCTCATCCTAAAAGAACTGCTTTCCTCTTTATAATGAAGTATTATTTATTATTAATTGGCTTAATTTTTACCTGTTTAGCTTCCGTGAATGCACAGGTGCGTCCTGCTGGAAAACCTTCTGGCAAAAGTGCAGATGCCGAGCTGGATTCGTTAAGGAAACTTGAAGAAGAGAAACAGGATACGGTAATTTTTACAGCCAAATACATTAGATATACAACGGTTGGACTTTTAAAAGATAGTACGCGTACTGTTTTCCTGGATACTGCTTTAACTCACTTTCATAATTATAATCCGCTTATTCAACCAGAAAGGCCAACGGTAAATCTGGGAAATATCGGACAACCAGCACGAGACCTCCTTTTTAATCCACGGAAGACAATTGGTTTTGATCCCGGGTTTCATTCGCTTGATTGTTATCGTTTAAGTCAGGACTCTATCCGTTACTACAGGGCCAGAACTCCTTATACCTCCTTATACTATGTGAATGGAACTCTTAAGGAGCAGATATTTAGAATAACTCACTCTCAAAACATTAAACCTAACTGGAATTTTGGCGCAAACTATTTTCGTATAAACAATCAGGGTTTTTACACCAATCAGAATACAAGTGATTTAAATGCCACAGTTTTTACCTGGTACGAAGGTCCGAAGAAGAGGTATAATTTGCTTGTAAACGGTTTGTTTAATACCTTGAAAAATGCAGAGAATGGGTCGGTTGAACAGGAAAATATATTTAATGAAAAAAGAGAAAATAATATTGCCGCGACTGTTAGGTTGAGAGGAACTCCTGTAAGGAACGTATGGAAACAAAAAGAATATTTTATAAAACAGTTTTATTACGTTGGAAGGTTAGATACCGTAAAGAATGCTGACTCTGTAGTTACAAGTGTAAGGCCAACTCAGAGGTTTTCTCATCAATTTACTTATGCCAATGATACCTATGCCTTTGATAAACCTAATACAGGAACATTCGGCGCTTTTCCTCAAGTAGAGCGTGATTCACTTTCATTTCCTTTTAAAGACTCAACCACGGTTAAGCGTATAAGTAACGAGTTCAGGTACAGCTTTTATCTTAGAGGAAGATCTTTAAGCTTTGTTAAAAACGAGCTAAAACTAGACGTAGGCTTACAGCACGATTTTTATAAATATCAGCAGCTAGGTCCAGAGGATAAGTTTCAGAATGTTACTCTTAAAGGTGATTTAGGTTACCGCTTCAGTGATCGTATAAATATCAACGGATCTATTAATCAGATCACTGTTGGAAGAAATGCTGGTGATTATCTTTACGAAGCCGAATCACAGATACAATTAAGTAAGTCTGTAGGTCGGGTAATCCTCGGTGCTTATATTCAAAATAAATCACCGGAAGCACTTTTCGAGCTTTCAAACTATCATTTTAATTATTGGTCTAACAATTTCAATAACACTAAGATCAATAACCTTTCTTTTACATATCTTAATAGTAAATACAGTTTCAGAGCAAAAGCAGAGTATTTTTTAATATCCAATTATTTGTACTACAAAGCCACAAGCGATCCTGATACGCTTCAAATAACTCCTGTTCAGGCTGGGAATCTTATCAATATGCTTAAAATTACCGGGCGTAAAGATTTCCAATTTGGCCGCTTTACTTTAGAAAGTTATTTAGCTCTCCAAAAGTCAGATTTTCAGAAAGTATTGTTAACCCCGGAGATTTATACTTTTAACAGTTTTTACTATAAAAGAAGGTTCTCAAACTCTTTAATGGCACATGCAGGTTTTGATGTAAGATGGAATTCAAAGTTTAATGCACCATCATACGC
>Ga0157372_10007223_pt1 | contig 11828 bp, 3 predicted proteins | sample C55metaG_FD_115307 | JGI IMG/M metagenome (GOLD analysis project Ga0157372, IMG submission 115307) | Corn rhizosphere microbial communities from Kellogg Biological Station, Michigan, USA - C5-5 metaG | ecosystem: Host-associated > Plants > Roots > Rhizosphere > Soil | place: USA: Michigan...
AAATGATAAACAGTTCTTTCCTGTTCCTGCCGGGAAATTTAAAAAGATTGCAGTTATAGGCGAGAACGCTACCCGTAGTTTGGTAGTTGGAGGAGGTTCATCATCATTAAAAGTAGCTTATGAAACTTCAGCTCTGGAAGGATTAATTGCGAAGTATGGAAAAGATCATATTCTCTTCAGCCTTGGTTATGCTTCCGGTCCGCCGTTGTATGGACGGGAAGAACCTTCGAAGCTAAATGCTGATTCCTTAATAACTGCTGCGGTACAGGTTGCCAAAGATGCAGACATTGTGCTTTTTATAGGAGGATTGAATAAGAATCACTTTCAGGATTGTGAAGGGGGTGACCGTAAATCAATGAGTCTTCCTTTCGGTCAGGATAAGTTAATTGATGCCTTATTGAAAGTGAACAAGAATACAGCAGTAGTATTACTTAGTGGCAATGCTGTTTCAATGCCCTGGATAAACAAAGTGCCTGCTTTAATGCAAGGATGGTACCTGGGTTCAGAAGCTGGAAACGCATTAACAGATGTTATTTCTGGCGATGTAAATCCATCAGGTAAACTTCCATTTTCGTTCCCTAAAAAGCTGGAAGATAATGCCGCACACTCATTCGGTAAGCTTTCTTACCCGGGCGACAGTATTAATCAATACTACAAGGAAGATGTTCTGGTAGGTTACCGTTGGTTTGATACAAAGAAAATAGCACCTCTGTATGCGTTTGGATATGGACTTTCTTATACTAGCTTTAATTTAGGCACTCTTTCTACTGATAGATCAAGCTATGGAAAAGACGACGTTATCAAAGTGAAGTTTACTGTTAAAAATACAGGTTCTCGTTCCGGAGCTGAAGTAGCACAACTATATGTAAGTGATCCTGTTTCCTCAGTTGTGAGGCCGGAGAAAGAACTGAAAGCCTTTGAAAAAGTGTTTCTTCAACCAGGGGAAACCAAAACAGTTACAATGAATTTGAAGGTTGCTGATCTTGCTTTTTATGATGAGAAAAAACAAGGCTGGAATCTGGAACCGGGAAAATTTATCTTGAAACTAGGAAGCTCATCAGGTAATATCTCTCAGGAGCAAAGTATAATGGTGAATAGCAATTAACCAAATGCATATATACCAAAGAACACAGCAGATGCATGCTGGTTAATAACCATGTAATATAATCTGAAGGGATTAAAACCCTGATCTGCTCGTACAGAAGAGCTCATAAAAGAGTGTTTGGTACGAGTGGATCAGGTTTTTTTCTTTGCCTCCCGCAGTATTACAAACCAATTACTCAAGTGTAAAAAGCAGGTAGCTAATCGGGACTACCCCAACGAAAACCTTTGAAATATTGAAATAAAGCAGGTTTTTAGGGCTGGGTTCAAATTTTGCCCTCTCGGCGGATTGTTGATCAAGAAACATTAAAAGCTTATAGTCGAAAGGTTGCGAGCTTTTTTTGCTTAGGGAGATTTCTTGTCTATAAAAACTAATAAAATTTTATCCCCTGTAATCTTATCTTAGAACTTTGTAACCGACATAGACTTTAATGCGAGCCCTTGCTGTTTTCATTCTTCTTGTTTTGAATTTTTCATCTGCTAAGTCTGATGAGAATTATGCCTTTACTCCCATAGATGCAAGTAGTGGCTTGTCTGGTAATCAAGTGAGAAATATTACGCAGTTACCAGATGGAAGGATGGTAATAACCACAGTAGGGCTGATAAATATCTATGACGGTTCAGTGTTCAACTACCTTCATTATACAGATAGAAACAGTATCAGGCTGTCTGGCTATTCAGGATTTCATCATGATTATGTTGCCCGGAATGGCTACATGTGGTTGAAAAACTGGTATCGTTTATTTCTTATTGACATCAACAGAGGCGCTTTTGCTTCTAATTCCGGCAGCTTATTAAAGTCCTGGGGAGTAAATGAGCCATTGAAAGATTTCTTTATGGATAAGGAGAAAACGATCTGGCTGATTACCGAAAAGGATGAGTTATACTATCTCCCGGAAGGGCAAAGGGAAAAACAGCTGTTCAGGCATAACATTTCCAGGCTTTTGGAGGCAGAGGACCAGGTATACGACGTTGCTGTATTAAACAAAAAACTCTTTCTCTTTTTCCGTTCAGGTGTTCTTGTTTGTTTTGACCTGAATTCTAAAAAGGAGCTGTACAGGCAACAGGCTCTTAGTGAGAAACAGGGTTTTAACTACGCAGCTACATCATTTGTTATGCCTGGAAAAAAGCAATTTTTTCAACTAAGGAATGGTGAGGCTGGGGGAATAATGTTAAGCTACGATCCTGAAAAAAGGAACTGGAGCACTGTATTGCAAACTAACTACTGGTTGAACTATCTTTCTATAGATAAAACCGGAAATATATGGGTTACATGTAAGGAGGGGATGTGGCATCTGAATCCAAGCCTTACAAGTAAAGAATTTATCCCTAAGCTGAAGCTGGTGGACGGGCAGGCTATTAATACTGAAGTAAGTACAATTTATCATGATAATCAAGGTGGTATGTGGTTGGGAACTCTAAATCGTGGCTTGCTTTATTATCATCCCGCAAGGTTTAAATTCAAAAACATAGGAAAGACTCTTTTCCCTTTAACAGGTGATGTAACTGTAAATATATCTTGCTTTGCAGAACTCGGCAATGGTGAAATAGCCGTAGGGACACAGCAAGGACTCTTTGTTTATAATGAAAGGACTGGAATAATTCGCCGACATCCTTCTGCGGGAAATCTGAACTGCAATGCCATTTTCCGTGATCGTAAAGGTCGGATGTGGATTGGCACCTCTGGACAAGGATTGGTTTCTTTAACCCCGGGTGGAATAGTCAGCCACTATCCATCAGTTTCTAAAACGATTTATTCAATACTCGAAAATTCAAATTCGACACTTACTTTAAGTACCGACAAAGCGGGATTTGGCGTGTTCAATCCGGAAAGTGGAGAGTACCAACAGGTGAAAGCAAGTAAAGTTGGGGCCTGCCAGACAGTATTTCAGCTAGCGGAATTTAATAAGGAAAACATTGCGGGAATTTGCAGCGAGGGTTTATTCATCTACAATAAAAGAAGTGGAAAAATTAAATTGTATCCGGATAGCAGGGGCAGGGGGTATAACACGCTTTTAGTAGACAAATTCCAACGACTTTGGCTGGGTTCAAAGGATGGGCTCCATCTGTGGGACATTCGTCGCAATAAAAAGCAATCATTTTATACCAATGATGGACTAATAAATAATTATATACAGTCCCTTGTGCAGGCCCCTGACGGAGCAATCTGGATTTCTACTTCAGGAGGATTAACGAAGCTAAATGTCCTGAAAGATAAAAGTGGGAGAGATACTTACTCATTTTCCGGCTTCAATAAAGTTGATGGAGTTATTGCAAACGAGTTTTGGGAACGTTCAGCTTATGTAAGTCCGGGCGGAAATGTTTTTTGGGGAGGCATTGATGGCTTTAATATTTTGCTAAAGCAAAAGTCTGTAACAAGTAAACAAACCCGTACTCCTTTATTCGTCGATTTCTTGTTGTATAATAAAAAGGTTGAAATCGGAGCGGAGTACGATAATAATGTTGTACTGAAAGATCCGCTTCCATCTACCAAAGAAATTGTACTTAACCACAATCAAAATTTCTTCAGCTTTGAGTTTTCCGCTCTTAATTATATAAATCCTACGCAAACCTATTACCGCTATCAGTTGGTGGGAGTAGATGATAAAGAACAGGAATTACAGTCAACTGATGGACGAGGACGCTTTAATTATACCAATCTTCAGCCCGGGACTTATACTTTTAAAGTGCGTGCTGCAGATAATAGCAAGGATTGGACAAATAAGTATGCTGAAATAAGAATTGTAGTAAAAGCGCCCTTCTGGAAAACCCCGCTGGCATATTGTTTCTACATGGTTATTGCCATTAGCGGAGTTGTAGCAGGAACACGCTTTTATATACTTCAAAAGCGCAAAAAGCTTGTTCGTGAGCAACAGGAAAAACTGAATGAAATGAAGTCAGCTTTTCTCAAAAACATTAATGAGGAGTTGAGCGAACCGCTTACTCAAATCATCGATCCACTTGATAATATTCTGAAGTATGCAGATGAAGGCCGCCTGAAAATTCAGTTAAAGGAGGTTCAGAACAATGCACTTGATTTGAGGGAGCTTGTTAATCAGTTATCCGAAGGTATGTTATCTCCGGTTTCGCCCAAAGAAAATGAGTTGAACATGGAGGTACTCTTGCTGAATATGCGTAAGTTGCTGGAACTACAGAAAGAACGTCAGCAGCAAAGTAGTGAAAAGCCCAGGCCGGACGGAAGTGATAGCTTACTTACTGCTTATGATGAGAAACTTATTCAAAGGGCATTAAAATATGTGGAAGAGAATCTCGATAACCCGGACTATACCGTAGAACAGCTTAGTAAGGATATGGGGATGGACAGAACGGGCCTCTACCGGAAGCTTGTACATGTTATAGGTAAAACACCAACTTCCTTTATCCGCTCTGTGCGGTTAAAGAGGGCAGCTTTGCTTCTGGAGGAAGGATTAACCGTTGCCGAAGTTGCCGACAGGGTTGGATTCAGCACATCCAGTTATCTCACCAAATGTTTTCAGGAGGAGTTTGGCATGAAACCTTCTCAGTACATGGCGTCTCTGAAACAGAAGAAAAACCTTCAGGAGTAGAAGTTTACAAATAAAGAAGCAGATTGAATTCTTAAAATTTCAACCAGTTTGTTATAAGTTTCAACCTCAGTAACGCCCTTTTTTGCACTCAAGCTTAGCTTTGCAAATCAAAATAAACCAAATAAGATGAAAAAAATATTGATAGGTGCAGTATCTCTGCTCCTTGTTATTTCTGCTGTTTATGCGCAAAAAGTGCAGCGCTTAAGTCAGGGAGCAAAGACCAGTTTTGGAAATATGGATGTGGAAGTTCAGTTTTATTCGCCGTCAATTGTACGGGTATTCAAGACTCCTCAAAACAAACTATATGAAAGGAAAAGTCTGGTAGTAATCAAAACACCTGAAAAAACAGCGGTAAAGATCACTGAAAATGGCAAGGAGGTAGTATTGCAGTCGTCGCTTATTAAAGTGGCTATAGATCCTGTAAAAGGAAATATCCTTTTCTACAGTGTAGCAGGAAAATCATTATTAAAAGATAGTACTACCACTTTTACTCCGAAAGATGATGCTGGAAGCCCTTCCTATACCGTTAAAGGTTCTTTTGTATTAGAGAAATCAGAGCCTATTTATGGGGTAGGGCAGGTAATGGATAATAAATTTAACCGCCGAAACTCTTATCATAAACTTAAAAACGAGAATATGTTTACGTATTCACCCTATTTCATGTCCGTTAAAGGCTATGGGATTTACTGGGACAATTACTCGATATCCGATTATTATGATGGTCCAGGTGAGCTTTCTTTCTCAAGTTTGGGTAAATGTGCCGACTATTATTTCATGTACGGAGGAAATGCAGACGGTGTAATAAAACAAGTGCGTAGCCTGTCTGGAAAAGCTCCCATGCTTCCTTTGTGGGCTTATGGATTCTTTCAGAGCAAAGAACGCTATCAGAATCAGGAAGAAAGTGTGAATGTGTTGAAGAAGTATCGTGATTTAAAAGTTCCCATCGACGTAATTATCCAGGATTGGCGTTACTGGCCTGAATACAACCAGACCGATAGTGCCTGGAACTCACAAAGCTTTGATAAAGAACGTTTCCCTGAACCTAAAAAGTGGGTGGATGAAATTCATAAGTTGAATGCAAAGTTGTTAATTGTTACCTGGCCTGGGTTTGGTCCTAAAACAGAGCAGCGTAAAGAGCTTGATTCCAAAAGCATGATTGTAAACTTTGATACCTGGCCACCAAAAAGCGGTGCAAAGCCTTATGATGTTTATAATCCGGAAGCATTAGATATCTATTGGAAATATCTGAATAAAGGCATTTTTAGCTATATCAATAATGATGGCTGGTGGTTGGATTCCACAGAACCAGATCATATCAATGTGAAAGATGCCGACTTTGATTCTCCTACTCATCTTGGTTCATACCGGAGTGTTAAAAACGCCTATTCCTTTATGCACAACGGAGGTATTGCAACTCATCAGAAAGCTACAACCAAAGACAAACGTGTTGTTCTGCTTACGCGTTCAGGTTTTCTTGGACAGCAGCGCTATGGTTCAAATACCTGGAGTGGAGATGTACAGTCAACCTGGGAAATGCTGGAGAAGCAAATTCCGGCAGCATTAAACTACACCTTAATGGGCATTCCTAATTGGAACAGCGACATAGGCGGATTTTTTGCAGGACGCTGGAATAAGGAAGGTGGCGCTAAGAATCCAAAGTTCCAGGAGCTTTATGTGCGGTGGATGCAGTTTGGAGCATTTTGTCCAATGATGCGTTCACACGGTACTGAAATTCCCAGAGAGATATTCAATTTCGGAAATCGTGGCGACTGGGCTTTTGATGCACAAGATAAAATGATCAATCTTCGCTATCGTTTGCTTCCTTATACATACAGCACTTCATGGGATGTTTCCAGTAACGATGGAACTTTCATGCGTCCGTTAATTATGGATTTTGCTGCTGATAAGAAGACGCACGAAATTGGAAGCGAGTACCTTTTCGGCCGTTCTATTCTCGTTGCTCCGGTAACCAAACCAGAAGTTACTACATGGCCGGTTTATCTTCCTGCCGGAACCAGCTGGGTAGATTTCTGGACCGGAGAAAAAGTAAATGGAGGCCAGACAGTAGATAAAGAAGTTCCTAAAGATATTATTCCAATGTATGTAAAAGCTGGTTCTATTTTACCATGGGGGCCGTCCGTGCAATATTCAGGTGAAAAGAAATGGGATAACCTGGAAGTACGTGTTTATCCCGGAGCTAATGGTAAGTTTACTCTTTATGAAGATGAGAACGATAACTACAATTACGAAAAAGGAAAGTATAGTCTTATCGAATTCTATTGGAATGATGCACAGAAACAGTTAACAATATCTGACCGTAAAGGACAATTTACAGGGATGCTGGCGTCTCGTAGATTTAAGGTTTGTTTGGTAACACCAGGAGTAAATAAAGGTATGGATGCTGGTGTGGTAGCTAAAACTATTGCCTATAACGGTAAAAAACTAGATGTGAAACTTTAGCGCTTCGATTGTTAAATTGATCTATTCAATTGAAACAAGAGAGGCATTAAAATATCAACAAGCAAAACACGTCGAAACTTAAAGGGTGACTAATAATCACCCTTTTTTTATGTTTTTATGTTTGCTTTTTAAATACATAAAACGCGGCTTATTCAGAGGGAAATACTGATTTAAAGACAGATTTTAAATGTATCTAAAATGTTGCAGCTGCAGGCGTAAAGAGTTTTTTAAATAAATTGAAGTTCTGATGAGACTTAGTAAGAAAACTGGCTCCAGGTGCTTTAAACACATAAATTGGAGCGGATAGTTAAGAAAAGCGATATGGCGTAACGAACATTTGTTACATCATTTTAATAAAAAGTGACATATCAAATTAAGCTCTAACACCTAGATTTACCCCCGTTAATCAATTAGAGAAAACCCGTTTCGAAGAGCCTACCAATATCTCGTTTCGAAACATAAAGACCTTGAAAAAAATTACTATGAAGCATTCTATCAAAGGCAGGGAACGCCCGTGCAATTCATTCTACTATTATTATTTCTACTAATCTTTTGTTAAAACTCTCTATCCGTACTAATGAAAAGACAAATTTTCAATCTCAATAGCAAGAGGAGGTTTCTATCCTTGCTTTTTATTTTACTATGCTTAACAACGTATGCTCAAACAAAGCGAATAAGCGGAGTTGTATTAGATGATCAGAGTCAGCCTCTTCCCGGAGCCGCAGTTAAAGCAAAATCGGGATCGGGTTCGGCAACAACAGATGTAAACGGGAAGTTTACTTTATCGGTTCCTGAAACTGAACAAACTTTGGTTGTAAGTTTTATTGGATTCGAAAACAAAGAAGTTCAAATTAACGGGCAAAGTAATATAACTGTGAAGTTAACGTCTGGAAGCAAAAGCTTACAGGAAGTTGTGGTAGTGGGGTATGGTACCCAAAGAAAGGAAGCGGTAACGGGTTCAGTTGCTTCAATAGGTGGAGAGGCATTACGGGAGGTGCCGGCCGCTAACATTTCGCAGGCATTACAAGGAAGGTTACCGGGAGTTGAACTTTCACAAACCTCTTCTCAGCCAGGAGCCGCAATGCAAATACGGATTCGGGGAGTTCGTTCTTTAAGTGCCGACAATAATCCCCTCGTTGTGCTCGATGGTATCCCATTTGCCGGTTCCATTGGCGATATCAATCCTAATGATATCAAGAGTATAGATATCTTAAAGGATGCTTCAGCAACTGCAATTTACGGCTCACGTGGTGCTAATGGTGTGATATTGGTTACTACTAACCGCGGACAGCAGGGACAGAAAGCAAAATTGAACTTTAATAGCTTTGTTGGGCCGAAAGAAGTGTTTGCAAAATACCCTATGATGAACGGGCCTGAATTTGTAGCTCTTCGTAAAGCTGCTAACTTATATCAGACTAATGGAATTGACGAATCTAATGATGTAAGTACAGATTGGCAGGACCTTCTTTATCAAACCGGCAGCACTTCCAGCTATGATTTTGGGGTGTCCGGCGGCTCACAACAAGGAAGTTATAACTTTAATTTAGGTTATTACGACGATAAAGGAGTAGTTCCTACTCAACAATATAAACGCTATGCTTTAAGAGGATCTTTAGATCAGAGTGTTGGAAAATACATTCGTTTAGGGTTTACCACAAACAGCAATTTTAACGTTACTAAAGGATCTAACGTAGGGTTGTATGGAATCTTAAGTATGTCTCCTATAGCCAACCCTTATAATGTGGACGGAACCTTTAAGAGAACTATAAAAATGGCTCAGGATGAAAACTGGTTGTACACACGCGATATTGTAAATGATCTTAAAGACAGATGGTTGAATGAGACAGAAGCCTTAGGTTCTTACAATACTTTGTATGGAGAAGTTAAAATTCCTAAAGTTGATGGATTAAAATACCGGGTAAACCTTGGTTTGAATTATCGTCAAAGTAATACTGGTAGCTTTACGGGAGTAGGTGTAAATAACCTTGATCCTAAGTATGTATCCTCAGGTTCTGTTAATGGCGCGAATACAATAGACTGGACAATAGAGAATTTGCTTACATACGACCGCACCTTTGCTGAAAAACATCAGATAAATGCTGTAGCATTGTATTCGGCGTCCGAAAACAGGCTTAGCCCATTTTCTGCTTCGGGAAGGAACTTTCCAACTGATCAGTTCCAGTATCATAATCTGGATCAGGCTGCAGAAGAAATGCGGGTTGGATCAGACCTGACAGTTTATGGGTTGTTATCCTGGATGGGGCGTGTGATGTACTCCTATGATAATCGTTACATGTTGTCTGCAACTGTACGTGCTGATGGATCCTCCAGATTGGCTCCAGGCCATAAATGGCATACTTATCCTGCAATTTCAGCTGGATGGAATATTGCTAATGAGGCCTTTATGAAAGATTTCACGGTAATTAACCAGTTGAAATTGCGTGCCGGTTTCGGGCAAACATCTAATCAATCTATTGCTCCCTATTCTACACTTGGGCGTTTGGGTACTCGTCCTTATAATTTTGGTGATGCTAGTTACTCTACGGGATACTATGTAACCGAATTGCCTAATCAAAACCTGGGTTGGGAATTTTCCAAAACATGGAACTTTGGGTTAGATTTTGGACTGTTGAAAAATCGCTTGTCCGGTACATTGGAATACTATGTTACGAATACAGAAGACATTTTATATAACGTAGGCTTACCTCCAACTTCTGGTGTTAACAGTTTCACTGCAAATATTGGTAAGACTCAAAATAAAGGTCTCGAGTTTTCTTTAAATGGTACAATATTAAACAATGTTAATGGTTGGACCTGGGAGGCTGGCATAAACATATATGGCAACCGAAATAAAATCGTAGAATTAGCTAATGGTAGTACCAGAGACGAGTTCAACTGGTTCTTTGTAGGGCAGCCAATCAATGTTATTTATGATTATGAAAAGGTAGGCCTGTGGCAGGAAGGTGATCCATATCGTAATATTTTAGAACCAGGCGGAAGTGTAGGAATGATTAAAGTAAAATATACAGGCGATTATAATCCTGATGGTACACCTGTAAGAGCAATCGGAGCTGCCGACAGACAAATCCTGAAAATAGACCCTGATTTTCAGGGAGGATTTAATACACGTGTTGCATATAAAGGCTTTGATTTAAGTGCCGTTGGTGTTTTCAAAAATGGTGGGATTCTTAACAGTACCCTTTACGGTTCCGGCGGTTATTTAAATATGCTTACAGGACGTCGTGGTAACGTTAAGGTAGATTACTGGACCCCTGAGAACACCGATGCAAAATACCCAAATCCTGCAGGCCCACGAAGTGGTGATAATCCTAAATATGGTAGTACGTTAGGTTACTTCGATGCATCCTATCTTAAAATGCGTACTATAACTCTTGGATATAATTTCCAGCAAAGCGCCTGGTTTAAGAAAACAGGTATTGATAGATTACGCGTTTATTTCACTGCTCAAAATCCTTTCGTAATGTTTTCACCATATCATAAAGAATCTGGACAAGATCCTGAAACCAACTCTTTTGGTAACGAAAATGCTGCGGTTGCTTATGGGCAAGAGCTAAGACGGATTCTTACTGTAGGAGCTAATGCCCCTTCAACCCGAAATTATTTGTTTGGCATTAACTTAACTTTTTAAGATTGGTATTTATGAAACGATTACATATAAAAGCTTTTATAGGAGCCGCAATTCTATCCATGGCTGTTACAGGCTGCTCCAAAATTTTAGAAGAAAATCCACGAAATATATTTGACCCTAACTTTTTTAAAACAGAGAACGGTGTATTAGGAGGTTTAACAAGCCAGTATGCCCATCTTCGCTATATTTATGGTCAGGCTTATTACTATAATGCTACAGAAACAGGAACTGATGAAGCAACCTGGGGACAAAGTGCTGATGGCAACTTCAAGGATATGGACCTTTCTGGAGTTGGTCAGCTAACCCCATCTTCAAGCAGGGCAGATGTGCTTTGGGGAACAGCCTTTTCCAACATTAACACTGCTAGTGGCATTATTGAGAATGCTGCTGCTGTTGGTATCTCTAATGCATTGATAGCAGAAGCCAGGTTTTTTCGGGCTTTTGATTATTTTCAGTTAGTACAAACGTTTGGTGGTGTACCTCTGGATCTTGGTGCAGGAGAGTTAAAATTTAACACCAATCCTGTGAGGGTGTCTGTCCGTAACACCGTTCCTGAAGTTTATACAAAAGCAATATTTCCGGATTTACTAAAAGCAGTAAATGATTTACCTGTTGCCGGACGGGTTACCGGAGGGGCTACAAAAACACTCGCCCGTTTGTATCTCGCCAAAGCTTACCTTACTTACGGTTGGTGGCTTCAGAATCCAAACAATATCCCTACTTATCCCGAAACTGCACGTACCGATCCTGATGGACATAACCCCGCATGGTATTTTCAGCAAGCATACGATGTAGCTGTAGCAGGTATTGATAATCCAGGTTCCTTCGGTTTACAGCCAACTTATTATGATGTTAATCTTGCTCAGAACGATCGTAATAAGGAGATTTTATTATATGCCGATCATACCCAAACAAGCGAGTTCTATAATGGATCAAGCTTGTCTTTTGGAGGGGGTGGTGCTCCTGATAACTTTGCAAGTTGGATGTTGACATGGAATTATCCTGATTTGAGAAGTGCTACTACTCCCGGGGGAGCAGCTTCTTTCGCTTCA
>Ga0157372_10007224_pt1 | contig 11828 bp, 10 predicted proteins | sample C55metaG_FD_115307 | JGI IMG/M metagenome (GOLD analysis project Ga0157372, IMG submission 115307) | Corn rhizosphere microbial communities from Kellogg Biological Station, Michigan, USA - C5-5 metaG | ecosystem: Host-associated > Plants > Roots > Rhizosphere > Soil | place: USA: Michigan...
ATGCACGAACGCGTCGCAATTCCGCCGACATGGACCGTGCAGGCGCCACACGCGCTGATGCCACAGCCGAATTTCGTTCCCGTCATTTTCAGGTCTTCACGCAACACCCAGAGCAGCGGTGTTGAAGGATCGACAGTAACTTCCCGGCGTTGACCATTTACGTTGAGTTGATAAGTCGCCATTTTGAACTCCTATATTGGCCGCAAAAAGGCACATAATGCACAAAATGTGTTTGGGAATATTTTGTGCTTCTTTGCGGCATTCATACTACTTTCCTGGCGGACACGGCGTCCCCGCTTCGACCCAGCGGCGAGTGGCAGCCACGAATTCTGCGTGCGTCAAAGGCGGCAGTGTTCTCATTGTGCCGTCGGGTCGACGCCCGGGGTTCCACGCCCACTTCACCAGCGCCTCCTCTTCGTGATGCTTCAAGAGTCCTGGTCCATCCAGATTATGGTTCAGCGAACGATCCGTAACGGCGCGACAAACTGCGGCACTCGAAAGAGGTCGATCGTTCAGGTCCTGCCAACGCATGGAGAGTGGCGCGAGATGCCAGTTGTGCCCGCCGGGGACCCCGGTGCTGTCAGCGTTGGTTTCCTGGTGACAGCCTGCGCAATTCAATCCCGGAACGCCTTTGCCTTCCGGACCACGCACCACATTCGCAACGTGACGGCGCCGGTCGTCTCCCTGTTGTGGATAGTCAGTGGCAGTATGGCAGTTAATGCAGCGAGGATGGGTTAAGACTGAATAGACTTGTTCCCAGGCTTGCAGACCTTGGACCGGGCTCGACGCCATCCAGAATGCGAGCGTAGGAATGGCCAGTGAAACAAGTATCCCCGCACGAATGCTCGTCATAGATCCCTCCTGACCGATTTGTGTCAATTGCAGTAAACTAAGCCGCTGATAACGCCGATTAAAACACGGATTGATCTGCTTTTCCATCAGTGTGATCCGCGGCCTAAGTTATGAAAGAGTCGCCTGTCAAGATCGACGTCCTCCTCGAACCTCTGTTGACAGAGGCCAGCGACGAACAGGTCGACCAGTTTCTTTCCCAACTCATCACCGAACATGCCGAACCGGTGATCAAAGGCGTGATTCGTTTCAAGCTCCGTCTGAATTCGTATCGCGAAGCACAGCGAGCCGAAGCCGACGACATTCACCAGGAAGTCGTGTTGCAACTGTTGGCCCAGTTGCAGCGATTTCGCAAACTTCCGCAGGGTAATCCGATTTCGGATGTACGCGGGATGGCGGCGGTTATCGCGCATCGCACTTGTGCACGCTGGATGCGGCGCCAGTTTCCCGAGCGACACGCGCTCAAAAATCGTCTTCATTATCTGATCACGCGCCAGCGCGGATTTGCGCTTTGGCAGGATGAAGATGGGAAATCCATCGCAGGCTTTGAGGTTTGGCAGAAAGAGAACAAAGCGACGAAAGCGGCTCGGCATTTGTCGGACGTTGAAGGTCTGCCGAATCACATCCGCACGCTCAGGAGCGACAAACCACAGGAGTTGGCCGGTGTTGTGGCTGCGATTTTCAACCACGCCGGTGGTCCAATCGAATTCGACGAGTTGGTGAGTGCGATCGCAGCTATCCAGGGAATCAGCGATCAGCCAATCGAGTCGCTGGCCGATGAAGAAGATTCCGCCGCGTCGATGCCGGTCTCCCCTGAACCGGATCAGGCATGGCGAATGGAGAAACGAATGTTTCTTCAGCGGCTGTGGGACGAGTTGCAACAACTTCCCTTGAATCAACGCTCTGCGTTGCTGCTGAACCTGAAAGATTCGAGCGGATTCGGCTGTATCACGTTGTTTCCCGCGATCGGGATCGCGACGGTGCGACAGCTCGCCGATGTTCTTCAGATCAGCGTCGAGAGTTTTGCAGAGGTTTGGAACGACTTGCCGCTCGAAGATGCAAAAATCGCCGAATTGCTCGGATTAACGCGGCAACAAGTGATAAATGCGCGCAAATCCGGGCGCGAAAGGCTCGCTCGGAGGCTGAAAGGATTTATTTAATGGCGGTGGTAATACGGGACAATTTTCGCCAACTTGTACAGATGAAGCCCCACCACTCCCTGGGTGGAGGTTCAAAAATAAAACTGTGGAACATCTGACTCAACAACAACTTGAGGACTACTCCCTCCAACGGCTCGGCGCCGCAGAACTGGTCATCGTGAGTGATCACCTCGGCGAGTGTGAACTCTGCCGCGCCCACGTCGAAGCTGGAATGAACGGCGACGCTGCGTTCTTCGCGCTGCACGACGAAGCATTTCGTGATGAGACAGGGCCGAGCGCGCACCTGACCGCCGAGCAAACGGCTGAGTATCTCGACAAGAATTTGTCGGGCGAGTCGCTGCAGATTGTCACTGACCATTTAGCAGGTTGTGAACAGTGTGTGTTGGCAGTCGCTGACTTGCGATCTTTTCGAAACGAAATCGCTCCCTCGCTCGATCGCGAATACTCTCCCAGGCCTATTAATGTTGCTTCCCGAGATTCGTGGTGGACCAGGTTCGCGTCTTTCTTCCGTGTTTCTCCGGTTCCGGCTTTTGGCAGTGCAGCGCTGGCGGTGCTCTTATTGGCACTGGTCGCATGGCTCGTGTGGCGGCGGACTGACGAAAGACAACCTCAGATCGCTGTCGCTCCGGCGCCTGTATCGCAACCTTCACCTGCAACGGAGTCACCGTCAGTTGCGCCTCAACCGGAAGCAGCGCCCGTTGTCGCACAACTGAATGACGGTAACGGTGTGTTGACACTGGACAAGGAAGGCAATCTCTCAGGCGCTGATAATTTGCCCGCGACTTACAAAACACTCGTGACAAGAGCGCTTACCACTCAGAAGATCGGGAAGTCGACGCAATTGGAAGGGTTGGCGCGGCCGCCGAGTTCGCTAATGAGCTCTGACAATCAGAAGGAGCAGTTCTCAGTTCTGTATCCTGTTGGCGACGTCATGATGACGAATTATCCGACGTTCCGTTGGTCGCCACTCGAGGGCGCAACGGGTTACGAGGTTGAGATCTACGATGCGCAATTCAACCTCGTCGCTTCGAGTCCTCGCGTTACCAACACTTCGTGGGCCACATCGTTAGCACGCGGACAGGTCTATTCATGGCAGGTAAAAGCAATCAAAGACAATCAGGAGATCACCGCGCCGCGACCACCTGCACCGCAGGCAAGATTCCGCGTGCTCGATCAAACCAGAGCAAATGAACTCGCCAGGGCGAAGCGCGCCTACGGCTCCTCTCATCTCACTCTCGCTGTGTTGTACGCCGACGCAGGTCTATTAAAAGAAGCGGAACAGGAACTCCGCCTCCTGCGCCGCGCCAACCCCAACTCGGATCTCGCCGCAAAGCTCCTGAGGCAAGTCCAAGCCCTCCGGAATTAGCCGCAAAAAGGCACAAAAAGCACAAAAGCGGTCTTGTTGCTGAAACCGCAAGATGCGAGGTATGCTTCGCACATGGCAACGATAATTGAGGTCGAAAAGCTGGCGCTCACACTTCCTGAAGAACAACGAGCAACGCTTGCAGCCAATCTTCTGGGATCTCTTCCGGGTGTTTTGTCGGACGAGGATGAGGGAGTTGCTGAAGCGTTGCGTCGGGATGCAGATCTCGATGCGAATCCTCACGAAGCTATTTCTCTGGCCATGTTGGATGACCAGATAAATAGCCGACGCCGTTAATGCATCTGGAATTTCACAAACAGATTCACTCAGACGTCTCGCGTATTATGGACTACTACAAAGGTGTGGCCGGACCGAAGCTTGCCGACGAGTTCTATACCGAACTTAGACGATATTTTCAGAAAGCAGCCCAATCTCCTGAATCCTACCCCGTTCGAAAGCGGGATCTGAGGCGAGTGAATCTCGCACGATTTCCATATCACTTCTTTTTTCGAATAGTGGAAGACAGAGTGCGAATACTAGTTATTCGCCATCACAAAAGACGCCCACAGCTTAAACTTCGTCGTCGCTAATATGCCTTTTGTGCCTTTTTGCGGCTACTCCCCCTCGCCGACGAGGACGAAGCCGGCCCAGTAGAACGGGTGGCTCGTCGCCGGGTTTTTCATCAACTTCAAGGCAGCTTGTCGCAACGCTTGCGTCTTTGTTTGTTTTGATTTCGGCGCAATGAGCGAGCGATGGAAGTCGACCATCAGGTCACGAGTGCCGGCGGATTCGACCTTCCATTGACTCACGACGATCGAGGGTACGCCGGCAATGAACATGGCCCAGGATAGTCCGATCATTCCCTCACCCGCACCGATACGCCCGCGCGCGGTTTCGCACGCCGAAAGGACGGCGAGATCAGCTTTCAGATCGAGTTGCATCAGCTCCCACGCTTCGAGCAGTCCGTCTTCGCCCGGGCCCCCTCCCGCAAGCGCAAGATGCGAATACATCGGCGAAGCATTGTTCAAAATTCCGTGCGTCGCGAAGTGCAGAATCCGCGCTCGACTCGCCTCACTCTTCACGCGATCCTCGCGAGCGTCAGCGCCGATGTACACCTTACTATTCGCCGTACCATACAGACGGCCGAGAGCTTTCACTTCCTGTTCCGCCTCCGGCAACGGTTCGAGTTTTCCATCACGCAACGCCACCGCCGCGCGCTTAAGCGTGTCGTCACCAACTGCTGGATTTCCGAGCGCGAGCAAGCTTGCCGGCGCAATCTCCGTACTGTTATGACGTTTTCTCATCTCGCGAAGCACGGTCAGCGACGGCGCATAAGCGATCGCCGCATCCTCGATCAGGAAACGATTCGCACCACGCATCAACGCCTGAAACGGCAGATCCCACAACGTGTGATCCGGCGCAATGATGAGATTCGTCTTTCCGCGAAGTTGAGCCTCGGCGGGTTTGAGCAAGAGTTCATAAAGCTTTGCCGATGAAACACGAAATCCGAGGTTGCGTCTCGCAAGCTGCTGCCGGAAGTCTTCCGTCTGCTTGACGAGTTCGTCACGTTTGATCGGCAGCGTGTAAACGCGAACATCGGTCGCCTTCGTCGCAACAAACAGGTACGTCTGCTTCTCACCGACGACATACTCGAGCACCGCAGTCGAAGCATCAGGAAGCAGCGCCGCAATCTCATCGGCTTTGATAAGCGGCGCTTCAGCGCGCTGTGCCTTGAGTTTCGGATGGGCCAGGTGCAGACGGGTCTCAAAGTCTTCGTACTCGAGCCGCGCTTCTTGTAGTTCGGCTTTCAGCTCCGCCACGCGTGCTGCATCAGGTTTATCACGTCTCATCTCGGCAGTGAGCTTCGAGTTGAGTGCAGTGAGCCGCTGGCGATGTTGTTCGTCCTCCTGCCGTTCTTCTTTGGACCACGACTGGCGAATGTTCGCGCGGCCTGACTGCAACGTATCGAGCAGTACTCGCGCCTTCGACTGTTCGGCGAACGTCAGAGCCTCGAGATGTTTACCCTGCCCAACAAGCAGATCGACCATTCCAAGCCATGGCGAGAGGCGGTTCTCGAGAAAACTCTGTTGCTGCTGTTCGCCACCGGCCACGTTGCGGCGCATTGCTTCGAGAGTGGAAATCGCTCCCAGGAAACTCGCGCGCGCTTCGTCCGGTTGGCCCAACGCAAGCAACGCGCGGCCGACCTTATCCTGCGCGGTCCACAGTTCTTCCGTGTCGTTAAGCTCTTCCGATATCTTCGCAGCACGACGACTGACCTCGAGCATCTCCGCATACTTGCCCTGCTCCTGGTACAGCCGTCCGAGGTTATTCAATGACAGCGCTAGTGCGTTTCGATCGTTTTGCTCACGGATTCGCAGACCCTTCTGCAAAGCCTGCAACGACTCATCGTAGCGTCCCTGCAAGCGATAAGTGTCGCCGAGGTTGTTCCAGGCCCTCGCAATACCCGGTATTGCGTTGAGTGACTCATAGCCCGCCAACGCCTTTTGAAAGTATTCCAGCGCCTCCGCATAAGACGCTCGCGCTTTATGAATCACACCGATGTTGTTCTGTAGATTCGCAACGCCGAACTTGTCGCCGGCCTCTTCGAAGAGTGCGAGACTTCTGCGCGCATATGCCAGGGCCTGATCGTGTTGACCCTGACGCCGGTAAATCAATGCGATGTTTTGCAGTTTGTTGGCGAGGCTGCGACGATCAACACTACCCAGCTCCTCGTAAATTTTGAGACTCTTGTGGAAGTATTCTAATCCTTCGGCGTAGCGACTGAGACTTGTGTACACGCGCCCGATATTGTTTAAGACCTGATGCAGGGTCGCCAGGTCTTTCGTTTCTTCACTCAGCAGTCGAGCCCTTTCGTAATACTCGAGACCGACTTCAAAGTCTCCAAGTTCAACGTGTGCGCCAGCGAGACCGTTGAAAACGGAAGCGGTTAATTTCTTGTCGCCCAACTGTTCAGCCAGAACCAGCGCCTTTTCGAATGTCTTTATTGCGAGCGGCCGTTGCCGAGCATTGTCGTATGCAGTCCCCATCGCAGTCAGCGCACGCACCTGCTCCGTCTTCGCGTCAAGTTCTTCAAAAATCGCGAGGCTCTTTTCCAGGTTTTCAAGCGCGCCTTTAGGAGGAACGCGACGCGCCTGGATCGCACCGGCTGAATACAACGCCAGGCCAAGCTGAAAACGATCTCCCACTCCTTCGGCGACGCGGATCCGCTCGAGTGCGACGGCCAGTTCTTTTACTTCTGGCGAATTTGCTGATGCGGTTTGTGACTGAGCGAGGGCGGGGGTGCTGAGACTCAGGCCCAAGATCAGTAAACAGAGTGCCTTACGGAACGTGATCGACATCACCGATCCCTCCTAAGCTGTTACTGGCTCGAAAGGTAACGCGCAAAAAATTTCGTAAGTGGGTCAGTAATATCGTCGAAGGTTCAGCAACTTCCTCATTCGAGGTGCGAATCATCCCAATAAAAACGCCCTCTGCCGCCCACACCGTCTGCGATGTGAGGAGGAAACGTCTCGCCTCCGAAGTGGCGGCAGCGCCGTGGTGGCGGCGCATGCGCCGCTGATCGGGTTGAGGGGGTTCAACCCGATCAGTGCGAGCGCAATGGAATTCATTTCAACGAGACAAGGAGACTAAGCGACCACAAGAAGCACAAAAATTTTTTCAGGAGCAGTAATACAGGTTCATGTTCAGCAACTTCACTCTTTGGTATGAAAATTCAAAGGAGAAAATCATGAACCACCAGAAAATTAAACTTCTTGTTCTCATTGCTTTGATTGTTTTCGCAGTCCAGCCCACATTTGCGTCGAATGGACCAGAGTTACCCGAGCAGTGTGCACTTATCGCAGTACCAGAAGGTCAGGAGCTTGCCTTTCACGTCTACGCGAAAGGTGTGCAAGTCTACCGCTGGAATTCGATCACATTTGCCTGGGACTTTGATGGACCAAGAGCAGATCTGTTTGCCGAGCAGAGTTTCCACGGAGAAGTCGGCAGCCACTTTACTGGCCCAAACTGGAAAAGTAAGAGCGGCAGCAGAGTGAAGGCAGCGGCTGAACCAGGCAAGCTGTGCCAACCTGATGTTTCGGCAATTGCCTGGTTGCGACTGAAGTCAACTGAGACGACTGACGCGGGTATTTTCAGAGGCGTCACGTACATTCAACGTGTCAACACCACCGGCGGCCTGAGACCAACTGATCCGGGTACGTTCGGTGAAGTCAGAGAGGTGGAATACACTGCTGAGTACTACTTTTACCGCGCCAAGTAGTTGGAAAATCAGCCACAGATTACACAGATTTATCCGTGTAATCTGTGGCTGGATTTATTAGTTAGAACTTGCGACACCCTCAACCTTGAAATCAAATATCCACGGTGTCGATACAGTGTTCCATGCGATGCCGTACCACACGTCGTCAGTACCCGACCAGCGCCGGATCTTGATCGTGTAAGTTTCGCCCGCAACCGCGCGGAACTCAGCAATCTCGTAGCTGTTGTCGTACGACCCGCTGTAACCGACGAGATTCCCCGCGCTGTCGTAAATCTTCAGATCGAGATCGAGCGTAAGGACAGAAGCGACCGGGATCGTGATACCGAAGAAGTTGAACTCCCTGACGTCCGAATCCCACGCGAGTGCCACCTTCACGTTGTGATGAAAGAAAATACTTCGCGGCACTGATATGTTGTAGGAGAACGTAGTCTCACCGTTCGGTCCGATATCAGCGGTTCGCAACGTTCCGACGTCGAAACCTCTCGGCGCAGGTCGGTTGTTTCTTCCTTTGCGCTGCTCCGCAATTCTTACTGCCTGAAGGGTGTTCAGCGCTCCGGTGCCGTCGACGCCATCCTCGCCGGCAACCAGATCGCTCCACCACGTACCACCATCAGGATTGAGCTTGGCAGCAGCGAGTTGAATAGCTCGGCAGCCTTCCGGCCAGGACTTCAGCACGCCGTTAACTTCCTGCACGCATGCGGTCGAACCTGCAACTGCCGGCGCTGAAAAGCTCGTTCCGCCGTTAGTTAAGTTAACGGCAGTAACGCTGGTACCGTTTGCGGAAATTTCCGGAAGCTCTCGATCACCGTGATCGGTGTCGGGATTACGGAACACTGTGTCACTAGCCATTCCTGTCGCCGAGTCGTTGTGATTGGCAACTGTGAGACGGTTGTAACCTTTGTGGTTCACGTACTCACTGTCCGCTCCATTACCCGCCGCTTCGCAAATCGTCGGGTAAGGCCAATGTAGTGCAAGCCAGTCTTTGTAAACGTCGTCGAAAGAAAGATTTGCGCTGGTCTGTTCTTCGTCTCGATGGAAACTCTGACTGATGACCGTACATCCTTGATCAACGGCCCAACGGAGCGCAGCAAGGTCGTAGCTGTTCGCAGAATGCAAACGACAATCGGGGGCGTGGCCGTGTGGCGCATTTCGCTGATGGTTGTTAATAATTCCGTGCGTAAGACGTGCGTGCTGCGATACGTCGGGATTCGCCAGGAACTGCGCCGTGAGCGTGAGGTTGCTAGTGTCATCCGGACCTCTTTCATAAACAGCCACCTTGATGTTTGATCCGTTGTGTCCGAGAGCGTGCGCATCATCTGCCTGGGCGATTCCCATCGAATTGCCGAGATCGTCAATGCCCTTCGGATCGTAAAGAAAGACCTTCGAGACTTCCTGAAGTTCTGCAAGCCTGCGTATGCCCTGCGGATCGAGTTCGGCATAAATGACCGGCGCTCCCGGATCCACGCGGACATTTTTTCCAACTTCGCCAAGGTGGTACTTTTCGGTGAAGCGACGCGCCCGCTCTTGTATTGATTTTCGCGATTCCACTTCGGCGGGCGGTATTCTCTTCGTTTCCTGGCGTTCGTTCTTCGGAATCGTTGGACCATTTGCGCGCAGCCACACCGCAACGCTAATTGGTTCTGCGGCGCCGGCAGACAGTCGCTCGTGCAACCTCGGCTCGAGCTTGCCATAACGTTCGAGGCGTGCCTTCATCACGTCTGCACGCACCTGATCGAAGTCGACTTGTTTTCCTGCCTTATTAAACGCACCTTCCCACGGTTTGCCGTCGGCACGATGAGTTCCCTTCATCAATTCATAGGTCGGAGTTTCGCCCGGTGCAGTGTGCCGGATGCGATCGCCATCGACTGTTACTCGCGAGTACGATTCGATCTTCACATCCCTGGGAAACGCAATCCTCGCATCGACCACGAAGAACGGGATCTCGAAATCTACCTCGAGCGCCTGGTTATCAGGTGTGTAAAGCCCGGTCAGGTACAACGTGTTGCGACCATTCGCGAACGACTCGTCAACAGGCACGAGCATGCGCGTACCTCTTTCCATTATTTTTGGTTTTTTGCGCGTTTTGTCGAAGCGAAGGCCCTCGTTGATGGCGCGTTCTTCGAGTGGCGTAATTGATTCGATGACGATCGTCGTACCCCGCGGGATAATTTCGAAAGCGTCGATACTGACGGAAACGCCCTTTCTTGTTCGAACAGCTTTCTGAGCTGTTGCTTTGGAAGACATGTGGAGTAAACCTTTCTGCCGGCTCATCGCCAGCGGGTGAGTAATCGGGGGAGGGTTGCATAAGTCGCACTCCAGGCCAATCGCACCAGGAGTGCGCCGCACAAGCAGTTAAATTAGTAGCTAACAGGTATGAGGTTTTGCGGCAAAACGTGTCGCCGTGGTTCTGGTGTACTTTCCTCAGTCGTCAAAGTCAGCTTAATCTGGTCCTATGCAGTAGTCTCACGCGCGACGCTACCGCGCCTGAAGCGGGAATTTTGACCGACTTCTCATTCTCCCCAAGCTTTAGCTTGGGGTTTCTCGTTGCTATACGCTTGAAAACCATTTAAATGGTTTTCAATGATTCTGGAGCGCGTTCCCCCAAGCTAAAGCTTGGGGAGAATGAGACATATAGACTCCGAAAGAAGAAATGAAGGTTCTCCTGGTGAATGCACGCCTAACGTGCTTATCGGATTGCAGCGGCTGAACGCCGGGCATAGAATGCGCAGTGCATTGCACAATTCTTCTTTCGGAGGATCACATGAAAGCAAAAACGATTGCATTGACAATCTCCCTCGTTTTTGTGACCGTGGCGATGGGCTTCCAGACCGACCCGCAGATAGGAACCTGGAAAGTTAACGAAGCCAAATCGAAGTTCCCGGGCAAGTCGAGGAACCACACGGTCGTTTACGAACCCGCAGGAGATCAAGTGAAGGTTACCGTTGACGGAGTTGATGAGAACGGCAATCCCACACATAGCGAGTGGACAGGAAAGTATGACGGAAAGGAATATCCTGTAACGGGCGATTCCAACTCCGACGTGCGATCGTACCGGAAAATTAACAAGAACACGTTGAACATAACCGGCAAGAAAAACGGAAAGGTAACGCTTTCCGGTCGCATAGTTGTCGCGCGCAACGGGAAGTCTCGTACAGTTACGACCACCACCACGGATGCACAGGGCAAGAAGGTAACGACGGTCGCAGTTTACGATAAGCAGTAGTTGAACCCAGGCAACGAATGAGGCCACAAAAAGGCACATATTTGTGCTTTTTTGTGGCCGTTCTTTTTTCCCGTTCTGTTCAGGTAAGCGCTAGACTTACCAGCGCTGTTGACCTATCCTCATACCCGTTGAGTTGACACCCGACCAGCTTCTGCGATCCCCCGTCGCTCAACTTCCCACTAACAATCAGTGACGAATAACGGGAGACCTTACAAGGGACGAGTCATGCGCACGCAAATCATCAAGCCACTCACTCTAGCTTTCATACTCTTACTGACGCCGGCTCTGGCTCGCGCGGCGGACACGACGCTCGTGCCAACGGGTGCAACCTGGAAATATCTCGATAACGGATCCGATCAGGGAACAGCATGGCGAGCTTCGTCATTCGATGACTCTTCGTGGCCTGCCGGTGCCGCACAGTTGGGTTACGGCGACGGCGATGAAGCGACGACACTCGGCTTCGGCCCCGACGCAAACAACAAATTCATTACCAGCTACTTTCGTCGTGCTTTCAATGTCACTAACGCATCGCTCTTCACAACAGTCACTCTACGTCTCTTGCGTGATGATGGCGCCGTCGTTTACCTGAACGGCGTTGAAATCTGGCGCACTAACATGCCGACCGGCACCATCGATAACCTCACAACCGCTTCGGTCGCAATCGGCGGCGCCGACGAAACAACGTTCGTACAAACAACAATCAGTCCATCATTACTCGTCAATGGGACAAACGTCCTCGCCGTTGAATTGCACCAGTCAGGCGGTACGAGTTCCGACATCAGTTTTGATTTACAGTTAATTGGTTCTGACAACTCTGCGTCTGTGACACGCGGCCCCTACTTGCAAATCGGGACTCCAAACAGCACCGTCGTCCGCTGGCGTACTAACACTGCTACCAACAGCCGCGTCAGCATCGGAACCACGCAAGGTAATCTCACTTCAAATTTCGACAAC
>Ga0157372_10007225_pt1 | contig 11827 bp, 9 predicted proteins | sample C55metaG_FD_115307 | JGI IMG/M metagenome (GOLD analysis project Ga0157372, IMG submission 115307) | Corn rhizosphere microbial communities from Kellogg Biological Station, Michigan, USA - C5-5 metaG | ecosystem: Host-associated > Plants > Roots > Rhizosphere > Soil | place: USA: Michigan...
AAGAACTACGAGCAGAACCTGCAGGCGGCCGAGAACCGCATCAAGGACTTCAAGCTCAAGTACATGGGGGTCGCCTCCAACAGCCAGGGGCAGGACTATTTCGGGCGCGTCGCCGGCCTGAACGCCGCGATCGAGAACGCGAAGGTCGACCTGCAGGCGGCGGAGCAGGCGCGCGATGCGTACAAGAAGCAGCTGACCGGCGAGGAGCCGGTGTTCCTGCCGGGGCCGATCGAGCCCGCGGGCGAGGCGGTTCCCGAGCTGGATGCCCGCATCGACGCGCTCAAGCGCGATCTCGACACGCTGCTGCGCAAGTACACCGACCAGCACCCCGACGTCGTCGCCACCAAGCGCCTGCTCGACCAGCTCGAAACGGAGCGCAAGCAGGCGCTCGAGGAACGCCGCAAGGCGATGGCCGGACGCAAGGGACCGTCGGCGATCGACCAGAGTCCCGTGTTCCAGCAGATGAAGATCTCGCTCGCCGACGCCGAAGCCACGGTCGCTTCCGCGCGCGCCAAGCTCGGGGGCCTCGAGGCGCAGCAGCGCGTGCTGAAGTCGCAGGCTCAGCTCGTGCCGCAGGTCGAGGCCGAGTTCACGCAGCTCAATCGTGACTACGATGTGCAGAAGGCGACGTATCAGAGCCTGCTCGCGCGCCGCGAATCCGCGACGATGGGCAAGGACGTGCAGGACACGAGCGGCGCGCAATTCCGCGTGATCGACCCGCCGCGCGTGTCGCCGCAACCGGTCGCGCCGAATCGCCTGGGCCTGCTCGGCATCGCGTTCGCACTGTCGCTCGCGGCAGGCCTCATCGCGAGCCTTGTCGCGAGCCAGATCGCGCCGATCTTCCACGAGGCTCGCACGCTGCGCGACGTGGCCAAGCGGCCGATCCTCGGCATGGTGTCGATGCTGCCAAGCGAAGCGCTGCAGCGTGCCCGGCGCCGGAAGTCGTGGCTGTTCGCCGGCGGGCTCGGCGGCTTGATCGCCGCATTCAGCGCGGTGTTCGCCGTCGTGCTGCTGATCGGCCGCGCGGCGTGAGGGGAGGGTCCATGATCGCGCAGGGCCGCCCCAAGCGTGAATTAGCCCCGAAGCGCGCAGCGCGGAGGGTATGCCAATGAGCAGCCTCATCGAACAGGCCGCCAAGCGGCTGGAGGAACTCCGCCGCGCGGGGGTCGAGACGCCCGAAGGCGCCGCTGTACCGGGCGAGGGTCAGCAGGGCTCGCTGTCGACGCCCGAGGCGATGATCCTGGCGCTCGAGGCGCGCGGTCATTCGCAGGCGCTCGCGCCGCGTCCGCGCGACGAGCGCAGGGAGGCGCCGGTGCGGCGCGAGGCGCGTCCCGCCGCCGAGCCCGACCCGTCGCGGCGCATCGAGATCGATTTCGCCCGCTGAAGGCGCGCGGCTTCGTGACGCCGAACGATGGATCGTCGCAGATCGCCGAGGAATTCCGCGTCATCAAGCGGCCGATCATCCGCAACGCGATCGGGTCGTCGGCCGTCCGCAACGGCAACCTCGTCATGGTCACGAGCGCGCTGCCCGGCGAAGGCAAGACGTTCACGTCGCTCAATCTCGCGCTGTCGATCGCGACCGAGATCGACAGCACGGTGCTGCTTGTCGACGGCGACGTCGCGCATCCGTCGATTCCGGAGATCCTCGCCGCGCCGCACGGCCCCGGCCTGCTCGACCTGCTGACGCGCGACGATCTCGATTTCGCCGACGCGCTGCTCAAGACCAACGTCGACAAGCTGTCGCTGCTGCCGGCCGGATCGCGGCACCGGCGCTCGACCGAGCTTCTCGCGAGCGCGCAGATGGCAGCGCTGCTGCGCGAGACCGCATCCCGCTACTCCGACCGGATCGTCATCTTCGATTCGCCGCCGCTGCTTGCCACGACGGAAGCGCGCGTGCTCGCTGCCAACATGGGGCAGATCGTGATGGTGGTGGCCGCCGACGCGACGTCCCAGCACGCGGTCACGCAGGCGCTCGCCACGGTCGAAAGCTGCGAGGTCGTGCTGATGGTACTGAACAAGGCCAAGCGAACCGACGTCGGCACCTACTATGGTTATTACTCGAGCGACGGGGCGGGCTAGCGCGGCAGGCGCGGGCAGCCGGTCGCCGCGCGCGCGCGTTTCCTTTGCAGCGGGCGCGTATCGAAGGCCGATGATCATGCTGGCGGGCGTTCTCGCCGCCGGCGCCCCGCTCGCGCAGGCGCAGACGTGGAAGATCACGCCGGCGGTTTCCTGGGAATCGACGTTTACCGACAACGTCAACCTCGCGTCTTCGGACCGCAAGGAATCCGACTGGATCAACCAGATCTCGCCGACGTTGCAGTTCTCATGGGTCAGCGCGCACACGCGCGCCGCCGGGCGCATCGGGCTGCCCGTGCTGCTCTACGTGAATCGTTCGGAGAGCAACGAGGTGCGGCCGGAGGTGGCGGTCACGGCGACGTGGGAGGCGATCGAGCGGTTTTTCTTCATCGACGCGGCGATCAACGTCTCGCAACAGTTTCTCTCGCCGTTCGGCGCCACGCCGAACAATCTCGGCAACGTCACCAGCAATCGCTACACGGCGCGGAACTACACGATCAGTCCGTACATCCGCGGCCGCACGGGCGAAAACGTCGAATACGAGTTGCGCGACACCATGAACTGGTCGAATGCCAGCCAGATCGAGACCCAGGGCGTCGGCCAGACAGGCAACTCGAACGAGATTCGCGGCTTCGTCGGGCGCAACGCGCGGCCGACCGGATGGTCGTTCGAATACAACCGCACGGACGTCAAATTCACGAACCAGAACTCGGAAATCACCGAGATCGCCCGCGCCCGCGCCCTGTACGGGCCCGACCCGACGCTGCAGTTCTCGCTGATCGGCGGCTACGAGAACAACCGGTTCGCGTTCACGGAGGAGAAGGGCGCCGTCTATGGCGGCGGGATCTCGTGGCATCCCTCGGAACGGACGCAACTCGACGCGACGCTCGAGCACCGTTTCTTCGGCGCCGGCTACAACGTCACGTTCAACCATCGCTGGCCGCTGTCCGCCTTTTCGATCCATGCCTCGCGTGACACGACCAGCTTTCCGCAGCAGCTCGCGAGCCTGCCAGCCGGGGCGAACGTCAGCACGCTGCTGAACTCGATCTTTGCCTCGCGCATCCCCGATCCCGTGGAGCGCCAGGGCGTCGTAGACGACATCATCCGCAACCGCGCGCTGCCCGGAACGCTGTCGACGCCTGTCGTGCTTTTCACCGAGCAGATCTCGCTGCTCGAGCAGTTTTCGGCGACGTACGGCATTCTCGGCGCGCGCAACGGCATTTTCTTCACGGCCTATCGGTCGAAGGACGAACCGATCGGAAACCGCGGCGATGTCGTCCCGCCGTCGGTGCTGCAGGACATCAACCGCAACAACACGCAAGTCGGCGCGAGCGTCGCCTGGACGCATCAGCTTATGCCCACGGTGACGCTCGGCACCGACGTCAACTGGTCGCGCACGACGTCCAACGAGTCGACCTCCGTCGTCACGCGCGATTTCACGGTCAACGGCCTGCTATCGGCGGCGCTTTCCGCGCTGACGACCGCGTACGGCGGAATCCGCTATCAGGACCAGAATCCGAACACGGGCCCCGGTTACAAGGAGTTCGCGGTGTTCGTCGGCCTCACGCACCGGTTCAACTGATGTACGAAACTTACTACGGGCTGTCCGGCAAGCCGTTCCAGCTCAATCCCGACCCGTCGTTCTTCTTCGGTAGCCGCGGCCACAAGCGCGCGTTCGCGTACCTGCAATACGGCGTCTACCAGAGCGAAGGCTTCATCGTCATCACGGGCGAGGTCGGCGCCGGCAAGACGACGATCGTGCGCAACCTGTTCGAGCAGCTCGATCGCAGCCAGCTCGTGGCGGCGCAGCTCGTCAGCACGCACCTCGACGCCGACGACATGCTGCGCGCGGTGTCGACCGCATTCGGGCTCCCCACGCGCGCGGTCGACAAGGCGACGCTGCTCGCGTCGCTGGAAGCTTTCCTGTGCCAGCTCGCGATCGAGCGCAAGCGAGCGCTCCTCGTCGTCGACGAGGCGCAGAACCTGTCGCCGCGCGCCGTCGAAGAGCTGCGAATGCTGTCGAACTTCCAGTTCCAGGACCAGGCGCTGCTGCAGAGCTTCCTGATCGGCCAGCCGGAGCTCCGCGCGATGATGCAGAGCCCGCAAATGCAGCAGCTGCGGCAGCGGGTCATCGCCTCCTACCATCTCGGCCCGATGGACAAGCAGGAGACGCAGGGGTACGTCGAGCACCGGCTCGCGCACGTCGGCTGGAAGGGCGACCCGAAATTCGGCGCCGACGCGCTCGACCTGATCCACACGATCAGCGGCGGCATTCCGCGCCGGATCAACCTGATGTGCAACCGGCTGATGCTCGCCGGGTTTCTGGGCGAGAAGCACGCGTTCAACGCGGCCGACGTGCAGGCGATCGCGCGCGAGATCCGCGAGGAGCTGGGTCCCGAGGCCGCGTCGCTCGCCGCAGTGCCGAGCGCGGCGCGCGACGCACCGGTGGGCGCCGCGCCCGCGCGCGCGCCGGACGCGGTCTTTCTCGAGCACGTACGCGACATCGAGGATCGGATGGATCGCCTCGAAAAGACCGTCGGCACCGCCGTCGACCTGCTGCACCGCCTGCTGCACCCCGAGCGCCCGACGACGAAGCCGGGCACGCCAGCGAAACGCTGATGGGCGAAATACTCCGGCCGCTCGGTCCGCTCGCATGCGTGGTCGGCGCGCGCCCGAACTACATGAAGATGGCGCCGCTCGTCCGCGCATTCGGCGCGCGCCGCAGCCTTCCCGGCGCGGTGCTGATCCATACGGGCCAGCATTACGACCTGGCGATGAACGAGCGCCTGTTCGCCGACCTCGGCATGCCCGCGCCCGATCTCAATCTCGAGGTCGGCTCCGGCACTCACGCCGTGCAGACGGCCGAGGTGATGCGGCGCTTCGAGCCCGTGGTCGACGAGCTCAAGCCGAGCTGCGTCGTCGTCGTGGGCGATGTCAACTCGACGCTCGCGGTCAGCCTCGTCGCGAGCAAGAAAGGCACGCCGGTCGTGCACGTCGAGGCGGGGCTGCGCAGCTTCGATCGCGGCATGCCCGAGGAGATCAACCGCGTGCTGACGGACCAGATCGCGGACGTTCTCTATACGACCGAGCGCGACGCGGCGGCCAATCTCGCGCGCGAGGGCATCGACGCGACGCGCGTGCGCTTCGTCGGCAACGTGATGATCGACTCGCTGCGCGCGCATTTGCCGCGGGCCGTGGCGCCTGCCGACACGCTTGCGCACGCCGGCGTCGATGCGGGCCCCTACCTGCAGGCGGGCGGGTTCGGCGTGGTGACGCTGCACCGGCCGTCGAACGTCGACCATCCGGACGCGCTGGGCGAAGCGCTCGCGCTGCTGCGCGACGTGGCCGGCCGCGTGCCGCTGATCTGGCCGGTGCATCCGCGCACGCGCGCGAACATCGAGCGGTTCGGCTTCGCCTCCCTGCTCGAAGGCGCACCGATCGCGCTCTTGCCGCCGCAAGGCTACCTCGAGATGCTCGGCCTGCTCGCCGGTGCGCGCGTCGTGCTCACCGACTCCGGCGGCATCCAGGAGGAGACGACGGCGCTCGCCGTCCCTTGCCTGACGATGCGCGAGAACACCGAGCGTCCGATCACGGTTTCGCAGGGCACGAACACGCTCGTCGGCCGTGATCGCACCCGCGCTGCCGCGTGCATGGACGAGATCCTGCAAAACGGCGGCAAGCGCGGCCGCGTGCCCGAGTTGTGGGACGGCGACGCTGCGGGGCGCATTGCCGCCGATCTCGAGCAATGGCTCGCGCGCCGGCAGGCCGCGCTCGAGCCGCGTCGGTCATGACGGCTCCCGGGCTGCCTTCGCACGAATTCCGCGGCCTGGCGCAGGCCGGCGCCGACACGCGCGTCGGCGCGGCGCCCGCGGTCACGGGTGCGGGCGCGACGACGATCGTCAACGCGATGACGATCGACGTCGAGGACTACTTCCAGGTCTCGGCGTTCACGCCGCACGTCGATCGCGCGGCCTGGGACACGACGGAATCCCGCGTCGAGCGCAACGTCCATCGGATCCTCGGCCTGCTGGCCGACGCGGGTGCGAGCGCGACGTTCTTCACGCTCGGGTGGATCGCCGAGCGCTATCCGCGGCTCGTGCAGCGGATTGCGGGTGCGGGACACGAGGTCGCGAGCCACGGCTTCGCGCATTTCCGCGCGAGCGAGCAGACGCCCGCCGAGTTCCTGGCCGACATCCGGCTCGCGAAGGCGGTGCTCGAAGACGTCGCCGGCTGCGAGGTTCGCGGCTATCGCGCGCCGAGCTTCTCGATCGGCGACAAGAACGCCTGGGCGCACGACGCGATCGCGGAAGCAGGTTATCGCTACAGCTCCAGCATCTATCCGATCCGGCACGATCACTACGGCGTGCCGGATGCGCCGCGCTTCGCGTACGAAGTGCGGCCGGGACTGCTCGAGGTGCCGGTGGCGACGGTGCGCCTGCTGGGCACCAACTTTCCCGCAGGCGGTGGCGGCTATTTCCGCCTGCTGCCGTATCGGATGTCGCGCTGGTCACTGCGGACGATCAACGCGCGCGACCGCCAGCCCGCCATGTTCTATTTCCATCCGTGGGAGCTTGATCCCGAGCAGCCGCGCGTGCCGGGCGCGGGCGCGAAGACACGCTTCCGCCACTACGTGAACCTGGAGCGGACAGCGCCGCGCCTCGCGCGCCTGTTCCGCGACTTTCGCTGGAGCCGCGCGGACACCGTATTCCTGCCCGGCGGCGCATGATGAGCGGCATTGCCACGGCCACGGTCGAGTGGTCGCCGTCGCTTGCCGCGCCGCTGCGTGTGCGCGCGTTCGAGGCGGGTGATGCCGCGCGCTGGGATCGATTCGTCGAGCGATCCCCGGATGCGACATTCTTCCACCGCTCTGCGTGGCGCGGCATCGTCGAGGACGTTCTGCGTCATCGCTGCCACTTTCTGCTCGCGGAGCGGGGCGACGCGGTGTGCGGCGTGCTCCCGCTTGCCGAGACGAAGAGCGGGCTGTTCGGCCACGCGCTCGTGTCGCTGCCGTTCTGCGTCTACGGCGGTCCCGCGGCCGACGACGCCGAGGCCGCATCCGCGCTCGTGCAGGCGGCGGTCGACCTTGCGCAATCGCTGCGTGTCTCGCATCTCGAGCTGCGCAACCGGGCGCCGCGCTGCGCCGGCTGGCCAAGGCAGGAGCTCTACGTCACGTTTCGCAAGCCGATCCTGCCCGACGCCGCCGAAAACCTGAAAGCGATTCCGCGCAAGCAGCGCGCGATGGTGCGCAAGGGCATCGCCCACGGCCTGCGCGGCGAGATCGATAGTGGCGTCGACCGGTTTTTCGAGCTCTATGCCGACAACGTCCACCGCCACGGGACGCCGCCGCTTTCGAAGCGCTATTTCGCGCGCCTGCGCGAAGCGTTCGGAGCGGACTGCGAGGTGCTGACCGTCGCCGATGCGCAGGGGCGGCCGGTCAGCGGCGTGCTGTCGTTCTACTTCCGCGACGAGGTGTTGCCGTATTACGCCGGCGACACGGCCGCCGCGCGCGACCTGGCGGCCAACGACTTCAAGTATTGGGAGCTCATGCGGCGCGCGTCCGAGCGCGGCGTCAAGGTATTCGACTACGGCCGCAGCAAGCGCGGCACCGGCTCGTTCGATTTCAAGAAGAACTGGGGATTCGAGCCGTCGCCGCTCGCGTACGAATACAAGCTGCTCACGCGTGACAGCGTGCCGCAGAACAATCCGCTGAACCCGCGCTACCGCGCGTTCATCGCGATGTGGCGGCACATGCCGCGGCGCGCCGTGAACCTGATCGGGCCGCACATCGTGCGGCACCTTGGATGAAGCGCGACGCGCTGCCGATCGCGCTGCCCGCGGCTCGCCCGACGGACGAGGCTGCGGCGCGCTGGCGCTACGCGCTCGTGCTGCTCGGCGTCACGCTTGCCTGGATCTTCGCGTGGTACTTCGACACCGCGAAGGCGATGGCGGGCATCTGGGCGCGCTCGGAAACGTTCGCGCACGGCTTCATCGTTGCGCCGATTTCGCTGTGGCTGATCTGGCGCATGCGCGTGACGCTGCGCATGCTTTCACCCCGGCCGTCGTGGGTCGCCGTGCCTGCGCTGGCCGTCGCCGGCTTCGCGTGGCTGCTGGGCGACGTCGGTGCCGTGAACGCCGTCTCGCAGGGCAGCTTCGTGACGCTCGTCGTGCTGGCGGTTCCGGCGATCCTCGGCATCGAGGTCGCGCGGGCCATGACGTTTCCGCTGCTGTTCCTGTTCTTCTGCGTGCCGTTCGGCGAATTCCTGTTACCGGTGCTGATGGAGCGCACCGCCGACTTCACGGTGCTCGCGGTGCGGGCGAGCGGCGTCCCCGTCTATCGCGAAGGGCTGCACTTCGTGATCCCGAGCGGCCGCTGGTCGATCATCGAGGCCTGCAGCGGCATCCGCTACCTGATCGCGTCGCTGATGGCCGGGACGCTGTTCGCGTATCTCAGCTATCGCTCGACGAGCCGGCGGATCGCCTTCATCGGCGTCGCAATCGCGTTGCCGATCGTCGCGAACTGGCTGCGCGCCTATATCATCGTCATGCTGGGGCACCTGTCGGACAACCGGATTGCGGCCGGCGTCGACCACCTGATCTACGGCTGGGCGTTCTTCGGCCTCGTGATGCTGCTCATGTTCTGGGTTGGCGCGAAATGGCGCGAGGAACCCGCTGCGGTGGGGAGCGCAGCCGCAATTGCTCCGGGATCGTCGTCGGCTGTCGACCCGGCCGTGCCCGGCGATGCGTTCGCGCGCGGTGCGATGGCGACGGGCTGGCCGGTCTTCGCCGCGGTGCTCGTCGTAACCGCGCTGTGGCCCCTTGCGCGTATCGCCGCCGACATGCGGACGGCACACGCGGCCGTGTCGCTCGGCACGATCGAAGTTCCCGGTTGGACGACCGAGACCGCTCCCGAGGGCGCCTGGGCGCCGCATTTCGAGAATCCTTCAGCGGTGCGCCACGTCGTCCTGCGCAAGGATGGCACCGCCGTCGGCATATACATCGCCTATTACCGCGGCCAGGATTTTGACCGCAAGCTCGTGAGCTCGAACAACGTGCTCGTCCGCAGCTCGGACACCTCGTGGACGAGGCTCGCCGAGGCGTCCGCCAGCGTCGCCATCGACGGCGCGACGCGCACGATCGTGTCGGCGCGCATCCGCGGCGACGCCGATCGCGTGTTGCGCGCATGGAAGTGGTACTGGATCGACGGAAACCTGACGGCGAACGACGCGTGGGCGAAGGCCGCGATCGCGTGGTCGAAGCTCACCGGCCACGGCGACGATTCGGCGCTCGTCGTCGTGTACACCACCGACGGCGAGGCGGCGGCGGCCACGCTGCAGTCGTTCGTGCACGACGCGTGGCCGTCGATTTCGGCGATACTGACGAGCGCGAGGCAATCCAAATGAGTGCGGTCGATTCCCGCCCGCTGATCGCGCACGTCGTCTACCGCTTCGACATCGGCGGGCTCGAGAACGGCGTCGTCAACCTGCTGAACCGCCTGCCGCGCGAGCGCTGGCGGCACGCGGTCGTGGCGCTCACCGAGGCTACGTCGTTCCGCGCGCGCGTGCAGCGCGACGATGTGCGCTTCGTCGAGTTGCACAAAGGGCCGGGTCACGGCATCGGGCTGCTGCCGCGGCTGACGCGCATCCTGCGAGAGCTCGCGCCGGACGTCGTGCACACGCGCAACCTGGCGGCGCTCGAAGCGAGCCCGGCGGCGTGGCTCGCCGGCGTGCCGGTTCGCGTGCACGGCGAGCACGGCCGCGACGTCGGCGATCTCGACGGGTCCTCGCGCAAGTATCGTCTCGTTCGCCGCGCCTACCGACCCTTCGTCAGCCACTACGTCAGCGTGTCGCGCGATCTCGAGCGCTATCTCGTCGACGCGGTCGGCGTGGCACCCGCGCGCGTGACGCGCATCGTCAATGGCGTCGATACCGACATGTTCCGTCCGGCAAGTGGCGGGCAACGCCCCGACGGCTGTCCGTTCACCGGCAGCGATCATTGGCTGATCGGCACGGTGGGCCGCCTGCAGGCGGTCAAGCACCAGGTGCTGCTCGCGCACGCGTTCGTCCGCATGCTCGAGCTCGCACCCGACTTGCGCGATCGGCTGCGGCTCGTGATCGTCGGCGACGGTCCGCTGCTGCCGGAAATCCGCGCGGTGCTGGCGGCGGGCAGTGCGCAGGACCTCGCGTGGCTGCCGGGCGCGCGCAACGACGTGCCGGGCATCCTGCGCGCGCTCGACGTCTTCGTGCTCCCGTCGCTCGCCGAAGGCATCTCGAACACGATCCTCGAGGCGATGGCGAGCGGGCTGCCGGTCGTTGCCACCGAAGTCGGCGGCAATGCCGAGCTGGTCGCGCACGGCGAGACGGGAACGATCGTGCCCGCCGACGATGCGGGCGAGCTGGCAGAGGCCTTGCTTGCGTTCGCGGGCGACGCGGACGCCGCGCGTGCGGCCGGGCGGGCGGCGCGCGCACGCGCGGATCGTCTGTTCAGCCTCGACGCGATGGTGGCGCAGTACGCTGCGCTGTACGAGCGGCTGCTGCAGGGACGGAAGAGCCGCGCGGCTGCTGGCTCGCCGCTGCACGCCACCACGGGAAGTCACTGACATGTGCGGAATCACCGGCGTGTTCGATACGCGCGGGCGGCGCGACGTCGATCGATCGACGCTCGTCCGCATGAACGAGTCGCAGCATCATCGCGGCCCCGACGAGGTCGGGATGCACGTCGAGCCGGGCGTCGGCCTCGGCCACCGGCGGCTGTCGATCATCGATCTCGCGACCGGCCAGCAGCCGCTGTACAACGCGGACGGGAGCGTCTGCATCGTCTACAACGGCGAGGTCTACAACTACCAGGACCTGATCGCCGAGCTTTCGGCGCTCGGGTACGTCTTCCGCACGCGCAGCGACACCGAAGCAATCGTGCACGCGTGGGAAGCGTGGGGCGAGGATTGCGTGCGGCGCCTGCGCGGCATGTTCGCGTTCGCGATCCACGATCGCAACCGCGAGACGCTCTTCCTCGCGCGCGACCGGCTCGGCGTGAAGCCGCTCTATTACGCGCTCACCAACGACGGCACGCTGCTCTTCGGCTCGGAGCTCAAGTCGCTGCTTGCGCATGGCAGCCTGCGGCGCGACGTCGATCCGCACGCCGTCGAGGAATATTTCGCGCTCGGCTATGTCGCCGAGCCGCGGACGATCTTCCACGGCGCGTGCAAGCTGCCGCCCGCGCACACGCTCGCCGTGCGGCGGGGCGAGCCGCTGCCGAAGCCTCGTGCCTATTGGGACGTGCGTTTCACCGGCGCCCATCCGATGTCGGCGGACGAAGCGCGCGACGAGCTGCTGCACCGGCTGTCCGAATCGGTTCGCTTGCGGATGATCGCCGAGGTTCCGCTCGGCGCATTCCTGTCGGGCGGCGTCGATTCGAGCGCCGTCGTCGCGGCCATGGCGGGCCTCTCGGCCACGCCGGTCAACACGTGCTCGATCGCGTTCGCCGATCCGGCGTTCGATGAGTCGCGCTACGCCGCCGAAGTGGCGCAGCGCTACGGCACGAATCATCACGTCGACCGCGTCGAAAGCGACGACTTCGACCTGATCGACACGCTGGCGCGCGTCTATGACGAGCCGTATGCGGACAGCTCGGCGATTCCGACGTACCGCGTCTGCCAGCTCGCGCGCCGCCACGTCACGGTCGCGCTGTCGGGCGACGGCGGCGACGAGAGCTTCGGCGGCTACCGCCGCTACCGGCTGCACCTCGCCGAGGAGCG
>Ga0157372_10007230_pt1 | contig 11822 bp, 6 predicted proteins | sample C55metaG_FD_115307 | JGI IMG/M metagenome (GOLD analysis project Ga0157372, IMG submission 115307) | Corn rhizosphere microbial communities from Kellogg Biological Station, Michigan, USA - C5-5 metaG | ecosystem: Host-associated > Plants > Roots > Rhizosphere > Soil | place: USA: Michigan...
GCCGTCGAATGCAGCGTCTCGAGCGGGATCTCGAGATCGCTTGTCACCAACTGCCCCGACGCATCTCGCCATGCCGCGTCGCCTACGGCGCCGCGTTCCGGCCAGATCCCGAGATGGCGAATCGAATCGACTCGGCCATCACCTGACCGGTGCGACTCCACTGCAGCCGCCAGAGCCAAGGCTACCGACTCCGGGTTAGGCTCCCCGTACAACGTCACGATGTCTCGCGACGGCCGCTCGGACGAGTGCAACGGCGACGGGACGGAGTTCACATGCGCCAGCACCGGCGAGTGATCGGGGTTCTCCTCGAGCATGACGAGGATGTCCATTCCCCCCTCCTGAAAATGGTACTGCTCTGCCATCACTGCTTACCTCGACGATCCTTGAGGCACCGGAGTTTCATTTCGCTCCGGCGACATCGCGGGCGTCCTAGAGTCCAACCCCGCCAACGCGCGCAATGTTCCTGCTCTCAACCGGTACAACTGCCGTGTACCGACGCGCGTCACATCACCGTCGCGGAGCCTGTGGCTCGCTCGGAGATCTCATGCATTTCGCGATGGCAAAAAGGCAAAGCGCATGCCCACCACGAGCGAGGCAGTCAGAATCAACGCGAAAACGATCCGATCGCCGAGCGGGAGAATGGACGCCAGCCCCTCGCCTGTCCCCCATGCGACCAGCCACGACAGCGCGAAATGCACTGCGCCGATGAACGCGCCCGCTACCAGTGAAGACCACCGCAACCGCTCGACAAGCCACACGAACACGACCGACCACACGAATATCACTGTGATGTGCAGCACAATGCCGGCGAACACGAGACCCACCGCGCCGCTCGCGGCGGTGCGCCGGAACAGCGTCGCGCTGATCGCCGCGAACGGGATGGCCGCGCTGCCCACGCGATGACCCATCGCGATGAGCGCACCGGTGGTGGCTGCTGCCGCGACGCCGCCGACGATCACACCGGTCGATGCCGGCCCCGCGGAAGCCCGTGAGGACACGCCCCAAAACAAGCGGCGTCGTTGCGCGGACTCAAGTCCCGTCGATTTCTCCGTTCAATCCTAGTAGACGCTCGCCACAAATACGCACGTTCACAGGTTGCCGGGCCTTCGCCGAACAATATTTTCGTTCTAATGCGTATTGTTGAACGCGCAAACAGCGTCCTGATCGTCGAAGACAACGTTCGACTCGTCGCGCTCCTCGAGCGCGCCTTGCGAGAACACGGGTTCGTCGTCCGAGCGGTACGGGACCGGGAATCGGCCCTTGCCAGCGCGCTCGCCAATGAGCCCGATGTCTTCATCCTCGACATCGGACTCGGTCGTCCGAATGACGGCATCGAGCTGCTTCAGGATCTCCGCACTCACGGCGTCGGTGCACCGGCGCTGATGTTGACCGGGAGGACCGACGTTGCCGACCGCATCGCCGGTCTCAATGCGGGTGCCGACGATTACCTCGGAAAACCCTTCGAGGTGGATGAGCTGATCGCCCGCATCCGCGCCCTCGTTCGCCGCGCGCGAGGCGCCGAGCGTCGTCCGCGCCTCATCGTCGGCAACCTCGCGCTCGACCCGTCCACCGGTGAGGTCCATCGAGGCCGACGCAAGCTGTCACTCACGCAGCGGGAGTTCGCGGTTCTTCAGTACTTCATGCGCCACCCCGGCAAGGAGTTGGCGCGCCGCGCCATCGCCGAGGAGGTCTGGAATGGTCTTCCAGCCTCGCACGAAACGACGAACATCGTCGACGTCTACGTGAACTATTTGCGGAAGAAGCTCGATGCGCGGGGCGAGGAACCCATGCTGCACACCGTCCGCGGGGTGGGATATGTCCTGCGAGCGCCCGAAAAATCGCGAGCGCGCATCGCGGCGAAAAAAAGAAGGCGGCAGTGAGCCGCCTTCTCGTTCGTCGCGCCGCCGAGAGCTACTGGCGGATGTCAGGGCCGCCGGTGTCTATGCAATCCGGATCATCCGGCGATGGATCGCAAGGCAAGCCGCTACTCACGTTGTAGCCGCTGAAGTGCTTGACCCGGCGCCACACCAGCCCCGAGGTCAGGTTCACGTGGGTCACGAGCGTCGGGTCGCTGCCCGCGTCCGTGAGTCCGCTCGCCCCGAAGTCCGGCGTGTAGTACATGCCGAAGAAGCGGAGCGCATCCGGGTTCGCAAGCCAGTAGCTCTTGAAGTACGTCAACACCGGGGCGTACACGTCGGTCGAGATGATGACCGTCGTTTTCGGGTTGAACCGGAGCGCGGGCGAGAAGTCCACCACCGGGCCACCAGCCAACGTGAAGCCGTAGGTGGCCGTCACCGTGACCGATTGGCCAGCGTCGAGCGTGGGGCAATCGGAGTCCCACGTTCCCGGGCCGTAGCTGCTCGTTTGGGGATTGCAGACGGAGTTCGCCGGGAAGTTCACCGTGAACATGCCGACATCGAACGATCCGCCGGCGGCCGTGAGCGTGAACGTCGTGGATCGGAATCCGCCAAAGAGCGACGACGGCCGCAAATCCGGTCGTCCGTCCGGTCCCACCGAGAGGCCTCGCGGCAAGTTCGTCGGCGCCGTGGACTCCGAGCATCCGCCGGCCATGAGTGCCGCGACCACTGCTCCCGCGGCGGCAATCCGCGACGAGAGTCCTGCGATAGTTGTCTTCATGATTTCACCCGCCGTTCACTCCGTCTTCAAACAGGCCGAGAATCCGTGCTCGAAGATAGGAGACGACAATAGCTTGTCGCAATACAAATATTGCGTCCGTGATCCCGGTCACCGGCGCAATAGCTCCTCGAAACGCCGGGTCATTTCCGCGTAGCCAAGCTTTTTTACACGATCTGCATAACGATTTACGAAACCCGACAGAAGCTCGCCGTTGGCGTCGATCAAACCGCCCGCGACTGCGGCGATAATCCACGCCGCCGTGTACACGTCGGCCGTCTCAGCGAGCGCCACCGCGGCGGACAACCGCTCGAACGCCGCCGTCTGGTTGCCTGCTTGGGCCTCCATGCGGATTGCCAGCGCTTCAACGACTTCGCGGCCCTGGAACCACTCGGCCCGATTGCGCACCCGGTCCGCGACCGCCGACGCCGCGGCCTCCGCCTCCTTTATCCGTCCCAACTCCAGCGCACAGAGTCCCGCACCCGCCATCGCGCCGATTTCGATGTCGGCCTGGCCGATTCGCTGGGCCAGCGGGATCGTCGCGTCGTACAATTGCGCCGCCGACTCCCATGATCCGGTCTCTCGATCGGCGTCCGCCATGTTGAAGAGCGCGGCGAGCTGATATTCGCTGTGCTTGACGGCGGCGAATAACCCGAGCGCCTCGGCAAACAGTTCCCGCGCGTGATCATAGTCGCCGCGCTTCTGCGACAACACGCCAAGGTTCAACGCGGCGAGCCCCCAGACGTCCGGCATTCCGCCGGCGCGCGCGACGCTCAGCGCGCGGCCGTATGCCTGGCTCGCTTCCTCGAGGCGCGACTCGAATTGCGCGGCGATTCCCATGTTCATGTACGATCGGGCCTGTCCGCGTACGTCTCCGGCCGACTCGTAAAGCTCGAGTGCCCGGCGGAGGATCGGATGGGCGCGGGTCGGCGCGTCGCTCAGCATCGAATTACCATGGCGCGTTACGGCATCGGCGAGGAGCATCGTGTCGCCGATGCCCTCCGCCATCTTCACACCTTCCGCGGCGATGCGCTCGGACGTCGGCTTATCGCCAAGCCGCGCATGGGTCAGCGAGATCAGGAGCAAAATCGCCACACGCTCGCGATCGAAGGCGAGCCTGATCGCCTCTTCGTCGAGCAACGTCAGTGCATCGAGGGTCACACGCGCCGGCTGGCCCAGCTCCATTCGCGCGCGTTCACGCATTCGGCGGAGCGTAAGGGCGCGTCTGTCGTCGCCCTGTCCAGCGAACCACTCGATCGCCAGATCGCACAACTCCTCGACCTCATCGAACCGGCCGCCTGTCTCCGAGATGTGCGCAAGCGCAACCCGAACCTCCGCCAGATCTCCGGGGCCCGTGGAATTGCGCGCCGCGATCTGCAGGAGTGCTCCGGCGATCGGATAGGCATACACGCGCTCCGCCGCTTTGGCCGCCGTCTGCGCCCATCGATAGGCCTGCTGCGCTTCGCCCGCCGCGTCGTAATGGAGCGCAATGTCGCTCGGACGGTCGGGGCGGCGCTTTTCCATCCACCGCGCCAACCGCAGGTGCACCTGAGCGAGCTGGCCTCGCGGCAAAGTACCGAGGAGGACGTCGGCAACCTCTTCGTGGACGAAAGCGTAGCTGCCCTGGCGTCGCTCTCTCGTCGGCACGATGAGACCGGCGGCGACGGCTTCCGTTACGGCGAGTCGCACGGCGGCCTCGCTTCCCGCCCCCGCGCCGGCGAGCGTACCGATATCGAACTCGCGCCCGACAATCGCGGCGGCCGCCAACACCGCCTGTGTGCTCGACGAGAAGCGGCTGAGGCGACGCGCCACGAGAGCCCGACGCCCCGGCGGGAGTCGAATCTCCGAGACGGGAGTCCACTCCCACCGCACTCGGCCGTGCCAGATGTCGCCTTCCTCGGTGAGCGCACGGAGCGTTTGCGCGATGAAGAGCGGGTTACCCTCCGTGTGCCGATACAGAAAGGCAAGCAACTCTCGCTCGATCTGTTGTCCGTGAAGGGCGCCCTCGAGCCACTGCTTCACTTCATCGCGAGTGAGGTTCGAGAGAATCAACTCGCGCGCGGATTCCTCCGGGAGCGCCAGGCGACGCTGTGTACCCTCTTCCTGCCCCGGATGCGGGCCCTGAACGACGCAGATCATGATGTGATCCGCATCCAGTTGCCCGACCAAATGCTCGAGCGCGTCCCAGGAGGTCGCGTCCGCCCGATGCATGTCGTCCAGGACGAGAACAAGAAGGCGGGTGCCGGTGATGGCGCGAACATACTCGGACAGCTCGCTGAGCAACCGGTACTGGCTGCCCGTGTGACCCGGCGCCTGATAGTTGCCGAGCGCGGGTTCGAGATTCTGCAGCTCGGCCCACCGCCGCTGCGCGGCGCGCGCGGCAATGTTCGTCGATCGGAGGAACGACTGCCAGACGCCGTACGGCTTGCAATCCGCATGATCGGGCGCCGACACCATTGCGAACAGTCCGCCGCGCAGTCGTGTCTCGTTCTCGAGCTGGCGCATCAGACTCGACGTGCCAACCCCGCTGCGCCCGTACACCGTGACGATCCGCGGCTGTCCGGTCGCGGCGTCGTCGAGCCAACGGATGAGCGAGTCGAGCTCGCGGCTTCGTCCGGCGAAACGATCGATCGATAGCGGGCGCTGCGGGTCGGCGATTGGAGTCGCTATCGCGGCGCCGTCGCCGCCTTGCGATTGAATCCTGGCCAGAGCGCTGGTTGCCAGATCGAGCAATGCGTCGAACGTCGCTCCCTGCTCCGGCGCGGCAGCCGCGCCCGCCGAAATCGTGACGCGACGACCCTTCGTCGACGGATGGACGCGAATCGCGGCGCACAATCGCTCGGCGAGGGCACGACCCTCCTCGGATGAGGCGCTCGACGCCACGATGACGAATCGTCCCTCGCGATCGGCGCGCGCGGCAAGGTCATCCGCCCTGAGCGCGTGCTCGATCAGACGGCCAATCGCAGCCGCGGAGGGTTCGAGCTCGGAATCGGCGCCGGGATGGGCATCGATCTCGACGACGATGACGGCGACCGGGCTGGTCGCGTTGGCGGCCGCGACCACCGGGCGAGCCAAGGCGGCAAGGCCGTCGAGCGTGGAGAGGACCTGGACGTGTGGGCGGGACTGCTGCACGATCCCGGAACCGTAGGAACGCCGTATCAAGCGCGCAAGCTCAAATCTTTGGCACCCCCGGACCCCCTCACCCTTGCATGCCGGCACCTTAACGATGCTAAGCCCGTCGCGTCTACTTAGCAGTCACTGTCTCGTAACGGACGTTCTCATGCGCTACCTCGTCGTTGTCTCGTCTGCCGCGATTGCTCTGTCGGCGTGCGGTGCACAGACGCCGCAAACCGCCGCTGGACCGCGCTCGCAAATGAACGGCGATCTCCTGCCGGACGAGCAAATCCAGCAGGTCCTCAATCGGTTGACCTTCGGCGCTCGCCCTGGTGATGCGGAAAAGGTCCGATCGATGGGCATCGAGAACTGGATTGACCTGCAGCTGCATCCGGATCGAATCGACGACGCGAAGACGACGCAGCTCATCGCGCGCTATTCGATACTCGGCACGCCGACGTCGGACATCGTGCGCGATTACAACCTCGTGCAGCAGACGCAGCGGCAGGTGAAGCGCGCCGACGCCAAGGACACGTCGATGACGAAGCAGGACATGCGGCGTGACGCGCTCGCGCAGAATCCGCAGCTCGCCACGCTGCTCCGGCAGAATCAGCAGCTCGTCGGACAGGTTCAATCGGCGACGCTCGCCCGCGCCGTGACCTCGGAACGACAGCTCGACGAAGTGATGGTCGATTTCTGGGAGAATCACTTCAGCGTCTTTTCGGGAAAGGGACAGACGCGGCTCTTCCTCGCGCAGTACGATCGCGACGTGATTCGTCCGCACGCGCTGGGCAAGTTTCGCGACTTGCTTGGGGCGGTCGCGAAGAGCCCGGCGATGCTCTTCTTCCTCGACAACTGGGAGAGCGCGGCCGACAGCACGCAGCCGACGCTTGCGGCGAATCGCGGAGGCGGGCGCGGTGGACGGCCGGGCATCATCGCGCGACGTCCCGGCCGTATCGGTTTTCCGGGCCAGATCGGTGGTCAGTTGCCGCCGGCGGCACGGGCGCGGCTGCAGAACGCCACCCCGGAAGAGCGTCAGCGATTGATGCAGCAGATGCAGGCCCGCGCGCGACGCGGTGTCAACGAGAACTATGCTCGCGAGCTGATGGAGCTTCACACGCTCGGCGTCGACGGCGGTTACACCCAGAAGGACGTGCAGGAAGTGGCGCGCGCGTTGACCGGATGGACCTTCCAGCGGCAAACGGGCGAGTTCTTCTTCAATCCCGCCATTCACGACGCCGGTGAGAAGGTGATTCTCGGCCAAAAATTTCCCGCGGGTCACGGCGAGGACGAAGGTGAGCGCGTGTTGGACATCGTCGCGCGTCATCCCTCCACGGCGCGATTCATCACGACGAAGCTCGCCCGGCATTTCGTGAGCGATGAGCCGCCCAAGGCACTCGTCGACCGATGCGCGCAGACGTTCACGAAGACTGACGGCGATATTCGCGAGACCGTACGCTGCGTCGTGACGAGTCCCGAGTTCTTCAGCCGCGCCGCCTATCGCGCGAAAGTGAAGACGCCATTCGAGCTCGTGGCGAGCGCGCTTCGTGCGGTCAACGCCGAGCCCGACACGACGCCCCGCACGGCGCAACTGGTCGCGCGGCTTGGCCAACCGATCTACGGCCGACAGACTCCGGATGGCTGGCCGGATCGCGCGGACGCCTGGATGAACACCGGCGCGATCTTGAACCGCATCAACTTTGGTTTGAGTCTCGCGGCCGGCCAGATCCCGGGCGCCAGCCCGCGGAACCTTCCGGACTTCGACGCTTTGCGTACGCAGGCTCGCCCGCAACAGGTCGACGCGGTCGTGAAATCGATTCTCGGTGGGCAGGTGTCGGCGGAGACACGCCAGGTGTTGATGACCGGCGACAACCCGATGTTGTCCAAGCCGGCGAACGATGTGAATGGAATGACTGTCTTAGATGACAGTAGCTCGATGGGTGGTCGTGGCCGCGCGGGCCGTATGCCGCCAGTAGAAAAAGGCAAAGGGCAGCCGCGCGGTCGGGGAGCGCAGCTTCCGGGCTACGGTCGCCCCGTGAATCTGCAGGGTTTGCCGCAGGTGGTCGGCCTGGCGCTCGGTGCCCCCGAGTTCCAGCGACGGTAGCGTCTCGCACTAGTATCGGAGTTCTCATGTCGAACAACCAGTCCACCGGAGTTTCGCGCCGAGTTTTCATGAAGTCCGGCGCGCTCGCGCTCGCGACGATCGGCCTCAATCCGAGTTTTCTGCGGCGCACGGTCTTCGCGCAGGATCTGCTCAAGGGCGCTGCGCTCAACGGCAACACCCGCGGAAGAGTTCTCATCGTGCTCTTTCAGCGCGGCGCGGCGGATGCGCTCAACGTTGTCGTTCCCCACGGCGAGGCGGCATACTACAAGCTGCGACCGAACATCGCGATCCCCCGACCATCCGGCCTGGGGACACCTGCCGGAGCGGCGCAGAGCGCGGTCGACCTCGACGGCTTTTTCGGGCTACACCCATCGCTGTCGCCGTTCAAGCGTCTCTGGGATGACGGCATCCTTGCGTCGGTGCACGCAGTCGGCAGTCCGAGCAACACGCGGTCGCACTTCGACGCCCAGGACTACATGGAAAGCGGCACGCCCGACAACAAGGGCACGCGTGACGGCTGGCTGAATCGCTATCTCGCGGTGAAAGGCACGTGCGACGAATGCAAGTTGGGACACGAGAAGATCTCTCCCTTCCAAGCCGTCGCGATGACGCCGCAGACTCCGCGCATTCTCGAGGGCAACGCCGCGACCGTCGCGATGAACAGCCTCGACGAATTCTCGATTCGCACCAATGGCACACAGGCCGAGCGCATCGAGGCGTTATATCGCACGGGGAATGCGGATGTTGTCCACGCTGCCGGCGGCGAGATGTTCGAGGCGATGAAAATTCTTCAGGCCGCGAACCCGCAGCAGTACATCCCGCAGAACAACGCCGACTATCCGCGCACACCGTTCGGCCAGCATCTCCGCCAGATCGCGCAGATCATCAAGGCGGACGTCGGTCTCGAGGTGGCGTTTGCGGACGTCGGCGGCTGGGACACGCACGTCAACCAGGGCGGCGCGACCGGACAGCTTGCCAATCGTCTCGACGATTTCGCCAAGTCGATCGCCGCGCTCGTTCAGGACCTCGGCAACCGGATGGCCGACGTCACGATTCTCACGATGTCGGAGTTCGGGCGCACGGCACGACAGAATGGCAACGGCGGTACAGATCACGGCCACGCGACGTCGATGTTCGTCATCGGCGGCGACGTGAAAGGCAAGAAAGTCTACGGCAAGTGGCCAGGCCTCGAGCAGGAACAGCTCAACGAAGGCCGTGATCTCGCGCTGACGACCGACTTCCGTTCCGTGTTCTCCGAGGTCGCGTTCAAGCATCTCGGCGCCGCGAAGATGGACGCCGTGTTCCCAGGATTCAAAGGCGACGAGAAGAGCTGGCTCGGCGTGTTGTAGCGCTACGCCGCGGAAAAGCAGTCGAACAGGTTCAGCCACGCGGCGGTGACGCGTGACAGGAACAGTTGCGGCCTGACTCGATCGATCATCGCCAGCATGGCGAGGCGATCGACGAGCAGGTCGCACAGCGCGGCCAAGAAGCCGCGCTCCCACGCGTCCCGCTCGACAGTAAGTCCCGCCGCTTCATTGAAGAGCGTTCTGGATCGCTCGACCCATCGACGAATTACCTCGTGCGACGCGCTCGGCCGGAGCACGAAGCAGAGCAGCTCCGCAAGGTCACGCTGCGGCGCGCCGACAGTGGCAAGCTCCCAGTCGAATGCGCATAGCGTGAGGCGACCCTCGCGGCGACGGAGCGCGATGTTGCGCGGGTTGAAGTCGTTGTGAATGAGCGTCCTCGGCGCCGCATCGAGCTCGCGCGACCAATCGCCGACGTCGCGCAACAGATCGGCGTGAACCGAGCGCATTCGTCGCGCACGCCACGCCGGTCGTGAGGCCGCGTGCTCGCCGAGGGCGACCCAGAGCGTTGTCATTTCGACACGCGTTGCGGCGTTGCGAGTTGGCGGAAGCCACTCGGCTGATCGGACAGTCGACGGCTCGGCGATTCGTCTGGCCCAGCGCCCATGAATCTGCGCGGCTCCGTAGAGCGCGGCATCGACCGCTTCGTCGGTCCACGCGTTCGGCGACAGAGCGTTGATCAATACAGCGTCATCGATCGCCTCCAGCGCGAGAATCCAACGCTGCTCGGCATCGTCGCGCTCGATCGACAGCGCGGACGGCCGATACGCGGCGACACACGGGTCATCGTCGGAATAGACGGCCAGCTCACGTAGATGGGAGCGTGTGATTCCGAGTTGGCCGCGATGTCTGGTGATTTCCTGTCCCAGCGCCGGCGAGACCAGGGCACCAAGCGCCTCCGCCACCTCGATCGACTGTTCGTCGGGCGCTTTCGCCTTGACGAAAAGCTTCGCGGAGTCCGACGCACCGCAACTGTCGACGTACGTGACGATGCCGCGCATCAGACCGGTCGTGCGGCTGCTTCGCCAACCAGTGAGCTCCGCTATGATACTCTCCTCGCTCGACGCCGGCTGAAGCTCGATCCGATCGACCGTTACGTCTCGACCCAGTCGAGCGGACAAGCCCGCCGCGAGCGCCGCCTTTGATACGAGGGGCGCCGCGTCCTTCGCGATCTGCCTTTGACGCCGGGGAGAGTCCGGAACGAGGCCGCGCTCGACGTAGTCGTCGAAGTAACGCGCGAGAACGAACGGGCCGACGTCCGTAAGTGACACGCCGACATTTTGGAGCGCTGCTCGCGTGCGTTCCGCGACGACGCGCGGCAATCGCGCTTCTTCGAAGAGCTCGGCGCGCGTCACTCCTTCGTCAGCGACATTGTCGCTGAAAAACGCGCGAAGTGGAAAGAGTGGATGGTCCAATTCCTTGATTCGTGCCAGGCGATCGAGCCACTCCGAGTAGGACATCAGCTGCACCCGATAGCCGGAGAGCCGCATCCAGAAGACGCATTCTCGCCAATGCCGCGGCCGATCAGATACGACGTGAGAGAGTTGAAGCCCTTCATCGTGCGCGCGCGTTCGGCGCACGATGGCTCGCGCGGCCTCATCCACGGGCACGCAATCCATTCGCCAATCGAGATCGGGCGCGGCACCCATGCGAATGCACCCGGCGACCAGTCGCGAGGTCAGATCGTCGGGGTTCGAGCGCCCAGTGCTCGCGTCACCCGTCACGAGCGACGGCCGAATGATCGTGGCGGGAATTCCGCGCGCGGCGGCCTGACGAACGAGCGCCTCGGCAACGCACTTGGCCTGTGCATACCCGAGATGCAGGCCATCAAGCGATGTCAGCGCATCGAGGGTTTCGTCTACGGCAGCCGGCGCTGACGTCGAATGGCAAACGCTGATGCTCGACACGAAATGAAAGGGCTTCGCGCCATCGGAGGCGAGGCGCAGGAGCTCGAGCGTGCCAAGCACGTTGGTGTCGCGTAACTCCGCATAGCCGTTTACCCAGTTCACCACCGCACCACAGTGGTAGATCGCGTCGATGCGTTCGGCGAGTGAGGCGAACTCGCCGGCAGACATGCCGAGGCTTGCTTCGCTAAGGTCGGCGCGAACCACGTGTATCCGCGATTGCTCGCCCGGGCGCACGAGGCCATACGCAGCGAGATTGTCGATGACACGCTCGCTGCCGCCCCCCGGAGATCGCACCGCGCAATGAACGTCGCACGATGTTTCGTCGAGCAGCGTGCGAAGCAAATACGCGCCGAGAAAGCCGGTCGCGCCGGTAAGCAAGACATCGCGCGCGTCGCTCACCGAAGCTCTACGGCCCGCGCGCGCCAGCACATCGGCCGGCAGCACAGCGTCGGCAAGCATCGACTCACGACCGTTCAGCAGCCCGTCGCGAGTCGGCCCGTGCTCGATGAATCGAACGAGAGCGTTGATCGACGGATAATCATGTGCGGCCGAGAGCGGCAGCTTGACGGCCAGCTCGTCTTCGATCGCGGCGATCAGCTCGATCGCGCCGAGGGAATCCAGGCCCAGCGACGCAAAGGAGCTCGATGGCGAGAGCCATTCTGGCGGCGTGCGCACGATCGACGCGACGATTGCCGTGAC
>Ga0157372_10007234_pt1 | contig 11820 bp, 9 predicted proteins | sample C55metaG_FD_115307 | JGI IMG/M metagenome (GOLD analysis project Ga0157372, IMG submission 115307) | Corn rhizosphere microbial communities from Kellogg Biological Station, Michigan, USA - C5-5 metaG | ecosystem: Host-associated > Plants > Roots > Rhizosphere > Soil | place: USA: Michigan...
CACCACTGGAACGAGTCGCTGTTCACGTTCACGTGCACGCGCGGCACGAGCCTTCGCTTCGAGAGCGGCCACTTCGTGATGGTCGGCATCGTCGTCGACGGCAAGCCGCTGATGCGCGCGTACTCGATCGCGAGCGCGCATTACGAAGAGCACCTCGAGTTCTTCAGCATCAAGGTGCCGAACGGGCCGCTGACGTCGCGCCTGCAGCACCTGCGCGTCGGCGACGACGTCCTCGTCGGCCGGAAGCCGACCGGCACGCTCGTCCTCACCGACTTGCTGCCCGGGCGCTTCCTCTATTTGTTCGCGACGGGCACCGGGCTGGCGCCGTTCATGAGCATCATCCGCGACCCGGCGACGTACGAGCGCTTCGAGAAGGTCGTCCTCGTCCACGGCGTTCGCAAGGTCGACGAGCTCGCCTACGCCGAGCTGATCGCGCACGACCTGCCTCGCCACGACTATCTCGGCCAGCAGGTCAAGAACCAGCTCGTCTACTACCCGACGGTGACGCGGGAGCCGTTCAGGAACCAGGGCCGGCTGCCCGAGCTGATCGCCAACGGCAAGCTCTGCAGCGACATCGGCTTCCCGCAGATCGATCCGGCGAGCGACCGCGCGATGATCTGCGGCGGCCCGGCGATGCTGAAGGACATGCGTGCCGTCCTCGACACCGCCGGGTTCACGATCTCGGGCGGGATCGGCCAGGCCGGCGGCTACGTGATCGAACGCGCCTTCGTCGAGAAATAGGCCGCCGGCGCGGCTCAAACGATCACTTCGTCGGCGGCGACGAGCACCGCCTTCGGCAGCACGAGGCCGAGCGCCTTGGCGGCGCGCTGATCGATCACGAGCTCGAGCTTGGTCGCCTGCTCGAACGGGATCTCGCCCGGCTTGGTGCCCTTCAGGATCGCGTCGACCAGCGTCGCCGCGCGCTTGAAGATCGCGCGGAAGTCCGACTGGTACGACGCCAGCCCGCCTCCGGTCAGGAAGTCGCGGCCGCCCCAGATCGACGGCAGCCGGCTCTCGATGCAGAGCGCGTTGAGGCGCGCGCGGTTGGTGTAGGTGTTGGTGTCGGCGAGGACGACGACGGCGCCGACGCGGTCCTTCACCATCGCTTTCCAGGCCGCCTCGCTCTCGCCGAGGTCGCGCGCCTCGTAGACGCGAACCCGCAGCGACAGCGCGCGCCCCCACTCGTGGACACCGGCGTCGCGCAGCGACTGGATCGCGCCTTCGCGGCCGGCGAGGATGCCGACGACGCGCACCGACGGCACGAGGTCGCGCAGCAGCTGCAGGCGCTTGGCGACGAGCTCGGTGCCCCACGAGCTGATGCCCGTGAAGTTGCCGCCGGGACGCGCCATCGTCTCGGCAAGCCCGGTCTCGACGGGGTTGTCGACGGCGACGGCGACGACCGCGACGCTGGTCCCGGCGCGCTTGACGACTCGCGCGACCGCGGGAAACGCGGCGACGAGGACGTCGGGCTGCAGCTTCAGGATCGCGTCGACGACGTCGGGCAGGTCATCGCGCCTGCCGTTCGCCGACCGGAGCTCGAGCACGTAGTGCTCGCCTTCGATCTGGCCGAGCTCGCGCAACCCTTGGCGAAACGCGCCGACGAGCGCGGTACGGATCGCGTCGTCGAGCGGCGGCTCGAGAACGAAGCCGATGCGCGCCTTGCGCCCGACCGCCTGCGCGACCGCGCCGAACGCCGCAACCGCGAGCAGCGAGGCGCACGCGCGGCGACGGTCCATCGGCGGCGCGTTCGGCGTCAGCGCTGCGCGCGGCGCACGCGCGTGCTCGCTACACGCACGCGGCGGGCGTGGCGGCCGCGCGCTTGGCGAGGAGCGCGTTGGCGACGCGCGAGACCGGCTTCCTGCCGAGCACGCCCGAGATGAACGCGGCGGCGTCGACGACACCGTCGATGGACACGCCGGTCTCGATGCCGAGGCCGTCGAGCAGGAAGAGCACGTCCTCGGTCGCGACGTTGCCGGTCGCGCCCTTCGCGTACGGGCAGCCGCCGAGCCCGGCGACGCTGGCGTCGAAGCTCGCGACGCCGACCTCGAGGCTGGCGTAGACGTTGCCGATCGCCTGGCCGTAGGTGTCGTGGAAATGGCCGCTCACCTCGGCGATCGGGTAGTGCCTGAGCGCGCGCTCGAGCACCGCCTGGACGCGCCTGGGCGTGCCGACACCGATCGTGTCGGCGACGCCGCAATGGTCGACGCCGATCTCCTTGATCAGGCGGACGACGCGCTCGACCTCGTCGGGCGAGACCTCGCCCTGGTACGGGCAGCCGAGCGCGACCGAGATCGCGCCGCGCACCTTGATGCCGTGCTTCTTCGCGGCGTCGACGACCGGGCGGAAGCGCTCGATGCTCTCGGCGATCGAGCAGTTGATGTTCTTCTGGCTGAACGCCTCGGTTGCGGCCGCGAAGACGACGATCTCGTCGGGCCATTCCGCGCGCGGCGCCGAGAGCGCGGCGTCGAGCCCCTTCGTGTTCGGGATCAGCACCGAAGTGCGAACGCCGGGCTTCTTCGCGATGCCCTTCAGCACCTGCGCGTTGTCGGCCATCTGCGGCACCCACTTTGGGCTGACGAAGCTCGTCACCTCGATCTCGCGCAAGCCCGCGGCCTGCAGCCGATGGATGAGCTCGATCTTGACCGCGGCATCGACCGTCTGCTTCTCGTTCTGCAGCCCGTCGCGAGGGCCGACGTCGACGAGCGTGACGCGGGAAGGCAGCATGGCGATTCCTCTCTTGCCCGAGTTCGGCCGGCTCAACGCTCGAGCGCCGGCGCGATCTGGCCGCCGCGCATCCGCCGCAGCAGCCGCGCGATGAAGCGCCAGAGTACCCAGACGACGACGAGCGAAACGACGACGACGGCGGCGAGGACGACGAGCGCGACGAGCGGATGCACCCACGACAGCCAGAGCATGACCGGCACCGCGCCGTCGCCGAACAGCGACAGCGCGATGTTCGAGAACGGCTCGGGCGATGCGTTCGCCGACGCGCGTGTCGTCAGCTTGGCGGCATGGCTCGTCGCCGCGAGCGTGCCGCCCATGAGCGCCGCGGCGGTGACCCAGCTCGCCTGGTCGCCGCCGAACACCGCCGCCGCGAGCGCGGCACCGGCGGGGATGCGGACGAAGGTGTGGATCGCGTCCCAGACGCTGTCGAGGCCGGGGATCTTGTCGACGAAGAACTCGAGGACCAGCATCAGCCCGCTCGCGCCGAGGACGATCGGCGACTGCAGGACGGTGAGGTCGCCCGGCAGGTGGACCCAGCCGAGCCAGCCGGCGAGCCCGGTGAGGAAGACGACCGCGTAGAGGCGCAGCCCGCTCGCCCAGCCGAGCGCGGCGGCGATCGCGATCAGCTGCGTGAGGTCGAGATTCATGTCAGCGAACTTGCCACGCGGGTTTCCTCTTGTCGAGGAAGCTCTGGATGCCTTCGCGGCCTTCTGCGCCGACGCGGATGTCGGCGATCCGGCGCGCGGTGTCGGCGCGCAGCTCGGCGCTGATCTCGCGGCCGGCGACGTCGCGGACGAGCTGCTTGCACGCGCGCGTCGCGAGCGGCGCGTTGGCGACGATCGCGTCGACGATCCTGCCGACGACGGCGTCGATCTCGTCCGCGGCGCAGACCTCGTGCGCGAAGCCGCACGCCTTCGCTTCGGCGGCGCCGAAGCGCTCGGCGGTGACGAACCAGCGCCGCGCCGCCTGCTCGCCCATCGCGCGGACGACGTACGGGCTGATCGTCGCCGGCAGCAGGCCGAGCCTCGCCTCGCTGAGCGAAAAGGTGACGCCGTCGGCGACGACGCGGATGTCGCAGACCGACGCGATGCCGAGGCCGCCGGCATAGCAGTCGCCATGGATGCGCGCGATCACCGGCACCGGGCAGCTGTAGAGCGACCACAGCATCTCGGCGAGCCGCGACGCGTCGGCGTGGTTCTCCTCCCATGTGAACGACGACGCCGCGCGCATGGCGCCGAGGTCGGCGCCGGCGCAGAACGCCTTGCCGCTGCCGCCGACGACGATCGCGCGCACGCCGTCGTCGGCGGCGAGCGCCGCGAACGCCGCCGCGAGCTCGCCGATCAGCGCGGCGTTGAGCGCGTTGCGGATCTCGGGGCGGTCGAGCCAGACGCGCGCGACCGCGCCGTCACGTTCGATGCGAAGGGCAGAGGTCGTCATAGCCCGTCTTGCGGTGAAACGTAGAGCGTAGCCCATCGCCACAGGCTCGGCAGCAAAAGGCGCGCGCCATCAGCCCCAGTGGATCTTTCCGCGCAACGCCGGAAAGCTCGGCCCGCAATGCTGCTCGAACCGCAGGTCGATAGACGTGATGATTCCGTTCGTGTAAACGATGCGGTCGATGACGAACCAGCCGTTCGCCGAGCCGCATCCGCGACCATCTCCGGACCAGTCGAGTCCGCCCGCTGTCGGATTGTGGAAGGGATAGTCCTGCAGGTTCGGGTAGTAGCCGGGCTGCAGCTGCGCCAACACGTTCATGCCCTGGAAGTACCCTTGCTGCGAGATGTTCTGTCCTCCGATCGAGATGCTGAACAGTGCTCCCCCCGTCTGCAAAGCGATGGTGGAATTGGCAGGTGTGAACGTCGTCGTGCTTCCCATGCCGATGAAATCGCCGGGATCGCTTGCAAGGTAGACGTAGTTGCCCATGGCCGGCGTCGCGCCGGCGGGCGGTGACCACAGGCCTGCCGGTGGCGGTTGGACCGGCCCGGCGGGAACGGTGACGTCGCTGGAAGCCCAATGAATCTTGCCGCGCAGCGCGGCAGCGCTCCTTTCGCAGTGTTGTTCGAAGCGCAGGTCGAGAGTCGACACGTTGCCGTTGGCGAAGGTGATGTCGTCAATGGCGAACCAGCCGTTTTCTTCGTTGCAGCCGCGCCCCTCGCCCCCCCAGTCCATGCCGCCCTTGGCGGGGTTGTGGAATGGGTAGCGCAGCACGCCGCCGTAGTAGCCGGCGCTGGGCGACTCGAGGTTGTTCATCGCCTGGAACTGACCGATCCAGTGCTCGTTTCCGTCGGTCTTCACCGTCAGCACGCCGTTGGCCATCGTCACGGCGATCACGGCATTCGCCTTGGTGTAGGCATATGTCTTCGTGGTGAGAAAGTAGCCGCCTTGTCCGACGAAGTCGGTCGGGTCGCTCTGCAAGTAGACGTAGCTTCCGGAAGCCGGCAGCGCGTCCGCGGCGGGCGACCAGAGGCCCGCCGGCGCGGTTGCCAGCGGCCCTGGCGGCGCGGAGTTGTCGGACTGGCTCCAGCGAATCTGCCCTCGCAAAGCAGCCACGATGTTCTCGCAGTGTTGTTCGAAGCTCATGTCCAGGGCACTCAGCTGCCCGGCGACATAGGAAGCGCTGTTGACCACGATGGTGCCGCCGATCTGATTGCATCCTCGTCCTTCGCCATGCCAGTCGAGGCCGCCGACAGCCGGGTCGTCGAAGCCATAGCGCGTCAGGTTGGCGTAGGTGCCTGGCTGAAGCTGCGACAAGGCGCTCGGCAGTGCGAAGTCGGCGTCCCACTGCTGCTCGCCGGCGATCGTGACGCGGAGATGGTTGCCGGCGGCGTTGACCGTCAGGATCGCGTCCGTCTGCGTGTAGACATGGCTCTCGCCGAGGCCGATGTAGTCGCCCGGGTCGCTTTGCAGCACGACGGCGTTCGACGTGGGTGGCGGAACATAGATGGCATTGGCCGCGACCGCATCGCTGTCGTTGAAAGGGTTTGGATCTCCGGCGGCGGACACCCGCGCACGGTTGACGATCGGACCGCCGGTCGAGGGCGGTACGGTGCTCGACACGACGAACTGCAGGCTCGCGCCGACCGGAAGCACGGGGATCGTCATGAAAGTCGCAGGCGCGGCCGGGCACACGGCACCCCCATTGGCCACGCATGTCACCTGGCCGACAAGCTGGCCCAGATCGGGCCAGTCGTTGACGACGACATTGCGCGCGGTGTCGGGTCCGCTGTTGACGACGGTCATGGTGTAGGTGATCGCGCCACCCGCGGCGACGGCGGCCGTCGACGCCGAGGTCGTGACGCCCACGTCAGCGCTGTAGGCATTGACGATTCCGACGGCAGTGACGTCGCCGGGAACGGCGTTGTTGCTCGCGCTCGCGGTGAACGTGCTGCTCTGCGCGCCCGACAGACCGGGGAAAAGCAAGACCTCGAGATCGAACGTCAGGCTGCTGCCGGGGGGCAGGCTGTCGACGCTGTACGTTTGCCTGTCGAGGCGTGGACAGACGGCTGCGCCGGTCGCGACGCAACTGGAATTCGTCTGCGAGAGCTGGCTTCCAAGATGGGGCGTGACAAGCAGCGCGCTGGCGGCAGCCGGCCCCGCGTTGGACACCGTGACGACGATGTGTGTCCTGAGGCCGCTTGGCACCGCGTCGACCGGCCCCGCCGCGCTGATGGAAACATTGGCCGTCTGTGCAGGTGGCGGCGGCGGGCTCGCGTTCGTCCCGCCTTCTCCGCCGCCGCCGCCACCGCCCCCGCAGCTCGCGAGCAGCGCGCCCACGATGGGCAGAACCGGACTCCAACGCGCTGGCGCTGAAGTCTTGCTCGTCATCGCCATTTGGCCCCCTCCGTCGACACCGAGCATAGCTGCCCGTCAGCGCCTTCAGGTGGGGTACGGCGGCCGCCACATGGTCCGCCAAGCCCCAAGCGATGTCGCGTGCCGGGAGGCGGCAGTGTTGCCGCCGACGTCGGCACAAACGAGCAGCCGCATGCGTCGCGAGCTTGCGACGACGTCGCGGCAGACCCGCTAATACCGCTTCGCGACCTCGTCGAGCATCACCTCGGTCGCACCGCCGCCGATCGCGAGGATGCGCGCGTCGCGCCAGAGCCGCTCGATCACGGTGCCGCGCATGTAGCCCATGCCGCCGTGGAACTGCTGGCACGTCTGGACGACGTCGTTGACGAGCTCGCCCGTGAGCGCCTTCAGCATCGAGACCTCCTGGACGACGTCGTCGCCGCGCGTCACCCGCCACGCGCAGTGGTACATGAAGGCGCGCGCCGCGCGGACGCGAGCGTCAAGCATCGCGATGCGCTGGCGGACGACCTGCATGTCGAACAGGCGGACGCCGAACAGGTGGCGGTCGTGGACGTGCTCGAGCGTGACGCGCAGCGCCTGCGTCGCGTGCCCGACCGCCATCGCGGCGAGCGCGATCCGCTCGGTCTGGAAGTTCTTCATCACCGACTGGAAGCCGCGGTGCTCCTCGCCGAGCAGGTGCTCGGCGGGGATGCGGCAGTCGGCGAAGACGAGCTCGGCGGTGTCCGAGGAAAGCCACCCCGTCTTGTCGAGCGCGCGGCCGACGGTGAACCCCGGCGTCCCCTTCTCGACCGCGAACATCGAGATCGCGTGGCGCGCGCTGCCGGTTCGCGCGGCGACGAAGACGAGGTCGGCGTGGACGCCGTTGGTGATGAAGAGCTTGGTGCCGTTGAGCACCCATTCGCTGCCGTCGGCCGAGCGCGTCGCGGTCGTGCGAATCCCGGCGACGTCCGAGCCGGCGCCTGGCTCGGTGACGGCGACCGCGGTGACCGTCGTGCCCGCCGTGATGCCCGGCATCCAGCGCGCCTTCTGCGCCGGCGTCCCGGCGTGGTGCAGGTGCGGCCCCGCCATGTCGGTGTGGACGAGCACGGTGATGATGAAGCCACCGAACGTCGACTGCGAGAGGGCCTCCGCGAAGACGAGGTTGGTGAGCGCATCGGCGTCGCCGCCGCCGTATTCGCCCTCGAACATCAGGCCGAGCAGGCCCGCAGCGCCGAGCTTTCTCAGCACCTCGCGCGGCGTCATGCCGGCGTCCTCCCAGGCGAGCGCGTGCGGCTCGACCTCGCGCGCGAGAAAGCGCGCGACCTGATCGCGCAGCAGCTCGTGCTCGGCAGTGACGTAGACGTTGTCCACCGTGCGCTTCGCTCAGGGAAAGAGCTTCGCCTCGCTCCAGCCGAGCGCGCGCATGTCGTCTTCGCGCAGGTGCGCCTCGCTCGGCATCAGGAACTCGTCGAGCTGCGGCGGCTCGACCGACGTCCCGGCGAGCATCGCGTGCGCCTGGCCGCGATGGTGGACCTGGTGGTTGAGCAGGTGCCCGAGGACGTGGCCGCGGCGCTCGCGCTGGATGCGACCGTCGCCGCGGTCGAGATCGACGACGTCGTCGAGCGCTGCTGCGTCGAGCGACTCGACGTGGGCGATGAGACGCTGGTCCGAGGCCGCCTGCGCTTCCGCCAGCTCGGCGAGCGCGATGTCGCGCGGAGCCGTGCTCCAGACGCGCTCCATGTCGCGGTCGCCGTGGAGCGCCGCGATGTAGTAGAGATCGACCGCGAGGATGTGCTCGAGCGTCGCCGCGAGGCTCGGGAAGAAGCTCGTCCGCGTCGCGACGTAGTCGGTATGCGGGAGCGGCCGCATCGCCGAATGCAGCCGATGGTTCGCGAGCCGGTTGGCGCGGGCCTGGTTGCGCAGGAAGGCGAGAAGGTCCATGTCTTCCTCCGGCGTCAAGCGCCGAGGCGGTCGGCGAGCGCGCCGAAGTCGTCGGCGACGACGTCGAACGTCTGCTCGCCGGGCGGGTCGTGCAGACCGCCGCCCGGTCCGTATTCGAGCGGCCGCGGCACGTACGCGGTGCGCAACCCGGCGATCGCCGCCGCGGCGAGATCGCTCGGATGCGCAGCGACCATCACCAGCTCGTGCGGTGCGACGTCGAGGATGCGCGCGGCGCCGAGGTAGACCTCGCGATCGGGCTTGTAATGACCGAACAGCTCGGCCGAGAGCACGGCGTCCCACGGCAGGCCGGCACGCTTGGCCATGTCGACGAGGAGCGAGACGTTGCCGTTCGAGAGCGTCGCGATCGTGTAGCGGCGCTTGAGACGGGAAAGACCTGCGACGACGTCGGGCCACGGATCGAGGCGATGCCAGACGCGGTTGAGCGCGTCGCGCTCGCGGTCGTCGAGGTTCGAGAGTCCGAAGCGCGGGAGAAGCGACTCGAGGATCTCGCGGTGCAGCCGGTCGATCGTCGTCCAGCCGACCTCGCCGCTGCGGACGCGCTGCATCGCCGGCTGATAGCCCGCGCGCCAGGCGTCGGCGAACGCTTCCCAGTCGACCGCGAGCGCCTTGGCCGCGGCGAGCGCGCGACCGTCGCGGACGATCGCCGAGCGCCAGTCGACGACGGTGCCGAAGACGTCGAAGACGAGCGCGCGGACGTCGAGCGCAGAAGCGGTGGTCATGGCATCGAAGCGGTCGCTGCGGCACGCGCATTCTCGGGCGCAACGCTCGCCATGTCCGACTGCGGATAGAGCCGGCGCAACGCCTGCCACGCAGCGTCGCGCACGATCGGCTCGATCCGCGCCGCGAGCGCTTCGAGCGCGGCTGCATTCGCGGCATCGTCGCTGCCGCCGATCGCGCGCTCGGCCCATGCGGCGGCGAGCGCCGCGCGGTGCGGCGCGAGCGCTGCGGCGACGACGTCCCTCCAGTGCGCCGGCGACTCGCTGCGCGCCCAGTCGCCGCGGCCGCGGCCGAAGTGCGCGACCGCCAGGTAGCGCAGCAGCGCCGCGTCGACGACGGCGTCGAGCGTCTCGGCCTTCCACGCGACGAGCGAGCGGTCGGTGCCGCGGACGAGGTTGACGCCGCGCGCGATGCCGGCACCGCCGAGCGCGCCGAGGATGCCGCCGGTGAGGAGCCCACCGCCGAGCGTCAGGCCGCCGCTCAGCACATCGGCCTTGAGTCCCATCAGCGCGCCCGTGACCGCGCCGCCCCACACCGCGGCGTTCGCTTCGTCGACGCGCAGCCGCAGGTCGTACTCGGTCGCGAGGCGGTCGACGATGTCGCGCTCGGCGCTGCCGCCGAGCCCGTGCAGACGGATCAGCGCGACGGTGTCGGCACGCGCCTCGGCGTCGAGCCGCTCGGCGAGCGCGCGTTGCGCGAGCGCGGTCGGCGTGTCGTCGGCCTTGCCGATGCCGATCGCGGCGCCGGCCTGGCGCAGCCGCGTCTTCAGGTCGGCGCGGTCGGCGACCGTCTCGGTCGCGAGCGCAGTGCGCGCGACGCCGCTCGCGACGGCGCGCATCGCGGCGAGGAAGGTCTGCTCGCGGCGCTCGCGCCACGCCGCGCCGAGCCGTGCCATCGCCGGTCGGCGCTCTGCCGGCAACGCGTCAGCGACCGCGCGCAGCAGCGTCAGCTCCTGCACCCAGCAGCGCGCGAACGCGTCGAGCGGCAGCACCGCGCGAACGATCGCGACGCCGGCGAGCGCACGCCGCCAGCGCGCGGCGTCGTCGTCGCTGCCATCGACGGCAGGCGCGCCGAGCTGGTTGAGCAGCACGACGACCGGCTTGCCGATCCAGCCGAGCAGCTCCATCTCGGGAGCGACGTAGCCGGCGGCGTCGGGCGACTGCGACGCGTCGACGAGATAGAGCAGGAGGTCGGCGTCGTCGCGCAGGTTGCGAACCGCCTGCTGGCTCGCCCAGAAGCCGCGGTCGCGCCAGCGATCCCACGTCTCGCCGAGAAACCGCACGATCGGCCGCTCGCCGGCGCGCAGGCGCTTGACGAGTCGCACGGTGTCGCCGAAGCCGGGCGTGTCCCACAGGCAGAGGCGCTCGCCCGCGGCCGTTTCGACGAGGGTGTGGACCTCGTTGAACTCGGTGACGTGCGGCGCATCGCGGACCTCGCCGATGTCGCGCCCGAGCAGCGTCCGCGCCAGCGCGGTCTTGCCGACGTTGGTGTGCGAGACGAGGCTGAGCGCGACGCTGCAGCCGGTCGTGTCGACGCTCGCCGGCGTGCGATCGCTCATCGCCTCGCTGCCGCCGGCGATGTCGCGAACGACGTCTCGACGTCGACCGCCGCCGCGGCGGCGTCGCCTTCGAGCGCGACGAACGCGGGCGCGCAGCCGATCGCCGTGCCCCACGCGCGCCAGGCGTCGCGGCGCTCGGCGACGCGCTCGCCGACGCTCGCGAAGCGACGGTCGAACGCGCTCGTGTCGACGACGACGGCGAGCGGCGTCGCCGGCGCCGCCGCGGCGAGCGCGCGAACGAATCGTCCCTGGCTCTCGAGCTCGGGGGTCGCACCGAGGTCGAACAGCGCGACGGCGTGCGTGCACTCGGCGTCGACGACCGGCGCGGCGTCGTCCTCGCGGCCGAAGCCGACCGTCGCCGCGAACTCGAGCGCGACGCGCGGCCCGAGCGCGCCGGCGAGCACCGTCTGCAGTCCGAGCGTCGCCTGCGGCGTCGGCGCGGTGCCGTAGGGATGGACCGAGACGCGCGCCGGCCCGCCCTTGCGCTCGCGCAGCAGCCGCTGGAAGTACGGGCGGTCGAGCGGCAGCGCGAAACGACGCGTCTTCCACATCACGATCGCGGCGCAACCGAGCGCGAGCGCGGCACGCGGCAGCACGACGACGCCGGCGAGCGTGAGCGCGATCAGGTGCAGCCATGGTGCTGCCGGCGCTCCGGTCACGGTGCTGTCGTGGGTCGCGCGCATCGCCGCGAACGCGGCTTCGTCCGGCAGCGCGATTCCAGCGAGCCGCGCCGCCGGGCCGAACACCGTCGTGACGATCGCGTGCGCCGCGTCGGCGCCGAGGAACGTGCTCTCCCAGACTGCGCGGTAGTCGAGGACGAGACCGCGCGCGTACATCCCGGCGACGAGGCCGAGCGCGAGCGCCGCGGCGCCGGCGTGGAGCACCGCTTCGGCGCGAAGCGCCGCGAGGCTGGTGCTGCGTTCGAGCCAGAGCCGCGCGAACTCGCGCAACGCCGGCGCGCTGCCACCCGATGAGACGCGCGGCAGCAGCCGGCGGCTGCGCAAGAGCGCCTCGGTCGCGCGCACGAGCGGGCCCGGACGCTGGGACTTGCGACGCAGCGCACGCAGGAGCGG
>Ga0157372_10007236_pt1 | contig 11819 bp, 10 predicted proteins | sample C55metaG_FD_115307 | JGI IMG/M metagenome (GOLD analysis project Ga0157372, IMG submission 115307) | Corn rhizosphere microbial communities from Kellogg Biological Station, Michigan, USA - C5-5 metaG | ecosystem: Host-associated > Plants > Roots > Rhizosphere > Soil | place: USA: Michigan...
CTCATCAAACTCCATATGCGTATTCCGCACGCCTTCGCCACCTTACTGTTCGGTAGCGTTGCTCTGGGACCGTTGTCCCTCAACGCACAGGCCGCCCCCGCCGATCCGCAACTTGCAGGGCGAGTCGATTCGATAGCGTCTTCGGTACTCAAGAGCACCGGTGTACCAAGTGCATCGGTCGCGGTGGTGCGACACGGCGAGATCGTGTACGCGCATGCGTACGGGTCGGCGAAGCTGGATCCTGCGGTTGCGGCGACTCCCGACATGCGCTATGGCATCGGCTCGATCAGCAAGCAACTGACTGCGGCGACCATACTCCTGTTGCAGCAGGACGGCAAGCTGTCGCTGGACGATCACGTGTCGCGGTTCGTGCCCGGGCTCACGCGCGGAGACGAGGTGACGATTCGCGAGCTGCTGTCGCACACGTCCGGCTACCAGGATTTCTGGCCGCAGGATTACGTGCCGCCGTTGATGCAGAAGCCGATATCGCCGCAGGGGATTCTGGACCGGTGGGCCAAGCAGCCGCTGGATTTCGATCCGGGCACGAAATGGCAGTACAGCAACACCAACTTCGTGATCGCGGCGCTGATCGTGGAGAAGGCGAGTGGTGAGCCGTTCTTCCAGTTTCTGCAGAGCAGAATTCTCGATCCGCTCGGGATGAAGAGCGCGATCGATTTCGACGCGAAGGGACCATCTTCAGTTCAACCGATCGGTTACATGCGTTATGCGCTCGGTCCGTTGCGCCCAGCGACGTCGACGGGTCCCGGGTGGATGCACGGCGCGGGTGAGCTTGCGATGACAGCGAGCGATCTGGCGCGCTGGGACATCGCGATGATCAGGCAATCGCTGCTCGCACCGCAATCGTACAAGGCGATGGAAACGACGGTGCTGCTTCGCGATGGGGTCAGCAGTGGCTACGGTCTGGGCGTCGACGTCGGCACGATGAATGGGCACAGGTTGATCGAGCACAACGGTGAAGTAGCGGGATTCACCGGTGAGAATCTCGTCTTTCCGGACGACAGCGTCGCAGTGGTGGTGCTCACGAACCAGGACGCTTCACGCGCTGATGGCGTGATCGCCGATCAGATTGCGCGGGTACTGTTCACGACGCAGGACGCGACAGAGGCGAAGCACACGGCTCTCGCACGCGACATTCTCGAAGGGTTGCAACGCGGCACCATCAACCGTTCACTGTTCACGGACGACGCGAACGCGTACTTCAGCACGCAGGCGATCCTCGATTTCACCTCCGGTCTGGCGCCACTTGGCGCACCGACGGAGTTCGTGCAAATATCGGAGGCCAATCGTGGCGGTATGGTCGAGCGTGTTTATCGCGTAAGGTTTCCAACACGTGCGCTACGTGTCTGGACATATGAGATGCCGGATGGCAAGCTGGAGCAGTATCAGGTTGCTCCGATGGGGTGATATTCGGATGCGGCGGCTTACCATTCATACGTTTGGCCGTAGATTTCGGGGCTGTCGTGAGTACGTTGCCTCACGTCGGGCTCCCAGCTTTTCCGAACGCTCAGCAGTGAGTCGCGCATGTTTGGGTTTCCCGCACCGCGTCGCGCCAGCATCATCGCCTGGTGTCTTCCTGGCGTCATAGTCGCGACGCTCTTCATCTCATCATCTGCAGCATCGTCGGCAACTATCGCGACTGCCGCAACTCCAATTGCGACTGCACCGCGTTCGTCCGACTGGCGCGCGAACATTCGCGCATTTGCCGAAGCGCATCTACAGCATACCGCGTGGGGACCTGCGCACGGACGACGTGATTACGAGATGACGCTTTCGCTTGCTCGTGCGGAAGGCGTGGCAGTGGATGACGACGCGTTATACGCGGCTGCGTATCTGCACGACATGGGCGGCATTCCACCGTACGCGAAGGCTGGCGTGGATCACGGTGATCGCTCGATTCAATTGGTTGACAGCGTGTTACGCGATGCCGGCTTTCCGATGGAGAAGTCCGCGCTGGTGAAGGAGATCATCGATCATCACCAGTACTATCGTCCGCCGGACACTCTTGCCGTTGCCGTGCTATTCCGTGACGCCGACATACTGGACTTTCTTGGCGCGGTGGACGTCGCGCGCATACTGTCGCTGACTACGCGCGAGAAGTTCACGCCGGACCTGCCACACGCGGTGGAGGCGATACGGCAGAACATGCTTCAGATGCCGGGCCGGTTGCAGAGTGCGGCGGCGAAGCGGGAAGGTGCGAAGCGAGTGGCGGAGATGCAGCGGTATCTGAACGAGCTTGCGGCGGAGACTGATTCCTTGCGAGCGCTGTAGAGCTCAGCCGCTGGTGGCAGGTCGAGCGGCGGGGGCCGGCCACTTGCGGAAGTCCAGCCGACCGCTATATCCGTGATTTGGGGATATTATATCCAATTTCATGGAAGCCCAATGGAAGACATCACCAGGCGCGAGTTTCTGGCTCAGGGTATCAGCGCCGTACCCGTAGTGTCGGGGCTGATAGTGATCGGATCGCGGCTTGGCGCGCAGGAAACTGGCGCAGGTGCAGCTGCAGGCGTGACTGCAGCCGCGACTGGAGAAGCGGATGCGCCCTCCGCGAAGACTGCACTCGAGCCGTTCGACTATCGCGGTGTGACGCTGAGCGAGAGCCGGTGGCGAACGCAGTATCTGGCCGCGCGCGAATTCTATCTGAACGTTCCCGATGACGACATCCTGAAGGGGTATCGTGTAGCGGCCGGACTGCCGGCGCCCGGCGAAACTCTGGGCGGCTGGGCGAAGGTGAACACCGACGAGATCTTCGGCCAGTGGCTGAGCGGATTCGCGCGCATGTACCGAGCGACCGGAGATGAGGCCGCGCGGACGAAAGCCGTAGGGCTCGTGCGCGAGTGGGCGAAGACGTTCGGGCCCGATGGCAACTGCCGCATGGAGACATACGGCTACGACAAGATGGTGTGCGGTCTGGTCGATCTCCACGTGTACGCCGATGTACCGGAAGCGATGCCGTTGCTGCAGAGCATCACGCGCTGGGCCGACAGGACGTTCAGTCGCGAGCGGTCTCTGCGTGATCGAACAGATCCGACTACCTACTACGGTCTTCCGCACGAGTGGTACACGCTGTCGGAGAATCTCTACCGCGCGTACCAGGCGAGCGGCGATCCATTGTTCAAGCAGTTCGCGGAAGTGTGGCTGTATCCCGCGTACTGGAACAAGTTCGCGAACACGGCGAGCCCCCCGGATGCGCAGGGCGCGCACGCGTACAGTCACTGCAACACGTTCAGCAGCGCGGCGATGGCGTATGAAGTGACTGGTGATCCGGCTTACCTGCGGATCATCAGGAATGCTTACGACTACTTCCAGAACACGCAGTGTTTCGCGACCGGTGGTTACGGTCCGACGGAACGGTTGATGACGCCGGACGGAAGTCTTGGCCGGTCGCTGGAATCGCGTCCGGATACCGCCGAGACGCCATGCGGAACGTGGGCGGCGTTCAAGCTGTCGCGCTATCTCACCCGGTTCACGGGCGAGTCGCGTTATGGTGACTGGATGGAGCGGATGCTGTACAACGGCATCGGTGCATCACCGGTTCCGCGCGGGCGCGGCGAGGCTTTCTACTACGCAGACTATCGCGTTGCCGGCGGAATGAAGACGCGCTACTGGGAAGGATTTCCCTGTTGCTCCGGCACCTACATCCAGGACGTCGCGGACTATCACAACATCATCTACTACAAGGATGCCGACGGGCTGTACGTGAATCTCTACGTTCCTTCGACAGTAAACTGGTCGCGTGGCGACGGCGACGTACGGGTAGTGCAGGAGACCAACTATCCCGAGGACAGCTCGGTGAAACTGTCGATTGCAATGCAGAAGCCGGCGCGGTTTGCACTCAAATTCCGTGTGCCGGCATGGACTCGCGGCGCAACCGCGGCGGTGAACGGACAGCGTGTGGACGCAACGTTCACGCCTGGCAGCTGGGGTGCGATCACACGAGAATGGCGCGATGGTGACAGGGTGGAGCTGGACATTCCACTCGTCATGCGGCTGGAGCCGGTGGACTCGTTTCATCCTGATCGTGTTGCGGCTGTGCGCGGACCGGTGGTTCTGGTTCTGGACGGTGACTGGCAGGACCCGAACTTCAATCTGCCGATGCACAACGACGAGCTGGACAGATGGCTGGTCGCCGATCCCAAGGTGGCTGGTGTGTTTCACGTCCATCCGCCGGGCGGCAAGCGGGTGATGCCGAAGTTCCAGCCGTTCTATGCGGTAGCTGAGAACTATCCGTACAAGATGTACTTCGATCGGAACGTGCCTGTGGCGACATTGTGGTAGAAGAACCGTTCAATCCATTATGATCCAGCCGCGGGTGTTGTAATCGCCTGTGACGCTGGTATAGCTTAGGTATCGAACACGACAGCCGGCGAGCTGTGGGCATCGTCAGCGCGGAGAAGTGCACATGAGCATCGAATCGGAATATCTCCAGAGCGCCATCAAGACATTCAGCACGTACAAGGATCTCGCGGACCGTGCGATGGCGCAGGTAACGGATGAACAGTTCTTCATGTCGCTGGACGCCGAGTCCAACAGCATGGCGGTGATTGTAAAGCACGTGGCGGGGAATCTGCGTTCACGCTGGACCGATTTTCTCACATCCGACGGCGAAAAGGCCAACCGCGATCGCGACTCCGAATTCGAGATGAGCGACGCGACGACTCGCGCCGATTTACAGGAAGCGTGGGATTACGGATGGAAGTGTGCGTTCGATACGTTGAACGCGCTCACTCCGGAAGATCTGGAAAAAACTATATACATACGAGCCGAGCCTCACTCGGTCGTCAAGGCGATCAACAGGCAGCTCACGCACGGTGCGTATCACGTGGGACAGATCGTATTCCTTGCGAAGCACTTTGCTTCCGACACATGGCAGACGCTGACGATACCACGCCGCGCGTCGCAGGCTTTCAATGCGGAGATGTTCGCGCAGAAGCGTGTGTAACCCTGACAGGGCTCTTCACTCATCAAGTCGACAACCCGAATGAAAGCTCGCATTACTCTCATCACGCTGGGCGTCGATGACTTGCAGCGCGCCGTCGCTTTCTATCGTGACGGTCTGGGTCTCAAGACTCCGGGAATTGTCGGGGAGGAATTCGAGAATGGAGCCGTGGCGTTCTTCGATCTTCAGAACGGACTGAAACTCGCGCTCTGGCCGCGCAGGAGCATGGCGAATGACTCAGGACTCTCGCTGGGGACTCCGAATTCGACCGACTTCACGCTGGCGCACAACGTCATGTCGAAGGGAGAGGTCGACGTCGTCATGCAGCAGGCACGCGACGCCGGAGCGGAAATCGTAAAGCCGGCACAGGATACGTTCTACGGGGGCTATGCGGGATACTTTCTGGATCCCGACCGGCATCTGTGGGAGATTGCGTGGAACCCTCAGATGCTTCCGGCTGAGTGATCGCCTCCGGTTGACCGCCAGTCGGTTCGGCCTAGTTTGATGTAGTCAACTACATCGTGCTGCATGGCCCGGGACAAATAATAAATGAATCAGCTCAACGGTGATGCGAGCAGCCATTCTGGATTGTTGCCGCAACAGATCGCGCAGATCGAGACTCCTGCTCCACTGGTCGAGGTGTCACGCCTCAAGCGCAACCTCGACCGCATGGCTGATTATGCGCGGTTGCACAAGCTGCAACTCCGGCCGCATGTAAAGACTCACAAGACGACTGTGATCGGTGCCGCGCAGATGCGGCGTGGCGCCGCAGGACTGACCTGCGCGACGCCGCGCGAGATGGAGATCATGAGCTCGGTCGCCTCGGACCTGCTGCTCGCGCATCCACCGCTCGGCCTCAAGATCGATCGGTTGTTGATGTTGCCGAGGTCCGTGAGCATCGTGACGGCGCTGGATTCGGCGACGGCGATCGACTGGGTCGCAGATGCCGCGTCTGGTGCGAATCGTACAATCAGGGTCTATGTCGAAGTGGATGTCGGGATGCATCGTGTGGGTGTCACGACGGCAAAACACGTCGTGGAGCTCGCGGAGCGAGTTGCTGCTGAAAGCTGGCTCGATTATGCGGGGATCTGCTTCTATCCAGGTCACATTCGTGAAGCGGTGGATGAGCAGAGTGCGAAGATCTCCGCTCTCAACGAGGTTCTGGGAGAGGTGGTTTCAGCTCTCGAACGGGCTCGACTCAAGCCGCCGACTGTGAGCGGCGGATCGACGCCGACTGCGTGGCGCACGCATGAGATGCCGCTGGTAACGGAGTTCCGGCCGGGTACTTACGTGTTCAATGATCGTACGACGGCGGCGCTTGGCGCGTGCAAGTGGGATGATTGCGCATTCACCGTGCTCGCGACCGTAGTGAGCACCGCGGTCCCGGGACAGGCTGTAGTCGATGCAGGCTCGAAGGCACTCGGCCGCGAGCCGATGCGCGGTGTGAATGGTGAAGGCTTCGGCGCACTGATGGGACACGAGGACGTTCTCGTGTCTGCGATGTCGGAGGAGCACGGCATACTCGACCTGTCGCGGACAGACTGGCGGCCGCGCGTGGGTGACACCGTTCGCATCGTGCCGAATCACGTCTGCATCGTGGTGCATCTGAACGATGCGCTGTACGCGGTGGACGGCGATCGTGTGACAGGAGTCTGGCCCGTGGCAGCGCGCGGGCGCATGGCACCATTCACTGATGAGCAGGCGAGCGCGGTGGCTCCGCCATCCGAGATTCTGCTGTAGGAGTCGCGCGCGCCAGCGGTTGCGTTATCGCTTGGTGAACTTCGGTGGTTGCATCAGAACCCAGGTATTGGGATCCAGGAGGACATCGCGTGGTGGTGAAGCAACAGGAATCTCGAAGTGTTGAGTTGCAGTCGTCATCTCGATCTTCGCGATTTCGGGCGCGACGCCGGCGCTGTCGCTGACGAGTCCTATGTCGAGTGGCAGCCGATATACTCCGCCTGACTGCGTCTGCGTGAGGTCGATCGAGACCTTCCGTGCAGCTGGATCGTAGCTCCATGTTCCGGTGAGCGCCGGCGAGTAATCACGATTGAGCCACTGATCGAAGAACCAGCCCAGCTTCTGGCCGGATACTTCTTCCATCACGCGACGCAGGTCATCGGTGGATGCGTTGGAGTTGCGATAGCGGGCGTAGTATTCGCGGATTCCCTTCCAGAACGTGTCAGTGCCGAGCTGCGCGCGCAACATGTGAAGAACCCATCCGCCCTTCTGATAGACGAGTGGCGGGATGACGCCGCGAAGGTCCGAAATATTTCTGTGGACCACCGGCTCGTTGTACTTCTGCTCGGCGGCCAGCGCAGTCGTGCGCGCACGCACGAGTCCGGAGACGAATGCATCGCGGCCGGAGTAGTGCTCCGTGAACAGCAGCGTGAAGTACGTCGCAAAGCCTTCACTGAGCCATGCATCGTCCCAATCGCTCTCGGTGATGGAGTCGCCGAACCACTGATGTGCGACTTCGTGCGCGACGATTGCGGTTGCAGGTTTGTCCGTGACGACCTTTTCACCGTAGAAGATCGCGCTTGCATGCTCGGTGCCGCCACCTCCGAATGCCGCTGCTACGTTGGCGAGCTTTTCGTACGAGTATGGTCCGATGTGCTCGCTGTAGAACTCGAGCGCCTGTCGTGCCGGCTCTTCGAAGCTCGTGATTCCATTGTCACGGTCCTGATGCGCGACCCAGGTCTGCAGCTCGACGCCCTTCACCATGCCCGCGTGATGCACTGCGAACTGCTCCACACCGATCGCGTTGAGCCACGATGCGATCGGGACCGACTGTTTCCAGTGGGTGACCTTGCGACCGTCGCCGAGCAGTATCTCATCCTGCAGAAGGCCGTTGGATACCACTGCGTACTTTGCCGGTGCGGTGATGATGAATTCGCTGGTTGCCTTGTCTGATGGATGATCGATCATCGGAAGCCACTGGCGCGCCTTGTCGGGCCAGTTCCACGAGAAGAACGCACGCTCGCCATGGCTGTTCTTGCCGATGTAGAGTCCGCTCGCCGGAATCCCGTGATACGCGACGGTGAATTTGCGCAGTTCGCCGGCGATTGTCGGTGTGGCGAGGCTGATGGTGAGATGATCGCCGGTGTGGGTGTAGCGCAGTGAGTTGCTGTCGCGGGTGACACCGGTGACGGTCATGCCCTTGCCATCGGCGGGCGTGGCGAGGTCGAGGAAGAAGCTGGTGAGGCCGCCTTTCGTGAACCGGACCGTGATGGTGGCGTCGCCGCTGATCTCGTTGGTTGAATCATTGAGGGCGAGCGCGAACCTGTAGTGCTGGACGTCGACGCCTGGTTGTCGCGGGTAGGTATCGGTGGCCGCCAGTGGAGCTGCGCCGAGTGAAATACCGAGTGCCACCAGCATGAATTTGCGCATCGCCGCCTCGCTGTCAGATTTCGGATAAAATATCCAACACAAATACGACGTGCGCAAGAATGCTTGCTGTCCCGAGCCGGCGCTATCCTCCGCTTATGGCTGCGAGAATCGTTATCGTTGCGGGGTCGCGAATAGGCGTGGACAGGCCATCCGCGAAGCGACTGTTCTCGCCGTCGACGAATACATTGACGTGCGGGCGAAGAACGCCTTCCTCGGTCATTACGCGGTCGAGTACGCCGGGATATCGCGACTCCAGTGCGCCGAGGGCGGCGCCGACGGAATCGCACGATTGTTCGTGCGTATCGATGGTGACGACGGCGCTCCCGCGCGAGTGTAGTCGGAGCGCCGATGGGATCTCGATGATGATCGCCACGATCAGCTCATCGGAGTGCCAACCACCGCGGCCTTCACGCAGACGATCGATGGAAGTCCGCCGGCGATCTCGTTCCAGTTTTCACCATCGTTTGCCGAGCCGAAGAGCTTGCCGCTGCGTGTGCCGAAGTAGATGCCAGCTGATGGGAGCGAGTCAGCGCTCAGAGCATCGCGGAGGATGGTTTCGTATGCGTCCTTTTGTGGGAGACCGTTTGCCAGCGGCTTCCACGATGCGCCGGCATCGGTCGTACGATAGACGCGCAGCTTTGCTTCGGGCACGCAACGAAACTGATCCGACTCGATGGGGACGATGTACACAGTGTCGGGATCGTGCGGGTGCATCTGCATGGAGAAGCCGAAGTCGGACGGGACGCCGTTCGCGATATCTGTCCACGAATCGCCCCAGTTGTCGCTGCGGTACAGGCCCCAGTGATTCTGCAGGAAGAGACGCTCCGGACGCGCAGGGTGATTCACGACCTTGTGAACGCACTGTCCGAACTTCGGGTACTTGTCGGGCAGAAACTCAGCCCGGACACCGACGTTTCGCGCCTGCCAGTTATTGCCGCCATCGTCGGTGCGGTAGAATCCGCCGCTGGAAACGGCGATCGCCATGCGTCTGGCATCGTTCGGGTCGACGACTATGGTGTGGAGGCACAATCCGCCGCCACCGGGTTGCCACTTGGGGCGGTCCTCGTTGTCGTGCAGGCCGCGGACCATGTCCCACGTCTCGCCAGCGTCGCGCGACTCGAAGAGCGCAGCGGGCTCGACGCCAGCGTAGATGACGTCAGGTTGAGATGCACGTCCCGGCAGTATCTGCCAGACCTGAACGAGCGATACGCCCAGGCCGGCTGGAAACTTGATGTTCTGACGATCGGGGGCGGTCCAACTCTGCCCGAAGTCGTCGCTCCAGCGCACGACACTGCCCCAGTGGAAGCTGCGTGTCCCAGCAAGAAGGCGGTGGCGGCCGTTGCGTTGATCGAGAGCCAGCGCGTACACGGATTCACCGGGGAAGTGCGGTCCGTCGATGCGCCAGTTGGTGCGCGCGGCGTCTGACCAGATGAAGAATGCGCCTTTGACCGTGCCGACCATCAGCACTACTTCACCGTGAGCCTTCGCCTTCGTTTCAGATTTTGTTTCGGGATGCGTGTCAGCGCGAGATTCAGCGAGAGATTCAGCGAAAGTCATGGTAGTCTCCGTGGCGATGTCGCAAATCAAACGGGGTTCCGCACTGTCCGCATAGTGTCACGACAGCGATATGACACTATACGAACAGCGTTACTGCGCTTCTACTTCTTGACGGCGAGGCTTGTGACGAGGCCTTCGGTGTTGTGCGCGAAGCGGATGCCGTACACGCCGTCGGTCGACTTGAGCTTGCCTGGTGCGACCAGCTCGGCCTTGGTGTAGCTGGCGACTTCGGTGCCGTTGATCGAGCATGACACCTTATCACCCTTCACCGAAAGTGCGATCAACTGCTCGACTGGCTGATCCTTGCCGGCAGCCTTGTGCACTGCGGGGCTGGCGGCGCCTTCGCGGCCGTTCATCTGGAAAGGAGCCGGACCGAAGCCACGAACTATGAAATTGCCGTTGCCGTACGCGGCGCAGTAGAGATATGTCTGGTTATCGGTGCCCATGTCGTTTCCGGCGATGAACACACCGTACGGATGCGGATGGTCGTTGAGCGACATGTACTTGGGCTCGCGGAACGTCGCGCTGACGGTGTAGTCGCCGCTTGCCTTGTCGGACGGATTCCAGTATGCGACGGCAGGTCCGGTCGTCACGTGCAAGGCGTCGCCGTCCTTGGAGAGCTTGGCGTCCTTCAGGGTCGAGCCGCGCTTGGCGGCACTGGCGTCGATCTTCCCGGTCCAGCCTGGAACGGAGATGCCCCCGCCTGCAATGCTGCGGGATGCTTCCTGCTGTCCCTGGACGGTGGTCGTCAAGGGTAAGAGCGCGACCGCGGCAGCGGCCAACGCATAGCTGTAAATGCGATGCATGGAGAACTACCTCTACTGAGAGTGGTTTACCGAACCGGGCCGCTGTAGGCCCAGAGGCTGATTTACCAGTGGCGAATCGGGGAAATCTACAGGAAGTTACGGGCTCGAGGGTCAGCCTCCATCGAGTGACAGCCGGGCCTGCAAGTGCCTCGCCGCGGATTGATCTTTGGGCCGATCTGGCGCAGCTTCGGGGTGGCGGCGCGATGTTCAGTGCCGCGAAAAATGCGCATCCGCACGAGGGACCCATGTTTCAGAATCTGGCAGAGGCTTCGCTCAGTGAGTGGGGAAGCTTCTATGTGATCACCGGATCGGCGGCGGCTGCGCTGACGGGGCTCCAGTTCGTCGTGATGGCGCTCGTAAACGACACGAGCAGACGTAGCAGTAGTGCGACGATCGACGCGTTCGGGACGCCGAACATTGTGCACTTCTGCGCTGTACTGCTCGTGTCGGCTGCGATGAGCGCGCCATGGCACGTCCTGTCGTACGTGGCGCTGCTGATCGGCGCGGCCGGAATTACCGGCGCTGTGTACGCGCTGCTGGTCGCGAGGCGAACGAAACGGCAGCCCGACTATGTGCCTGTGCTGGAGGACTGGATCTGGCACGTGGCGCTTCCATTCATCTCGTACGTAGCGTTGTTAGTTGCAGCGATGCTACTGCTCAGGGATGAAAACGCGGCGCTGTTTCTGATGGGTGCAGCGGCGCTCCTGCTGCTCTTCATCGGCATCCACAATGCGTGGGACACGATCACGTACATCGTGGTGGAGTTGCCCAGGAAGGATGGCGAACCCAACTAAAAAGCCTGCACCAGCGTGTCGACGCTGGTGCAGGCTTTCTACGTCCTGAATTAGATGACGATCAGCGCGAGGCTGATGCCAGCCGTGTAACGGCGCTTGTCAGCATCTTCACCTTGGACGCGTCGGACGATCCGTTTTCATCACCCTTCAACTGCGCGGCGAGCTTGGTGAGCGACGCGCGTCGCGCAGCGCCTGATGCGCTCTCAGCACCGGTGAGTTCCTGGCGGACAGATGCGATCTTGTCGGAAGCCAGGCCCTTGGAGCGTTCGAGCTGATCGACGTAGGCGCGTGCAAGCGCGAAGCTTGGCGGCCAGACGA
>Ga0157372_10007238_pt1 | contig 11818 bp, 6 predicted proteins | sample C55metaG_FD_115307 | JGI IMG/M metagenome (GOLD analysis project Ga0157372, IMG submission 115307) | Corn rhizosphere microbial communities from Kellogg Biological Station, Michigan, USA - C5-5 metaG | ecosystem: Host-associated > Plants > Roots > Rhizosphere > Soil | place: USA: Michigan...
ACGATGGCCATCACCCCCTTTATCCCATAAGGTCGGATAAAGCCGTTTCGTACCGGCGCCGGCACCAGGTCTGAAACAGACATGGTGATCAGCAGGAACGAGAGGATCAGCAATACCCGGTCGGTCATACTGGCGGGCTGCTGCGACCAATACCAGATGCCAATACCGGCCATGACGATGATATACGTGGGCGACTCCGCCTTGTGGTTGAAGATCACCATCCAGATGAGCATCGATGCCAGGTAGAGATAACGGAACGACAGATCCTTGTACCGCCCGATACGGATCAATGGTAAAAGGAATAACCCGATGCCAATCAGCGTGACCCAATTCTTGGCGCCCGGAAGATGGAACCAGCTGACCATGATGCCCATCACGGAAACTCCCGTTGAAGCAGACCTGTCATCGATCAGCAGATGCCACCAGCTGTTATACAGGAACAGCAGCTGCGGCCCGCTCACGACCACCAGCGGGATCAGCGCAAAGAACGCCATCCAGAAGAGCGACCAGCCAATAAGGCGAAGCTTGCCGGGATAAAATAGGTACATAACAAAGGCCAGGGCGCCATAGATTTTTATATAGAACGAGAAAACGATACAAAGGGTTGACAGCAGGTAGTTCCGGCGTTCCGCGAAGACGAAGGCAAGCACGATCAACCCGGCCATCAGCCCGTTGCTTTGCGTATTCTGGATCGACAGCAGCATCTCCAGCAGGCAGAAAAGCAGGATAAAGCTCTTCTTCTCATCGGAGAGGTCCGGCAACAGGCGAATGCCCGCGAACAGGCAAAAGGAGTTGATCACATTCCACAGGAACAGCCCGATGATATCCGGCATCCAGGAAAGAAAGCCGAAACAAAGCGCAAAGGCCGGACTGTATTTGTAAAGGTCCCAGTGGTCATTGGGAAACAGCTGGTAGATATCCTGGTTATGGATAAGATGATAGAACGAGAATTTGAAGATGCGGAAATTGTTGTAGTCGATATAGGCCCGGCCTCCCGGCACATACACCTTCGGCCCGGCAGTGAGTCCCTGGGTGGTAGCGATGATCGTGATCAGTAGATAGCCGAAAAATGCGATCGAAAGAGAGTGGGACTTCCAGATGCGAAGAGCTTGGGTCTTGTTCATAATGGTATTAGTATGGCGTCATATCGGCGCAGTCGCAATCCGCCCCCGCCGTAGTCCCCAATAGTTGGGCAAAGCGCCGGTAGAAGCCGATCCTGTCCTCCCGGTTCCCTTTTATTGCCGGCTCGGTGCTACGGCACTCGATACCGCCGTTGATGATATTGATCGTCATTCCAAACCCCGGCTTGCGCCCCTGCCGCAGATCTTCGGCGCCAGGCGCCCATTTGCCACAGATCACATCATGACAGGAAGGCTTTGGCGGCTGTGGCTTCATCCAGAACCACAAGGCCGCCCGAAAAGCGATCACCCCGTCCTGGCTCACCAGTTCCGGTCTGGCCAGCAAGGGCAGGTTCATATCCGCGCCGGCCTGGCCATAGTTATAGGCATAGCTCAGCTGCAGCGGACCGCGGCCGTAATAGGATTTACCAGCCACCGGCTGATAGGGGCTGGTACCGCCGGTATTATAGACGGTACAATGCCCATCCTTGCAACCCACCTCTTCCGTGTAGACGAGGCCCCAGGCATAGGGACCACCCGCCGATCCGGGCCCGCCGTCGGTGGTCTCGTGCGCGGCATGCGCAAAAAAAGCGGCTAGTTCCCGTTTACGCACATCCGGAGAACCTTCTCCGGCGAATAAAGGGAAACTAGCCGCCGCTTTTATAAATGCCTCGTAGGTATAAAGACGATCATGATGCGGGAAAAACCGCTCATACTGCTCGCGGGTCAACAAGTCCGCGACACCGGAAGACCCGTCTCGATCCGGGGGAGTAACCGGTCCCGCCAGGACCGACGCTGCGAACCAAAGAAAGAGAAGCTGCATGCCGCTCAAAACTAGGCAAAATCTACCATTTTTCGTCGCCTTCGCTCTGGTTGATCTTAACCGAGAAATTGGTTTCCTCGAATTTCTTCTTTTCCCCGGGGTTCGAAAGTTGTTCGGGATTGGGCCTGGGCTTCCGAACACCGGAGGCGTCGCTCTTGCCACGCTCGGACTGGCGATCGCGTCCATTGCCACCCGCTTCACCCTTACGCTGCTCGGGCTGCCGGTCACGCCGCTGCTCAGGCCGGCGATCGCCCCGTTGTTCGGGTTGCCGCTCCCGCCGTTGCTCCGGTTGCTGCTCGGGCTGAGATTCGTGCAGGAGAAGACCAGGTGCCTCACTCGTCGCCTGACCGGGCTGCGGCTCGGGACGTTGAACCGGCTCGCGGCGTTGGGCCGGTTGCGGCTCGCGCCTCGGCGGACGGCCTTGCTGCTGATTATTTTGAGGCTGACCGGGTCTCCGCTGCTTATCACGGTTCCGGCTGCCGCCATTGTTATTTCTGCCGCCGTGACTACCCCCGTGATTCCGATTGGCCTCCGCACGGGCGACGACATCCTCCGATACCGGGCTATGCGTAGCCAGCGACGCATGCATGACATGCGGATGGTCTTCCACTACCGGGATCTGGCGGGAGATCAGCTTCTGGATGTCCCGCAGGAATTCTTTTTCTTCGCCATCGCAGAACGACAGGGCCGTGCCGCTCGCGCCGGCTCTACCGGTACGGCCTATGCGGTGAACATAGGTCTCCGGTACGTTGGGAAGCTCGAAGTTGATCACATGCGTAAGATCGTCGATATCGATCCCCCGCGCCGCGATATCGGTCGCCACCAGGATACGCGTATGCCGGCTCTTGAAGTTTTCCAGCGCCCGCTGTCTCGCATTCTGCGATTTGTTGCCGTGGATGGCCTCCGCCCGGATACCCGCCCGCGTCAAACCCTGCGCTACCTTGTCGGCCCCATGCTTGGTCCGCGTGAACACAAGGGCCGTCGGGATCGCGCTGTTCTTCAGGATATGCAGCAGGAGACTCCGCTTATCTTTTTTATCGACGAAATAGATCGATTGCTGGATAGTATCGGCCGTAGAAGAGACCGGGGTCACCTCCACCTTGGAAGGATTGACCAGGATCGAGCCCGACAGTTTCTGTATCTCGGGCGGCATCGTGGCCGAGAAGAACAGCGAATGCTTCTTCTGCGGCAAACGCGCCAGGATCTTGCGGACATCGTTGATAAAGCCCATGTCCAGCATGCGGTCCGCTTCGTCCAGCACGAAATATTTGATCGAGTCGAGACGAAGCAGCTTCTGATCGCAAAGATCGAGCAGCCTGCCCGGGGTCGCTACCAGCACATCGACGCCGCGTTGCAAGGCCTGCACCTGGGGATTCTGCGGCACCCCGCCGAAAATGACCGTATGCCGTACGCCCGTATGGCGGCCATATGCGGCAAAGCTTTCATCTATCTGGATCGCCAGCTCGCGCGTCGGCGTAAGGATCAGCGCCTTGATCGGCCGACCTCCGCCCTGACGGGTGTTCTCATTCACGCCGGCAGCATCTTCGCATAGTAATTGGAGTAAGGGCAGTGCGAATGCCGCCGTCTTACCCGTACCCGTCTGGGCACAGCCCAGCAGGTCTTTTCGTTCAAGGATGATCGGTATAGCCTGTTGTTGGATAGGCGTAGGTGTGGAATACCCCTCATCGTTCAATGCCTTTAACAAAGGCTCAATGAGATTGAGATCTTGGAATGACAAAATGATTCTATTTATAAATATTGAAAAAAGCCCATCTACTCAACAATATCCTTCAGGAGTATATACAGAAGGTTGTCACGAAAGTGATTAGAAAGGAATATAACGGATGCAAAACTAACGAATTGACCGCGAATAGCCAACTTCTCTAATTGATATTGACAATCAATGTATTAGAATAAAGCATGAGACAACGCAAAAAAAAAAGGAAAAAACACTGCGGTCTTTTTGGGCCGCATGTCATTTTTGTCCTATATTTGTTTCAACAACGGTTCACTCAACACAGCCACCCAGGTTAAGGCTCCGATAAACGGCCACAGGCCGCTCACAAAAGGGATGGCTGGCCGTTCAAAAATTTTTCTAACAGTTAAAGTTTGGTTGGAACAGCAAGGACACAGTTCTTGAGAGCCGTCTGTTTCTACAGAGGACTCGAAAGGATAAGGTTTAAAGGGTCCCCTCATGTCTATGAGGGGACTTCTCTTTTCAACTCATTGAAAGCTTATATGGAATTGGCCCTCGATCTCATAATAATAGGAATGATCCTGCCGGGAGAACCGGATCGGCGCCCCAAGCTCCTTTAACACTTTCAGGTATTCATATAAACTGCGTTCGGAAATGCCCATCTTCCGGGCAAACTCAGGCGGACTACCGGTCCCTTTCTGACGGATAAATTGATCAAGCTGGAGGAGAAGGCTAAGGTAATGCTTCATAATAGGATTGTTTTATCGCTACCGCTCAGAAGCACCTAACCCAACTCAAAATAACAAAAAGCAGACTCCCTCACCCCAAAAAGAAAGGCCGATAAATGGGAACACTCATCGGCCTTTATAGAAATTTATTTACACTCGACTCGCTTAGATCATCATACGCAGCGGCTCCTCGAGCAAACTCTTCACCGTCTGAAGGAACGCCGAACCCGTAGCCCCATCCACCACCCGGTGATCGCAGCTCAGCGTAAGCTTCATCACATTGCCCGGAACGATCGCCCCATTCTTGACGACAGGCACCTGCTGGATCGCACTAACGGCAAGGATACACGCATTGGGGGCATTGATGATCGCCGTGAACTCCTCCACGCCGAACATCCCCATATTGGAGATCGTAAAGGTGCTTCCCTCGTATTCCGCCGGCTGCAGCTTCTTGCTCTTCGCACGACCCGCCAGGTCCTTCACTTCCCCGGCGATCTGCGACAGGCTCTTCGTATCGGCGAACCGTACCACCGGCACGATCAGCCCATCCTCGATGGCTACCGCCACCCCGATATGTACATGGTGGTTCACCCGGATCGTCTCACCCCGCCAGCTGCTGTTGACGGCCGGATGCTGTCTCAGGGCAATAGCCACCGCCTTGAGAACGAGATCGTTGAAAGAGATCTTTACCGGCGAGGTCTCATTCAGTTTCACCCGCGCCTGTACCGCGCTATCCATATCGATGGACATCGTTACATAGAAGTGCGGCGCAGTAAACTTACTCTCCGACAATCTCCTCGAAATCGCCTTCCGCATCTGCGAAACCGGTACCTCGTCAAAGCTTTCCTGGCCCTGGACAACCGGCGCCGCGGCAGGCTTACCTGCCGTTGCGGGCTGCGCCGCCGTAGCAGCCGCCTTGGAAGGCGTATAACTGTCGACATCCTTCTTCACGATCCGGCCGTTATCACCACTGCCGGCAACCTTCGAAATGTCGATCCCCTTCTCCGCCGCCAGCTTCTTGGCCAGCGGAGACGCCTTGATCCGGCCATCGGCGCTCACCGAAAGACCCGAATGTGCAGGCTCTGCAGGCGCAGGCGCCGCCGCACCCTGGGCCGCCGCAGGAGCGGCAACCGGACCGGCAACACCCTTATTTTTCGAACTCGCAACAATTGCATCCAGATTGACCTTCTTCTCGTCGCCGATCACGGCCAGCAGATCATTGACGGCGATCTTTTCCCCTTTCTGGGCGCCGATGAACAGGAGCTTTCCTTCCTTATAGCTTTCCAGCTCCATTGTCGCCTTATCCGTTTCGATGTCGGCGAGAATATCCCCCTTCTTTACCGTATCCCCAACTTTCTTATGCCAGTCGGCAATGACCCCTTCCGTCATCGTATCGCTCAGACGGGGCATAAGGATCACCTCTTCCTGTTTGGAAACATCGACGCCCCCCCCGGCCGGAGCCGCCGATGCTGCAGGTGCCGCCGCCGGAGCCGCTGCAGGCGCAGGCGACGCCCCACCGCCCTTGACAAGACTGCTGATATCTTCCCCCGGAGCACCGATAATAGCCAGCAGATCGTTCACCTGGATCTTGCCGCCTTTATCCGTACCCGTATATAATAAAGTACCGTCCTTATAGCTTTCCAGGTCCATCGTCGCCTTGTCCGTTTCTACTTCCGCCAGCAGCTCGCCTTTCTTGACGGAGTCGCCCACTTTCTTGTGCCATGCCGCGATGACCCCTTCCGTCATCGTATCGCTCAACCGGGGCATTAAAATAACTTCAGCCATAAAAAATTTTAGTATTTGGAGCCGTGAAATTAAGATAAAATGACGAATTCGCAGTCGCCAATTCGTCGGCCCTACACCACCTGTACATTGCCCGTGCGTTTCAGCACACCCCAATGCTGCAGCTCGCCTTTCAACGCCCGGCGAACGGCCCGGAATAACACCAGCCAGGTCAGCCAGCGCCAGATCAACCGCTGCGGGATCAGCCAGATCAGCCGCGCCAGATTCTCCCGCTCAAAGGAGAAGGCCAGCAGCGCCACGGCCAGATCCACCAGCATAAAGACGAGATAATAACCGCCGATCTTCGAAGCATTGCCCGTCAGCAGGCCCACGATCATAAAGAAATCGGCCAACGGAATGACAAAGGGGATGATATACTGAAAGATCAGGATATTCGGCAATGCAGCCCAGCCCAGCCACCGGTATTTCCAGTTCATCAACGCATCCCGGTTCTTCCAGAAGGTTTGCATCACCCCATAGCTCCACCGGAACCGTTGTTTGAAGAACTGCTTCAGCGTCTCCGGCGCCTCCGTCATCGCAATGGCCCGGTTGTCGTTCTCGATGACATATCCGCAGCGCAGGATGCGAATCGTCAGGTCACAGTCCTCCGCCAGGGTGTCGGTCGTAAACCCACCCGCATCTTCGATAGCTTGTTTCCGGAATGCACCGATAGCCCCTGGGACCACGGTGATGGCGTTTAAATAAGAGAACGCCTTCCGGTCGAAATTCTGACTGCTGATATATTCGATGGCCTGCCAGCGCGTCAGCAGGTTCACCTGGTTGCCAACCTTAACATTGCCCGCCACGGCGCCCACCGGCCCTTCATGCCGGCTCGGTTTCCCCGAACGCTCGCCAAAATGCTCCATCATCAGCGACACGGCATTGGGTAGCAGCTTCGTATCGGCATCGATACAGATGACGAACTCCGCCTCGCTCCGGCTGATACCGAAATTCAGCGCCGAAGCCTTCCCGCCGTTGGGCTTTGTATACACCTTCACCTTGGGATTGCCGGCAAAGGCTTCACGCACCCGTTCATAGGTCGCATCCTGGCTGCCGTCATTGACAAAGATGATCTCGAAATTCGGATAGTTCCCCTTCAGCAGGCTTTGCACACTGCCGACGGCGTTGATCTCTTCATTGTAGGCCGGCACGATGATGCTCACTAGCGGTGCGTCTTTCCCAGTCACCGACCAGAAAGGCTGATAGCCGTATTTCTTTTCCCGGAAATGCTCCTTAGTGGCGATAACGGCGATGAACAACACCCGGCTCACCGACAGGATCATGAACACGACAAAGGCGGAGAACAGGATATGACTTCCCCAATAGCCTATCTCCGCGAAGTAATAATTTATCTGCAGCAGGTAATAGCCGCTTCCCTTCGGCACCGGCGGCATCATCTCATCCTTCGTCTTGCCGAGGATATCCGCCACCGTGGTGAACTGGAAGCCCCGCTTCTGAAAATAGTCGATAATCCGGGGTAACGCCTCGACCGTCGATTCCCGGCCCTCGCCACCCGCATCGTGCAGCAAAATGATATTCCCGCTGAGACCCGCCTTCGTCATCTCGTTCTTGCGCCGGATCACCCGCTCAAAGATGCTGTCGGCCGGGGTGCCCGGCTCCCAGTCCAACGGATCGATGGACTCCCCGATATCCAGGTAGTTCTTCTTCCGCGCAATGGCCACGGGGATCAGCTCCTCCCATTTTTCCGGCTCGAAATCCGCATTGTAGGGCGCCCGGAACATGATCGTGCTCCGGCCCGTGATACACTCTATCAGCAGTCGCGTCGACTCCATCTCCAGGATGGCCCGCCGCGTACTGACCTTGGCGATATTCGGGTGAGTGAATGTGTGGTTGCCGATCTCATGCCCCTCCTTGAACTCCCGCTTCACGATGGGAATATTGTTCTCCGCATTGATGCCCACGACAAAAAAGGTTGCCGGAACATGGTACCGGCTGAGGATATCGAGTATTTTGGGCGTATAGTCGGGATCGGGACCGTCGTCGAAGGTCAGCACCAGCTTCATGCTATCGGTGGTCCCGTATTTGCGGGCAACGAACCGCGACGGCAGGCTGTCATAGCTCTCCTCGCTGATCAGCATCTCTCCCGTGTTCACTTCAGGGGTGATCCGCCCGTTGGTCGGCGTTCCAATGACGTCCAACACCTCACCGCTGCCCTCGTAGTCCACAAAATCCGCACTGGCCATCGCATCCACTTTGCTGAACGCGGCAAAGTTGAAATGCGCCACCGATGACTTCTGCATGTCCTGGTCATAGAAATCCCACACCCGCGGGTCCTCATCCCCCAGCCGCCAAAGGGATGTCCCCGCCAGCCCATACTCCGTGGCAAACCTCAAGGCGTTGAAGGTCGTCGCGGCATCCGTGAACTGAACCTGGTGACGCACATTGTCCTCGTCGTCATAGTCATAGTGCAGGTTGTAGGAATCGTTGTCGAAATCGATCTTGGCCTCGTTATCCTTTGCCGTGAACAGGGCCTGCTGATAGCTCACCGTACGGCTCGACATCTCCTTGCCCAACCGCCAGTCATAGCCATAGGCCGCCAGGCAGAGGATCAGCTTGCTCTCGGGAACATATTTCACGGCGGCATCGACCGCACCCTCGATCCATTTTTGGTGGGCAATGGGCCCCGGACCCGAATTGTCGGAATACTGGTCATAGGCCATCAGAAGTACATAGTCGTTGTATTTCGACAGCTGCTTGACGTTATAATCTTCGTTGAACGGAATGATATCCTGGGTCACCAGCAGGTGCCGGGCATGAAGCTGCTCATAGAGGTCCTTCTGGAATTCCACGAGCTTCTCGTCGCTTTTCTCTTCCAGCTCCTCAAAGTCCACGTTCACCCCGATGAAATTGTTCTTCTCCAGGATATTGATCAGGTCGTTGATGAGCCGCTGCTTCTTGGCCGGGTCGTTGATGATCCGGTGTACCGCGTCACCCCGGAACAGCTCCTTATAGTTGTTGGAAAGGATCGGCAGGATCTTCACCCCCGATTTCTTCATCACTCCCCAGGCGCGGGAATCGATATCGGTATAGATCGTGTCCGCGGTCGGATCGATAAAGATCCATTCGGGGATCACCAGGTTCATCTTGTCGATATACTGCTGAAGCGAAAGAAAGGACTGGGCATCCCAGTCTACATAGAACGCGGCCCTGATCCCGGTGGGGAATTTTGTAAACGACCGGAAACTGGTATCGGCCTTTTTGGACCGTTGCTGGGCCAGTTTCTCGGAATCCTTTTTGGATTGACCGGGATAAGCTCCTCCCCGATAGGGTACCTTCTCGTTGATGTATTTCCGGAATCCCCCGTATTGTTCGATAAGGGTGTTCTTGAAAATAATGCTCTTATTGGTGTCAAGCACTTTCTTGTACAGCTGGCTTTGCTCCTTCATCCGCGGAAGGGCGGGCTTATAGTCCCGGGAGATCGCGATCGAAAAGATGACTACCCCAAGGACAAGGAAGAACAGCAGGATCCTGCCACCCCACTTTAGCCGCTGCCAGCGGCCTGATGAATTTGTTTGGAAGATCTGGGTTGTAGAAGGAGGTGTCGAGTTGCCTGTCATAGATTTAGATACAGTACATATTGGCAAAATCCCCGCCAATCAGGTAGTTGTCAGTAATCCAGTTCCAGCTTTAACCTATCTTTAAGTTCCTTCACCAGCGGATATTGCTCCACGATCCGAATGAACTGTTCCCGCTTGTTCAAAGGGCGATCCGCCGGCTCCTCCTCCGTAACTTCCCTTTCGACGACGATCACTGTAAAAGAGATCATTTTGTTCGAAAAGACGTTCTGCAGATGCTCGGATAGGGTTCGTTTCTCGTGTTCGACGAACTTCTGTTCGAGGGGATTGTTCGTGATCACCTCAAAGCTGTTCCCGTCGACGATCCGCAGGGTGGCCAGTTCCAGCGACTGAACCGCCGGATTTCGGTTCTCCCGTAATTGATCGGCATATTGCTGCCACGCCTTCTGAAGCGCCTCCGGCTCCAGCTGCCGGATACTCGCCGCCCCATCACCCCCTTGCTTCGAGCCGAACTGCTGCCTTATCTTCGAAAGGGCCCCCAACGATGGCGCCGCCGAAGTCGCTGCCGTTCCAGGGATGGCCTTCTTTACAGGCACAGGTTCCGGTTCCCGAACGGGCTGCTTCACCGGAGCCGCTTGCGGCTCCACGACCCCCGTATCGACCATCAACTTTGCGCCGCTCTCTGCTGAAGGACGCCGGACCAGCTCCATCGCCGGGATATTCCGGAAGGACACCGCCCTCACCGTCTCAGGTTTTTTTTTCCCGCCGTCTACCACCTGCAAAGCCTGAGCCAGATAGCAGAGCTTGATCAGCGCCAGCTCCACATGCAGGCGCTTATTACGGGCAGACTTATAATTGATCTCGGCTTCGTTCAATACATTCAGCGCGCTCACCAGGTAGCCCGCATCGGCTCCCCGACCCGCGGCAATATACCGGTCGCGGAAACTCTCCACGACTTCGAGCAACATCGCCACTTTTTCATCCTTACAGACCAACAGGTTCCGGATGAACTCGGCCAGCCCGTTGAGCACCAGGTCGCCCTCAAATCCCTTCCGGTTGATCGAATCGTAGATCAGGAGGGCGTCCGAAAGGTCCTGCTGCTGCATAGCGTCCAGGATGCGGAAATAATAGTCCGCATCCAGGATATTCAAATGCTCCAGCGTGTTGGCATAGGTCAGCTCGCCGTTGGTAAAGCTGACGATCTTGTCGAGAATGCTCAGCGCATCCCGCATACAACCCTCGCTCTTCTGCGCGATCACCTGCAGCGCGGTCTTGTCGGCCGTAATCTCCTCCTTGGTACAGATGTCCCGCAGATGCTCGACCGTATCGGCAGGGGTGATCCGCTTGAAGTCGAAGATCTGGCAACGCGACAGGATCGTGGGCAATATCTTATGTTTTTCCGTCGTCGCCAGGATGAAGATGGCATAAGGCGGCGGCTCCTCCAGGGTTTTCAGAAAGGCATTGAAGGCCGAGGTGCTGAGCATGTGCACCTCATCGATGATGTATACCTTGTATTTGCCGGCCTGGGGGGCAAATCGCACCTGCTCCACCAGCGTCCGGATATCGTCCACCGAGTTGTTACTGGCGGCATCCAGCTCATGGATGTTCAGGGACGCCCCGTCATTAAAGGATACGCAGGAAGAACACCGGTTGCAGGCCTCACCGTCCGGCGTAATGTTCTCGCAGTTGATCGTCTTTGCCAGGATACGGGCACAGGTTGTCTTACCCACGCCACGTGGACCACAGAACAGGAAAGCATGCGCTAACTGCTTGTTCCTGATGGCATTCTTTAAAGTTGTTGTAATATGAGACTGACCCACTACCGTCGAAAAATCCTGGGGCCTGTATTTTCTGGCCGAAACGATAAATTTATCCATTTGCTTCTCCTATGGCAAACGTACGATTTTTCCGGTTGCCTCCCCAACGGATTCCCTTAGCCGGCCCCCCAACCGGTCACCAATCCGCCACCCCACGACCCCAGCCCCTGAGCGCCCGCCAGTCCACCGCAGCACCGTCCGAACCCCAGCCCCCGAGCGCCCGCTAGTCTACTCAGCACCGTCCGAACCGCGGCCCCCCAACCGGTCACCAATCCGACACCCCCACAACCCCGGCCCCCGAGCGCCCGCCAGTCCACC